>SWCC01006926.1_pt1 | contig 10709 bp, 10 predicted proteins | sample 4692971 | NCBI WGS metagenome assembly SWCC01 (sample SAMN10267277, study PRJNA491770) | bioreactor metagenome | isolation source: DHS bioreactor inoculated with subseafloor sediment | place: Japan: off Shimokita Peninsula | collected 2006-08 | reverse complement strand
AGGATTAAAATGGCAGATATCCATTCAGAAAAGTTGAAATTGCTAATTAAAACTATAGATAATAAAATTAGAGTTACCACCACACCAAAAATAACCGTCCTGATTTGGCGATTGTTTTTTTCAATTAGTGATTTTGTATCGGTGTAAAGATTGGGCCTTTCCTCAGCATAGGGTTTACGCCAGATAAACCAGGGCCCCATTCTATTATCCATTGATTCCCAGCCATCTTCTTTGAAAAGCTCAAAATAATTTTCTCCAGGCATGGCGGGATAATCCCAACAGTATCTCATTTTCCTCCTTTTTCCTTTCTTAAAACTGAACCTGATTTGGAATAAATCCACTTTAGTCAGGTTCCATCCCTTCCTTTCCATTTATTCCAGCCAATTTTCAACTTTCTGAGTGTTCCAGCCCCACCACCAGTGCCACACATTTTTAACTTCTTTCATTATGAATCCCCCATTTCAGTTTTTCCAAGACTCAGAAGCTCTTCTAAACGTTCAAGTTCAAGTTTTTGCACAATTTTACCTTTTTCACTAAGTTCATATACTTTTTTACGACTTTCTTCAGCAACTGGAGTTATTAATCCTTCCTTTTCCATTCGAGACAGATTTCCATACATGGTTCCCGCCCCGATATTAATACGTCCATTTGTAATTTCGTTAACGTGTTGCATTATTCCATAACCGTGTCGTGGCTTATTTAGAGAAATAAGAACATAATAAGCCGCTTCTGTTAATGGTAAGTACTTTTTTTGTAATATTTTAGTATCCATATTAATCTCCCGAATTATACATCGTGCAATGTTATACCATACTACGATATATCGTGTCACGTTATATATAAACATTATGATCCAAAATAAAAAAATAAAATAAAATGATTTAACGACTAATAAAAATAATATAGGTACTGAAAATTAATAAAAACGATTTAATGCCCTTTATGTGGACATAAATGCTTCAGACCACATATCCCCAAGAATTGGCAGATAGCAAAATAAGCAGCAAATTATAACCTTTCTTTATACTTCAATTCACGGAATTTAATCTTATAAAATGTCCCTTCTCCTTTTAAAAACTCTATATCCCCATCTAATTGATCCACCAGGGAATTAATCAAAGTCAGGCCCAGTGTGGCATTTTCTAATTCAGACTCATCTATAAATCCTATGCCATCATCGCCTACAATTAAAACGTATTCTCCATCATTTTTGTGCATTTTAACAGTTATTTTACCACTCACCCCCGAAGGAAAGGCGTGTTTTAATGAATTAGAGACTATTTCATTTATTATTAGGCCACAGGGAACTGCAGTTTCAATATTGAGATCTATTTCTTCATCAATATCTACTTCTAAATCAAATTTAGTCATATTTTTAGAATTTTCATATATTAAAGTACTTAAAAGGGTTTTCAAGTAATCTGAGAAATTTATGGAACTTAAATTATCAGATTGATAGAGTTTTTCATGGATCATGGACATGGATCTCACCCTGTTCTGGCTCTCTACAAAGAGTTCATGATCTTCCTCAGCCACCACATTCCTAGACTCTAAATTTAAAAGACTTATGATAATCTGCAAATTGTTATTCACCCGGTGGTGAATTTCTTTAAGGAGGGTTTCCTTTTCCCGGAGTGAATTTTTAACAAATTTAGCAGCTTCTTTCTGCTCTGATATATCCCGGCTGCTGTAAATAAACCCTTTAAGCTTATTATTTTCAAAAATAGCTTGGCCAATTGACTCCAACCATATGTATTTACCTTCCACATTTTTATAACGATATTGTATCCGGGCACTTTTGAGGGAGGCCAATGATTTTTTAAGGTGCTCTGTAACTTCTTGCAAATCATCAGGGTGAATAAAATCATAGAATGACTTTCCTCCTAGGTATTCTGGAGGATATCCCAATAAGTGCTGGGAAGATGGACTTACATATTTGAAAACACCATTTTCATCTGATTCAGCAATAAGATCCAGCATATTTGAGGTAATGAAACTAAGTTGTTCTTTCCGGGCAGAAATTATTTTTTTAGCTTTTTTTATCTCATTTAGTGATAAAATCTGACGGATAATTACCAGCACCACAATAATTCCCACCCCCCAGATCAGTGCCTCATCTGGTTTGGTAATAATTAAAAGGCCATATGCAAATAGAACCAAAACTAAAGGCAGATATGGAACTAAGCTATTGGGAGCACTTGATTCCCTATAGACGCGTATTAAGTTTTTAAAGTCTACATCAATATTATTTAGATAAGCTATTATAGCTAAGGTTATAAATATCAAATTAGAAACGTATAGTGCCGTGAACATCCATTGATATATTAAAAGAGGGATCACTGCATTATAAGCATATATCATATCCCCGAATACTTGGAAAAACATTCCTAATGAGAATAAAACTAATGGAAGTTCTGAAATCTTTCGGTTTTTACTAAATAATAATATAAGTATGGTTAATAGCACTATAAGATCTAAAAATAGATAAGATATGGAAATTATCACCGATAGGGTATCTGGTTGACTGGGTCCCACTGTGGGCCAGATTAATAGAAACCATACAATGAAAAATGCAGATACCATGACTATAACTGCATCTAATAAATTTTTATATTTAATTTTAAAAGGTTTTTTAATAAAAAAAAGTATTCCCAGTACCAATGAAGAGTACGCAGCCATGTAAAAAGAATCTGCCATGGAAAGTGAAGAAATTACGCCTTTGACATCCGTGAAAACAAAATAAAAAAAGCTTGCTACCGAATAAACCACCATAGATATAGCCAGTATCAGCCAGGGCTTAAAAGCATCTTTATGCATCTCATATGACCACCAAGTAGTGTAAATTAGTAATCCTGATGTAAAAATGCTGACTATCGGCGTTAAAATAGCCATATAGACTGAAAATAGGTTACTGCCCCATAATAAAAAAGGAACGATAAGTAGGACCATTAAAGCACCGATGGCTATCATTAGCAATAATTTAAATCCATTTGATGCAGAAGATAAGTACATTTTTTGGCCTAAACCGTTATCATGATAATTATGTTCTTATTTATTTATTATAATTATTGAAATTTTAGGAATATCTGAATCATGACAATGAATTAAAAAATAATTATAATTTAAGATTTATTCCAGATATTCTAAAATAAGAAGTTAAAATAAATAAGTAATAATAGCAATATTCGTTAATAAAAACGATATTGGATGATATTTTACCATTCACCCTTCCAAGGCATGTTCTTATTCTTTTTTCAACCCATGAATTGGTAAATAAACAAGCCAGTAGCCGCAACAACGGATAGTGTCCAAGTAATCAATATTTAATATTCCAAAAAATTCACCAAATGACTCCCTTATATCCTCTGTTCATATCCCAATTCCCTGAAAATAATCCTATAAAAATTTCCTTCCCCGCCCATAATTTCCATTTGGCCATCTAATTGGTTTAAAAGCATATTAACCAGTTTTACTCCCAAATCATTTGTCGAATCATCATTTTCTTCACCACCCCTGATTCCATTATCACCTACCATTAAAAAATATTCCTCTTGTTCTCTGTACAGTTTAACAGTTATTTTACCACCAGAGGAATAAGTATTTTTTAAGGAATTTGAAACCAATTCATTTATTATAAGGCCACATGGAACTGCAGTTTCAATATTAAGGTTAATTTCCTCAATATCCAAATCCAATTCAATTTTAGATAAAGTATGATGATATTCATAGACCAAATCATTTATTAAAAGTTTAATATAGTCTGAAAAATCTATGGAACTCAGGTTATCAGACTGGTATAGTTTTTCATGTACCATGGCCATAGCCCGCACCCTGCTCTGGCTCTCCTTAAAGAGTGCCTGGTCCCAGGGATCAACCACATTTATAGCCTGGATATTCAAAAGACTGGATATGATCTGAAAGTTGTTGTTCACCCTGTGGTGAATCTCCCGAAGGAGAGTTTCTTTTTCTTGTAGAGAATTTTTAACAAATTCTGCCGATTTTATCTGCTCCGTGATATCTCTGCTGCTGTAAATAAATCCTCTAAAAGATTTATCATCAAAAACAGGTTTTCCAATAGTTTCCAAAAATATATATTCTCCTTGGGCATTTTTAATGCGATATTTTAATCTCACACTTCCCTGAGAGGCCACTGCTTTTTCCAAATTAATGCTAATCTCTGGTAAATCATCGGGATGAATTAAATTATGAAATGATTTCCCCATTAGATCATCTGGAGAGTAACCTAAAACCTGTTCACAAGAGGGACTTATATATTTAAGAATCCCTTTTTCATCTGATTCCGTGATGAGATCCACCATATTAGTAGTAATGAAACTTAACTGTTCTTTCTTCTCAGAAATTAGTTCTTTATTCCTTTTAATCTCATTTAAGGATACTATCTGTCTTAAAATTACCATTACCACCACAATTCCCACCCCCCAGATCAGTGCCTCATCTGGCGTGGTGATAATTAAAAGACCGTATGTGAAAAGAACCAGTATTAATGGTAAATAAGAAATTAAGTCCTTTTGTGTTTTTGATGTTCCATAAGAAGATTTTAAATATCCTAAATCCAATTGGACATTTTTTATAAATGATATGGCTGCTAATGTGATGAATATGACATTATACACATATAATACATTAAATAGCCAGCCACTAAGCAAAGTAGGTACCACTGCGTAATAAGCATATATTATGTCCCCTAATATCTGGAAAAACACCCCCAGGGAAACTAATGCAATAGGTAAATCAAAAATCTTCTTATTCCGATTAAATAGCAGTGCCAGTACTATGAAAAGTATCGTGAGATCTAAAAATATATAAAATAAGGAAAAAATCATGGATAAGGCGTCTGGTTGGGTGGGTTCAACAGTAGGCCAGATTAGGGGGAACCATACAATAAAAAATGCAGAAATCATGACAATGGCTGTGTCCAGTAATGATTTAAATCGAATATTAATTGGTCTTTTAAAAAATAATATCAAGCCCGTGATTAGTAATGGATACATGGCCAGATAAAATACATCTGCAATGGAAGGAGAAGATATTACCCCCATAACGTCTTCAAAAATAAAATAAAATAAATTAGCAATGGAATACAATAGCATTGCAAGGCCAATCAGCAGCCATGATTTAAAAACATCTTTTCTGTTTTTATATGAGCACCATGCAGTATAAAGCAATGCACTTGCACATAAAAAGTTTATTATGGGAAGTAAAGCCTGCATATAAATAGACACCTTGCTATTATTGTAAAATAATAAAGATACAACTGTTAAAACAGTTAAAAACACAATGAATAATATTATATGTGATTTTAACCTGTTTAGTGAACTAGAGACATGCATTTTCCACCCGAAATAGTATTAAGTTAATATATTTATGGATGTCTTTATTTATTAAGTTTATTGCCTTTGGATTGATATTTGAGGCGTTCGTACCGAGCACAACTAATTGAATTTAGAGTATATGGTTATCTTTAGATAAATTTAATATTATAAAAATACTAATTTAATAATATTAAACTCAAAACTCAATCTTAGAAGAAACCATGCCATCCCTCTCCTCCTACTTACCCATAACTAAATGGGCCCGCAATTATAATAAAGACTGGCTTAGGCCAGACATTATAGCCGGAATCACCGTAGGAGCATTTACCATTCCAGAAGTAATTGCTTTTGTTTCTCTGGCCAATTTACCCCCAGAAGTGGGCCTGTATTCCGCCATGGTGGCTTTATTTGTTTACATGGTTTTTGGATCGTCCCGGCAATTGTCCATGGGGCCTACTTCCACACTATCCATACTAGTAGGGGCCACCCTCGGTTCCCTGATGATTCCCAATATCAGCCAGTATCTAATGATTGTTTCCATTATAGCCGTTGCCACCGGAGTTTTAGCCTTGATATCTTGGGCTTTAAAAATGGGATTTATAGTTAAATTCATATCTAAAACCGTGCTTACTGGATTTTTAGCAGGCATAGCACTATTTATTGCCTCCGGACAACTGCCTAAATTGCTTGGAATACCAGGAACTAGTGGAAATTTCTTTGATCGAATATATTATATACTAATTAATATTAGTCAAACCAATATTTACACCCTGGCCATTGGTTTTGGAGGAATTATTTTTCTCTATGTGGCCACTAAAAAGTTTCCTAAGTTACCTAACACATTATTTCTAGTTGCAGGGTCAATAATACTTATAACTTTCACCAGCTTAACATCTTTAGGAGTTAAATTAGTTGGTTACATCCCACCAGGATTACCATCCACAATTATTCCCGACCCAAGCTTAGTTGATGTTAATATTCTGGTCACCCTTGCAGCCACAGTTTTTCTGGTGAGTTACATTGAGGGCTATTTATTTGCCGAAGAATACGCCACCAAATACAGATATAAAGTTGATGGAAATCAGGAATTGCTGGCTTTAGGAGTTTCTAATATAGCCGTGGGTCTTTTTCAGGGACTGCCTATTGGAGGAAGCCTATCACGTACTGCAGTAAATGATGAAAGTGGGGCAAAATCACAGCTAGCTGGTGGAATAGCAGCTATAATCATCCTACTAATACTTTTATTATTTACTGGAGTTTTCTATAACTTACCCGAAGCCATACTGGCCGCCATTGTATTATTTGTTATAAAGGGTCTGGTGGATATTCCACATTTACGTACTATTTACCAATTCAGCCGTATAGAATTTGTTATTGCTATGGTAACCCTATTTTCAGTGCTACTTTTTGGTGCACTGGAAGGAATTGTAATTGGAGTAATTTTATCAGTTATAGGACTGCTTAAGAATATGTACAATCCAGATGTAGTAATATTAGGGCGAATTCCCGGAACTGAACAGTTTTTAGATATTAAAAGACATCCTGAAGGAGAAATAATCTCCCATACACTTATTGTAAGAGTAGATGGATCCCAAATATTTCTAAATACCGAGCGTGTGAAAAATATCATTATAGACCTGGTAGATAATAAATGTGAAGGCACTAAATTGTTTGTTCTGGATTTTGAATCATCTGCTTTCATTGATTACTCTGGAATTCAAATGCTGGAGGAACTTAATGACGAATTAAAACTTAGAGGCATTAAAATCAAAGCAGCCAACATGCACGGCCCATTAAGAGATTCTATCCGAAAAACACGATTAGAACAAGAGATAGTGGATCCCACAATTTGTTTGAGTATTGAAGACTGTGTTGAAAAATGGGAAGCACAAAATAAGGAATAATTGATTTATTCCTATGATTAAAGTGAGAGAGCTATTCGCCGCTGCAGTGTTTATTGTCTTTTTATAGTGCAGACCGATTGGAGAAAGCTAACCAAACAAACCCATGCCCATTATTATTATCTTCAATTAGCAACTTATTTCTAAATTCTTTTTTTCGTTTAACAAAAGATTTAAATAGTAATATGTTATATCTATCAAACATAATGTTAAAAAAATATAACATAATGTGGTAAATAAATAACGAATGCTATGATAAAATGAGGGAAAGAAATGAAAACAGAATTCAATTATTTCTGGGGTATTTTAGGTTTTTTAGGGTTAATGGGATATGTTTTAGAAAATTCCATTTATTACATGTTTTTTGGATTTTTCCTATTATTTTTAGTGCCCTTTTTTAACAAAAAAGAAAAAAATGGGGATGAAAATATGAAATGGCTGAACAATGATAATTTATATAAAATAAGTATCTGGCTGGGATCTGCTGCATTAATGCTTTCCGGATTTATAATGATGGCCACTAAAACCATGAACGATTTAGTATCAGTTATTCTCCTTTTAGGCATAATGGGACTCATGACTAATTTTTTCACATATGTTGGTATGGATAAAAAAGCTCAAGATGAGCGATTAATGAAAATAGGAACATTTGCTACCACTTATTCATGGTACATAACCTTAGTATTTGTTTCTTTCTTGGTATTAAGCATGTATTGGGGACAAAAAATACGCAATCCCATTGAATTAATGGGAGTGACTATTTTAGTCATGACCTCCACCATGCTTATTGGTAACACCATTTTAGGCCGTAAAGGCGACGTAGGCTAAATAAATAATCTAATAATCTTCAATAAATATGCTAGCCGTACTCATAACGATTTATATTATTAAATTGTTCTTTATTGATAAAATAATGAAATTAAGGAGATATTAGATGAAAACCAGAATAAAGGAATTGCGTGCCAAGTACGATTTAACACAGGCCCAACTAGCAGAGAAAGTTGGTGTTAGGCGGGAAACCATTGTCTTCTTGGAGAAAGGAAAATACAACCCCTCTTTGAAATTAGCTTATTTAATAGCCAGAGTGTTAGAGGCAGATATTGAGGATATTTTCATTTTCGAGGAGAAAGAGCTGGAAATAGATAATTAAATATTTTTTCTTCATTTAAAGTGAAGAAAATTAATAGAATGTTTTTTAATTTTGTTCAAAAAAATAAAATAATATAATTTCAGAAATTATATATCACCCAAATTTAATCATTTCTTTTGGCTGGAAATTATTAGCCATGGTCCAGAAATAGGCCTCACCTTTAGCAATGCGGAAAATTATCAGGCCAGGATGGTCAAATGTCATACCAAACTCTTTAAGGAATGGCCTATCTTCTAAAACTTTCTTTTTAAGTTCCAAATCATTTACAAATTGAATTTCGCCTGCTACTCTCATCATGATCCCTGTTTGTTCATCTGGTTGCCAAAAACATGCTTCCACTTTATTATTGGCCTGCATTTGTCCATACATATCCTTTACAGCACCAATTTGAAAGTAAAATCCAGTTTCATCCGCAAACCAGAATCCTAAGGCCCTTACTCTTGGTTGATCTCCTTCTGCCGTGGCCAGATAGCAAACTGGTGTTTCATTGGCAAATTTTATACAGTCTTTTAATTCCATTTTATCACCAGTTTAAATTTCTATTAGCTAATTTATGTTTTTATCTAATATTTTTAGTCAGTATTTTTTTACCCCACCACCACTTCATTAATTCCTAAAACAATTTTTTCCCTAATTTTCTTAAAGTAATAATAAAATTTAATAATAATTCCATTGATATTAGATTAAGAATTATTTAGGAGATTTGATACCATAGAAAAAAAGTTATGGAAATCATTCGTACTTTCATTAATTTATCCTGGGCTGGGCCATCTATATGCTGGAAACAAGATTATTGGAGCATTATTTATAATAACAACTTCATATCTACTGATTAGTGGAATATTTTATGATAGGTTAGTTCGGAACTTGATGATAATCATGGGTTATTGGCTATTGATAGCTCTTTTAGCTGTTATAAGTGCCAACAGACATAATATAAAATATAAAAACGAAATAGAAGCTCTTTCAGAGCCTGGTGTTTTGTGCCCTAATTGCCAAACAAACAATCCGGTTGAAAATGAAGAATGTATAAACTGCCATAAAAACTTAAAAGAAGTATTATTCTACAAAAGCTCTGAAGGCGTATTCGATTTTCCAGACATTGAAATAAACAAAACTGAAATTATTGAATATAAAAAAGGCCTTACTGGAAAAAGAAATGGCAAAACTGAGAAATATAGTAATCTTATCCATGATGTTGAAATCAAAAATTATGCAATAGAACCATATATTCAGATCAATTTCAAATATAAAGAAAAAAATGGGAATATTAAAAAAAAGTTTCTGGTTGTGAATAAATATAATCTAGAAGAAGTAAAAAAGGCTCTGGATTTGAAAAAAATCCAATATAGGGACATTCGACGAAGAAAATAAGTTTTTAATTAACTTATTTTATTATTTTTACAGAAAAAACCAATATCTCTTTTTACATTATTTTAAAGGACATCATAACTATGTCCCTCCTCAAGATTGGCCTACTAAAAAAAATATACTTGGCCAATTATCATGGCATGAAATAAGAAATTTGTGGTTGATTGAAAAAGGAATATAAATTACTTCTTAAAAACAACCAAGTTTCCATCTATCCTTGCCACACTAGTAAATGAAACCAGAGTACCAGCTCCAGCATCTAGCTCAGGATCATGATATTCAGCAGTAAAGGCCTCATGTTTTTCGTGTATTTTACTAATTTTTCCTTTTAATTCTCGTCCTTCTTCTCCCCATTTAAATATTAATTCTTTGCCTACTAATAAGGCCAGTTGCGATGAGATATCCATATTTATCACCTTTTTTAATAAAATTAACTAATTAATTATGTGTTTATACTTATTTGATATTACACCATATCATTTATTCTAGATTAATTAATTGGATCTCAAATAAATGTGTTTATATTAATTAATATGTAACTATTAAAGAGAGAATTTATTTAGGTGGGAAAAAATGCAAAAATCGATTACATGGATAATTTTAGGTCTTATATTCATAGCAGTTGGACTGGTAGACCCTTACAATACAGTTATTATTACAGCAGGATTAATATTCCTGATCAGCGGCTTGTTCATGTATAAAAAATTTGAGAATAAGAATATGTATGTGGGATTGATCTCAATTGTTCTGATTTTAATGTCCATTTTAACATATTTAGAGCTATTTAGCCCGAATTATACTGGAAATGTTTTATTTAATGGAATTTTCTTTATTCTGATAGTTTTGGTCGGAATTTACATTATTTACAGATTTCCTAAAAAATGGGAATTATAAACATAAATTTTTAGCCATTAATAAATACCATGAAAATATATTAAAAATAAATTAATCTAT
>SWCC01004479.1_pt1 | contig 10711 bp, 11 predicted proteins | sample 4692971 | NCBI WGS metagenome assembly SWCC01 (sample SAMN10267277, study PRJNA491770) | bioreactor metagenome | isolation source: DHS bioreactor inoculated with subseafloor sediment | place: Japan: off Shimokita Peninsula | collected 2006-08 | reverse complement strand
AGTTTGTGAAATCTCGGTTGATGGGGACGGTGTTGTGCAGATCGAAAAGTTTACGGCGGCCGCTGACTGCGGTGTGGCGGTGAACCCCGATGTGATCAAAGCACAGGTCGAAGGCGCAATTGGCTATGGTGTCGGGCATATCATGCGCGACGAAATCACGCTGGATGGCGGTGTCGTGGAACAGCAGAATTTCCCCGACTACGAACCGCTTAGGATGCGTGACATCAAGGCGATCGAAGTTCACATCGTCAAATCGAACGAAGCCCCCACTGGCATCGGTGAGCCCGGAACGCCCCCGGCGGGTCCTGCGCTTGCCAACGCGATTGCCGCGTCGGGGCGCGATCTCGTCACGCACCTGCCTATGATCAAAAGCGACGTTACATTCGCGTGATCCGCTTGCAGACCGCCGTTGCCATGTGACAATGGCGGTCTGCGTTTCCTCATCTTCAGTTGAGTTGACGCATCTGTGTTGGCCACACCTCTTGTGATGCACCGCTAGCCCGCGCTATCTTGTGCGCGCTTTCGCCGCCCAAATGAGCGCGCCAGCAACGACGCCCCAAAATGCACCGCTCACGCCAAAGAGTGTCATGCCGCTTGCTGCAATCAGGAATGTCATCGCGGGGGCTTCTAATTGCGCTGTGTTATTGAAAGCGGCCGAAACCGAACCGACCAATGCGGGGATCAGCGCAAGACCCGCGACTGCCGTTATCAACGCAGAAGGTGCCAAGCCTGCCAGCGACGTGACGGCGGCTGCGGCACATGCCAATGCAACATAAACGAGACCGGATGTGATCGCGGCCCAATAGCGCGTCGAAGGATCGCGGCCTGCGTCCTCACCGGCCATCATCGCGGCGGTTATGGCGGACATGTTGACAGGGACAGATCCGAACGGCGCAATCAGCAAACTGACAAAGCCGGTTTTGCGGATCAGCGGTTGCCGGTCCACGGTATAGCCGTTCAACTCCAGCACTGCAAAGCCGGGGATATTCTGACCTGCCATCGTGACCAGATAGAGCGGCAAAGCGATCGAGAAGAATGCCCGAACGGTAAAGAGCGGCGCAACGGGGTCAAAGGCCGGCAACCATGCCGTGCTGGTTTGAACAGCGCCACCCGACCCATCGACCGTGAAATAGAGAACAGCAAGAAAGGCAATGACGGCAAATGGCATCGCGGCCAGCCTGTTCCACGCCAACCCGATCACCCAAGCAACAAGCACAGGCAATACCAAGACCGGTATCGTGCCCAAGGCCAAGGCAGGGGCCAAACATAGTTTAAGCAGAACGCCAGCCAGCAGCGCATTTGCAATCGGCTTGGGAATAGCCGCAACAATACGTCCAAGGGATGGGATCAAACCCGTCAAGACGATCAATCCGGCACAGCAAATCATCGCGCCAACCGCTTCGCTGAAACCACCCGGCAACATTACCGTCGCAGCAAGAAACGCAGCACCGGGTGTTGACCATGCAACAGCGGCGGGGATCCGCGTTACAGCCGGAAGCCAGACGCTGCAAACCCCCATGCCAAGTGTTGCAAAAAACAGACCTGTTGCAGCTTGGCCGTCAGTGGCCCCCATGGCTTTCATTCCTGCAAGAACGATCGCGAAAGACGCCGAATACCCCACGAACGCTGCAAGCAGCCCCATGTAAACGGCCGGAATTGAAAGTTGGCGGATCATTGGCGCGGCACCCATGGATTGGCTTCGGGGCAAACTTGCAGAGCCTCCCGCCCTTTTCCAGAGCAGATTCAGACTTCATCGAAATAAAACGAGCTCGCCCGCATAGCCAGCCCCGGCGCGTCTGGCCGCGAAAGACAGCTCTGCCCCCGTCTTGCATCAATTCGGCAATGCCGCCAAAGTCCGCAAACAGAATTTGACAGTGGGTGGAAGCATGAGCGCGATAGATATCGAAAAAGTTAGAAGCGAAACACCCGGAATACAGGTTTCGACCCATTTGTTGGCCTCTGGTTCCGCGCTGATGCCACAATGCGTCGTGAATGCCGTGATAGAGTACACTCAACTTGAAGCACAGTTCGGCGGCTATGAGGCGCAAGCCCAGCAAGCGGAAAAACTCGAACGCGTTTACAGCTCTGTGGCGCGCCATATCGGCGCAAACACGCGCGAAATTGCAATTATGGAGAATGCGACGGTGGGGTGGTGCCATGCGTTTTATGCACTGCCACTCAAGCGCGGTGCGCGCATTCTAACCTGCGAGGCCGAGTACGCGGCGAATTACGTCGCATTCCTTCAGCGGGCAAAGCGCGACGATTTGAGGATCGAGGTCATACCCTCGGATGAGACCGGCGCGTTGGACATAACGGCCCTGGAAAACACGATAGATGATGACGTCGGGCTGATTGCCATCACCTGGATTCCAACCAACGGTGGTTTGGTCAACCCCGCAGCCGAAGTGGGGAAAATCGCACAGGCGCACGGCGTTCCTTACCTGCTTGATGCGTGTCAGGCGGCAGGGCAGATGCGTATCGATGTGGATGAATTACAATGTGATTTCCTGTCGGCCACAGGGCGGAAATTTCTGCGTGGTCCGCGCGGCACAGGGTTTCTTTATGTGAAAGAAAAATGGCTGGCATCCTTGGAACCCGCGATGATCGATCATTTTGGCGCGCCTTGGGTGGCACGCGATAGGTACGAGCTTCGCGATGACGCAAGACGGTTTGAAACCTGGGAGAATTCCTGCGCTCTCAGAGCCGGCCTTGGTGCGGCAATCGACTATGCTGATCAAATCGGTATCGATCTGATTGCAGAGCGGATCGGCATGCTGGCTGAACAAACCAGATCGCTGCTTGCGGAAGACCCACAGATCACGCTGCACGATCTGGGATCGACCAAATGCGGGATCGTCAGCTTTTCTATCAATGACACGGACCCGGAGGCGGTTATTCAGCATATGGCAGCAGAACGCTTTGTAATTGGTGCGTCGCAACCATCAAGCACGCGGATCGATGCCGAACGTCGCAGCCTTCCGACGGTCCTGCGCATCGCGCCCCATTATTACAATACCGAGGATGATATCACTCAGGCTGTCGCGCGGCTTCGCTCATATGGGTTTGCCTAAGGGTGGGCCTTGGGCAGCAGCTAATTCATCAATTGGATCATAGACAAACCTAGCTACAATATCCCCATTGTTGATATCGACTTGTCGCGTCTACCCGGCGACGAACTTCATCGCTTCGCAGGTCCGGGTGCTGATGTGTGCCGACATGTGAATTGGGTCAGACCGACCAATCAGCCCAGTTATGCAGTCCTCATCCGCCAAGCGGGCAATCGGATTATTGCAGCGGTACAGTCCTCGGTGGCTTGCACCTCGAATTCTCCACCATGAAGTTCTACCAATTTCCGCGTCAACGGAAGACCAAGCCCCAATCCGCCCCGCGTATCCCTGTTATTGATGCTGCCACCAACAACGAAAGGTTCGTACAGCGCCGCGAGTTCGACATTTTCGTCCAGCCTGCCATCATCAGTGATCGAAATTTCAATGTTGCCGGACGCGTCTATACGGCTTCCAGCGGTGGTTTTCTGGCCACCATGGTTGATCGCATTAAGAGCAAGGGCGTGCAGAGCAAGTTTGATCTGATCTGGATCGATAAAGATGGGGCCGGTTAGTGAACCGTCTACAACAGTAATCGTCTTCAATTCACCATCAGCGCCCGGCAATACCAATTCGGCAACGCCTTCCAGTATGCCTTCTAGTTCGCAGACCCGTTCATTCAGGGAAAGTTCCCCGGTCGCGGCGTTACTGTATGCAATAATCGTTTCAACGAGCCCCATAAGATGCTCGGCTGATTTTCGTGCCGAGCTTACCAACGCCTTGTTGGTACCTCGTTCTGCCATCGCTTCAAGTAACTGCAAACTACCAAAGAGAATGGTGAGCGGCGTACGCAACTCATGCCCGATAAGGGTAATGAACGTCGACTTTGCGCCTTCGTCTTTTGTTTGGTCCACTGGTCTTGGCGGGACACCTTCCAGCGCAGCAACAACGGCCTTTCCCAAATCTGCTAGAATGGACATTTGGTGATCCGACGGCGCTTCATGAGGAACCAGATCAAGGACGCATAAACTTCCCAATCGTTGTCCCGACGAAAGCACCAGTGGGACCCCGGCATAGAACCGGGCACCGGGCCCGCCTTCAGCAACCATAGGATGGGCCTCAAACCGGGGGTCTTTGCTGAGGTCCGGCACCACCATCGGTTTGCCGGACATGATCGTATGGGTGCAAAAACTGTTGTTCTTCGGCATCCGTCCAAGCTCGATCCCTACGACAGATTTGTACCACTGGGTGTCACCCTCAACGACACTGATATGTGCAATCGGGCAGTCAAGAATTTTCCTCGTCGCCTCGCAAATCGCATCGAAGACGCCCGCATTCGCTTCGCTCAGGCCGGGAACAGCAAATACGGACCGAAGACGTGCTTCCTCGTTAAAAGGAATAGGATAAGTTCTCACTTTGGACCTCGCTGAATTTCGTACTCAGCAAGATAGTAGCTGTATGCGATGCGCAATCAACTGCCGGCTGCTTCGATTAATTGATGTATTGATAGATATTTAGGCCACAGTAACTTTGGGCCGGAAGTGGACTTTAGGCATGGTCCGAATGAATGGCAGCCACAGGTGTTAGCCGCAGCCATTCACAACAGGCAGGGAATTGCCTATTTCTGCAGCGTTCACAAAGGTTTGTAGTGCGGATGGAGCCGCCGTTCAGCAATACCATTTGAATGTCAGTATTCCCCATGAAATTGATTCTAATACCTTTCACGCACAGATGAATTGCCAGCCGCGCGTACCGTCGTGGATTCGCTGCAGGGCAATTGCAGTAGCAACTTGTGCGAAAGGTCTTGCCAGGACTGTAATTAAGGAGCGACCTTTTTGCTATCAGCCGTATCGAACATTGTGCTGGCCCAACAAGAGCTCGCGCAACGCCGGTTCAAGAACGTTCTAAAATATGCGCGCAAGGCACAAAAGGAAGCGCCGCATTCCCCTGTCCCCGAAAATCTGGCTGGCATAGCGCTCAGCGCAATGTCGCGAACGGGCGAAGCGGTGAACAGTTTTAAGCGGGCCATTCTCTTGGACCCCAGCTATGCAGAAGCCCGAAAGAACTTGGCTCAAACTTACTTGCTTATGGGGCAGTATGAGAATGCGCTTCTGGCCCTGCACGCCGTGCCTGAAACACCTGATGCCCTATATTTGAAAGCGCAGGGTCTCGCGGCTCTGAAACGAAAGCAGGAAGCTCTGGCGGCAGCAACGCAATACATTGCATGCAATCAAGAGGACAAGACAGGGTACAAGCTTAGGGCATTCATTCGGCTTCAGTTTGGATTGATCGCTGATGCATTGGAAGACTATGAAAAAGTAATTTCAATCGATCCGCAGGATGCGGAGACGTTGACACGCATGAGTTTGCCGCTGGCGCGCCATCTGAGGTTTGATGATGCGTCGAACACTGCGCTGCGCGCCGTGGAGATTGATCCCGACAACATAAGCGCACAGTTGCGCCTTGCGGCACAATTTTCTGAGATGGGCAAAACGGAGCAATCAATAGCCACGTATAGGCATGTGTTGAGCTTGGACCCCTCTCAGGCCAGCGCGTTGAAAGCGTTAAGTGAAATGCTGAGCGGCGAAGACTTGGCTGAATTGGAGCTTCAAGTCGCCGACGCACTATCCCGCGTTGACAAAGGTTCCGAAGACGAGGCTTTTCTGCTTTTCGCCCGTTTTCATATCCTTTCGGGGAAAGGCGCGCGTGAACAGGCAGATCGAGATATTATCCAAGCAAATAACTTCTTCGCCAACCGCAGCCACTATAACGCGAAAGGCGAACGCGAGGCTGCTGAGGGTATACTGAAACGTTTCCCTGATGTTCTGTCACTGAAACGGGAAACCCGCACCGCGCCAACGCCGATCTTCGTTTTGGGCCTGCCAAGATCAGGCACTACTCTGGTGGAGGCGATGCTTGGACGTCACGCCAAGGTCGTTCCCCTAGGCGAACGCGGTACGATCGGTTTCCTTCTCGAAGAGACAATCCACCGCGGCCTGCCATTTACTGCGCGCGAGATCGAAGAACTCAGGGCCGAGGACCTCCGGTTGCTCCCTGAACTGCCTGTTGATGCACTGGCCTATGTCGATAAAATGCCTGCAAACTTCCGGATAGTTGGCTTCCTCAAATCAATATATCCCGAGTCTAAAATCGTGAACGTCCGGCGGGATCCGCGCGATATTGCCCTGTCGATGTTCCAGGCCCATTTCTCAAGTTCAGCGCTGAATTATACCTATGATCGGAAGGCCATGTCCGATTACTTCAATCTTTACGCTCGCATGATGCAACATTGGCATAGGGTATTTCCGGAGCAAATCTACGATATTCACTATGAGGCTTTGGTTGAGGACATTGAAGGCGAAGGTCGCAAACTTGCCGGGCACTGCGGGATCGAATGGAGCTCTCAAATGGTATCGCCGGATCAAACGACGTCCCAGGTCCTGACAATGAGCGCCAATCAATTGCGCAAGCCTATTCACACCCAATCGATTGGAAAGTGGCGGGACCGCCAAAAGTTACTGGCACCTTTTCTGCAGGGACTAGATCACGCGCTTTGGCCCGAGGTCGAAACAGAGTAAGCTAGCCCACCCGAGATTTGTCGGTTTATCAAAGTTTTGCCCGGTCGATACCATGCATGGTTTTTATATGTCGGGCTCGAAGGAGACACTCGTGATGGTTTTCAAGCAAAGCAGATATTGGCGCAAACAGTAGCGCATATCTGGTTTCAGCGTTTGTGTTGAGGGCCGCAAATCAGCCCAAAGCGGCCCTTCGTACTTTATTACACCCCACCAAACCAGACATTCGCGATGCCTCGCGGCTGGTATTGCATCAAGGCGCGTGCCATCTTTCCCCTAGAGAGGGACGATTACCTATGATTACCGAGATCGTAACATTCGAGATCAACAAAGAGATGGAGCGCGAGCGCGTCGTCGCGCTCTTTGAGGAAAGCGCCAAAATCTGGCGGGCACACCCCAAGCTGCACCGCAAGAACTACCTCTATGACCCTGAGGCCGGGATCGCGGGTGGTGTGTATACTTGGGACAGTGTCGCCGACGCACAGGAGGCACACGGAGAAGCGTTTCGTGCCCGCGTCGCCGAGACTTTTGGCAGCACGCCGCGCTTTCAGTACTTTGAGACCCCGTTCGTGGTTCAGAACGACCTAGCCCACGATTAGACACCTCCAGAACGCGCATTGATGGTCACCGGCGCAGTCAGACGAAAACCTTCTCCGTGACGATTGGCCGCTCTGCGACACCATGAAATGTGATGACGGAGTACCGTTCAACGACTAAGCTTTGCCCTAGGCTGCGGATGAAATCTGGAGGACCAAGTCATGAAAAATCTCGCGTGGACAATCGCCCTGACACTCGTCGCTGGGACTGCGATGGCACAAACCGAGGTGGGTATCACCAAAGACATGCCCTCGGTCACCGTGCCGACAGAGAGCGGTATGGTGACGATCGACAGGATCCAAGATACTAAAAATCAGATCAGCGGTGAATGGGCGCTGACCTCTCGCAGCTGCCCGAATTTTTGCATTCAACCGCACAGTCCTGCGGAAGGGGTCACCACGATCGGCGAACTGGAACTGATCGAGATGCTAAAGGACCCCGAAGCTGTGGTGGTGGACAGCCGCACACGTGACTGGTTCGAAGGCGGCACTATTCCCGGTGCGATAAACATCCCTTACACCTATGTTGTTGACGAACTTGGCCAACTGGGGTGTGAGCCGGATTTCGACGGCTGGGACTGTGCGGCAGCCAAGCCTGTAGCGCTGTTTTGCAACGGGGTCTGGTGCGGCCAATCGCCCACCGCGATCCGCAACATGATCACGGCGGGCTATCCCGCAGACCGCATTTTCTATTATCGCGGTGGCATGCAAATCTGGCGTCTGCTTGGCCTGACTGTGATTGGCGGCGAATAACGGCATTCAGCGGCCTTCATGATCGCCGCTACTATTCTGTAATTATAGTTAAGCCGGTTATGATGGCCTAGAGCTCACGGAAAAGGACTGTTCAAGATGGAACCCGTTTCACGCAAACACCTAGCATCATGCCATTGCGGAGGCGTGCAGTTTGAAGTCCAGCTCACTGACGGATTGAATACTATCCGCCGCTGTTCATGTTCTTACTGCCGCATGCGCGGCGCAATCGCCGTATCCGCCCAACTGGACGGTATCAGCTTTCTGAAAGGCGAAGACAGTCTAACCCTCTACGAATTCAATACAAAAACAGCCAAGCACTACTTCTGCCCGGTTTGTGGAATTTACACTCACCACCAACGCAGATCCAATCCAAATCAGTTTGGCATCAATGTCGCCTGCCTCGAAGGCGTGAGCCCATTCGATTTCGCGGAAGTTGTGGTGAATGACGGCGTAAATCATCCGTCTGATGCGTCATCAGGACCACTGATAGCAGGCATTCTACGCTATAGTCCTACATAGGTCGCTGGAAACGAACGGCGGTAAAGTCTGCATAGCCGTCGCTTTGCAAAGGGCCGCTTTCCTGTCCCCAGCCCATTCTGGGCTTACGCTATGGTTTCACCCAAAGCATGCCCTGCCGGTAATATCGTCATCGCATCCAATCGAATGATCTGGGTCAAGGAACTGCACCTCAGCCTATGCGACAATGCGTAAGAGTTGAGGTGCACCTATGATTTTTTATCTCCTGTCCGCCCTTGTCCGGCCTGCGCGGTTGGTCCCTATGCGGATGCCGCGCGGCGAGGACCCGCGAAACCGGATGCTGGGCTATATGCAAGCTGGCGTGGCGGCGGATCGGCGCGATGCGCAGTGGGGGCCATATCGGATCAGCCCCGACCAGCCGCCATATCTGTGGGCAGGGCTGAACGCTGCACTTGTTGCCGAAACCATTAATAGTGCGGTGGCGGAATGAATGTTTTCGGTTGGATGAACGATCAATTGCTTCGAATGCAATGGTTGTCTGATCTGGTGACCGCGGGCGTAGAGTGGGTCGGCCTTGATCCAGCCTCGCGTATCGGCGGATCGGTGCAGTTCTTTGTCTATGACGTTGTCAAAATCTTCATCCTGCTCTCGGTGTTGATCTTCTTAATTTCCTATGTGCAAAGCTATTTCCCGCCCGAACGCACACGGCGGATTTTGAGTGGCCGAGAGGGCATCGGCGCAAATATCCTTGGCGCGTTGTTGGGCACAATCACCCCGTTTTGCTCGTGTTCATCGATCCCGCTGTTCATCGGGTTTACTGCTGCTGGCTTGCCGCTGGGTGTTACGTTCTCGTTCCTGATTTCGTCGCCGTTGGTTGATATGGCGTCGGTCATTCTGCTTGCCTCGATCTTTAGCTGGCCAATTGCACTGGCTTATGTCGGCGTTGGATTGGTGGTGGCTGTGATCGGCGGCACGTTGATCGGCCAGCTGCGCATGGAAGGGCAGGTTGCCGACTTTGTACGCACTGTGCCGGTGTTAGATGCTGACGAAACGATGACCAGAAACGAGCGCATCGGTTTTGCCCGCGATCAAGTCATGGATATCGTCAAAAAGGTCTGGCCCTACGTCCTGATCGGGGTCGGTATTGGCGCTGCCATTCACAACTGGGTGCCTGCGGAAACGATTTCAGCGCTGCTTGGTCAGGATAAATGGTGGGCGGTTCCGGTGGCCACGGTGATAGGCATCCCGATGTATGCCGACATTTTCGGAACCCTGCCGATCGCCGAGGCGCTGGTCGGCAAAGGCGTCGGGCTTGGGACAGTGCTGGCCTTTATGATGGCCGTCACCGCGCTATCGCTGCCTTCGCTGATTATGCTCAAGCGGGTCGTAAAGATGCCGTTGCTAGTCACATTCACGGGGATTGTGACCGTCGGCATCCTGACAATAGGCTTTGTTTTCAACGCCATCACGCATCTGTTCATTTGAAAGGACACAACATGATTATCAAAATCCTCGGCTCGGGCTGCAAAAAATGCGTGACCTTGGGCGACAACGCAAAGGCGGCCGCAGAGGCCGCCGGTAAGGACGTCGAAATCGTTAAGGTAACCGATTTTGCTGAAATCGCCGCTTACGGCGTGATGTCGACGCCTGCGCTGGTGGTGGATGATCGGGTGCTGTCCTCGGGGAAAGTTCTGAGTGCCGCAGAGATAGGCCAAATGCTGTGACGGATTATCGCGTTTCTGCCCGCCGTATCGATAGCCATGGCAGCCTTGCCGTGGCGAAAAAAGCCGAGATCGTCTTGGATACCGACCTAGCGGGCCGCAGCGATGCGATGAACCCGGTTGAATTGCTGCTATCGGCGCTGGCCGCATGCATGCTGAAAGGGATTGAACGGGTTACACCGCTTTTGCAGTTTAAGTTGCAGGGGGCCGAGGTCTATTTGGAGGGCATCCGGCAAGATGTGCCGCCCAAGCTGACGTTGATCCGCTATCGGATCGAAGTGGACAGTGACGAGACAGATGCCCGGCTTGACCTTCTGCACCGCAACGTTCTGAAATACGGCACAATCTCCAACACACTTTCCGCCGCCGTTCCGCTGGAAGGGAGCCTGATCCGGAAGGTCTGACGCATTTGGCCTGCGCCTTGGCAGGAGCAATCCACGTGCATTCCATCATGCGAAGGTTGGGATGCAATTTCAAAGCCACAGGGCGAAGAGCCCCGGTTTTTTACAAATTTTGAAGAGTAGTGGCTGGGATGGTAGGATTCG
>SWCC01017849.1_pt1 | contig 10727 bp, 6 predicted proteins | sample 4692971 | NCBI WGS metagenome assembly SWCC01 (sample SAMN10267277, study PRJNA491770) | bioreactor metagenome | isolation source: DHS bioreactor inoculated with subseafloor sediment | place: Japan: off Shimokita Peninsula | collected 2006-08 | reverse complement strand
AATAGGCTGATAATGCATTTCTATTTCCCCGTTCGCCAACGCCATCTTGAGCCTGTTTTCCAATTTGAAACGGTCATTAGTGTTTTTCTCCATTTGAGCAGTAAAGATTAGATATCCTCTCAAGGCGTTTCTTTTAGCCATATACATTGCAGTATCGGCCTTCTTGATGATTTCTTCCACATTATTGCCATGGTCGGGATAAATTGCAACACCAATGCTCAGCGAAATCTTGATGCTGTAATCGAAAACCTTGAGTCCGCTATTTAATCTTTCAATAATACTTTCCATTTTTGCACCGATTTTTTCATGATCAACACAATCTGTAAAAATAACGAATTCATCTCCGCCCATTCTGGCTACGACATCTTCTTTTTCCATGCTGTCTTTAATATTTTTAGCAACATACCTAAGGAGCTCGTCGCCCACATTGTGCCCCAAACTGTCGTTTACTCTTTTGAATCCATCAAGATCGATATAGCAAACAGCAAACTTCTGACCTTTCCCTATGTTTTGAATCTTTTCCTTGATCTTGTCGTAAAAAATCCTGCGATTGAACAGCCCCGTCAAACTATCTTTGAATGCCAAAGTTTCAATTTCCTTTTCCGCTTGTTTCTTTTCGGTTATATCGGAATATATTGCATAGGCTCCAACACTCTTATTGTTGAATTCTACCGGGTAAGAAAGAATATCCACATCTATCAATAAGCCGGCCTTATTTTTGCGTTTGCTCTGACACTTTACAATTCCTCCACCAATCACCTCTGCCGATAAATTCTCCACTTCCTCAAAAATACTTTCCGGCGCAATCAAATCATCAATGCATTTCCCTTTTGCTTCCGCCTTATCATATCCAAACATTTTGCAAAAGCCCTTGTTTGCGTCCACTACATTTCCATCAATATCTATAATTACAATTCCTTGCGGAGAATTATCAAAAAGTTGCTTAAAATACGCCCTCTGCTCATCAAGCGCCTCAACCATACGCTTTCGCTCTCTAATATCCCTGTAATTTGCAAGAGTCCCTACAAATTTATTTTCAATTATTACGGGATGGCCAAAAGTCTCAACATCAATAAGAGTTTTGTCCTTTGCCATGCGTTTGGTCTCTTTTTTAACTATTTGTCCATTGTGCACGGTATACTCAAACCCAATGGCTTCCTCCTTATACTCTTTCGATACTATCAAGTCATCGATTTTTCTGCCATAGCTTTCTTTTTTTTCATATCCAAACAGATTCTCGAATGTTTTATTAATATCCACGATTTTTTCTTCACAATCCGCCAATACCATTGCATCAAGAGAGTTCTCAAACAAATGCTTGTAATACTGCGTCTGTTTCTCTATTTCCTTTTCGGAGCGTTTTTTTTCGGTGATGTCGGAATAGATTGCATAACCCGCAACCTGCTTCTTATTGATGTTTATCGGATATGCCAATATGTCTACTTCAATCAAACAACCAGTCCTGCTTTTACGTTTTGTCTCGAATCTTACGATGCCTTTTTCGAAGAGCTCAGCGGACAAATTCTCCGCTTCAGCCAAAAGGCTTTCGGGTGCAATCAAATCATTGATGAGTTCCCCAATTGTTTCCGCCTTCTCATACTCAAACATTTTGCAGAAGCCCTTGTTGACATCCACCACTCTGTCATGAGTATCTACGATGACTATGCCTTGAGGCGAATTATCAAACAATTGCTTGAAGTAAGCCCCTTGCTTTTCGATTTCTTCTATCATACGTTTACGTTCACGTATATCCCTATAATTCACAAGAATGCCTACCGACTCGCCATCGACAAATATGGGATGCCCTGCAGCCTCCACTTCGATTAATACCTTGTCCTTTGTCATACGAACCGTTTCTTGTTTTATCGAATATCCTTTCAAGTTACCTTTATGAAATGATATTGATTCATTTTTATACTCTTTTGAAACAATAACATCTTCAATGCTTTTTCCCTTGATTTCATCCATTGCATAGCCGAACAGCTTCTCAAAAGATGCATTGCTGTCAAGCACATTCTGATTTTTTCCAAGCAATGCCATCGCGTCAGGCGAACTTTCAAACAATTGCTTGAAATACTCCGACTGAATCCTAATCTCGCGCTTCATGCGGCTTTCCTCGGTCAAATTTTTGTAGATTGCATATATGCCAAGCAGTTCCCCTCTCCTGGACACAGGATTGACTGTAAGTTCGATTGGAATGGGTGTCCCATCCTTATGATACCTAATTGTTTCCTTGATTATCCCTTCCGCATTTAGAGCCCTTTCAGAAATTTCAATCGCTTCGTCCCGAAGTTCTCCCTTCGCAACCAAATCGTTTATTGGAAAGCCTTTCACGTCTTCAAGCCTGTGCCCGAAAAGTTCCTCAAAAGCGGCATTAAAGTATACTGCCCTGTCATCTTTGCTAAGCAATATTAGGGCTTCGGTCGAAGCGCCAAAGAGCCCATCAAAATATGCCTTCTGCAAAGCGAGCTCGTTCCTTATGCTATTTTCCCTTCTTTGGTCCTCAAATATTCGATACGTGCCGACCACATTTCCATCTTGGAGGATGGGATGCGCCGTAACCTCCACATCTATAATTCCGCCCCATTTGTCGGCAACCTTGATCTTCCTGTTATGAACGCCTTCGGAATGTATGGATTCGCACATTTGCATTAAAGTCATTTTGGCTCCAGGCGGAGCTATCAAGTCGTAGCAGTATCTATTCACAGCCTCTTCACGGGAATATCCGAACAAACCGTGAAATGCCTCATTCAACTCGACTATCCTATTAGATTGGTCGCATATTGTAATCGGCATTGAAACCTTATTAAAGAGATCACCATAGAAATGTTCAGTTGCTCTCCTTACCCGGATATCTTCCTTTCGCCTAAGTCGGTCGAAAATAACAGTTCCGCTGTTCGGGAAATCACTTTTTTTCGAAACGATAGTAAGAACAGTCTCCATACGGATACCTTTTATTTTGAGCGCGACCTTCACTTTGCTGACGCCCGCATCTTTTTTGTCAAAAGCCGCCAAAACCTCGGAAACAACTTCCCTTAAAGACCTTTGATCAATCTGCCTGTGGTCTAAATACTCCAAGAGGCTTTTTCCCTTTAATTCGGCGATGCTTTTAATATCCAAAAGTTGTTTTCCACGATTATTAATCCAAATGACTTTCCCATTTTCAAAGTTCATGATTGGCATCACAATTTCATTTAAAACGGTCTTATCGCTTGCATTAGGCATCCTATTCATCCCCCGGCATTTTTATTTATCAAAAAACAAAAAAGCTTCTCTATCTATTTCCAGTCCTCGATAAGCATTCCTGACCCGACCTCATTTATCTTCACATATTCAGAAAGCTTGATTTTTGCAGCAAGACATGTACAATGACAGGCATAAACTTCTTCAATTCCGTTTCTTTTGAAATACTTTCCGGTTTCTACTACTTGCCTGGACTCCCCATCCATTAGATGAAAACCTCCTATGACTCCTACTATTTTCTCTATGCCAGTGACTTTTTTTGCCTGCTCAATAATATTGCATATGCCGGCATGTGAACATCCTGTGACTACTACGATGCCTCCATCCGCTTCATACGCCATTGCAGTATCGTCTGTAACCAAATCCGGTTCCCACGCACCATCTCTTAAAACCTCTCCAATGGCCATTTTCCCTTCAAAATCATGTTTTCTCTCTATCTCCCCAAGAAACCACAACTTATCGGTTAATTTAACAGGCTTATTGGTCAATTCCATATCGAAATGCCTAGCGGCTTTATCCTCAGATACGAGGCTTCCAATTTCATTAAATGTTTCAAACCTGCGAGTCAGGAAAAGCTCCTCATGCGCAACAAGGCTTGGTCTTGTGTATTCAAGCTTTTCAGTCTCACATTCTGACAATATCCGTATGTATGGATCGAGTCCCCATGTATGGTCCATGTGCCCATGAGAAAAAACGACCTTGTCTATATCTCTTAATGTTTCACCCATCTTGAAGGCATTTTTAATGAATACATCCGAATAACCCATGTCGAAAAGCATCTTTTCTCCATCGGTCTCTAACAAGAACGAGAGTCCGGGTTCTCCAAGAAAGTATCTGTCTATTATCGTATTGTTGTCTGCAAGCACTTTTATCTTCATTATCGTCTCCTTAAATTATTGTTTATACTACATATATGGTTATTTTACCATTTTTTTGAGCATTGTCGCAATTTTTCGAATTGTATACAACTAAAGCCGGCAATTTGCAGGTGCAAACCGTCGGCTTTTATTGTTATTTGTATTAATAAGCCAAAAGACAGCAAAAGATCAAAGAAAATTATGCTGCTAATGCTTCTGTTTGAGCTTCAATCTTTTTCTTATAACTTGCTACTCGTATCTTTCCACTGTTTTTAAGGCACTGATGAAAGAATGCGAGTTGAGCGTATTATAAATACGTGATCAAGCATTTCTTTTATCGAGCAACGAAGAAATTAGAACTTGGAATGCCACAGATTGATGAGAATTTTCTATTTCAAGGCGCTGATGAAAGAATGCGAGTTGAGCGTATTATAAATACGTGACCGAGTATCCTTTTATCGAGCAACGAAGAAATTAGAACTTCTCATCAATCTGGGGATTAGTATTGGTGCTGAATATCTTGCCATGGAGATTCCTTGGCAACCAGCGCATAAAGCAAAAGCTCGGCGGAAGTAATATTGGTGGCCAGCGGCACATTATGAACATCGCAAATCCTAAGAAGTGCCAATATGTCCGGCTCATGGGGTTGCGCAGTCAATGGATCCCTGAGGAAAATTACCAAATCTATCTTCTCAGAGGCAACCATTGCGCTTATCTGGGCATCTCCACCTACCGGCCCCGACAAGAAACGAATAACCTTGAGCCCAGTTTTTTCAATTATCTGCTTGCCCGTAGTACCGGTTGCAAACAAGGTACATGTTTTCAACATTTTTTTATTCTTTCGTACAAAGGCAACCATAGCGCTTTTTTTGCCGTCGTGGGCTATCAGTGCAACTTGCATGCCATCACCCCTTCATGATTTTTCTTATGCGCATGAATACTTCGTCAAGCGGTTTTCTTTCGTTTGGATTTTCCTCATCGATGAACATTTCATTCAAATCGGTTTTGTTCCCCATCTTGCCTACAGCTATTATCGCCAAAAGATGCGTTTCCTCCGGCAAACCGAGTAGCTCCCTCAGTTTCTTCCGGCTGAAGCCTCCCATGGCATGTGCAATCAGGCCTCTTTTCTGTGCTTCGAGCGACAAATATCCCCAAGCAGATCCGGTATCGAAAGCTGCCCATCTATTATTCTTATCGTTTTTCTTGAAGGAAGGGTTGGCAGCCGCCACAATAAGCACCGGAGCCTTGTCCACCCAGAGCCTGTTCCTGTCGTTTATGCACTGCCTTGCTATAGACAACTCATCCTCGTCAAATGCCACAAGGAACTCCCACGGCTGTTCATTGAAACACGATGGGGCATACCTTGCCGCCTCAAGAATCGCCATGATGTCTTCATATTCAACAGGCTCACTGCTAAAAGCCCTAGGCGACCATCTTTCTTTGATTAACTCATTGATGTCGTAATTGAAATCACGCATTATTCCACCCCCTTATGCTTTAAAATCCACATAGTCAATAGAACATTCAAGCGTCCTCGCCAAAGCATAAATCCAATCCGATAGACGATTGACATATTTTATGACCTCCGGCCTTATTCCCGCTTCCCGGGAAAGTGTTACAATCCTTCTCTCTGCCCGCCTGCAGATTGTCCTTGCAAGGTGAAGGCTGGCTGAGCGATGGCATGAACCCGGTATGATAAATTTAAACTGCTGCTCCTTATTGATTTTTTCAAGCATTGAATCTATTTCATTTTCTAGGATTTTAATTTTTTCCTCGGTTATTCTTTCGGGAAACTTCGAATAGTCTGCTGTAGCAAGCTCACCGGCTACATTAAAAAGTTCCCTTTGCACACCTATTATCAAATTGTTTATTGAATCGTCGTCAATGAATCCCCGAGACAAGCCTAAAGCAGAATTCAGTTCATCAATAGTCCCGTAGCTTTCAACCCTAATATGGTCCTTTGGCACGCGGGTATTATCATACAAACTGGTCTCTCCACCATCTCCGCCCTTTGTATAAATTTTCATTCTTTTATTCCTCCCATTTTTATCAGTTCAATCACGTCATCTTCCTTAATTGGATGACAAAATAAAAAGCCCTGTATCTGATCACATCCCAATTCCTTAAGTATGGATGCCTGCATATCTCTTTCTACTCCTTCGGCGACAACCTCAAGACCTATAGCATGAGCCATTTCAATGATTGCCTTAACAATATTGTGTTCCCTTTCGGAATAGCATATTTCCGTGAGAAAAGACCTGTCTATCTTAAGGATGTCAATGTTGAACGAATGAAGATACCCGAGCGCCGAATAACCGGTACCAAAATCGTCCAACGATATTTTTATGCCACGGTTCTTAAGGGACGCGATTTTCTCTTTTACATCACTGCGATTCTGAAGCAATATGCTTTCAGTCAATTCCAGTTCCAGCTTGTCAAGCGGACCTCTCCATGCATCCAGCAACTCATATAAATCAGCCAGAAAATCCAGATGATTGAACTGGACTGCCGACACATTTATGGATATATCGTGCCATTTAGCGGTCTCATCATGCAGCTTTTCGCTAAAATCCAGCACTTTTTCGATTACCTGTTTGCCTATTGGAATAATAAGTCCAGTCTCCTCCGCCAACGGTATGAACCGTCCCGGACCGACAAGCCCTTCAGTTTTGTGGTTCCATCTGATCAATGCCTCAAATCCTTTTATAACAAATGAGTTTGCAGAGTATTTAGGCTGGTAATAAACCACGAATTCCTTTTTATCCACCGCTTCGCGCAATTCCTTTTCCAAATCGATTTTTTCAAGAAACTGTTCAAACATGTCTTTTGCGAAAAAGCGCAATTTGTTTCCTCCGTCTCGCTTCGCGCCATACATCGCGATATCAGCATATTTCATAAGGATAACATAGTCTTTGCCGTCCTCCGGATAGGTAACCATACCCATGCTTGCTGTCAATCTGTAATGTCTTCCCCTTGCTACCCAACCCTCTTCAAACCTCTTGAGAACGGCTTTGGCCCAGCCCAAATGTTCATCTTTCGATCCCTCAAGCAGAATTCCAAACTCGTCGCCTCCAAGCCTTGCGACAAACATGGACTCGGACACTGATTGCCGCATATGATTTGAAATCTCAATCAGCAGCAAATCGCCTATTTCATGACCCATTGAATCGTTGATGTTCTTAAAATTGTCTATATCCATATATATCAATGAAAATCCAACGCCGCTTCTGTGTGAATTCATCTTCTTCTGCAATTCCAATTTAAACATGGTTTTATTGGGGAGTCCTGTCAGTTCATCAAAGTAAGCCAGCCTGTAAATATCTTCTTCAGAATTCTTGATTCTTGTAATGTCCGTGTGCGATCCCGAAAATCTGAGTGGGTTCCCCTGCTCATCAAAATAAGCCTTCCCCCTGCTCAGTATATGAATCAGATTTCCATCCTTTTTTTTAAGTCTGAATTCACATTCCCAAACATCACCCTTACTATCCAAATACTCATCCACGGTTCTTTTGAATGAATTGATATCTTCAGGATGAATAAGTTTCATGAATCCCTCTACTGTATTTTCCAGATCGGTTTCTTCATATCCAAGCATTCTTTTTGTACGCGAAAACATTAGATATCCATTTTCCATATTCCAATCCCAGATGCCGTCATTCGCTCCGTCGATTGCAAGCCTATACTGCTTCTGGCTTTCCTTTAGAGTATCTTCACTTTTGCTCAATTCCTCATAATATTGATTCACGAAATAAAAGAGACCCATAGCCGTAACCAATATGAACATCCATCCTTTGTAGGTCTGGAAGGCATTGTATTGGTCAGCCCTGCCCAAATATTTCAACCCAAACAATAGTAGATTATCCGAAAAAACAATCCACAGTAATCCGAATAACAAGTACATCACCGCTAGACGAAGCGCACTTCTTTTTCCATCGTTATAATCTATTTTCTTCATGTCAATCATCCATTCGCACCAAAATTGCTATGGGGCATCGAATCGCACGATAATCTGCAAAAATATATCCATAAGTTTATTCCATTACATATATATCCATTCTCAAAGCGTCATAACACATTACTTGAAATAGTTGCCGATAGCCCATGCTGTAGAGAAAGCGGCCTGCAGATTGTAACCGCCTGTCTCACCGTCGATATCGATTATCTCTCCTGCGAAAAATAGTCCCTTCACTTTTTTTGATTCCATGGTCTTTCGGTTTATTTCCTTTGTGTCTACACCTCCGCATGTCGCCATGGCTATGCTATAGCCTTTGACCTCGCTTATTGTAAAATGTTCCTCCGTCAGCAAAATAGCCAGCCGTCTTCTCTCCGTTTTTCCCAATTCAGATATTTTCAAATCTTCACCGATGCCCGCCTCTTTCATCCTGTCCAAACAAAAGCGTTCGGTCAATCCCAATTCTCTAAGATACCTTTTAACCCTTGGAGGCAGTTTTCTTGACGCTCTTTCCATCATCAGCTTTTCAAAAGAGGCTCTGTCAATTGGATAAAGATAATTTACTTCGAGAATGTCCCCATCTTCGAAATCCCTTGAATTATTCAGTATGACAGGACCAGAAAGTCCGTCATGGGTATATAGCAGCGCTCCATCATATGAACTTTTCTTTTGCCCTTTTCGCCAAAGCCCTAATCCCGCTTCCTCGAAAGAAAGTCCCGCCAAATGACGGCCTCTAAAATCTTTGCATACCACAGGAGAAATGGCAGGCTTGACTGGTACGATTGTGTGCCCCAGCATTTCCGCAAAAGCATAGCCGTCTCCGGATGATCCGGTGGAAGGATAGGACATGCCCCCTGTAGCCAAAATAAGCACCCCGGAATCAATTATCAAATCCCTCGTTTCAACTTTAAAACCGCTCTCCGTTTTGGAAACGCTAACAACTTTTTCGTTACACAGAACATCAACGCAATTTCTTTCAAGCTCTTTTTCAAGCACATAAAGTATGTCTGATGCCCTCCCCGACGTCGGAAAAAATTTGCCGCCCTTTCTTTCCTCGAAGCGGATTTCCTTATCCTCAAAAAAGCTTAAAAGTGACTGGTTATCAAAACCCTTAAGAGCAGGCTTCAGGAATGTACCCTTGCTTCCATATTTGCATATGAATTCTTTTGTAGTACCGGAATGCGTCAGGTTGCATTGCCCGCTACCTGAAAGCAGAAGTTTTTTTCCGAGACGGTCATTTTTTTCTAGAATGGCCACACGGCCAAAATGCCTTTTCATCATTATTGCCCCAAACATTCCCGCGGGGCCACCGCCAATTACTATGGCATCATATAACATCTTTATTCCTTTGGATTCCATAGGTCTTCTCCCTTTTAAACAAGTAATAAATCGGCAATATATACAGAAAAAACGCGAATGGTATATAAAGATTCCCTACACCGATAGATTCCGCAGGAACCGCTCCCGCAATATTCCAGGGAACCAACGGTGCCATAAACACGACTGAGTTTTCCAAATCCAAAGCAAGATTAGTCCTGCCTGCACCCTTATACTGCTCTTGATTTTTCATCATTTGAAATACTATTACTATAGCCAAGGTTTGAGTACATCCGATAACAGACGCAAAAAAACTCACTATAAGCATTGTCTCGAATACCCCAATCTTTTGTATCCATATTTTGATTTTACCCTCTACTTCATCCATCAAACTTGCCTTGTCCAATATGCCCAAATAGGCCGCCGAAATCAAAATAATAAATGATATGTTTATCATAGAGACAATGCCGCCGCTTTTCATTATTTGTGACAACATCTCATTCCCTTGAAGATGATAACCTGTCAAAATATAATTAATAACCCCATAAAAAGATTCTCCTTGATGAAATACCGCAACCAAAACCCCAGCAAATGCACTTAAAACCATTGAATATTTCACATCTATTCGTAGGGCCGCCGACACAAGCAGAATCAGCGCCGGCAAAAATGCCCACAAGCCTATATCGTACTTCAGTAGAACACTTTCCAGGAATATCTGATTTACTTGATCGAGTGGATTAAATATTGAAAGTACTAGGTACATCGCTGATGCCATAATAAACGGCATCCATGCCGTCCTAAACATATTTTTCACATTGGAGTACAGTTCTGTTTCGGTTAAAATAGCAATAAAGTTAGCACTGGAAGACAGCGGAGAACATCTATCTCCGAAAAACGCCCCAGCTATTACCGCTCCACCCGCCATATATGCCGGAACACCTCCCGACTTGGCCATAAACAATAGAACGACACCTATTGTTCCTGCCGTTCCAAAAGAAGTGCCCAGCAAAAATGACATCGCTGAACTCAATAAAAAAGCAGAGAGAATGAACAGCTTTGGATTCATCCAAAGCAGGCCATAATATCCTATTGCCGGTATTGTTCCCGCCGCCATCCATACAGAGGTTATTACCCCAATAAGAATAAGTATCTGCACAATAAGAAAAATCCCTTTGGTGCCGGATAGCATCATTTGAAGAATTTCTTTAATTCTAAATCCCTTGTTACTGGCGAGCCATCCAAAAATGACAAGACCCAATAGAAGCGGCATTAAAAGATTGATGCCAAGCAACACGCTGACAATTAAAAAAACAAATAAGGCAAGAGATGAAAAAATAAACTGCATGGGTAGGATCTCC
>SWCC01006765.1_pt1 | contig 10742 bp, 2 predicted proteins | sample 4692971 | NCBI WGS metagenome assembly SWCC01 (sample SAMN10267277, study PRJNA491770) | bioreactor metagenome | isolation source: DHS bioreactor inoculated with subseafloor sediment | place: Japan: off Shimokita Peninsula | collected 2006-08 | reverse complement strand
TTGAGCATGGTCGTGTTGGGACGCACGGCGATGGTCGCCGCATGATCACCCGTGACAGGATCGATGTCGATGTACCAGGTGTCGGATTGCGCTGTCCAGGGCATAGAGAGTCCGCTGCCCGTCCAGAGCTGAATGTTCTGCGCCTGTGGAAGTGCTCCGCCAAGCTCTGCTTCGAAATACAGATGCAGTGGTGTGAAGACAATGCCGCCGGGCGGGTCACCGACGATGTGAACGGTATGTGCGCAACCGGTGACTGTCCCTTGCTCATCGCTCTTCCACTGCCAATGGATTTCGTAGGGACCGAAGGCAGAGAGCTGATCGGTGATGGATAGTGTCCACCAGCGTTTCGCAGTCTCACCCGGTGCGAGTGTGCCATAGCTCTGAATGCTGTCCGAACCAGCGAGCGCAAAGCCTGTCGGAAGGATAATCGCCGCTTCGCAGTTCGTGAGAGTGATCGTGCCGCTGTTAGTCGCGGTGTAGGAGACTTCGAAGGGTTTGGGGATGATGTCCTCGTACTTTGCATCGGCGTGGAGGGAGTCATGTCCTCCCGTCGCACAAAGCACTTCGACGATCTCCGGCCAGGCCTCGATGACGATCGTAGTATTGCATTCTTCCCAGACGCCTTGCTCCGTGCTGCGATAGCGGATGCGGATGTCCTGTGTATCATCGGTGGGACCGGGTTTCGGAGTGAGGAGCCAGGTGATTGCTGCAGTCGCGTGACTGTCGATGCTTGCGAGAGTTTTCAGCGCGTTCTCCCCTGCTGCTAATTCGAAGCGCAGAGCATTCGCAAGATCGATCTCTGCTTCGATTGCGGTCTCTTCGCTGTCGAGCATATTGCTCAGATCGAGTTGCACGGGCACTGGGTCGGGGTTGTAGCGCAAGCTGTCCCTCTCAAAGAGCACGCTGTCTGTTGCGGTAATCGCACAGCGCAGACCATCGACTCCTTCGATGGCGATGGATGCACTGCAGATGGATAACACGGTATCGCCTCCGCTCGTATTCTTCCCGAAAGCAGTGACCGTGCAGTTGGCATTCCGCGCGTCGCGGAGTATCGCTGCGCGAAGACGCACGCTCCACGGCAATGCGCCGCCAGCGGCCAGTTGCATTCCTGTGAGCGTGATGGGATCGAGAGCATAGAGTCCTGCACTGACGGGAGTGATCGCCAATTCCAGACGGTCGACATCAACCGGCACGGTGCCGACGTTGGAGAGCGTGTAGTCCATATTGACGATACTGCGGGATTCAACTTCCACGCTTGTCAGAATTGAAGGGAGAGTGAGTGAGCAACTGATCTTCTCATCAATGACCTCGATTTCTACTATCTGTATGCAACTCTGAAGCAGGCCATCGCATTCGTAGACGAACGCAAGAGTATCGAACGTCGGAATCGCGGGAGGGTTCAGGAGTTCCAGTCGCCAAGTGAGTGTCATTTGAGATCGGCTGGAGATTGAGAACAATGCGCGGGAGAGAGAATCTCCGAGGGATAACCCCAGATGCGGGGCACGTGAGATATCAAGCCAGGCACGGACATCGGTTCGAACCGTATCGAGCTGATTGTCAAGTTGCAAGGTATAGGAAAGCAGTGCAGGATCGGCGCTGCCTGAGGCGGTGTTCCAGGACACTCTGTCCGGACCCGATACCATGCAGGGAATGGCGATTATTCCCGGCACACGGGTTTCGGCTTCGCAAGTACTGATTGTCACACCGTAGACATCCAATGCCTCAGATTGCAAACGAACCATCCGATCGTAACGCAGACCAAACACGTAGACATTGACGGAGATTTGCTGCGAAGCCCCGGGTGCCAGACTCAGACCCGGCCGAATTGAATCGCCGAAAATACGGCACTTCGGAGAGACACGAAATCGGAAACGGTCAATTTCCACTGTATTCTTGTCAAGGTTCGTGATCGTCATAGTGAACGGGATGGGACCGGCGACCCCCGTAGGAATCCCCGAGTATCCGTTTCCAACCCAGAACAATTCCTCCGGTCCATCGACCGTGCAGACGAGTGCAGGTTCCTCTTCATCGAAAACGGTAACGAACACATCCTTTTCACACAGTTCTTCTCCCATCGGGTAAGTTTGACCTGATTCGGGATCAACATAGAATACCCGGCAGCGTATCAGCGCGGTATCCGTCACCTGTGCCGGATCGCTTACACGCACCTTCCATGAACACGTGGCCGTCAAACCCGACGCCAGTTCGTTCGGCGACACTGCCTGTTGATACGTCCCGGAAACAAGAGCGAAACCTGCTGGCAGTTCAATCTGCGCGTGAACGATGCGAGCACTCTTTGCAGGACTGAAATTTGTCACCGAATAATTCACGATGAAGTCATTCGGAACTGTGTAACCCCTTCGCCGTTCCAATCTGAGAGAATCGATAGTCGATATCAAACAGCCCACTTGCCAGCAAGGGGTATAGACGCGAAAACGCGAAAGGTAGGTTTCAGAATAACTTCCCTCTGGCCAGCTTGGGTCCGGCGCCTTCGGCAATCGCCAGGACTTGTAGAATTTCCGAGTCGAGTATGGATCCGTCGTTCCGGCGTACTGATAAGCGAATCCATGCCCATCAAGCAAATACTGTTTCAGCAGCCCGTAGTCGTACTTGGCTCCATTGATGTAATACGCCGAGTTCCAAGGAGTCGCATATCGTACATTCAGTTCGTCACTGATGGATATCAGATACCGGTTTGGGCGATTATCATACGTACTATCAACTTGAGCGATCGGGAAGAACTGCTCTTGCGAATGGTGACTCCAGAGAAATATCATATACCCTCCACAGGTATTGTCGCGAACGACGTGATCGTGGTAAGGACCACCTCCAAGGATGCTCCCATACAAAACACCGCCCAAGACTTCTCCATTTGTCGAAAGTTTCGCTGACCAGACTGAACAACCGGATAGGTCGGCAGGATCATCAATCACGGTTTGTCGCGTCCAACTCTGCGGCATCGTTTCACTGCGCGGAATACGCCGGTGCCCGAAGAGAATAATATCATCTGAATCTGTGGAGAAAATATTTGTTACGCCAAAGCCATTGGCATCCGAATCATTTAGTCCAGGTATTTCATCATCAATTACTCTTGAAAAAAGCACACTATCGCCTTGCGTAGAAAACTTTACTATCCAGATCCCGAGATACGGCTGAGATGGGTGCCCTGCTAAATGCATTGAGGTTCGCGCATTCGGTCCACCGATACCAATGCCGAAGATCACTTGTCCATGATTATTTACCGTGAATTGACCATAAGTTTCGTCTGAATACTCCCCCAGTTGTTTATGATCCACCAGACATTCGTATGCGACATAGGTCATGTATGCAAGACGATTGCAAGCAGGCGCTATCTTTGCCAATATTATCGATTTACAACTTTGATTGTCTTTTCTCGGTATTGCTGCAAATAAACTGATATCTTGCAAGGAATCTTCATCATTTATCCCCGCAACGTAAATACCGTCACCTTTTACAAAGAGATCTGACGCATTTATTGTTCCCGGACCACCAAGATACGTTGCGCCGAATAGGGAACCATCAGAGTTGAGGTTGTAAATGTAGCAGGTCGAAGGGTCAGGCCAGGTAACAGAGAGAGCGGGGAAACCCTTAAACGCGTTTGCCGGTTGGGGTGCGCCATCAGTAGCATTGAAACAGCCTATCAGATGATTCTCGGAGGATATTTGCAAAACGCGTTTGTTATGCCCTAATGCTGTTCCTTTTGGCTGTCGGTCCTGGCCTGCTCCACCAATGTATGTACAAAATCGGATATCCTGTCCGGTCCGCTCAAATTGAAGGATGTAGTGATCCGCATGACCTCGAAGATGGTCTTGAAATGCATTACGTATGGGGAGAACATCCTTATCGATAAAGCCGGTAATCGTCACCTCCCCTTCCGGCGAGACTACAATTCCTTCAGGACTGGTCGCATATTGGAATGCGGTGTTGAATTCCGATGTGAGGTTCAATGTGTCCTTATAACGGAACCCTGATCCTTGCTGTAGTGTCTGGACATACAATTCCGTTCCTGAATTCCGATTCTGCATTGAGATCCCGATATCGGTTTCATTACCTATAGCATCACCAATCAATGTTGCAATCTCCTCTTGATACGGTCCACTCGCTTGAAATCGAATTTGTGCCGGATCAGAATCGGGAGCAATACGAATCGTTTGGCAAAGGCTGCCGTCCCGACCCTCACGATACTCAATGTCAATTCCATCCCAGACATTTTCATAAATGATGCTGCGGTGATTCGAAACGAATGGGTGCCATGAACTTGAATCCGTCCCGAGATAGAAATGTGAAACGGCTACCGCGGTGTCGCCTGCAACTATGCGCATTGACGGGGATGGGCTCACGAAGGAAAGCTGTACTGCCTCCTTGAGCAGGCCCTCTTCCTTTCGAGAAGGATTTTCCAATTCTATTTTGAGCCCCACCGACGGGCGCACAAGTGTGATTCCATCCCTCTTGAACCATGCCGAAGATCTCTCACCCAGGATGCCGTACCTGATGCTCTCATCCCATTGACCTGCATTCGCGGTGAAGTACACTGGACAGTGGTATTGCACCGACGATGCCCCTTCGATTCCCTGTCCATATGAAGCAGCAGAACAGAGCAGATTGAGCAGGAGAATCATGCCACAGCGTGTAATATTTTCCATCGGAACACCGCTTGTTTTGTATGACTTCGTGATGGGATTATTTGGGTGGAGTGCCGCGGGAGGTCTCTTGAGACACTCCACCCGTATCAGTTCAGGTCAGGTGGAAGGTTAGCGGATGATCACCATTCCACGAGTTGCGATGTTGTCTACACCACGAAGAACATAATGGTACATTCCCGCCGAAAGCCCTGATACATCGAACGGGAGGACATTCCTTCCTGCTGGAAGGGGACCGTCGTGAACCGTTGCGACTTCCCGGCTGAGATTGTCGTACAGCTTGATGCTGACGTTGCACGTATAGTCTGTTTGCACAACGATGTGCGAAACACTTTGCGAACTGAGCGAAATTGGATTGGGATAGTTTTCTCCGAGGCGAAGATTTTCCGGAAGTGGATATTCATGTTCGGCCCCTTCCTTTGCCCAGATGATGTACACAGTATCCTTTGGCCAGGCCCTGGTCCCGAGTACCAGATCCTTCGGTCCACGTCCATCGAGCCAGAACACGTTTACCGAATTACCAATGGAGGTCTGGATCATCGGCCTTCGTTGTTCATAGTTGCCACCACCAGGGCCGATCTGTTTTTCGGACTGCCACTGCGCCCGTCGAAGTATCGGTCCGAAGTTATTGTAGACCACCCAATTGCCAACGACTTCCGAGGGTCGGGAGGGACTACATATCTCCGTCATGCCCTCCCAGACAATGAACGACATGGTGTCCAGAGCCGGTGTCTGATTGCTGATCCGTGCAATATCGGGGTAGGTAAGTGCGGTCGTAGGAGACGACGCATCAAGAGTTGCCCCGCTCCATTGGATCGTCCCCCCGCTTGGGGTAAGGTACTCTAACTTATTGGTCTGGACCTTGTGCCGGGGCGTGGTATTCATGTTGTATTCCCAGTCCCAGGCCAACAGCATGCCGCCGTATCCATAGGAATTGAACGCGCTATCGGGTGCTAGGGCAGGGAGACTTGGTCTCTCGTACGCTGTGGCATTCGTCAGTCTATGCGGCCCGGAAACGACAGTGGATGAAGCTGCCATTCTCAGACCATACAGATTCACCAACCCATCTCCGGTATCTGCACTGAAAACGAGGAAACCGTCTTTGTACCAACCCCCTCCTTCGAAATCAGCTGCGATAGCAACTCCACCGATGTCTTGTGACATAGTGGTGGACCATATCGACGCTGTTTGCCCTGATGGCTTATTCCGATACGACCATGCTACGATGAGTGCTGGTGATGACCCGGCCTCCCAGCCAACAACGTATACCTCGCCAGTTGTCGAAGCAGCGAGACGTAAATCGGCACAATGAATATTGGTCGGAGTAATCGTAATTGGATCTAGGGTCGCGCTCACCCGACCTGCCCAAAGTCCTAACCTTGTATATCCACCCACATCTTTCAAATGTGCAACGTACGCGGGATTTCTAAGTGTTCCTGTTGTATCGTGTGGGGTATTACTTGCATATGCGATACACGGCATCCTTGAGCCGACGCTATCAATCAAGTATTTATCTGCAAATTTCCCGAGCGGGCTAATCTTCGCATACCATATCTGATCGACTCCTCCAGCACTAACCTCATGCCACACGGCCTGTGCACCACCCAGGCTGTCACTTCTCGTGACATCCGGATGGGATGCGAAGGCGCTTGTGTTCAGCTTGATCCCGCTGTTCGGCCAGCGCGGAACGCCATCTTTGTCCAGTTTCTGGATATAGACATTGCGATCATCATCCGTCGCACCGCCTTTCTCCCACACGACAAAGCTGTTGCCGTCAGCATCCACCGCGAATCGCATTGCAGCGGCATCGCCAGTCGGACGTACATCCGCGAACATATCCCTCCAGCCCATGTCGGTCGGGCCGACGCACTCGCCGGGGGTTTCCGCGAAGATGTTCCAATCGTACGTCCCGTCATAGGTGATCGGCTGTCGACGCCGATCTGCGTAAACGAACACGGGTCCGCTGACCTGCGGCGTGGTCTGTTCACCCTTGACCTCCGTGACCACCTTCCCAACACCACCAGTTTGTGAGAAGGACAGCAGTTCCAAGTCCATCATCTGGTACCAGATATCTGCTTGATCATACCCTCCTTGTGCTGTCAACCCCTCGCGCCAGACTATGTACGAATCTTCCTCACCAGGCAGGTTGTCCACTCGTGCTTGCGTCTGATCACCCGAAGTGGTACAAACCTCCTCGCCATCTGTACCGGCGCTGTTTACCAAGTTGCCATTGGTTCCATCGAGCACGGAGCAATACACATCTATTCCGCGTGAGCCATATTCACGCCAATCTTCGTAAACACAGATGACCCGCGACTTGTAACCAACACCGAGTCCAGGGTTTTCCTCTTTTTCGTATACCGAGAGTTCAGGATAGCGTTGTGTTCCCGTTGCCGTGCAAACTCCGATGCCCTGTGACTGTCCCGAGAGGATGGTGCCATAGCGCTTGCTGAGCACTTGCCCATAGATATCGTAGCTCTCGGGAGGTTCGGGCGATTCGCGTGCATCCTGCCAAACGATCACCGCGGTGGAGTCTCCAACCCCATGAAACTCACCGAAAGAGACGACCTGCGGGAAGGTCTGTTCTTCATTATAGTCAGCACAGCGCACGTCGCCCCAGGTCCGGGTTCCATTCGCGTCGAATCGGTCGGCATACACATTCCAGGTAAGTGATCCGTTGGCATCGCTGTTGTTTCGTTTGTCCTGATAGACAAGCACCACGCCATCGCGCATTGTGGAGTCCGCCGCAAATTGCCAGTACCGGTCTCTCGCCAATTCCACGTTGATCTGATCGAATTCTGCATCCCTGGGAACCTGCTTCCCGCATGATGTCCATTGGTACGAACCTCCCTGCGGCCATCCCGGATATGATGCCTTGATGGATTGTAGAAAGATGTCGCGGTCATACTGGTCAGGATCCTGAGACGTGTTATTCCGCCAGTCGAACCATGCAATGAACGCGCCATCCTTGCTGCCAGCAATGCGCGGGCGTTCTGCACGGGCGGTATCGCTCACTACAAACCCGTCTGTGGGCCAGTTTGTCGCAACCGAACCATCACTGATGTCCAAACACTGCGCATAGATTGCCGTGTTGATCGTATCCACCCGTTAATCCTCCCAGACAACAAGCACGTGACCAAGCGAGTCATAGGCCGCGCGGGGATTGCGCTGATTGTACGCTGCCGTGCAGACAGGCACGCCATCAACCGGCAGCCACATTGGCAGTCCGTTGACGTTATCGATTTTCTGTGCGTAGATGTCCGTGCGAATCTCTCCCGAATCGCGTGAATCTTCCCAGACAACGATAGTAAACCCCGTATTCGAAGGCCGGGCGATCGAAGGATTCGTCTGGTCGTTGATCGCCAATGATGCATAGTTGTCCTTCCACTCCGTTTGTCCCTGAGCGATACCGAAGCAGAGGATCATGATGAATAAAGCTAAAAGTCCTGTTGATCGGAAAGGAGCGCGGAGCCGTGGTCGCGCCGCGAGGTTAGATGCTGCTGCTGCATGGGCACCACACTGTGTGTGTATGCAACAATCGTGCAGGTGATACCGGCCAAGGTACGAAACCATTTTCTTCATAATAAATCCCGGATGAAGAGTGCATATATGTAGTCGTTACCAATATCCCCTACCCTCCCTCAAGAGAGCAGGTTGTTGTCACGAAGAGGCGTCCGGTTGTCGCGGTTCGTTTTGATATCGCGATTGCATCTGGTGACCACCCGGATCACTACCAAGGTCGTACCGGCGAAATCGCGGGTGTGTTGATCAGCACACAGGCCCCGGGGTTTGGCGCGAGTTCAGTCGATGCAGTCAATGTAGGATATCCTTATCGGTTTATCAAGTGATAAGGAGACTAATTTCATGGATGGGGCGAAGCGCCTGCCTGCCTCTGCGTAGTCCCGCGAAGCGGGACGGAGCCGGGCCCATCCTCACCTACCTCACAACGGTCACCATCCTGCTCTGCATGCCATCGGGCGCGAGCAGGCGCAGCAGGTAGCTGCCGGGTTCGAGTCCGAGCGCGGCGGGACGCAATATCAGGACCTCATTATCCGCTATCACTCCTTCATGCAGAATAGCGCGTTCACGGCCGAGCAGATCATGCAGCGTGATGCGGGCGGAGCTTCCACTTGTGGACGTGATGATCATGCGCGCTTCACCCTGCAATGATATCGGGTGCGGATAGACGGGGCCGAGAGAAAGCGAGGATGGTGCCGGGGTGTTGCCTGAACTTGTTAAACTCGCAATCAGATATTCCACTTCGATCTGTTTTGGCAGATTTTGTGCGGAACCCGCAAGTTCGATCGCGCTGGCGTGCATGCCTTTGTTGAGCATGGTCGTGTTGGGACGCACGGCGATGGTCGCCGCATGATCGCCCGTTACTGGATCGATATCAATGTACCAGGTGTCGGATTGCGCTGTCCAGGGCATGGAGAGTCCGCTGCCGGTCCAGAGTTGTATGTTCTGCGCTGCAGGCAGTGCTCCGCCCAGTTCCGCTTCGAAGTACAAATGCAGTGGTGTAAATACAATGCCACCTGGCGGGTCACCGACGATGTGCACAGTATGTGCACAACCGGTGACTGTCCCCTGCTCATCGCTGCTCCACTGCCAATTGAACTGATACGGACCGTAGATGTTTTCGTCATCCTGATTGTCATTCGGGATCGGGTCACGACGACCATCCTGCCAGACATACACCTCGTGATTCACCTGTGGAAGGATCTGATTGGCTTTCGCTTCCGTCACGGGCCAACCGTTCGTCGGCCAGAACTCCACCCATACAGTAAGGTTGATTTTCTGCGTCCAGATATCCGTCGACGTACCCGTGTCATGTGTCCACGCGAAGACGGTGTATTCGGTCGTATGGTTATTCTGGAGGAGATTATCCATGGACAATTGGGTCTGATCGAGAGGGCTGGTGCAGATCGCCTCACCTGCTGGTCCCAGCGGATTGACCATCATTCCCGGAGCCCGGGCGTCGAGAAGTCCTGCATAGATATCGATCCCGTTCAGTCCATAATTCCGGTAATCGAGCCAGCCCACTGTCACGAGCGGGACGTACGTTCCAAGCAACGGATCACCTGACTCCCAGAGTGTCAATTGCGGGAGTACCTGTGATGACGGAATCTGACATACCGCCAGTCCATTCAGTCCCGGGAACTGCTGCATACCGGTTTGATCGAGCGTCTGTGCGTAAATATCGGTGAGCCCAAGAACCGGATTCTCAATCATATCCTGCCAGACGATGACAGCGGACTGATTCGTTACATTCGGCTGTTTGCCCGTTGTCACTATGCGGGGAAATTCCTGATTCTCATTCGATGGACCGGCCGCGACATCCGCCGTCCATGGCGGTGTACCCATGGTGTACATCTGTACGCCGTTCGCATCGATACGGTTGGCGAAAACCGTCCAGACGGGCTGTCCTGAAAACGCTCCGTTGTATCGGTCATCCTGATACGTGACAACCACACCCTGTGTCATCTGTCCCAGCATATCAAGCGCGAAGATATTGTCTGTATCAAGTTCCGGATTGATCTGATCAGGGACCTGATACCTGGCCACGCCGATGCCATTCGCCACCCAATTTGTTGGCGGAAGCGGCCAGCTGGCCGTCGCACTTTGAATGTACTGCACAAATACATCACGATCCCGCGGAGGGGTTCCTGGATCATTACGGTAATCGATCCAGGTGATGAACGCCCCGTCTACTGTCCCTACGATGCGGGGACGTTCATTGTGAAAACCAGTCTGACAAACCGGAATCCCGTCGATTGGCCATGCGGGATCCGGACGTCCAGTCGCAATCACGATGCGCTGTGCGTAAATGTCGGCAACCGTGTTCGAAGGGTCGTTGCGATAGTCCTCCCAGACAACGATCACACCACCCATGCCATCATACGCGGCGCGTGGGTTGCGCTGGTCGTATTCCGCCTTGCAGACGGCGATACCGTCGTACCGGTCGGTGACCACATCATTGTTGATGACATCGCCGATCCACTGATTGACGCCTGTTCCATTGTCAATACTCTGAATGTAGATATCAGAGCCGGTGAGTGTAATATCCCGTTCGTCCTCCCA
>SWCC01010671.1_pt2 | contig 10761 bp, 9 predicted proteins | sample 4692971 | NCBI WGS metagenome assembly SWCC01 (sample SAMN10267277, study PRJNA491770) | bioreactor metagenome | isolation source: DHS bioreactor inoculated with subseafloor sediment | place: Japan: off Shimokita Peninsula | collected 2006-08 | reverse complement strand
TTCAGTAGGAATAAAAAGTGGAGGATTGAGCATTGGGGTTGGACCACAAATCAATTTTGAATTAAGTAATGTGAATGTAGTAATTTTTATGCCATTCATTTTACCAGAACTTTTTGTCCTAAATTCTATTTCAACATCAACTTTTTTTGAAGTTTTTTCTTTAAAGATAATATGATTAAAAATTACTAAATCTCCTAAAATATGATATTCCGGAAAATTAATTTGATCAACATCCTGATAAGAAATCCTAGGTGTCGACATAAATACAGGTTCGGCACCATTAATAACACCTTCAGGAATAACTTTTCCAGTACTTTTAAGATATTTTAAGGCATTATTTAAAACAGGTATCTGTTCCTCATCAATTAAAGCCGTATCTAACATTTCACATATTAACAAGTCTGCTTTTAGATGAAAATCAAAATCAGTTATATCCTCATTAATCACCTGTACATTAGACCATTTTTTCAGGTTTCTCCGGGCACATTGCCAGGATTTATAATCTTTTTCCAGTGCAAAAACAGAATGGGAATGTGGAGCAGCAAAATAAGATAAAATCCCGCTCCCTGTTCCAAGGTCATAAACCACTCCCCACTTTTTTTCAGACAATGCTTCATAAAAAGCAGATAATCTCTCTTGGTCCTGGAGAAGATTATAGTGATAGGGTGTGGCAAAAAATTTCATTATATTAATTGGATTGTATTAATCGTGATCTAATCGTGGTCTATATGTTGTCCAGATGCAGTACTGGTGAGTCTTACGTGTTCAACACCTTTTAATCTCATCATTTTTTCTGTTAAGGTTCTGATGTATCCCACATCCCCTTTAACAACTACTACTTCCAAACAGTATTTGTCGGTCATGTGAACATGCATTACTGCATTGATATATTCTCGGTAATCATGCTGAATGTCAGCTAGGTCTTCCATAACCCCTGTGTAGTGGTGGTCATAAATTACGGCAATTATTCCAATACGTTCGCCTTCCATCTCATTCATCCATTGATAACGAACTATATAATCTTTTAATGCATCTCTTATCCCTTTAGATCTGGATTGGTATCCTCGGTCTTTTAAAACTTCATCAAATTCACTTAACAATTTCTTAGGTAATGACATACTTATTCTCATCATAATTTTCCCCCATGGGTTATTATATTAATAATACATTATCATATATTTAAAATTTTTTTTAAGAACAATATTGTTCTCTCAAAACAATGTAATGTATCAAATTAAATATTGAGTTTAGTAATAATAAATGTGTATATTTGTACTATATAAATAATTGGTTTATGAAAAAATTGCTTGATTTTTAGATACAAATTTAGATAAATAATCATAAATTTAAACCTATATAAAGCTTTTTTCATGATTAAATTTTCTAAAAAATAAAGCCAAAATATAAAAGATAATTAGAACAGATGAAATAATTGAGGGATAAAATGAAGGTTAAAGAAGCCATGAATAATGAAGTTATTACCACCAGCCCCTATTCTCTGCCTCTGGAAGCATTTGAAAAAATGTATAAACATGGGGTAAGAAGGCTATTTGTATTGGATGATGACGATGAACCTAAAGGTGTAGTTTCTTACACAGACCTTATAGGTGTTTTGGGAACCATAAAACCTGGGCCTAAGGAAGCAGAAAATGTAACTATAGCTGATATAATGGTAGAAAATATTATCACCATATCCAGTGATGATGCTATAGAAGATGCAGCAAATTTAATGCTTCGCGCAGATATATCCGGCCTTTTAGTAATGGAAAACAAAAAAGCCATAGGAGTTATCACCAAAACAGATATATGTCGTATGGTTGCAGCAGAACTACTTGTGCCATCTTAAAAATCGATATTACAATTAATTAAAATAAAATCAAATTAATATCTTTCTTTTTTAATTAAATATCATATCATTAATACTTTTTTTGGGGAAAATAGAAGCAATATTTATGATTTCAAGTAAATATGCATGTTTTAAGCACATTTTGATATATAATCTGATAAATCAATGGTTTAATATTTGAAAAATAAAAAATTGAGAAGGGATATAATTCCCTTTTATTGTTTTTTGCGTGTTCCAATAAATCCTCCGAGCACCATCAGAAATGCTAAAATTATTCCTGCAATTGGAATTCCGGTGTTATGCATTGGGACAGTTTGTGCATTTACCTGAGATTTTGATTTTTCTGCTCCCAAAATCTTCACAAAGGTTTGAACTGTTTGATAATCATTGGCTGTTATTGTTGCAATGCCATGACCTTCATCAGCTCTTAAAATTGCAGTAGCAATACCATTAATCCATGGGACTGTTACAGATTTGCTCCCCAAATTTCCCATATTGGTTGTGAATGTTACCCTGGGGCCGCTAAAGAACATATATGCATTGGAACTGTGATCTCCACCATCTGAATCCTTGTAAACATCCGCAGTTATAATAGAAGTTTCACCAGCTTTAATAGTGGATGGGTATGCATTAATATTCAGAACTAGCCACGGATAATAGTTTAAAGTTCCAGTCCCCACGAAGAATTTACTAGCATTAGGTGAATTGGTCCCATACCAGTTGTAAGATGCTTTGGTTTTGCTTTTTTCCAGTTCATGGAACAGCTTATCCAGATCATCACGGATAGGCTTTAAGATGGGTTCCAGCTCAGGATGGTTTTTAATGGCATCATCAATAGGTTTAAGGATTTCATCGATACTTGGTCCGAATGATGAAAACTTAAAGTTCTGAATGTAATATCCAAAGTTTGCAATCCGATTGTAGTTAATTGTTCCATTAGGTGAACATATTACAATACCATTCCCTGAACCATCACCTTCCAGGTTGTTTCCAGTAATTATTGTTTTGTTAAAACCAGCAGCCACCATGGCCACCTCATTAGCTCCTTTAACTCCGATTATATTATTATGTAACATGTTAAGATTTGTGAGAGCTGTGCCTACAATTCCTGCTGCTATGTTAGGAGAGTTGATATTATAAACACTGTTATTTTCTAAAGTTGCATTATTAAATAATCCAAGACCCAGCATCCCCACTGCTGCCTTAGCATTATTAATATTCGAAACTATGTTGTCTTGTAATTTTAAATCACCTAAAGCTACAATTACTATCCCAACAGCCTGTTCATATGCACTTATTTGTGATATTTTATTTTTAGAAACCAATACAGTCCCATTCCCAATTATGGCAGCTTCAAGAGCGTATACAGAGCTACCAACAGATCCGGTTAATTTGGATAATTCATTGGCTGAAATTACAGCATTAATGCTGCTTGTTACTAATTCCATTCCCATAATAGCGCTAGTGGCGTTGATGCCAGTAATTATATTTTTAGTGACCATTAAATTGGTGACATTGGCCACTTCTGGATTTCCATCGGCGCCTTTACTTTTTCCCAGTTGAATTCCAAATACACTACCACCCACACCAAACGCGCTGATGTTGGTTATAGTATTTCCGATGGCATTAAAATCAGTTAAAGTTCCGTTAATAGACACTGTAATTCCATTAACCGCCCCTTGACCAATTATATTAGATATATGGTTTTCAGAAACAGAAAAAAACCCTTTAGAAAGGTTTCCAAAAATACCAGTTTCTGATTGGCCAGAAATAACATTACCCATAATTGTAGTATTAGCCCCTGAAACTGTAATTCCAGTTTTACCTCCTTTTATTTCATTATTTTTGACATTACAATTGTCTGCACTTATATTAATACCTGTCCCTGTATTTGAACTATTTATTTTGAATCCATCTATGGTAGTGCCACTTCCATCCCCAGTGCTATCATTTACTACAGTAAAACCTGTATTTGTGGCTTGTATTTCTACATAATCACCATTATTGGCCTGTAGGGTTAATTTTTTATTTACTATAACATCTTCAGTGTAACTTCCACTGTGCACATTGATAACATCATCATCCAAGGTATTTACATTATCAATTGCTGACTGAATAGTAGTGTAAGTCTTTCCACTTCCTACTTCCCATTGGGCTGCAGATGCACTACTAAAACCAAAAAACAAAATTGCAATAAGTAATAAAGCCTTAAAAGAATTCCCCTTCTTTTTTCTTTTCAAGTTTCCGCCCCCTAACAATCCTAACCTTGTTAGTAAATAGTAACTATATGAATATTTATCATATTAATAGTTCTCTTTTGGTGATTATTGTAAGCAATTGTTTAATTAATTCAATGCACGATCATTATAGCCTTGTTGGAACTATAAGCCTATAAACATAAGCTATATTTTTCTCCCCTATTTTTTAGGACACAAAATATAATTCTCGAATAATTAATTTTATAATGACAAGAGATTCTAATAATAAAATAAGTTTTAATTTATCATACTCAACTATAATGTTATAATATTTAAAGGGGCCCGAGCGATGCATATTAATAAAAAAAAGAGTCATAAATTACCTGAAGAATTTGTAAAAGATCTTAAAGGAGGTTCAATATCCTCTAAGTTTGTTATTTCGGATAAAAAAGTAAAATTAACCAAACATGGTAAAGAATATTTAGATATTACTCTTTCTGATAAAACCGGTGAAATCAAAGGAAGAATGTTTTCCAATGGTGCCCTTGATTCAAAAATCCATGATCTAAAAAATGGCAATGTTTGTCATATCAAGGGTAATTTAGAAGACAAATACGGTAGATCTATAAACATAACCAGTATAAACAAATGTTCTGAAGGGGAATTTGAAGAAAATGATTTTATAATATCTCTGGAGAATGATTCACAAAAATTATGGGATATTATCAATCAAACTATTAAAGATATCAAAAATCCCGACCTTAAAACTATTTTAAATCTATTTTTTAATGATAAAAAATTTAAAAGCGAATTTTGCCAGTCCCCTGCAGCTATAAAAATACATCACAATTACGCGGGAGGACTTTTAGAACACACAGCTCATGTAGTAATATTATGTAAAACCTTGTGTGAAACTTATCCTAGACTAGATGCTGAACTTCTGTATACTGGGGCCATATTACATGATATTGGTAAAATTAAAATATATAAAAAACAAGGATTAAGTATAGAATATACTGAAGATGGCCTTCTATTGGAACACATATTTATATCAGCTCAGATGGTAAAAGAAAGATCTAATAAAAAATTAATAAGTGAAGAAACTCTTAAAAAAGTGCTTCATTTGATTTTAAGCCACCACGGAGATATCAGTAACGGGTGGGGATCTGCAGTTAATCCACATTTACCAGAAGCTGTAGCCCTGCACCACGCAGACAATATGGATGCCAAAGTAAAGGGAGTCCTGGACGATTAAAATAATATTTATTTAATTAAAAATTATGAATTACTATTTTATTTAAGAGGATTATTTGAATATATAATGATACATAATTATTGAAATATTCATGATTTAATTTGGTGCCAAAATGATTGCCATAACTAAAAAAGAGAAAGTAGTTTTAAACCAGATAAATTATCTTCAAATGGAATATGCCAATGGTATATCTGATAATATGCTTAAAATGGATCTTGATCTAACAGAACATCAATACAAAGAGGTTTTAGAAGACTTAGAAAGAAAAAATCTTATTAGTCGAATTGATGGGAAAATAAAAGCTCTGGAAAACACTAAAAAAATATCTGTGGTGGATACCCGTAAAGAAGTGAGAACTGCGGAACTAGATCAGATGGAACTTGAAGCTTTGAAGATAATAAGAAGTCTAACTGGGGATGACCAGCTAGTTTCTCGATATATTTTAGAAGGAAATTTATTATATGGTAATCTAAAGGTGAGTAATTTCAGGATGTATCATATTTTAATATCACTAGAAAATAAAAAAATAATAAAAAAAATTCATAAAAAGGATGGAGAATATTACAAAGTAACCGTCGCCATTTAATTGCGTTTATATTATTATTGTGTTTATATTAATAAGAATATTAATTCTTATTAAGAAATATTTATTTTTTTAAATTATTATTTGAATAGTGATTTATTTTTTATATTTTTAATTTGAAATTTTTGGGAATTTTTTATATCCACAGTTTGATTTTGAAAAAAAAATAAGGATTAAGTTTAATCCTCAATATCCACGCCTTGAGTAATAGCTAGCTTCCTTAAAAATCCCATATCACTTTTATATAACATTCTAATATCATTTATACCCAATCGGATCATGGCAAGTCTTTCTATTCCCAAACCAAATGCTGCAACTGGTGTTTCAATTCCAAGAGGTTCCAAAACTTCAGGACGGAACATACCAGACCCACCTAGTTCAATCCAGCTTTCTTTTTCAGGTAGATAAATCTCACATTCCATGGATAGATAAGTATAAGGGAAATAAGCCGGTCTAAATCTAACTTCAAATCCTAATTTCTTGTAAAACTCTTTTATTATTCCTAAAAGATTCCTGAAATTAATATCATCACCAGCTACAATACCCTCAACCTGGTGAAACTCTGGAAGGTGTTTGTAAGTAATGGTTTCCCTTCTAAACACCCTTCCCACAGAAAACATTTTCAGAGGAGGTTCATTATCTTTTAAAAATCTGGCAGAAACTCCCGTGGTGTGTGTTCTTAAAACAGACTGCCGAGCCACATCTTCATCCCAAGAATAACCCCATCCTTCAGAACCCGTTTCTCCCCCATCCTGATGAGCTCTAGCAACTCTACCCACCAGATCAGAATCAGGAAGTTTTGAATTGGATGGATTTTTAATGTAAAAAGTGTCCTGCATTTCTCTGGCGGCGTGATCCTGTGGTTGGAATAAACAGTCAAAATTCCAGAATGCCGATTCCAGTACTGGTCCTTTTGATTCAGTAAAACCTAAATTGATGAACACATTTCTGATTTCTTCAATGATTCGTCTTAGAGGATGCATTTTACCCGGATTGAATTCCGGGAACTCAGTCTGAATATCGTAACCTCTGTATTTTAGACTTTTCCATTCCCCAGACTTTAATTGCTGGTGTGTGAGTTGAGTAGCCTCTTCTTGAATTACAATACCATTGCTTAATATGGATTTTCCCTTTTCAGTTAAATCAAATATGTGAGATGTATTTTTATCAATATTAATAAGGCCCTTCCTACTTTTAACTAATTTGAATCCTTCTTTCAATGAATGGTCCAGATCATCCATTGAAATTTGTCCTTTTTCAAGGATTATTGATAAAAGTTTTTCATCTTCCTGCTGTTTATCGCCCATTTCTTTTCCAAACTCTGTTATGGTGACCTGGCCCTGGTTAATTTTTGCCCAACTCTTTCTAACTAACCAACCCACACCAATTTTAACATCACCTGAATTTAATCCAGATTTTACACCCAAATCTTTCATATGAACTGTTTCATCTTTTTGAAGAAGATTTAAGAGTTTTCTCTCAGGAAGTCCATCACGAGCATAGTTTTTTCCATCTTTAGATAAACTTAATATTTCTTCCACATCTTTTTTAACTATTATAATGTCCTTAGATGCTAAAGAACCAGCCGCACTCATAACAGATTTTATATCCATGGTTTGAAAATTAACTACTTCTTCAGGAGTAACTGATTTTGAGGATGATTCTAATGATTTTAAAACCTTTTTTTCGTAAAGATGTAGTTCGTTAATAATTCGTTCCATGTCTTCCTGCATATTATTTGCTCCTTATCAGAGATTTTTAAAATCTGTTTATTAAAGTAAGTAATAAAGTTAAATTAAATTTTGAAATGTTCAAAAACACCTTTAATAAATTATAGTTAATGATTAATTTAAATTAAATGAACACTTTTAATAAATAGCATTTAAGCTCATTAAATTATTTTTCTATCTATCAATTAAAAATATCATTAAAAATTTATTCCATATAATTATGATAATCACTTAATAAAGCAACCATTATGGATGCTGCAGTTATATCTGCTGTGGTGCCGGGGTTTAAATTATTTTGTGAAAGTTCTCTGTCAAACTTTTTCAATGCTTCCTTACCATCAAGAGTAAGTATACCACCCATATTTAATATATCTCTGGCTTTGTGTGATATTTCTTCTGCTTTTTTTAGGCCAACTTTTCGGGAAATAAGGGTGTCTGGAAACTGAGATAATATGTTCAAAAATGTTTGTACCGTTGCCGAATTAGTACTATAATTAGTTTGGATTCTTTTAAATGTAGGAAAACCATTTTCAAATGTAACCGGCATGGATGTGGTTAATTCCTTGGCCAATAGATCCCATTCTGCAGATATTTTTAAAATATCAAACATATTAATTTTATTTTCTATAAGCTGAATTTGAGACTCGGTACTAGTAACATCCAGATTTTTTCGTTTGCCCATGCCCCCAGCATCAGCCAACGCAATGGCTTTATATAAATTAACCGCATCTTCAGCAGTAGTGTCTACCATTATCTTAGTAAAATTGGTCCTAATGTTGTGAAAATCATTTTTCATTCCAGCAGCTGCAGCTAATGGAACCATCATCATTATTATACCTAAATTTGTATTGGTATCAACCCACTTATTAGTCTCAGTTACAGCCTCAAAAATTAACTCCCCTAGTTTAATTTCGGAAAAATTAAGGGTTTCCTGTGACTTTTGACCCCTTAAAGCAGCCTTGCGAACAACATCTCCAATGACCACCCCACTTATTAAAAAGTCTTCGTAGACCATGTCATCAAAGTCCTGAGTTCGATGAACATTTCCAGGTTTAGGATGCCCACTTACTTCTAAAACAGATGCTATTTGAGCTGATTTAGCAATATAATCTGGATCCATATGATTGTACTCCTGTTTTAAATTAATTGATAATTAAAGATAGTATAATAAATAATATTAGAATAATTTTTATTCCCATTATAATTATTAATAAATATTTCCTGATTTTTAGAAAAAATAAATTTAATTTTTTTTTATAAAATATTTAAAAAGTAAGGAGTAAAATTAGATATTATTAAATCAGCTCCTGCTCTCTTAATAGAAAGAATCGTCTCAAAAATAGAATCTTCTGTTAGATAACCTGCTTCTATCCCTGCTTTAATCATAGAATACTCCCCACTAACATTGTATGCTGCAGTAGGCATTTTAAATTCTTCTTTAATGGATTTTATTATGTCTAAGTATGCCAGTGCGGGTTTTACCATTAATATATCTGCACCCTCCATAATATCCAGTTCAGCTTCTCTTAATGCTTCTTTTGCATTGGCAGGGTCCATTTGATATGTTTTTCTATCACCAAAAGATGGTGCGCAACATGCGGCCTCTCTAAATGGCGAATAAAACGAGGAGGCGTATTTAGCTGCATAAGACATTATTATAGTATCTTCATATTCATTCAAGTCCAGCATTTTCCTTATGGAATCTACCCTGCCATCCATCATATCTGAAGGGGCCACCACATCTGCACCGGCTTCAGCATGAGAAAGTGCAGTACGAGCCAGATTTTCAAGAGATTCATCATTTAAAACACGTTCATTATTAATAATCCCACAATGCCCATGGGTAGTGTACTGGCAAAGGCAAACATCAGTCATTACCACAAGATTAGTTTCTTCTTTAATCTGTTTTACTGCTCTTTGAACAATTCCATCGGGATCAAAAGCAGATGATCCATAATCATCTTTTTTAGATGGCATTCCAAATAATAAAATGGATGAAAGGCCCTTTTCCTCAAGAATTTTAGCTTTTTCAACAGCACAGCTTAAAGAATATCGATTTTCCCCAGGCATAGTTTTAATGGGCTCAATTTGGTCTTTTTTAAGGTCTTCCTTTACAAACATTGGATAAATAAAATTATCTTTCCTTAAGGTTGTTTCTCGCATTATATTTCTTATTTGTGGACTTTTTCTTAAGCGACGCATTCTATTAATTGGAAATTCCATTTTATCACCCATTAAAATGAATATAATTGCTAAATTGAATAAACATAAATCTAGATTTTTATAATTAAATAATTTCCCATATATATTTACAATACACCTATAGGACTTTCAGATATAATTAATAATCGTAAAAAGACAATATATAATAATTTAGTATTATTAATAAAATTTTACTAAATATTGGATATTTTATATTAATAAAAAACCATTGAAATATGATTAATATTTTAAAACCGCCTTAGTAAATCTAAAATTTAATTTCTAAAATTATGATGGGATAATAATGATTAAGTGTAAAAAGTGTGTATTGCGGAAATGGAAAATTTCAGATATTCCAAACTTAGTTAATTACGCCAATAACCCTAAAATAGCAGGCAATATGAGAGATAGATTTCCTAATCCTTACACTCTAAAAAAAGGAAAAGAATGGATAGAAACTGTTGATAGTGATAAATACACCCATAATTTCGCCATAACTCTAAATGATAAAGCAGTAGGGAGTATTGGGCTGGTCATTGGAAAAGATATAGAAAAAATATCCGCTGAAACAGGTTACTGGTTAGGAGAAGAATATTGGGGCCAAGGTATTGTTTCTTCTGCTTTGGGCGGACTATTAAAATATGGTTTCCATGATTTAAAGTTGGAAAGAATATTTTCTACCCCATTTGATCACAATATTGCCTCTCGAAAGGTTTTGGAAAATAATAACTTCATTTTAGAAGGAATTCTTAGAAGAAGTGTTAAAAAAAATGGGAATATATATAATAAAGCATTATATGCCATTACCCGTGCAGATTATCTATTATAATAATTTTCTTATAAAAAAATGATTTATTTCCGGTTATTCTTGCAAATTGATTTTAATAATATAATTAATATTTTTCAATAAAATAAAATAATTAAAATACTGAAGATGTTAAATTAAG
>SWCC01016565.1_pt1 | contig 10776 bp, 7 predicted proteins | sample 4692971 | NCBI WGS metagenome assembly SWCC01 (sample SAMN10267277, study PRJNA491770) | bioreactor metagenome | isolation source: DHS bioreactor inoculated with subseafloor sediment | place: Japan: off Shimokita Peninsula | collected 2006-08 | reverse complement strand
CGTTTTCGCTTTATTTTCTCCAAATCTATTGTTGGCCAAAAGCAAAGGAAGTAACCAGTGGTACCTGACTCCGCGTATTGGGGTAGCAACCATGCTCAACGAAGTTGGCCCAGGTTTTTCTGCTGTAGAAAGTGATTTTCAACATGGCATCGGTTTTAGCGGCGATCTCTCCGTTTCCAGAACATTTGGAAGCCATTTTGAACTGGGGCTAGGTATCGGCTTCTATAACCTAAGCAGCTCTGATGATTCTGTGATGATACCGGATCTTGCTGCATTCAGGTCCGAATTCGATCATCCAGCATTTGGAATTGATTACTACCCTACTGTACCAATTCAATACAAAACTACAGCAATCGCACCAAACCTGTTTTTGAGATATTACATCAAAAAATTTGCTTCAAAGGCACGCGACCATCAATTATTTCAACCTTATATTGAACTGAGCGCAGGGCTTGACTTTTACTCACCGGAGCTTGTTTATACAGACACCTCCTATATGAATAATCCAAAGCCGGAAGAATTACCTTCGGTGTGGATTCCGAACCAAAATAATACCGAAAGCTACGAGCCTCCATACCAGTCAACGGAACAAGCCATGCAATTCGCGTTAGGAGTCGGCTCAAAATTCGCTCTTGCAAGTGGCCTAACTTTTAACCTCGCTGCTGAAATATCGGGGGTAAGTACCGAATTTTTGGATGGTACACCCAATCCGATATCTGACGAGATTTCTTCGGGACTCGTTGCCCGGGTGCTATTCGGCATCGCCATTCCCATCCATTCGGGGAGAGGAAGTAGCAAGGGCAATGAATATTTTCCCTGGGCTCCTTAGGAGAAGAATTTTCATCTGCAAAACGTTAAAAAGCGAAAAGCTTGGTTTGATCTACCAGGCTTTTTTTGTTTGCACTTCCCCAAACGACCGATCCATAACAACGGATAACACTTCTTTAAACTCCATTTGATTAAAATACGTCCTCATATGTAATGAAAAGCATCTACCAACGTCTTAATTTTGAAAGCAGAAAAGAATGAACTAAAACATGTTAGCCAAAGAATTTAAGACATTGGTTCTGCCATTAAGCAATAAGCTCCATCGGTATGCCCTGCGGTTTACCCAAAATGATGAAGAAGCCAGGGATGTCGTTCAGGACGTTTTCCTGAAGCTTTGGCAAAAACGGGGAACACTGGATGGGGTTGACAACATGGAGGCCTTCGCCATGCGAATGACCCGCAACAAATGCTACGACAAGCAACGGGCAAACCGGACCTATTCATTGGAAGAACAACAATCTGGCTGGCAAAATGATAAGCGAAGTGATCTGAATGAGGAACTGGATCGATCTGAAGCGGCGCTATTGATAAAAAAGCTGATCACCCAATTACCCGATTTACAACGAAAAGTTATCCAAATGCGGGATATTGACCAACTAAACTATGATGAAATAGCAGAACAGACCCAGCTGAATATCAATGCCATTCGTGTCAACCTCTCGCGGGCACGAAAAAAAGTGAGAGATGAACTATTTAAATACCAAGAATATGGAACCGAAAGAAGTCAAACAAATACTGCAAAAATACTTTGAGGGAACAAGCACCGAGCAGGAGGAGCAGTTGTTGACCGACTACTTTAACTCGCAGACAATTGCTCCTGAATTCCGGAAATACCAGCAATATTTCGTTGGACTACACGAACTATCCGTCGAAGGGAGGGATGAAGTGTTTGAAGAAGAGATTATGGATTATATCCTTGAAAAGGAATACCACGAAAAAACACGCTATCGCTGGTTATGGCAAACCGTAAGCGGAGTTGCCGCCGCACTGTTGATCGCCTTACTGGCAGTTAACTTATACACAGGAAGGGCTGAATGGGAGGACACTTACTCTGATCCGGATCAAGCCTACGCCGAAGCCTTATCAGCCCTGCACTATGTAGCCGGGTATTACCAGAAAGGAATGGAAGGCCTTGAGCCGATGAAATCAATCAACAAGGCTTCGAAGCCGCTAAACAAAAGTCTGAATACACTGGATAAGGGATTTCAGGAAATACAGGAAATGGAAGGTATAAATAAAAAACTAAAAAAACAGGAACAATGAAAAAGCTCGTTTTTATTTTGATCTGTCTCATTCCTCTCATAGGAATGGCGCAAAAAAGCCCCGTCGACAAGTTGTTTGAGAAATATGCCAACAAAAAAGGGTTGACTACCGTCAATATTAGTGGAGCACTTTTAAGCTTTGCCAGTAAAATTGATAATGGATCGGCCGAATCGGACCTGCTTTCAGGCTTGGATGGCGTGAGAATCTTGGCAGTCGACGACGACGAGCTGAATCGCTCGCTCGACTTTTACAAAGAACTGGAAGCCGATGGCTTTTTTAAGAATCACGACTATGAAGTTTTGATGGAAGTTACCGAAGCAAATGAAGTCGTCCGCTTTTTTGCCAGAGACGCAGGAGGCGGAAAGTTTTCGGAATTACTTTTGGTTGTTGGTGGCGATGACAATGCATTGATTAGTATCCGGGGGACTATCGACCCCGAAAATGTTGGCAAAATCACTGGCGCTCTGGACATCGATATTCTACCGACAAAAAAATAAGAGAAACGATAAAAAAGGAATATCAATCAAAAAGGGAGGCATCAATGCCTCCCTTTTTTTATTTTTTCTCAAAGTCACGCATTATACGGCGTCACTCAATTTAGCACCTGGCTTGAATTTTACGACTTTCTTCTCAGCAATTTCGATAGGAGCACCTGATTGTGGGTTTCTTCCTGTTCTTGCACTACGTGTAGCTACAGCAAAAGAACCGAATCCGATTAATGCAACACGGTCACCATTTTTTAAGGCGTCAGTTGTAGATTCTACGAAAGCGTCCAATGCTTTTTTGGCATCAGCTTTAGTCAGACCAGCTTTTTCAGCAATTGCGTCAATTAATTGAGCTTTGTTCATAAGAAAACTTGTTTAGGGTTAAAAAATAACTGATTAAAATAATTTTATACTAATTAAACTTTTACTTGAAGGCATGAAAAAAGAATTTAAACTTTCTAAAACCTTAGTAAAATCAATGCTTTTGAAAGCTTAAATTTTACGCTTTATAAAATTCTAAAATATGATTCAATTATGCAACCTTTATTCAACTTTTTTTTTTTTGATTTCCAAAGTTTTTTTTGGTTGAATATTTTTGAGTTTTGAAAAAATCCTATACTTTTGCCGCCACATCTACGGAGAGATGGCAGAGTGGTCGAATGCGGCGGTCTTGAAAACCGTTGATCTTCACGGATCCGGGGGTTCGAATCCCTCTCTCTCCGCCGAATCAAAGAGCTGTAAGCAACTTGCTTACAGCTCTTTTCGTTAACAGCCCTGTTGTTTTGCCATCCATTGCAACACGTAATAAACCATAAACACTGAGCCATGTTTGCCGAATCAAGAATGCGGAAACTCACCTAAGCGAGGTAAAAAAAGCTGCCGGAATGCCCCTGACAGCTCAAAAAATCACAGATCCAACTTCTGCTTTTTTCTTAATCAATCCGCGTTCTTTATACTTCTGAATGAATTTTTGATCCAACTCCTGCGAGTCTTGGTATTCTTCACGAAGCTCCCAGAGCTCTTTTTTCATTCTGCTGACCACATCGGCATAGGCCGGATCGTCAAAAACGTTGTTCAATTCGTAAGGATCGTTTTTTCGGTCATACAACTCCCATTCATCGACATCATAATAGAAGTGTGCCAATTTGTACTCGGTGGTAACAATGCCGTAGTGTCGCTTGACCATGTGAAAGCCCGGATATTCGTAATAATGATAATATACTGCATCACGATCCCACTGCGCGGTTTGGCCTGTCAACAATGGCATCAGACTTTCACCCTGCATGTCATTGGGCTGCGGCAATCCGGCAGCAGCCAAAAAGGTTTGCGCAAAATCGAGGTTTTGAACCATTTCATCCGAAACCGATCCTGCCTGTATTTTTTCCGGCCAGCGGATCAACAAGGGTGTTTTAAAAGACTCGTCATAAATAAACCGCTTGTCGAACCAACCATGCTCGCCCAGGTAAAAGCCTTGATCCGACGTGTAAACCACAATGGTATTTTCACTCAATCCGTTGGCATCCAAATAATCTAGAACGCGACCTACATTCTCATCAACCGAAGCGATGCAGCCCAGGTAATCCTGCATATAGCGCTGGTATTTCCACCGCATCAGGTCTTGGTCACTCATGTTTGGGTAAGCTTCTTTAAAAGCATCGTTTATAGGCTCATAAACGGAATCGTAAGCATCTTTCTGTTCCGGATTTAGCCGCCGGTACTTTTGCAGGAACACATTCTTTCCCCAGTCTGATGCCTCCTTGATCCCCAACTCATCCGCCACTTCAGGATAAATTTTGTTATCAGCCGAAATGGTCATATGATTTAGCAAGTTCATTTCAGCTTCTTTGGCAGCCGTTCCGCGCCCCTCGTAATCATCAAACAAGGTTTCGGGCTCGGGAAAAGTCTTCTGTGTAAATTCTCGGTAATGGCGCTCGGCCGGAATCCATTCGCGATGCGGCGCCTTATGCAGGTACATCAGCAAAAACGGCTTGTCTTTCTCTCTTCTGTTTCCAAGCCAGTCCAAGGTCAAATCGGTAATCACATCTGTTACATACCCTATAATGGTTGTGTCTCCCTTGCTAGTGCTGAAATCCGGATTATAATAGTCACCCTGATCCGGAAGAATCATAAACTCATCGAAGCCTTTGGGACTATTTCCGAAATGCAGTTTCCCAAACATGGCGGTTTGATAGCCTGCCTTTTGGAACAACTGGGGAAAAGTCACGTTGGTCGTATCGAAAGGGAAAACATTGTCAATTTTACCGTGAATGTGCGCATGCTTTCCGGTGAGTATCGTTGCCCGCGACGGCGCGCAAATGGAGTTGGTTACGCAAGCGTTTGTAAACAGCATGCCTTCTTTGGCCAGCCGATCAATATTTGGTGTTTCAATCAGGTGATTGCTATAGGCACTGATGGCTTGACAGGCGTGATCATCGCTCATAATAAACACAATATTGGGTCGGCTGGAATCGGGTTCTGCCGGCTTGCATGCAGCGGCAAGTCCCAAGGCCCCCAAGCCCACGATTGCCATCGTTTTCAGCATATTTTTTTCTCGTCCCATTGTAATTTGCTTTAGTTCCTACCTTCTTATTCCACCAAGACAAACTCTTTTACATTGGAAGCATTGGAACTTCCACCAACAAAGATGCGAAACTGTCCCAACTCAGTTACCCGCCCCAGATTAAAATTATAGAAGGCAAGATCGTCAACGCTTAAATTGAAGCTAATGGTTTTCGTTTCACCTTTTTTCAGCAACACTTTTTTAAAGCCTTTCAGTTCTTTCACAGGTCGGGTAACCGAAGCGACCAAATCGGCTACATAAAGTTGAACTACTTCCTCGCCATCAAAATCTCCTGTATTGGTCAAATCAATGCGCACTTCCAGCATTTCATCCTTCGTTATTTCAGGCTTACTCAGTTTCAAATTCTTATATTCAAAAGTGGTATAACTTAAGCCATAACCAAAGGGAAACAAAGGGCTGTTGGGAACATCCAGGTAGTTAGATTTAAACTTGGCAAACTCGTCGCCATCCTGTGGGCGGCCAGTCATCCGATGGTTGTAATAAATAGGTACCTGCCCAACATTTCGCGGGAAGGTCATTGTCAGCTTCCCTGAAGGGTTATAGTCTCCGAACAGCACATCGGCAATGGCATGACCGGCTTCAACACCTGGATGCCAGGTTTGCAGCATCGCGGAGGCCAGCTCATTTTCCTCAACCAAAGCCAACGGGCGGCCGCTCATAGCGACCAACACCAGCGGCTTGCCGGTTTGCGCCAAGGCTCTGACGAGTTTCTTCTGACACTCAGGAAGCAATAAATTGGTCCGGTTGCCCGATTCGCCAGTCATTTCAGTTGCTTCGCCAATCACCACCACAATCACGTCGGCTTTAGCAGAAACCGCCAGCGCTTCTCTCAGCATCGCACTCGGCGAGCGTTCATCAATCTCGATTCGGGGTCCAAATACATTTACTTTTTCAGCAAACTCCGGGTCATCTGAAATATTAGCGCCTTTGGCGTACAAAATCGTTACGCCTGCACCGGCTACATTTTTCATTCCCGCCAAAACCGGGACCGAAAGCTGTGGATCACCGGTGGGTGCCCAGGTTCCCAGCATGTTGTTCTTGTTATCAGCCAGCGGCCCCACCAAAGCAATCGTTCCCGACTTCTTCAACGGCAGAACCTGTTGATCATTTTTCAATAACACAAATGAATGAGCAGCAGCTTCGCGTGCCAGCTTGCGATTTTCTGCCGTCAAAATATCCCTCTCCGGACGGGAACTGTCTACATAGCGAAACGGGTCATCAAACAATCCGAGCTTGTATTTGGCTTCAAGCACGCGACGGCAGGCGGTATTGATATCTTGTTCGCTCACTTTTCCTTCTTCCAGCGATTGCTCCAGAGTGGTCAGAAATCCTTCACCTACCATGTCCATATCCAAGCCGGCTTTCAGCGCCAGGGCTGAAACGGCCTGTAAATCTCCCAATCCGTGAGCAATCATTTCATTCACCGAAGTGTAATCGGAAACCACAAAACCGTCGAACCCCCACTGTTCGCGCAAAATATCAGTCAGCAACCATCTGTTTCCTGAAGCCGGGATTCCATCAACATCATTAAACGACGACATGACACAGCCCACACCGGCATCGACTGCGGCCTTGTATGGCGGTAAATAGTCGTTAAACATCCTCTGACGGCTCATGTCCACCGTGTTGTAATCGCGTCCGGCTTCAGAACCGCCATACAAAGCCATGTGCTTCACCGTTGCCATCATGGTCGACGGACTGCTCAAATCATCTTGCTGGTAGCCGCGAACCATCGCCTGGGCCACTTTTGAACCCAGATATGCATCTTCGCCAGCTCCTTCGGCCACCCGTCCCCAGCGCGGGTCACGGGCGATGTCGACCATGGGCGAAAAATTCCAGAAAATCCCGTCGGCTGTGGCCTCTTTGGCTGCCATTTGAGCTGTTCTCTCAATCAAATCGAGGTCCCAACTGCCCGACAATCCCAGTGGAATTGGGAAGGTCGTTTTATAGCCATGAATCACATCCGAGCCGAAAAGCATAGGAATGCCGAGACGGCTTTCCTCAACAGCCAGCTTCTGTGCCTGCCGGACCTTATCGGGGCCTGAAACACCAAAGATACCACCGACTTTGCCGGCCTTTATATTCTCTTCAACACCGGTACTCACCACCGAGCCGGTTGGAATCCCCCCACCGGGAGTAATCAAATTCAGCTGACCGATTTTTTCTTCAATCGTCATCTCTCCCATTAGTTCATTAACAAACGAATCCATATCGGATTGTTCGGCCTGTTCCTGACAGGAAATCATCAGGATTACTGCCACGAACACATACATCAACTTCTTCATGATCACTTATTTTAGTCTACTTTAATAATTTTCGATTTTCCAGAAATACCATTTTCATTGAACGCCTCGATGGAAAAATAATAGCGTGTATCCCGGTCCAGGCAGCGCATAAAATGTTCATTGACTTCATAAAGCAGCCATGACTGGTACAGTTTATCAGGAGCAATTCCCCAACGAATGTTATACCCCTGAGCATCCGCTACGGCTTCCCATGAAAAGGAAACATCCCTGCGGTCTTCTTCTCGTTTTACAGTGAAGCCTTTAACCTCTGTCGGTTTTTCACCCAGGCCTGTTCCAAACACCCTGATTTCGGACAAGGCTAAGTTTTTGCCAGGAACGTCCACGTTCTCGTATCGGATAAATTTTGCTTGAACAGGCTGATTGAGGACGATATAGGCATTGGGAGAATCTTTATAACTTTCACGCCGGTCAACAACAGTTTGCCAGTTTATGCCATCGTCTGACACATCAAGAGAAAAACGATGCCGCAAACCTTCGGTGCGGGTATAAATGCCCGACTCGTGATCGTGATAATTCAATTGAAAAGCGTGAATCGTTCCCGGATTCAGCAGTTCAATTTTCACCCATTGCTGATCGTCGTTGGCCGCTGCCACCCAATATGATTTCGGACTTTCATCGGTTAGCACATCCGAAACAACTTCACCATCGCTGTTTTCTACCAGTGGCATTGCTGTCATTTCAGATTCATCATCCCCCGAAGTGCTTTTTCTGATCTGCATTAATGCCGAAGAAACGGTCGTTTTTCCCTTATACGACAGCAACATCCAACCACAATGCTCACCCGGATTTGTTGGATGGCCAGGACCAAATCGCGGATAATCGCCGTAATGCGTATTCGAGTACATTAGACCATCTTCGTCAAAGTAGATAGGGAACATGCAAAGACGACGTTCCCATTGTGAATTGGAAGCCAAAGCCATGGTTGCAAAATGCCAGTACTGTCCGTTCTTTTGCTTCATCGTCATGCCATGTCCAGCCCCATTTGTAAAACCACCCGGCTTAAAACTCATCGGATTATTTTTCATGTAGGTGAAAGGCCCCAGCGGCGAATCACCAATATAAACGCCGTCGCCATAGACATTGAATTGGGTTCCTGGCGCAGCATACTGCAAATAGTATTTCCCATTGTGTTTGGTCATTGATGCGCCTTCCATATACCCTTCTTTCAAAGTTGGATGGAAATTATTCTCGCCAAATCGCTCCCATCCATGTTCTTCCTCTACCAAATTGATCAGGTCCTTTTGAGCTCCGGTTTCCAGCATCCGGTTATCTTTGTTCAACTCCTTAACTCTTATGGGATGTACGTTTGACGATCCCCAATACAAATAAGCCTTCCCGTCATCATCGATAAATAACTCCGAATCCTGAATATTGTAAGTAATCGAAGCTGTCGGCGTCCATTTCCCGCTTTTGGGGTCGTCCGAATAAAGAATACTCCCGTAACCAGCCGGATCGCCGGCAAAGTAAATAACCGAATCTTTGTAATTGAAGGCGGTAGGCGCATTGCAGCCTTCGAAAAACCACTGAGCCGGCTTGATAAAATCCCAGTTCACCAAATCGGCGGATCGCCAATACCCAAACGAGCGGGTAACAAACAGGTAGTATTCGCCACGAAATTCAACGACCGCCGGATCAGCACCTGAACGGTATGAAATATTCCGGCTTGAATTGTAAACCATGTAGGTATAGTCAATATCCAGAGGGTTACAATAGGTAGTTGACTGAACTAGCTGCGCCAGCGCCGATTGGGTAAAAACAAAACTAGCCATCATCAAAATCAGTGTAAAAAAATGCTGTTGTTTCATCTGTTTAGCTTTTGGAATGATCATGCATTCCCGTTATTTTCTATTGCTGAATAATTAGTTTCCCTTGAAATAGCCTCTTCCCATTGCTTAATCGAAGCAAGTAAACTCCGTTCTTCAAATCAGTGCAGTCAAAGACTGCTTCTGAACCCATCCATGTCAAATTTTCGATACGAACCAACCGACCATCCAACGAGAAACATTCTAAATTAACCGGTGTATTTCTACTGAACGCTGAAAGATCAAGATACACTTTCCCAGAACCCGGATTCGGGAAAAGGCTCAATTCCTGGTGCTTTTTCAGATCATTGCTGGCGGTAGCAAACTGGTACTGAAACCCAAGCTTATCTAAGCCGGCCTTTACATCGGTATCTTTCATCACCTGGTTCCACAACAATCCCGTCCGGTAGTTTTCGATCATCACCACGATAGGTCCCTGATCGATTCCGATATAAGCTTCCTGAACCCAATCCCGATCATCATTAAAAGCATCGTACGGCCCATATTTTCCAAAGAGTTCCTGGCCGCGTTCACGATAAAAATATTTTAATGCCTGCATGGATTCCGTTGGCGTGTAAGGCATGCTGGCCAAGGCCGCTGTCGGGCTAATGGTGCCATTGTCATTGGTCACCGGCTGATGGGCCGTGTAACCATCCGGACTGTCACTGGCTGTCAAGCCCCAACATTTACTGCTATAGTTGATGTGTCCCTGCGGATTTTGCACCGCGTACGCATAATGAATCCTGGCCGTATTTACGTGTTCCTGCCCATAGTCGGCATACTGGTCCTTCAACCCGTTTGGATTGATCCCGAGGTGGCTGTAATGAATCCAGAAAAGCGGGCCGCCATAGTTGGGCGACAATCTGATTTCGTAATTGTAATACGTTCGTGGATTGATCATATTTCCATTCCTGGCCCATCCTTCATCATAAACCGCTTTGGCAATGCCATGGGTGGGAGAAGCAGCGCCCATCACATAGGTCACCAGACATTCATTCCAACCGGTTACCTTCATGTTTTTCTGAAAATCAATCGTGGGCGACCAATGCCAGTAGAGCACATTTTGATCACCATTTCGATACCAATTCCAGTCAATTTCTTTCCACAGAGCATCAGCTTGCTCCCGGATTTGCAAAGATTTTTCATCCGAACCCGTGAAATAGTTTTTCAAGGCAATCAGACCTTGCGCAACAAAAGAAGTTTCCACCAGGTCGCCCCCGTCATCATCGGGCGAAAATGGCTGGGTGCGATACGTATCAGCATTGTACCAATGAGACCATGCTCCGTGATGCCGGTCGCAGTTGGCTAGAAATTCAAGGATCTTCAAAATTCGGTCTTTCACCGCCTCCTTCGGACGGTACTCCCGCTCGTGTGCCACAATCATGGCCATCAGCCCCATGCCGGTTGCTCCCGAAGCAGCTGTGCGGCCAATGCCGTTCGAGCGCTCCAGCGCCATGCCTGTTGCCTGGTGCGCCCCATCCCAAAAGTAATTGAAGCTGTATTCCTGAACC
>SWCC01017775.1_pt1 | contig 10785 bp, 8 predicted proteins | sample 4692971 | NCBI WGS metagenome assembly SWCC01 (sample SAMN10267277, study PRJNA491770) | bioreactor metagenome | isolation source: DHS bioreactor inoculated with subseafloor sediment | place: Japan: off Shimokita Peninsula | collected 2006-08 | reverse complement strand
TTCATATCGGTGCGGTCGTGATCGACGCGGAAGACTAAAGCGGCCTCGCAATCAACCGCCGCCAAAACCATCTTCAGGATGAGTGTGGTGATCTCCTCGTATTCAAGCGTGGCGTTGAACACGCGGGCAGCTTCCAGCAGAAGCTTCTCAGTTCGGGTCAGATTCTTTGAGTTGGGCATATTGCCTTCAAAGGTAAGAGATTAACCGTATTTGTCAATTGCGAAATACCGCCTCGAAAGACACCACGAGACGCCGCCGAAGGGCGCACTTTCTTGACTACCCGCTTTATCTTGACAAGACTGTCTATTAATCTACCTTAATATCTCAGCAGGCGATGCCTGTCTCTTTCTCTGCCGACACCCGGCAGAGTTGTTGCCTCAGACTAGGCAAAAGACATACGAAGCATGTTCAAACTCAGGAGGTCCCAATGAAAGCAAGATATTCTCAGCTACCGGCCCTGTTGCTGGTTTTGCTGATGGCCAGTAGTGCCCTGGCAGCACCGGGCGACACGGTGATGACTATCCCGACTCCGTACAACTGTCCGCAGGGACTCACCTTCGATGGCGAGTATCTGTGGAATGCTGATCGCAAGAGCGACCAAATATACAAGATTGATCCCGCCACCGGCGCGGTGGTTGATTCTTTGCCGACGCCCGGCTATGTCCCCCGTGGTATTACCTGGGATGGCAAACGTCTCTGGTGCGTCGATGCCGAATCCGAAGGCATCTACGCCATAAATCCCAACACGCGAATTACGGAGACGACCATCTACTGTCCGGTAGCGCAGCCATATGGTCTGGCGTGGGATGGTAAGTATCTATGGATTGCCGATGACGCCTCCAACGAACTGCACCAGATATCCAGCGAAGATGGCACTACCATTAACAGCATCCGCGCGCCGTCATCGCATCCGGGCGGTCTGACTTTCGACGGCACTTACCTGTGGGTGTCCGATCGCTACAAGGACCGGATATATATGGTCACGCCTGACGAAGGGGATGTCATCATCACCTTCAAATCACCGGGACCACACCCTACCGACCTGACTTTTGACGGCAAGAATTTGTGGAGTGTCGACTATCAGACCGACCGTATCAGCAAGCTGGTTGTCGACGATGGCACCCTTTTCGTCCGCCTCGAAGAGAAGACGCAGCGCATTGATTTCACACACCAGGTGCGCAATTTCGGCCCGGGGACGATGAAGACGCTCGATGTCTTCATGGCCGTGCCGCAAAATATGAATAACCAGGAGTTGCGCCAGCCTGTGACGTTTGAGCCTGAACCGACGGACATACTCACCGACAAGTGGGGACAGAAAATCGCCCACTTCCGGTTCAGCAATGTCAGCCCGCTGGACTTCACCACCGTCACCATGCACGCAGAGGCAGAATTATATCAGAACCGATACTTCGTATTCCCCAACAGGGTCGGCGGCTTAGGTGAAATCACCGACAAAATTCGCGAGATCTATCTTATCGATGACGACAAGTTCGCCCTGGGCGATCCGGTTATTCAGCAGGCGGTGAAGAAGGCTGTCGGCGATGAGACCAACCCGTACTGGATCGGCCGCAAAATATTCAACTATGTTATCGAGCATATGGAATACGAGTTGGCCGGTGGATGGAATATCGCTCCCACCGTCCTGGCGCGCGGCAACGGTTCCTGCAGCGAGTACAGTTTTGTCTACATAGCAATGTGTCGGGCCGCCGGACTTCCGGCCCGATATGTGGGTTCGATTGTTATTCGGGGTGACGATGCCTCGTGGGACGATGTCTTCCACCGCTGGGTCGAGATTTACTTGCCCAATTACGGCTGGATACCGGTGGACCCGTCCGGGGGCGACTCGGAATGGCCCGGAAACCGCGCCAATGCTTTCGGGTACCTGAATAATCGTTTCCTGATTACCACCGCGGGTGGCGGTGGGTCGGAGTATCTCAAGTGGGGGTACAACGCCAACGAATGGTGGACCAGCGAGGGCCGCTGTAAGATCGAGGTCGAGAACTTCGGCGAGTGGTCACCCCTAGAGGAAACCGCGGAATAAACGTCGGCACACTTCGTTAAACTCAGGGTCTGCCCGGAAACGGCTTCAGGATCATTGGCGACGGCGCAAGGCCGCGACGCTTGTGCTCATGGACCTGTACACTCCGGGGGAAGATGGGCTAAGTAACGATTAAAGGAAACTAGAGCCGGTTTGATATGATGAAAAGATATGAATCGTAATTTCTGAACCCTCATATGGGAAATCTACGTATAGACACTACGGAAGCAAGTACGCGGTGTATTCGTTAATAAAGCGATTGAAGAAGGAAGAACTCAAGATGAAGGCGATTATCACGTTAACCTGTGTCGTGCTCGCGCTGGCGGTTAGTGCCGATGCCATCTCTCTGGAAAAGCGCCATCAGCTGGCTCTGAGGCTTGGTATGTGGAACCAGATCACCGACACCCGGACCGAAATCGGCGTCAGCGGCGTGACGACCTCAGTCGAGAGTAGCGGCCTGCTCGGTGGCATAGCGTACGGTAACTGGCTCGAGGAAAACCTGGCCCTGACATTCAGTGTCGGGGGAATGGCTCTTGACATCTCCACCAACACAGGCATCTCGGGCGTGATCACCGAAACCTCGGCTATAACATCGATGCTAATGGGCGTCAAATACTACTTCGCGAAATCAACCCTCCAGTCCTCGGTGCGGCCGCACCTCAGAAGCAGCGCCGGCCCGTTCATCGGATCTCAGTCCAGCAACGAAGTCGGTACCACGATCGTCAATGAATCAAGAACGGAGTTCGCGTTCGGCGGCCAGCTCGGCGCGGGCGTGGATTTCGTGACTGGTCGTCACTTTATGATGGGATTCGGATTGGCGTACAATCTGATGACCGATTTCAGCGAACCGATCGGTGGCAGCAAGAACTACGGTGGTCCGGAGTTCAGTTTCGAGTTCAGTTGGCTGTTTGGCAAGGGGAAGGAATAGACGGCTGAATCAGGAATCTCACCAATGCCAGTTGTAATATACTACGGACAGAGCGGGGCCGGACCTCCGGCGAAAAGGTAGCTGATCATATAGGTCAGGTCGGAAATGTCAATGGTACCGGAGGAATTAACATCGACCGCATTGCTTATCAACGGCGCCGCGCCGCCGGCAAACAGGTAGTCGATCAGGTACACCTCGTCGGAAATATCCGGTCCGGAACCATCGGAGTTGATATCGCCACAGATAAACGTCACTTCGCCGATAGTTACCGCCTGGCTGGTGATGGCGTCATTGTCGGTGTTGTCATCGTTGGCCAGCACCGTGCGCACGCTGACATCATAGGTTACCCCCTCATCGGGGCCGATCATCCACTGACCGAAAGACACCAGCCGCTGACCGCCGCCCGCAAGATCGAGAACGGTCACGGTGTCAATCATTATGACTTCCGAATTTGCTTCAATTGTGAAGATGGCGTCAAATGTCACCGTGTTGCCCCGGTAGTTGCGGAGTGTCGCCGCCGGGAAGTATTCGCCGCCCACACCCACCGAGTCCGGCACGTTGATCGACAGGGTGCCGACATCAGGATTACCCGAGCCCAGGCAGTACAACTTGCCATCGAATGAACCAAAATAGATGTAGCCGTTATCGTTTATAGTGACCGATGATTCAATCCTGCCGGCGGCGGCAAAGGTCCATTTCACGGTGCCATCGGGATTGAGCGCGTACAGCGTCGAATCGCCCGACCCGATATAGATAGTGCCATCGCCGTCAACCGTCGGAGAGGCATCCACCGGTCCGCCAGTGACGAACTTCCATTTGAGTCTGCCTTCGGTCCCCAAATCCTCGATAGCGTACACGCAGCTATCGTACGAGCCGATATAGATCGTACCGTCGTGCCCAATGGCCGGTGATGACTCGGCACCGTCGTTCATGGTGAAGCCCCACTTTCGGCTACCGTCCGGATTAACCGCGAAAAACACGGTGTCAACCGGCACCGGAGTCTGACCAAAAGCGCCGTAAGGATCGGTGCCGACATAAATGGTGCCGTTATCGCCAATGGTTGGTGAGCAATCCACCAGGTGACCATCGAAAAACACCCCGAATGGCTGCTTAAAGATAAGTTGTGCATAGGGGGTGCCATCGCGGAAGGCGTACAGGTTGTGATCTTTGGAGCCCACAATAACGGTGCCATCGGCGCGAATGGCCGGCGATGAGAAAACACACCAGTTGGTGGGATAATACCAAATGAGATTACCGTCCGGATCCATGCCGTACATGTGGAAATTCAGCGAACCGGCGTAGATATTGCCGTTGGGACCGATAGCAGGCGAGCCATACACGGGCCAGTCACCGAGATTCGTCTTCCATCTCATCTTGCCATAAGTCAGAGAGTCTTCAATCGCATACACATGGCCGTCGTTCGAGCCCACATAAATTGTGCCGTCGTCGCCAATCGTAGCCGAGGAAAAGATACCCGAGGCTTCGCTAACCCCCGCATTTTTGCCGGTCTTGAAGGCCCATTTGAGGGTGCCGTCGGGATTAATTGCATACAGGCTTGAATCGAAGCCGCCCAGATAATAGCCGCCCGCTCCCACGTAAATGGTCCCATTGTGGCCGATTGTGGCCGAAGCTGTGATGGCGTCATTGGCCTGAAAGGTCCAGGACAACTCCGGCGTGGCCGGACCGGTATACGGGCTCCTCCCGGTGTGACGCAGATCGTGGCGAAACATCGGCCACGGGCTCTGCTGTGCTATAACGGGTACTGCTATCAGCAATGCCAGTAAGGTTATCACCGGGATCCTGTTCATATTCCTCATGGCATCCTCCGAGATACGATAGTTTCTGCTCTTGCATTCAAACCGGTGCTCAAGGGTGGTGAAAGCAATGGAAGGCGAATCTGAGCCCGGTTCACACTCCAAACCTATACGATATACGTCACGATTGGGATCCTGTTGGCAATATACGTAAATCTACCCCGATAGCCCACGATTTCATTCAAAAGACAAACCCCCGATGCGGAGAAGTATCGGTTTTGTTTCCAGAAGACCACCGCTCTCATCGAATGCGACCCTCGCCGATAACCGGTGTTATTTGAAGTATCAGCCGATCAACGAAAACGAAAGAAGACTTGACAACAGCGACCAATTTAGTTATGTTTTCATCAACCATACTTCAGGACTGTTGAAGAGCTCCGCCAAGGGAAAGGGAAGTCTCCATGAAACGTATTGTCATTATACTGTTTATCTTCGTCGCCGCCGCGGCGGGGTTTGTTATGGGCTGGTCAATCGGTCCTCCGGACGGTCGCACGGGAGCGCCCGGTGAGCCGGATTGTACCCAGTGCCACTTCTCTCACGCTGTTAACAGCGGCGATGGCTCGTTTTCCATCAGCGCTCCGGCCGACTATCTGCCTAATCAGGTAGTCGAGCTTACCGTAAACCTGGAGGATCCGGGCCAGCTGCGCTGGGGATTCCAAATGACTGTTCTGGATGAGAATAATCAGGGCGTGGGCGATCTGGTTGTCATCGACCCGGCCCGTACACAGGTATCGAACAGCCCCGATGGTCGGCAATACGCCAAGCACACCACCCTGGGGACTGACTCTTCCGTTACCGATGTCGCCCCCGGTTGGACGCTGCACTGGATCGCGCCATCGACCGACGTCGGCCCGGTGACATTCTATGCCGCCGGAAATGCCGCCAACGGGGACGCTACAAGCAATGGGAATTACATCTATACCACTTCGGCGACCATCGTGCCATCAACCGGACCGTGCTGTGCCACTCCCGGAGATGCCAACCACGATGGCAAAGTGGATATTTCCGATCTCACCTACTATGTGGATTTCATGTTCTCCGGTGGTACCGGTCCAATTTGCACCGAGGAATTTGACGTCGACAGTAACTGCAGTCTTGACATATCCGACCTAACCTATTTTATCGCGTTCATGTTCAGCGGCGGCCCGGTACCGGCCCCCTGCCACACCTGTTGACGCGGATGTGACATCCCGGCCATATCAATCTCTTAAGCCACCGCCCGATAGCCTCGGTCGCCGATGTCAACGTGTCAGGGTCTATCGATGTTTCGGATATAACGTTCATGGTAGACTTATCTTAGCGGCGGTGGGAAAAGTGGCAACAGCACGAGGGACCGAGCTATTTGTCAAGTTCTCCGAGACGTTGATTGATGTGCTGCCAGACTTCCGGCCAGCTTGTATCGTATCCTTCTTTTTTGTACTCGTCGCGCGCCCGCTTAAGCAGCTTCAGCCCTTGTGCCTGGCGGCCCTGTGCAATTTCTATTTCTCCCAAATCCTCGCAGGCCTGCCCGATGGCAGAGTGATTCTCGAGTCGTTCGGCCCAGGCCAGCACCGGACGCAGCCATTTGGCCGCTTCGTCGTATTTCCCCAGCAGGCGCAGGGTCATGCCGACATGGTAGTCAGCATATAACTTTCCCGTTTCGCCGGAGAAACGCCAGTGGTATTCGCGGGCTTTGAGATAGCAGGTCAGAGCCGAATCAAACTGCTTGGCGTCGTAATACGTGGCGGCCAGGTTGTTCCAGAGCGGCCCCAGCCAGCTTTCCTGGTCGTTGGCCTCAGCCGCTTCGATACCGCGATGTCCCCATTCGATCTGCTCCTGAGGGGTTTCGGCCACAATGGCAATCATATGCGCGGCATCAACTGCCCGTCCCCAGAGAGAATTCACGGTGCAGTAGTTGTACATCTGCTCGAAAGTCGCGCGCGCCGCCGGAAGGTCATTGTCCTGCCACTCGAACCGTCCCTTGACACCCAGGTAGCGGGACCAGCCGTAGGGATCGCTTTCGGCGGCCTTGGCCGCGGCCTCATCCAGATGCAACCGGCCTTCGTCCTTGTTGCCCAGCACTAGATTGACGCGGGCAAGTTGTGACAGCGCTTCCACCTCGACTGAGACATTGAACTCTTCGCGGGCCGCCGTCAATGTCTCGCCGTATTTTTCCAGCGCGGTCTGATTCTCTCGAGCCTTGAAAGCGGCATCGGCTTCTTTCAGAAGCGAATCCGCCCCCGAATGTATTTCACTCAAAGCATCTCCTGTTTTTCTGACCTCTATGGCGGTGCCACTGCCAGGCAGGCAGGCTAAGGCCAAGCACACAAATATCCACGATTTCATATTCATACTCCGTTGATATTTAAGATAAGCCGATTCAAACCACGATTCAACTCCAATAATTGGTACCGGATGAGCCTCAATTGTGTTTGACCCTCCCTGAAGATAGACATATATTCAGGCCCGGAAACAGTCCGGATTGTATAACCAGCAAATTCGGAAACTTCTAAACCATGATAGGATTAACCACATGCGCGCCCTAATTACCGGCATTACCGGCCAGGACGGTTCTTACCTGGCTGAACTGCTCCTGGAAAAAGGCTACGAAGTCCTGGGGATGGTTCGCCGCTCCTCGACCGAGTCGTTTGAGCGTATCGACCACATCAAAGACCGCATCACGCTGGTGCAGGCGGACCTTCTGGACCAATCGTCCATCGTCAATATCATCGAGGAACACCGCCCGGAGGAAGTCTACAATCTGGCCGCCCAGTCCTTCGTGCCCACCAGTTGGACGCAGCCGGTCCTCACCGGGGTATATAACGCCCTCGGCGTGGCCAAAGTGCTTGAAGCAATCCGGCTGGTCGACAAGAAAATCAAATTCTACCAGGCATCATCGTCGGAAATGTTCGGCAAAGTACAGCAGGTACCGCAGACGGAGAAAACACCTTTCTACCCGCGCTCGCCCTATGGTGTGGCCAAAGTTTACGGTCATTGGATCACTGTCAATTATCGTGAGAGTTATGGTATTCACGGCAATTCGGGAATTCTCTTCAACCATGAGTCGCCGCGCCGCGGACTGGAATTCGTAACGCGCAAAATTACCGACGGTGCCGTCCGTATCAAGCTGGGCCGGGCCGACAAGCTGGCCCTGGGCAATCTCGACACCAAACGCGACTGGGGCTATGCCGGTGATTATGTTAGGGCTATGTGGCTGATGTTGCAGCAGGACAAACCCGGTGATTACGTTATCGCTTCGGGTAGAGACCACTCCGTTAGGCAGTTCGTCGAGGCTGCGTTTGGCCATCTCGATCTGGACTACAAAAAGTACGTGGTGACCGATCCCCGCTTTGTGCGACCGGCCGAGGTGGATACGCTTTTGGGGGATCCCTCTTACGCCAAAAAGAAGCTGGGCTGGGAACCGACCGTGTCGTTCGAGCAACTGGTGCAAATGATGGTCGATAAAGACCTGGAAAGACTGTCCACCGCCGGATAAACTGATGAGAAAGCTATCCGTCTTTATTACCGGGATTGCCGGTTTTGCCTGTTCTTACCTGGCCGAAGAACTCCTGGCGGCTGGCTACCGCGTCTCCGGTGCCATTTACGGCGACGAACCGCTCGATAATATCCTTTCCTTCATGCACAAACTCGATTTGCATCCGCTGGACATTCTCGATTCCGGCCAGTGCGCGATTTCGCTCAAACGCCTCAGACCAAACTTCGTGTTTCACCTGGCCGCCTTTTCATCGGTGGGCCAGTCTTTCAAAAACGACCGCCTGACTTACCGGATCAATTTCGATGGCACGCTCAATATGCTTGAGGCGGCCGTCGGGGTGAAACAGCTCCGGCGTTTCATTTATGTGAGTTCGTCAGACGTCTACGGCACTTTCTCTCCACGAGGCAAAACGCTCACGGAGACGCAGCCGTTCAATCCGTCTTCGCCGTACGCGATATCCAAGGCCGCAGCGGAGCATGCCTGCCGGTTCTACCATCGCTATCACGGACTGCCGGTGCTCATCGCCCGGTCGTTCAATCACAGCGGTCCCCGGCAAAACGATAATTTTGTTATCCCGTCATTCGCCAAACAGATCGCGGCCATCGAAGCCGGACGCTGCCAACCTGTTATCAGGGTTGGTGACCTGTCTGCCCGGCGGGATTTGAGCGATGTTCGCGATATCGTGCACGGTTACCGACTGCTTGCCGAAAAAGGCCGACCGGGCCAGGTGTACCACTTCTGCTGCGGTAAAGCAGTCGCAATCAAGAGCGTTCTTGACAGCCTGCTAAAACTCACGCCCCGGCCGATTAAGGTTAAAACCGACAAGCGCCTTCTCAGAAAGACCGACATTCCGATCCTTCGCGGTAGTAATCACAAGGCAGTTAAAGAGTTAGGATACAAAGTCCGATACACCTTAAAAGATACTCTCTCAGATACCCTCAATGACTGGAGAGAGAGAAAACCTGAGCAAGAACACAATCAGCTCTGTTAGGGAGTTACATAAACATGGTCACAAAAAGGGCACAGGGAACTAACCTGAGCAAGCAACTCATTGACAAGATCAAAAACCGGTCCGCCAAAGTGGGCGTAATAGGTCTCGGTTATGTGGGCCTGCCGTTATCGGTGGAACTGGCCAAGGATGGCTTTAAAGTCACCGGATTTGATGTCTCCAAGGCAAAGGTCAAACTTCTCAATGCCGGGAAATCGGATATTGACGATGTCCCGGACAGCGACGTCGCCGAGATCGTTAAGTCGGGATGCTTCAAAGCCACTATCGATCCCAAGCTACTGTCGCAGATGGACACCATCTCCATCTGCGTACCAACGCCGCTGTCGAAAACCAAAGACCCGGATGTCAGCTATATTCTCGCGGCCGTCAAGTGGGTCAAGGATTATATCAAGAAGGGAACGCTGGTTGTTCTGGAATCAACCACCTACCCGGGTACGACGGAAGACCTGATACTGCCGATTCTGGAGGAGAGCGGCTACAAGGTGGGGAAAGACATCTTCCTGGCCTTCTCCCCCGAGCGTGTTGACCCGGGCAACCCTACTTTCACCACCAAGAACACGGCCCGTGTCGTGGGCGGCATTACGCCCGCCTGCACGCGCATCGCCAAGACCTTCTACGAGCAGTCCATTCCGAACATCCACGGGGTTTCCTCCACCGGCGCCGCCGAGATGGTGAAACTCCTGGAAAACACCTTCCGCTCGGTGAATATCGGCCTCGTAAACGAAGTGGCTCTCATGTGCGACCGGCTCGGGCTCGATGTCTGGGAAATCATCGATGCCGCGGCGACCAAGCCGTTCGGCTTCATGCCGTTCTATCCCGGTCCCGGCCTCGGCGGACACTGCATCCCGATCGACCCGCACTACTTGTCCTGGAAACTGAAGTCACTGAATTACTACGCCCGCTTTATCGAACTGGCCGGCGACATCAACAGCCATATGCCGGAGTATGTCGTTCAGAGAATCGGCAACGTGCTTAGCAAGCGGCTGGCCAAATCTATCAACAAGGCGTCGATCATGGTCCTGGGCGTTTCCTACAAGCGCGATATCAAGGACACCCGTGAATCACCGGCCCTCGACGTCATAAAGCTTCTGGAAGAAAAGGGCGCCAGGATCGAATACAACGACCCCTTCGTCCCGCAGATCGACTGGAACCTCTCAACGCACAAGTCGAAAAGGCTGACGGCTGACCGGCTGAAGAAAGCCGATATCACCATCATCCTGACCGATCATACCCAGTACGATTATCAGTGGATTGTAAGCAACTCGAAACTCGTCTTCGATACCCGCAACGCCACAAAGAAAGTCAGCAAAAACCGCGGTAGAATCGATCTACTGTGATATTTATAATCTAAATCTGAACATATTATGGCCCGTCTTCGGTAGACGGGCCTTTTTATTGCCATCAGGTTAAAACAGCCTTGACCGCCTGCCGATAAGCTAAAAGACATGCGGGAAAATACCAAAAATAACGTCACCGGCAGCCAGTCCGAGCGATTGACCGAGATTTCGTTCATCCTGAAGG
>SWCC01005402.1_pt1 | contig 10855 bp, 7 predicted proteins | sample 4692971 | NCBI WGS metagenome assembly SWCC01 (sample SAMN10267277, study PRJNA491770) | bioreactor metagenome | isolation source: DHS bioreactor inoculated with subseafloor sediment | place: Japan: off Shimokita Peninsula | collected 2006-08 | reverse complement strand
GGGGTTTCGTGCGGATGCAGCATCCGGCTGAAAATTTTTGGACTCTCCGTCGGATCGCGTGTATCATCGTATGCACTTACAGCATAGAGCACAGTACTGCCCGCAGCGAGCGTCGGGTCCGTCAACGGCAGGGGTGCGGCGAAGGTGCCCATCAATTCCATTGCTGCCGGACTGGATCCTTTGTACAGACGGTATTGCGGCGAAGGTGTGCCGATGGTCCATGACACGCGGGCAGACTGACTGTCCATGTACCGCACGGCAAGGGAACGCGGAGGGGCTGGACCCGCATACGGAAGATCACGCTCGAAAAAGAGCACGCTGTCTGTCGTTGCCAGCGCCATTTCCGGAATACCGTTACCATCGAAATCGCCAATCGCCACGGCGTCGGTATTGGCCAATGGATACTGCCAGATAATATCATGGTCGCGAGTGCTGCGATTGTAGTCTACCACATAGAGTTCCGGGAATGCCGAGATGACCAGCTCCAGCTCCGGATCATTGTCGAGATTGCCGGCAGTGAGACTGTTCTGAATGCGGGTGAATGAACCGTATTGTGCGCTTTCCGCAACTCCATGCAGCTGCACGCTCCACAGCGCTTCAAGATTGTTCTGCGCATCAAGACGGAAGATGGCGAAGAACCAGAACGGTACGACATCCTCATACGTCGTGCGAAAGCCGATAGCAAATTCGTCCCGACCGTCACCGGTGAAATCCCCTGCGGCGACGAAATCTCCGCCGTCGATAAAATCGTTCTCAGAACCCCAGACAATTTCGTAGCTGCTGCCGTTGTACTCAGTGATAAAGAAATCAGCATCACGGTCCCCCAGCAGGATGTCGGGTTTGCCGTTGCCGTTGAAATCACCAAAGGCCGCATGCGGCGCATCGAAACTGTTGTAGGGTTCCGATCCCGGAGACGTGGGATTGACGAAGCGCGCCTTCTCCACCACCTGATTCCCCTGCAGTTCGAAGATGCCAAAGGTCGAATCGTCAATCACCGCCAGCAGTTCGTTTTTTCCGTTGCCGTCCACATCGGCTATGTCGACGGACCAGAAGTCGCCGTCCACCGTATCCGCCCAGATGCGCTCGGAAGGAAAGGCGGCTGCAGCACCGCGATACAGGAAGCCGTCGCGGACAAAAGAGGTCAGCAGTTCCGGTTGACCATCACCGTCAAGATCCCCGCTCCCGCGCGGAAATTCCTTGCCCTGCGCCCCGGCATCGACGCGCGAAAAGCCGAGGCCGTTAAACTCCAGCGCCTCGAAATCGTTGTCATCCCGAATATTGTTCAGCAGCAGTTCGTCAATGCCGTTGCTGTTCAGATCCGTTGCGCCGCGGGCGATGCGTCCGAGAGGCAGGGACCAGCTTTTCCGATTGAAGCCGAAACCGCTCACGGGAGATGGCACCGTAAAAAGGAAATTTTCTCCGGCATCATCGCGGGCGATGCTCTCGAGTCCAACCGCATTTTCTGCAGAGAAATAGAACTCGAACGTCCTTCCCGGGGCAAACAGCTGCGGTCCCAGATAAATCCGATGATTGCGTCCGATAAACAGATTGTTTTCCGTTTCCCCTTCTGCGGAAATCCATTGGAATGGTGCAGAAGTGCCGCGTTCCCGATACCATACCTTTCCGAGTGTGGCGTCGTCAGTGGTAAAACCGGCCGCGATGCCGAAGGAAGCGCCTTCCACCGCCGGCACAAGCAGGGCACCTCGGAATCTCGGAGGTGTCCGGTCAATCTGCACGACGACGCGATCTTCGAGCGTGATGCCCTTCTCGCTCTCGGCAGCAAGACGCACGGTATATGACGTATCGGCCAGCTGCAGCACATTCCACTCCGCAAGCTGTTCGTCGATCACCTGACGGAACTGCCGCTCTCCGATCGGATACCATCGTGAAGGATTCACTCCAATGCCATATTGCAGCGTGTAGCTGCGCATGACCGGCGAGGCGGCTGTGCCGCGAATGACGATGCTGCTGTCGTTGGTGGCGAAATCCGTTCGCGGCGTCGTGATGCGCACAACCGACGGGTTCTCGAGCACGACCGCGCGATCGGCACGAAGCATTCCGGCGCCGTAGCGTTCATCCCAGCCCTGCTTGCCGAGATCCTCGGCCGAGGCGATGAGGATGCCGCGCAGTTCTTCAGGACCAAAGCCCGGATGCTGCGAAAGCACAAGGGCTGCGACTCCGGTCACAAATGGTGCTGAAGCGGAGGTTCCGTAGAACGGTGCGTATCGTCCTTCAAGATCAGTAGTGAGAATGTCGGATCCAGGCGCGGTGATATCGATTGTCTGTCCGTAATTCGAAAAGCCGGCGATAATGTCATTCGAGGCCGTTGCGGAAACGGATATGGTTTCATCGTACGCGCTCGGATAGTGAAGCGCGGTGGACTGAGAATTTCCCGACGAGGCGATCATCACCACTCCACGGGCGTAGGCCCAACGGATGATATCACGGAGGACACGGGAATACACCACATCGCCGAAGCTCATGTTCACTACGCGCACGCCGTTGGCAACTGCGTAGGCGAGCGCCCGGGCGACATCGCCTTCCCCGCCGACTCCCCGCGCATCAAATGCCCGGAGCGTCATCATTCGGCAATTCGGTGCGATACCTGCGATACCGATGCTGTTGTCGGTGGCGGCGCCGATGATACCGGCGACGCTTGTTCCATGTCCCATTTCATCAAGCGGATCGGCGTCGGGAAGAAAATAATCTCCACCGGCAGAGTTACTCACTCCCGGCTGGTCGACAAAATCATACCCGATGACGTCGTCTGCGAAACCGTTGCCGTCGTTGTCGATGCCGTCGAAATCTCCAGCGATTCCATCCCGCATTTCACTTTCCGGCCAGGGTTCAAAGAGTCCGTTGCCATTGCGGTCTTCGGCGGTGTTGATCCAGTTCTGCGTCCGCAGGTCCGGATGATCGTATTCAATTCCTGTATCAATCACTCCGATGACGATATCCTCGCTGCCGCGGGTCGCGTCCCACGCCTGCTCCATGCCGATGCGCTGCATTCCCCACTGGCTGCTCCATGCGGAGTCGGATGGCACGAAATCGAGGCGAAGCAGCGCTTCGCGTTCAGCGAAAATCACGCCGGGGAGAGCGGAGAGATCAGCGGCCAGGCGGTCGCCGTCCGTTCCGGGACCCGGAGTCAGCAGGTACAAATCGGACAGAGGATTATCGCCGGTCATCCCGCTTTTCGCAAAAGCAGATTCAGAAAGCATTGCTTTCGGTGCCGCACAGTCATAGCGACGGAGAATATCCTGTATTGCGCCCGAGGTGAATTGCAGACCGCTTACACCGGCCACAGCGCGTGCTTCGGGACGTACCTTGACAAACACGCGCAGATTCTCCTGCGCGTGCGTCGTTACCGGTAATAGACAGAACAGCAGTATCGCTGCCCAGGCTGCGGCCTGCGCTATATTACGGCTGAGGGACATCAGACCTCGAGGTCCTCCTTGCGCATGTTTTCTTCAATCGGCACAGGATATTCACCATTGAAACAGCCAGTGCAGTAGCCGCTTTTCCCTTCATGGCTTACCGTGCTGAGCATTTTTTCGACGGTCAGATAGCCCAGTGAATCCGCGCCGATTTCCTTGCATATGCGGTCCACGTCGCCATCATTCTGCGATGCGATGAGTTCGTCGCGATTGGGGAAGTCCATTCCGTAGGGACAGTGATTCATGATCGGCGGAGAACTGATGCGCACATGCAGTTCGGCGGGATTCGCCTCACGAATCAGATTGATGAGCAAGCGGCTGGTCGTGCCGCGCACGATGCTGTCATCGATGATCACCACCTTGCGTCCTTCGATCACGCCTTTGACGGTGTTGAATTTCATGCGCACTTTCACCTCGCGCTTTTCCTGCCCGGGCTGAATGAACGTGCGGCCGATGTAGTGATTGCGAATCAGGCCGATTTCCAGTCGCGTGTCTCCCGGATCCTTCGACGCGCGGCGGACAAAGCCCACGGCTGCGGTATTCGAGCTGTCGGGAACCGCCATGACGAAAACGGGATGATCGTCGGTCGCGGGAATGGGACTGTCCTCCGCCAGCGCCTTGCCGAGACGGCGGCGAATCTTGTCGACGTTTTCGCCGAACACTTTTGAGTCCGGACGTGAAAAATAGATGTACTCGAATATACAGTGGTGATATTTCTCCGGTGAGAAATCAAGTCTGCGCTGAACGGGTTCCCCCGTCGCATCCATTCTGCGATCGAAGAACAGCACTTCACCCGGTTCGATCTCTCGCACATACTCCGCTTGAATAATGTCGAGAGCGCAGGTTTCGGACGCCACTACCCAGGCGTCGCCAAGACGGCCAATGCAGAGGGGGCGAAATCCGTGCGGGTCGCGTGCGGCGATGAGTGTCTCACCGTGCAGCATCACCAGCGAGAATGCACCGTGCACGGTATTGAGTGCGTCCATGATGCGGTCTTCCGGAGTCTCGGCCTTGCTGCGCGCGGTCAGATGCAGAATGACCTCGGTATCGGTCGAAGTCTGAAAAATCGTGCCTTCCAGCTCGAGGCGGCGGCGGAGTGAGCGTGTATTGGTCAGATTGCCGTTGTGGGCGACCGCCAACTGTCCGTCACGGTAATTGACCATGAAGGGCTGTATGTTCTCGAGGTTATCAGATCCGGTGGTGGAATATCGGTTATGTCCGATAGACACGTCGCCGGGAAGTATCTCATTGAGAATCTGCTGGTTGGAGAACACCTCGGTGACGAGTCCCGGTCCCTTGTAAATGCGCAGACGCGAACCGGTGACAGCATCATCGCCTCGGATGCAGGAAACGATACCGGAGGCCTCCTGACCTCGATGCTGCAGCGAGTGCAGGGCGTAGTAGCTCAGCGTCGATGCGCCGGGGTCTCCGTAAATGCCGACAATACCGCAATTCGATTGCGGTTTGTCGATTTCTTCATCGGATGCAAGTCTGGTGTTGAGTACGCGATTCATTGTATTTGTTTTTCCGGCCGAAGCCTGGAGTGATGGGATTCAGCATTTGCCATCGGCAGAACCGAGACGAATGTGATTGGAGAAAATCCAGCCTTTGTCTTCAAGCCACGCCTCGACGCGCCAGGCGCCGGCACGGGGGACGCTGCAAGTATGTTCGCGTCCGGTAAATTCCTTGAACAACTCCCCGTTGCAGATGACGCGCACTCGGGCTTCCTGTGGTAATTCTATGTTGAGCGCAATCTTGCCCGCACCGGGAAATTCAGCGAAATCACCCTGCTGCAGTGTTTCGTCTGCCGAGTTCGCGAAAAAAGAAAACCCGCGGGGATCGGCATGATAGGAATTGGCGACGAAGCAGCGACCGTTCCTGAGCGCGTTATACACCAGCCACTTGTCGCTCTCAAAACTCTCTTCTGTGCGCTGCAGTTTCTCTTCGAGCAGAACATGTGTATGCACGGACTTAAACATCACCTTGTATGGGAACACTTCGACGTCGAAGAAGCCCATCACATCGGCTTTGTGTGCATGCGCGTCCGTGCCGCCGATACCGATGACAGGGCGCTCCCGCGCGATCGCGTCCCACCGGCGGAGCGTTTCATCAGGCGGTGCGGTGATGGATTTGAGCGGATGCAGAAAGCGCTGGAACTTATTTTCGTCGGTCAGGCCTTCCATCCACTCGCTCATGTGATTCCAAATTTCGATACCGTCGAAATCCTCTGCATCCCATGCCTGCCAGGGATACGCCGGATGCTCAGGCATGCTTCGGCGCTGTTCATCAGGATGGGCGATGAAGCCGATGCCGCCCTGCTTGCGCACGCGGCGTACATACTCTTGTGCGCTGATGCGTACGCCGACGGTCTTGTCGAGACCGAAAGCCAGGTAGTGGTTGAGGTCCTTGCGATCATTGATTTCATATCCGATCAGAAGCATCACGTCGTCGCGCCACCCCTCCCAGCCGTCAATTTTAGGCCGGAGAGTATTGTGATCGCTGAGCATGAGAAAGTCGAGTCCCACCTCGGAAGCGGCACGCACGATGTCAGGGATTTCCCCTGTCCCGTCGGAATATCGCGAATGAATATGAACCGCGCCGATGTATTCGTACATGAACAAATGCCAGATCGTATACAAAAAGAAAAGTTAGCACCAAGGGGCTCAAAATACAAGGTGGACGGGCGTACCCAGGTATAGCGATTGCCTGCAATTCTATCCTGATGGACATGGAAGTCACAACTGCTGTTTTGATCTTTCCGGCGAATTCAATTGATTGAACTACTATCTCAATTCTTCCTGGTACACCGAATATGCGATCTACGATTAAACGACTGTTCTTTACATCGTTGTTCTCAGCACTCGCGGCATTTACACCCACCGCTGTTGCATTCTGTCAAAGCATCCCGGAACTGGTGACCGATCGTCCCGACCAGACCGAGTCTGCCCAAACAGTGCCATCCGGCTGGCTTCAAATCGAGACTGGTGTGATGTACGAGCAATCGGCGATACCATACGGGCAGGGTCTCACTGTTCGCACATGGACCTCCCCTGCAATCCTGTTCCGCTACGGACTGGTGAACGGGCTGGAATTACGGCTCGGATCGGCATTTGTTGTTGAATCTCAGGATGGATCAACGACATCAGAAAACAGGGAATTCGCCCGGGAAAGTGTCGCACGTGGGACGGAAGCGCTCTCTCTGGGCTTCAAATACTGCCTGACGGATTGGGAATCTCTCCCCATCGCCGCAATGGTAATGTTTGCGCTCCCCTCAACAGTGGCCGGCGACTTCGCCGCTAACAATCCCGCCGGCGAACTACGGATAGCAGCAGAGCATTCACCTGCTGATTGGTTGTCGCTTGGCATCAATCTCGCTGCCGAGCGCGATTTCAGGGAGAATCAAACCGGTTTTCACTACACCGCCGTAGCAGGATTGGACCTGATAACCGATTTTGGATTTTTTATCGAAGTATATGGAAGTCAGGATGCGGATGAGAAATCATTTCTTCACCGTTTCGACGGAGGATTAACTGCGCTGCTTGATCCGAATCTGCAGATCGACTTCTCTGCAGGTGTGGGCATCAGCGGTGAAAATACCGGAAGTTCGAGTAACGACTGGTTTGTAAGCACGGGAATCTCATACCGCTTCGCTTTCACCGGAGGTTGAGGCACGCAGTACAGGAAACACAGCGGCATCAACGACCGCTGCTGTGTCTTGCACCTGAATATTCCTACTGGCATATTATGAGAATTCATCGTTTCGGAGTCTCCATGCCCCATCGCCCTCTTTCACGTCATCCGGTCCTTCCTTTGTCCCATATTTCCGTTTTTCCATCTTTCCATTTTTCCATCTTTCCATCATATTGCATTCTCCCCGCACTCGTTCTGTTTGTCCTATTCACCCCGGCGATGATGCAGGCGCAGCAGGGAATGTTCATTCCTGAGCGTCCCGGACAAACCTGGAGCACGGAAGTGACTGCTCCTGGATATGTGCATTTTGAGGCAGGACTTATGATGGAGCGTGCGAGTTTTACGCCGGATGGAGTTGATGGTTCACTTGAAGGCGGCGAGGTGTATCGTCACACGGTTCTCCAGCTTCCTGCGATGATGCTCCGTATCGGTGTGGGCGATCATGTGGAATTCCGCCTCTCCTCAAAGTATGTCCGTCTGTCATGGCGCTTCGATCCTGAATTCTTCGATCCTTCGAAAACCGGACAGCCTCTCGTCGAGAATTCCAACTCAGGGATGGATGTTGTGAGCGCAGGTATTAAAACTTCCCTTACGAGAGAGAAAGGTTGGCTCCCCGCTTCGGCCCTGATCGCATCAGTTGCGATTCCATCGACATCATCGGCCGTGTACGCGATCAGTCAGCCGGCACCGGATCTGGCATTGAGCTTCTCGCATACTCTGGGGAAGGATCTGTATCTGGGGTATTGCGCAGGACTCTCCTGGGACGGCTGGACTGCGTATCCGCTAGGCTACGCCTCAACGATGCTGACGTTTGCTCTGGATGAAAAAATGGACATGTTCATCGAATACTCCCTCCAGGCGAATACGGGCACACCGGTGCTGCACAGCGCCGATGCAGGACTGGTATACACCGTAAATGAAGATCTTAAAATCGATGCCTGGGGCGGCTTCGGGATCGGACAGCCAGAATCTTCCTCACCCTCGCCGCATTACTCGAGTATCTACCACAGCGATATCTTTGTGGGCGTCGGCGCCGCGTATCGCATCCAACTTGGTGGGCATTAGGCAGGGGCGCCTGCGGCGTGGTGTAAATGCAAAGAGACCGGTACAATTTGTACCGGTCTCTTTGCATTTACTGCTAGCTGCCTATTGCGCGCCGAGGCGCTGTGGCGCTGTGGCGCTTAGAGTTTGGAGTTTGCGTGATCCCAGTTGACCACATCCCAGAAGCCTTCGACAAATTTCGGACGGGCGTTGCGGTAATCGATGTAGTACGCATGCTCCCAGACATCGAGTGTGAGCAGCGGCTTCTTGTTGTGGATCACGGGGGTATCTGCATTGGCCAGAGGCATCAGTTCGAGCTTCCCTTCCGCGTTCAGTGCGAGCCAGGCCCAACCGGCGCCGAACAGGGTCACGGCCGCTTTGGTGAACTGCTCTTTAAAGGCATCAAGATTGCCGAAATCACGCGTGATCAGCTCGCCGATCTTGCCGGTCGGGGCACCACCGCCGTTCGGCGACATGCAGTTCCAGAAGAATGAATGGTTCCAGATCTGTGCGGTGTTATTGAACAAACCGGTGGTACCATCTGCAGCCGCTTTACGAATCACATCTTCGAGAGACATGTCGTCCATCGGTGTGTCTTTGACGAGATTGTTTGCATTGTTCACATAGGCAGCGTGATGCTTGCCGTGATGATAATCAAAGGTCTCGGGACTGAGATACGGTGCGAGTGAATCTTTCGGAAAGGGCAGCTCGGGAAGCTGAAAGGCCATGTGATCCTCCGTGAAAATAAAATTGGAACGTGTTGATCGAAGCTATGTAGTTATAACAACAGCGAGGTCAATTTCCGTTCCGGCCTCAGTTCCGAATTTCAACGGAACCGAGTATCGCCTGCCCGCGAATGATGAGTTTCTTGTTCCCTTCCATACTGCCCGTTTTGTTTTCAAAACTGCCGAGCAGCGCCGTACCGTCGACGATGACTGTCCACTCACGGGGAATTCTCAACTCCACACTTCCGAGATACGCAGCTACCTCCATTATCGCTTCTCCATGATCAGGGATATCAGCCTGAAGAAGATCAATCTCATGGGATCCGAGAACGGCGCTTACGTTCCCGCCCTTGAAATCAAGGGAACTGTTGCGTTGTTCAATGCTGCCGAGGATTGCCATTCCATTTATTTGCTGCGTTGAGGTTTCTCCTCCTTTCGATTCACCGCGCTTGCCTGCTTTCAGCATGAGTGAACCACCGACTGCGATCAGAAGCAATGGCCAAAGATCCCAAAATTCGAACCAGATAATGTCAAGGCGATCAAGCAGCATGAAAATCCCGACGGCGCCGACCAGGACGCCGAACATGCGTCCGCTGCTCCGTCCCGGCTGCAAGGCTTTGATCGCACCAAAAATGATCAGGAGTGCCGGCCAGTACCGAAGCACCGCAGAGGAATCGATAAAATCGAAATTACCGAGTGTAAGGATGACGCCCAGCAGAACAATGATGCTGCCGACAACTGCCTGCGAGGTCATGGAATAGGACTTTTCACTCATTGAGAATCTCCAGTGATGAAATACTTCCTCAGATACGCAAGAATCGCCTGCGTGTTGCAGGAATAGAAATGCGGATGCTGTTGTAGACCGATTGGCAGTGTATCAACGCATCGGGTGCAGGTCCGTACATTCATAACCAATCTCCTCGTCAGCGACCTGAGTGCTGTAGTCAACGTAGAAACTGGTTGGATACCCGAACAGACTGTCATAGCTGACCTCGTAGCGCGCAACCTGCGCCGGATCGATGGTCTCGATGAAATCAAACAGCTGATCGACCGACAGATATGCTTCCAGCAGATCAGGCATTACCGCGGCGCTGTCGATCAGGTTGGTAGCGCTGCGGAGGGTGTCCTGCCAGACGCGGAGACGAACTGGCTGACCTCCCAAAATACAGTAACAGTTTCGTGTTTGTGTGATTTCATAGCTATCGAAGCCCGATTGCTCCCATCGCTCGCGGGCCTGGCTGAGATCCGTCTTTGTGATAGGCGTTACTGCACTGTCGCTGCAAGCCTCGAGCAGCAGTACACCTGAGACAGCGATACAGAGTACTGCATATTTCATGATCATTCTTTTCATTCCTTAGTCTTTCCAGTGATGAAACCCTTCCTCAGGTACGGCAGACTTACTGCTGATATAAATGAACGTCGCGCTGGGGAAACGGAATGCTGATGCCTTCGGTGTCGAAGCGCTGCTTGATACGCTCGTTGATCGCAAAGAAAACATCCCAGTAGTCAGCGGTCTTTACCCAGGGACGCACGGCGAGATTTACGCTGCTGGACCCGAGTTCGGCTACGCCGACTGTCGGAGCCGGTTCCGTGAGGATCCGTGCGTCTTCACCGAGAACCGTCAGAATAATGTCTTTCGCCTTCCGTATGTCGTCGCCGTAACCGATACCAAATACGAAATCAATGCGCCGCTTGTCTTCAGCGGAATAATTGGTAATGCTTCCGCCCGTAATCTGGGCATTGGGCACTATCACCCGCTTGTTGTCGGGCGTTTTGAGCGTCGTGGTAAAAATCGCGACTTCCTGAACAACGCCGGAAACTCCGGCAGCCTCAATGAAATCTCCTGCCTTGAACGGACGAAAGATAATCAACATCACGCCGGAGGCGAGGTTGGAAAGGGATCCCTGCAAAGCCAGTCCGATGGCAAGCCCCGCTGCACCAACGATGGCGACGAGCGATGTCGTC
>SWCC01009969.1_pt1 | contig 10877 bp, 17 predicted proteins | sample 4692971 | NCBI WGS metagenome assembly SWCC01 (sample SAMN10267277, study PRJNA491770) | bioreactor metagenome | isolation source: DHS bioreactor inoculated with subseafloor sediment | place: Japan: off Shimokita Peninsula | collected 2006-08 | reverse complement strand
TTGTGCTTCAGCTTTTGGTCGGTGGTAAAATTCTTAAGTTGGATTTATCACGGCATGAAGATAAGGCTTTGTTTCAAGGAGCTCAAAAACTCCTAGCTATCATTTTCACACTCTTTGAAGCTATTGTGATGGTAATTACTGGAGCTATAGCTGCTGAATCTTCACAATTTATTTGGATACTTATATTGCAAATGACTATCGGAGGAATTCTAGTAATTTTCCTTGATGAGGTTGTTTCTAAATGGGGATTTGGAAGTGGAGTAGGACTGTTTATTGCAGCGGGTGTATCTCAGGAAATTATAGTGGGGTCATTTAATATATTATCATCTCCTACTCAACCAGGTGTACCTGCTGGTAAAATTCCAGCGTTTATATATTCATTAACTACAGGATCACCATCTTTTGACTACTTAATTCCTGTTATAGCAGTAATTGCAGTATTTTTGGTGGTAGTATATGCTGAGAGTATGAGGATAGAAATTCCTTTATCTTCTGGTAGGGTGAAGGGAGCTCGAGGAAAGTATCCATTAAGATTTATATATGCTAGTAATATGCCAGTAATTCTGGCCAGTGCATTATTATTGAATGTTCAGCTATTTGCCAATCTTTTCCAAAAAATTGGTTATCCTATTTTGGGAACTATTGTCAATGGGCAAGCGGTTAGTGGATTGGCGTATTTATTAACCCCTCCTCGTAGTTTAGATGTTTTATTTACAGATCCAATACATGTAATTGTATATGGTCTGGTATTCATAGCCATGTGTATCGTCTTCGCGATTTTATGGGTAGAATTAAGTAACATCGGACCAAAAGCAGTGGCAAAACAGCTACATGATATGGGTATGCAAATTCCTGGATTTAGAAGTAGTCGAAGACAGTTTGAAAAGATAATGAAGAAATATATACCAGCTATGACTGTTTTAGGCGGTGCTTTTGTTGGTCTACTTGCATTCGGGGCAGATCTTACAGGTGCTCTTGGTGGAGGTACTGGTGTTTTACTGACTGTAGGAATTGTATACAGACTTTATGAAGAAATTGCACAGGAACAGTTGATGGATATGCATCCAATGCTAAGAAAATTCCTGGGAGATTAAATTTATCTTAATTTTGAGTAAACAAGGAGTTATGGTAAGATGAAAGTAGCTGTTATGGCGGGAATCCCCGGATCCGGAAGTACTACGGTTTTAAACCAAGCATTAAAAGACCTTGATTACATTAATGTAAATTATGGTGATGTAATGCTCCAGATTGCTCAGGAAAAAGGATTAGTTGAAGATAGAGATGCTCTAAGGATGCTACCTTCATCTGCGCAAAAAGAAATTCAAAAAGGAGCAGCAAAAAGTATAAGAGAAAGGTCGAAGCAAAATAACATAATCGTTGATACCCACTGCACTATTAAAACACCTGCTGGTTTTTTACCGGGGCTTCCTAAATGGGTTTTGGAAGAACTTCAACCTGATATTTTCTTGTTAATAGAAGCTGATGCAGATGAAATTTTACTTCGAAGAAATGAATCGAGCTGCTTCTATGGCATATGCCGTGCTTACTGGTGCCACTGTACAGATTATTGAAAATCACGATAATCAGCTTGAAAATTCTGTAGTGGAAATGGTGGAAACACTGAAATAAAATAAAAATAGTTAGAAAATTAATTAAATTTATATATTTATTTATATAATCTAATAAAAATATAAAATAATTTATTATGAATTTTATATTCAGATAAAAAATATCTAACTATGATTCTAAAGAAGAGGAAATAAAAATGTTTGATTTAATCTATGGGGTTTTGAATGCAATATTTGGACCTGTAATTGCACTTGATCCCAATCCCAATAATCCCATATTCACAATTTTCCTGATTTCTACATTAGTGGCATTCTTCATTACTCTAGCCAATAAGCTACTGGTAGATCAGGATAAAATGGAATCTATAAAAAAGGAAATGCAAGAATTTCAGCAAGAAATGAGGGAAGCTCAAAAGTCTGGTGACCCTAAAGTCATGGAAAAAATGCAAAAAAAACAAATGGAGTTTATGGGAAAACAAAAAGACATGATGACCATGTCATTTAAACCCATGATTGTAACCATGCTACCCATTCTTATTGTATTCTGGTGGATGGCCCAAGAACCACACATAGCAAATACGGTAGTAATGCTCCCACAAGTAACATATTATGTACTTTTAGTACCTATATGGCATATGTTTTACCAGCCTCTCGCTAGTACACCTGTTGGTGCTATTGAATGGTTAGGATGGTATGTATTATGTTCATTTGCCATGTCTCAGTTATTCAGAAAACTAATGGGACTTAAAAGTGGTGGAATGTAAGGACTAACATTTTTAATCTGAATAAGTTTCATAAATAAATACACTAGTTTATATTATAAACTATTCAAATAAATTATATCTATATAAGTTAAGATATTATCATATCTAATTTTTAGAGTATATTGTTAGTAACGAAATTTTATATTTAATTAATAATTAGGAGAGATAAAATGCCAGCATTAAGATATAGATCCAGATCATACAAGAGGACTTTTAAAAGGACTCCTGGTGGAAAAACAGTCTTAAGATATAAAAAGAAAAAACCAAGTAAGCACATATGTGCAGAATGTGGTAAATTACTTCATGGTGTTCCTCGTGGAAGGCCATATGAAATTAATAAATTAGCAAAAACTAAAAAACGACCTAACCGACCTTACGGTGGACATTTATGTACTGAATGCACCCGTAAATTATTTAAACAAGAGGCAAGGTCTTAATGATTATTACCATCGGCGGATTAGCAGGTAGTGGAACAACCACTACGGCTAAAATATTGTCTGAAAATTTAAACATTCCTTTCGTATCTGTAGGTGATATATTCCGGCAGATGGCGAATGAAAAAGGAATGGATATATTAGAATTCAGCAAACTCGCCGAAAATAATATAGATATTGACACTGAAATTGATCGTAGACAGTCTGAAATGGCTAAAAAGTCAAAAAATCTTATTGTGGAAGGAAGACTTTCTGCATATTTTGTGGATGCTGATATAAAAGTATGGATGATTGCCCCATTAGATGTTCGTGCTGAACGGATTTCGCAGAGGGAATCTAAACTATTAGAAACAGCAAGAAAAGAAATCAAAATACGTGAAGATAGTGAATCGCTCCGATACAAGGAGATTCATGACATTGACATCAATAGCCTAGACATTTATGACATAATCTTGAATACGAATAGTTTTCAAGCTAATAGCGTCGCCGAAATTATAGAAAAAGTTACAAAGGTGATTTAATGCCAGCAATAGAAGTAGGAAGAGTATGTGTTAAAACCGCAGGTAGAGAAGCGGGAGAAAAGTGTGTTGTAGTAGATATTATTGATGAAAAGTTCATAGAAGTTGTAGGGTCATCTGTAAAAAACCGCAGATGTAACATTCAACACCTGGAACCTTTAGATCAAAAAATCGAAATAAAATCAGAAGATCCTGAAGAGATCAAAAAAGAGTTAGAAGCTCTAGAATAATGATCTTTTTTGGCGTTGCTATTTGTTTAGTTTATTAGTATTTTATTCAAATTAAAGATGTTATGATATTGATTATTTGTTCAAAACTAAGATTAGTTGGCAAACCATATTCAATACATGTACTGATTTTTAATTCTAAAAATCTAAAAAAACTATTTTACTGAGTTATCAACGCTTAAATCAACGCCTAGCAGGTTATTTAGATGGAAAATTTAATTATTAAAGCCGAAAGTGAAACCAATCCGGAGTATGGTTCCTGTCCGGATTCACGCCCAATTAAAGAACACCTTAGCAAGGGAATTATTAATCTAGACAAAACGTCTGGCCCTACTTCTCATGAAATTGATTCATGGGTACGCATAATTCTTGACGCTCAAAAGACGGGGCATGGTGGAACTTTAGACCCTAAGGTCACAGGCATATTGCCCATAGGAATTGATAAGGCTACTAGGGTAATGCAATTACTACTGGCTGCTGAAAAAGAATATATCTGTTTGATGAGACTTCACCGTGAAATTGATGAGCCTCAAATTCGTGATATATTCTCTGAATTCCAGGGTAAAATTTTCCAGACCCCTCCCCTTAAATCCGCAGTAAAGCGAGAATTAAGGGTTAGAAATATTTACTATGCTAACATTCTTGAAATTGAGGGGCAAGATGTTCTTTTCAGAATTGGATGCGAAGCTGGTACTTATATTCGAAAATACTGTCATGATATTGGTGAAGCGCTGGGAATAGGTGCGCACATGGCCGAACTGCGAAGAACAAAGGTTGGCTCTTTTAAAGAGGATGAAACAGTCACCACTTTACACGATCTTACTGATGCTTATTACTACTTGAAAGAAGATAGTGACGAATCATTAATTAGGAAATGTGTACTTCCAATGGAAAAAGCAGCATCCCATCTTCCCAAAGTAGTTGTCCGGGATTCTGCCGTTGATGCAATTTGTCATGGTGCAAAATTAGCTTCTGGCGGTATCTTGAGATTAGATGAAAACATTAAAAAAGGAACAACAGTGGCTGTTGAAACTCTCAAAGGAGAACTCATTGCGGCTGGTGAAAGTCTGGAAACTGCTGAGGAAATAGTAGAATCAGAAACCGGCATTATGGTGGATATAAAAAAGGTATTTATGGAACCTTCAACATATCCTAAATTGTGGAAATAAGGAAATGATATATTTTTTTAATTTCAAACTATTTTTATTAAAATAGAGGAATAATTTATATCAATTTTGTAGATAATTTTCTGAAAATTAAATAAACTCTTTTAAATACCAAAAACTATAAACCATAAAAAAATGAAATAGTTTTTTACTATTTATAAGATTACTATTTATAAAATAGTTTAATATTGCATTGTTGAAGATTATAAGACCATATTCTCTATGGCCGGGATAGTCTAGCTTGGTAAGGCGCAAGACTGGAAATCTTGTGGAGATTCTCTCCGCCTGGGTTCAAATCCCAGTCCCGGCGTTATTGGTATATATGTAAGTTCTAAAGACTATTTTTTAGTTCTTACCCCTATGACAATATTTGCACATTAAAAAAGAAATATGAAAAAACAGACATTAGTTAATGTCTTGAATTCGCACATTTCCCGTCTGTGGATTCGCTCTATATTTGGAGGTTACATAAAATGGATGAAGATTTTAAGCACTTGGTTCGTATTGCCAGAAAGGATGTAAATGGTAATAAAACTATTATAAATGCTTTAACAGATATTAAAGGTGTTGGAAACGGATTATCCAAAGCAATAATCATTGCTATGGGTTTTGACCTTGAGCAAAAAATGGGTTACCTTTCTGATGAAGATGTTTTAAAAATTGAGGAAGCATTAAAAGATCCTCAAAAATACGATATCCCCGAATGGATGTTAAACCGTCGTAACGATTACGAAACTGGTGAAACTAAACATTTAATTGAATCTGATCTTGTAATGTGTCTTCGAGATGATCTAAATAGAATGAAGAAAACTCGAAGTTACAAAGGACGAAGACATGAAGTTGGTTTACCTGTCAGAGGACAAAGGACCAAATCTACCTTCAGAAAAGGTTCTTCTGTTGGTGTAAGAAGAAGGAGAGGAAGGCAATAGGTCATAAGATCATTGTCATTGTCAGATAAAACAATTATAAGGAGATATGGTTATGGGACACCCAAGAAAAGCAAGGAAAAAGTACGATACTCCTCCACACCCATGGAATGCAGATAGGATTAAGGAAGAAAATAAACTTACATCCAAGTACGGCCTAAAAAATAAGAAAGAAATTTGGAAAGCCGAAACCATGGTGCGAAGATACAGAAGAGATGCTAGATATTTACTAGGTCTTTCCACTGAACATACAGAAGGGGAAAGAAAAGAATTATTAGGGCACCTGATAAGATTTGGAATTTTAGGAGAAAAAGCTCATCTGGAAAATGTTTTAGATCTTACTGTTGAAGACGTTTTAAGAAGAAGATTACAAACTATGGTTCACCAGAAAGGTCTTTCCCGAACTGCTAAAGAAGCAAGAATCTTTGTTGTGCACGGACACATTGCCTTAAATGGTAAAAAAATTGATTCACCAAGTTACATTGTGAAAAGAGGAGAGGAAGATAGTATAGGATACTATGCTTCATCCCCAGTGGCCAAACAATTCCAAACTAAGCAAGAAACTAAACCTGCTGAGGAAAAAAATTAATTAAGAGGCGTTATAATGGCTGAAAAAGAAAAATGGGGTATTGCTAATATTTACTCATCATTTAACAATACAATAATAACCATTACTGATATCACAGGAGCAGAAACCATTACCCAATGGTCTGGTGGTAAAGTTGTACGGGCCGACAGACAGGAGTCATCTCCTTTTGCGGCAATGGAAGCTGCCTCCCGAGCTGCAGATGATACTAAAGAAAAGGGAATCGTAGGATTACATATAAAAGTACGTGCTCCCGGTGGAAACGGACCTAGAACTCCTGGGCCTGGTGCTCAAGCTACAATTAGAGCTTTAGCCAGAGCAGGTATTCGAATTGGTAAAATTGAAGATGTTACTCCTATACCTCACGATGGTACCGGAAGGCCTGGAGGTAAGAGAGGAAGAAGGGTCTAATATGGAGATTGATGTCCAAAAGAAGAATGAGATTGAACTCGTTTTCACGATCAGCGGCGCGGATATGTCTTTTGTCAATGCCATTCGTAGAGTGTGTATGATGGAAGTTCCTAAAATGGCAATTGACGACGTGCACATAATTAAAAATGACTCCGCCATGTTCGACGAGGTTCTTGCCCATAGATTAGGATTATTACCACTGGTATCTGATTCTGAATCTATTGATGGTATGATATTACCTGAAGAATGTGACTGTGAAGAATACTGCCCAAAATGTAGTGTTTCTATGGTTCTAAAAAAAGAAGGACCTGGGGTTGTTTATTCCAAAGACTTATCTTCAGAAGACTCAAGGATAAAACCAGTTTATGATACTATACCTCTTCTAAAACTCAAAGACGATCAAGAAGTTGAATTAGAGGCAACCGCCCAGTTAGGGATTGGAATGGAGCATGCTAAATGGGAACCTACTACCGCATGTGCCTACAAATTCTATCCACAAATAACTATTGGTGAAGATTGCCAGTCCTGTCAAAAATGTGCTGAAGCATGTCCAAGAGGAGTTCTTGAATTCGATAAAAAATCTGAAAAGATTAAAGTAGTCGATGAATTGAACTGTTCCATGTGTAAAAGTTGCTTTAGAGTATGTGAATCTCGCACAATTGATATAGGATTTGATGATACTAAATTCATTTTCACGATCGAAACTGACGGTTCAACACCTCCGGAAGAGGTTTTAATCAAAGCTTGTGATGTACTATCAGAAAAAGCGGACAAGATTATTGACATTTTGTGAAGGAGGCTAATCAATGGTAAGAAAAATTACCAAGACTAACCCTAACATAATTGAACTTATAGGGACTCTTAAGAAAAAATCTAATTCAGAAGAAGCAGCAATCTGGAAGGATGTTGCAAAAAGATTGGAGAGATCTACCCGTAGAAAATCTCAAGTTAACCTATCTACTATCAACAGACATTCCAGTGCTGATGAAACAGTATTAATACCTGGAAAAGTTCTGGGAAGTGGTGAAATTAACCACAAAGTAAATGTAGTAGCTCTCGGATTCTCTCAATCAGCTCAGGAAAAAATTGAAAATGCAGGCGGAGAGTGCCTGGATATTGGTACCGCTCTGGAAAAAAATCCCAAGGGTAGCAACATCAGAATATTAGAATAATTAAAAATAACGTGGTGTTTTTATGATTATCGATGGAGACGGACACATCATGGGAAGACTTGCCAGTGTAGTAAGTAAAAAACTTCTCGATGGAGAAAATGTGGTAGTTCTCAATGCAGAGAAAATAATTATCACTGGATCAAAGGAATGGGCTTACGCCAGATACAAACAAAGACTCGACAGGGCTAGTATTTCCAACCCCCGAAAAATGGGTCCTAAATTTCCTAAACGGCCAGATGATATATTTAGAAGAACAGTAAGAGGAATGTTACCTTATAAAAAACCTACTGGAAGAAAAGCTTATAAAGGCCTTAAAGCTTTCGTAGGTATCCCTCGTGAGTTTTCAGATATAGAAACTTCCAATGTTCCAGAAGCTCAAGCAAAACATATTAAGAAAAATACTGATCTTGGAGAAATTTCTAAGCTTTTAGGAGCCAAGTTTTAATCTCAAAGATTAATTTTATGCAGGATGTGTAACGATGAAAAAAGTTGTTCATACAAGTGGAAAAAGAAAAACTGCCATTGCTAGAGGCACATTACATGAAGGTAAAGGCAGAATCCGTATTAATAAGTCTCCTGTAGAGTTATACGATCCGGAATTAGCCCGCCAAAAAATTTCAGAACCTCTAACTTTAGCTGGCGATATCATTAACGATATCGACATTGACGTTAAAGTTATTGGTGGTGGAGTAATGGGTCAAGCTGAAGCTGCCCGTATGGTTATTGCTAAAGGCCTAGTTCAATGGACTAATGACATGGATCTTAAAGAAAAATTCTCTCAGTATGACAGAACCATGCTGGTAGGAGACCCTCGACGTTCCGAACCTAAAAAATACGGTGGAAAAGGTGCTCGAGCTAGAAAACAGAAGAGTTATCGTTAAATCGATAATTTTTTCATATTTTTATTAAATTAGTTAAATTCATCTTAAATTTATCTTTAAAAAAAAATTGATGATCTGTTATGATTCCAATAAGATGTATAAGCTGTGGTAAAGCAGTATCAGCATATTTTGATGAATATCAAAATAGGACGGTCGAAGGAGAAGACCCTAAGGCAGTGCTGGATGATCTGGGTGTAACCAGATACTGTTGTAGAAGAATGTTAATTTCTCATGTTGAGACATGGTAAGAGGGACCGTAGGGTAGCTTGGTCCATCCTCCCAGCCATTGAATAAGTTTCAAAGTATGCTTAAGCTTACAGCTTATAGTATAAACAGATTCTAGTATTTACTGTATTCTATGTGAATATCATATACTTGGTTCTTTCAACTGGAACGGGGATGGTCAACACCGGAACGCTGGAGACCCGAGTTCAAATCTCGGCGGTCCCATCCTTTTTACTTTAAAGCTAAAGCTTAAAAACATAGTATCCTGTTAAGTTTAATAACTTAAAAGTTTAATAATAATATATCTCAACTCAAGATTCTATGAATTTATATTCTAACTTAAAGCATTCATGGACTATATTATGATCATGGAGGAGAGATTTTGGTATCAAGTAAATTAACTCGATTTGAAAGAGCTAGAATTATAGGTGCAAGAGCTCTTCAGCTTGCCATGGGAGCAAAACCAATGGTTAAAGTGTCTGGGCCTATGGACCCTATAGATATAGCTACTTTAGAACTTAAAAAGAAAGTTATCCCTTTAGATGTAAGAAAATAACCACTAATTAACCACTATTTTTTCATAAGAGGTGTTTTTGTGGATAGCGTTATTGAAGACGTACGTGTACGTAAAATTTTAGATAGTAGAGGAAACCCTACTCTGGAAGTTGATGTAATAACTTGGAATGGTTTTGGTCGAGCTGCTGCACCAAGCGGTGCCAGTACTGGATCCAAAGAAGTTGTAGCATTTCCTGAAGGAGGGGTAGATAAAATAATTGGTGAAGTCGAAGATGTGATCTCTTCTGAACTAATTGGTATGGATGCTGAAGACCTACGGGATATTGATATGGTCTTGAAAGAAATTGATGGAACTGAAAATCTTTCCTCAATTGGTGGTAACACTACCGTGGCTGTTTCTATGGCTGTAGCCAAGGCTGGTGCATCATCGTATAATATGCCTCTTTACAAGTTTTTAGGCGGCAATATGTGTACGGAATTACCATATCCTTTAGGAAATATGATTAATGGAGGAGCACATGCTGGTAAACATGCACCGGATATTCAGGAATTTTTAATTGTCCCTGAGGGTGCTAGTAATATTACTGAAGCAGTTTTTGCTAATTCCAATGTTCATAAAAGACTAAAAGAATTTATTCAGACTAAAGATAAGACTTTTACTGGTGGAAAAGGCGATGAAGGTGGTTGGGCTCCTAATATTTCTAATCATGAAGCTTTAGAAATTCAGTCCAAAGCTTGTGAAGAAGTTGGTGATGAACTAGGTATACGAATCAGACCTTCTTTGGATTTAGCTGCCAGTGAAATGTGGGATGCTTCACAAAAAAAATACATCTATGCTCAAGATAATATTGCCAGAGATACTGGTGAACAGATTGAATTTGTAAAAGAAATTATTGAAACTTATAAAATGTTATTTGTGGAAGATCCACTAGATGAATCAGATTTCACTGGTTTTTCAGAATTAACTGCTAAAGTCGGCGATAAATGTTTGATTTGTGGTGATGATCTTTTCGTTACCAAAAAATCAATATTACAGGAAGGAATCGATCAGAAGTCTGGTAATGCTATTATTATAAAACCTAATCAGGTTGGAACTCTCACAGATACCTACGAAACTGTAAAACTTGCCCATGAAAATCAATATGTTCCTGTGGTTTCCCACCGTTCTGGAGAGACTACTGATGAAACTATAGCTCATCTAGCAGTTGCTTTTTCTGCCCCTCTAATTAAAACAGGAGCTTTAGGTGGAGAAAGAATAGCTAAACTCAATGAACTTATACGTATTGAAGAAGAATTATCTAATCCATCAATGGCCCGATTGGATAAATAGAGATATTGGATGTAAATGGATAATATTAATAAAATTATTACATATTCATTAATCTCTTATTTACCCATATTAAAAAAACTATAATTTTTCAGCTATTTGGGCTTATTACGTACTATAACGTAATATTAATTTATATAATTTAAATAGAATAAA
>SWCC01005894.1_pt1 | contig 10888 bp, 10 predicted proteins | sample 4692971 | NCBI WGS metagenome assembly SWCC01 (sample SAMN10267277, study PRJNA491770) | bioreactor metagenome | isolation source: DHS bioreactor inoculated with subseafloor sediment | place: Japan: off Shimokita Peninsula | collected 2006-08 | reverse complement strand
GATGACGCCTGCGCCGGGTTCGTATTCGAAGGAAGCGGGGGAACGCAGCTCGATGTTTTTCTCCCGGGCAAAACGAACCACCGCCTGTCCCAGCGGATGCTCCGACGGCTGCTCCGCTGAAGCAACGAGAGCGAGAAAGGTCCGCTCATCCTCTGCATCCGCAAAATCCGGCTGCAGAAATACCGCGACGATGTCCGGGCGTCCTTCAGTCACCGTGCCCGTCTTGTCCATCACGATCGTCTGCACACTGCGTGCACGTTCGAGACTCTCTGCATTCTTGATGAGGATTCCCCGGTCGGCTCCTACGCCCACTCCCACCATGATTGCGGCTGGAGTGGCCAGACCGAGAGCACAGGGACAGGCGATAATGAGCACAGCAATAAATCGCAGCATGCTGGGAGTGAATCCTGCGTCATAGCCGAGATACCAGATGAGTCCGGTAAGGACTGCAATACCGATCACAGCCGGAACGAACACCGATGCGATACGATCGACGAGTTTCTGCACTGGGGCCTTCGAGCCCTGCGCTTCATCAACCATACGGACGATATGTCCCAATACAGACTGCGTACCGATTGCCGTCGCGCGCAAAGTCAGGGCCCCTTCCTTGTTCACCGTTGCGCCGATTACATCGTCGCCTTCCTTTTTTTCCACAGGAAGCGGCTCGCCGCTGATCATCGATTCGTCAACAGAAGAAATTCCCGCTGTAACGACACCGTCCACCGGAAACCGTTCTCCGGGACGCACGACGACGAGATCATCCATTCGTATTCCGCTGATGGGAACCTCGATCTCCTCGCCTTCGCGCAGCACGCACGCCTTCCGGGGCTGCAGTCCGATGAGCTTACGGATAGATTCCGATGCGCTGTTTTTTGCCCGCGCCTCGAGCATGCGTCCGACAAGGATGAGTGTGATGATCGTTGCAGATGTGTCGAAATACACTTCCATGTGTCCCGCCTGCAATCCCAGCCATTGCGGGAACAACACGGCGACGGTGCTGTAGGCGAAGGCGGCGCCAGTGCCTACGGCGACCAGCGAATTCATATCCGACGTCAGATGCCGGAGTGCCGCTGCAAATCCGCGGAAAAACCGGCGTCCTGGAAACACGAGTACCGGAATAGTCAGCAGAAGGAGGATGCGGTTTGTTTCATCCATTGTGAGCGGCCACCAGGCGCGAACCGACTCGACCATGGGCAGCATACTCATCAGCATGACTGGAAGCGTGAAAGCAGCGGCGATGATCACATCCCGACGAAGAATGAGAAACTCCTCCTGATGCGGTGATGCCGCCTCGAAGTCGATTCCACCCGATTCTTCCTGGCCACTGCGCGTCGAAGGAAGTTCAACGCTGTAGCCAGCGGATCGGATGGCCGCCTGGATTGCAGAAAGGTCAGTGTCCTCGGCAAATTCAATCACGGCCTTGTTCGACGCAAGATTCACAGCGGCAGCGCTCACGCCGGCGACATCCTGTATCGCTTTTTCGACGCGTACTACGCAGCTCGCACAGGTCATTCCCTGTACGGGGAGACTCAATTTTTTTGTTTCCACTGCTGCAACCATTTCAGGTCTGCTTTCCTTTCCCGTTGAGATGTTTATTCGTGTCCGATGACAGGATATCCTGCCGCGGCCAGGACAATGTCTATGTCTTCGGTTTTCACTTCGTTTTCGTCGAAAGTAACAACGGCGGTCCCGATCTGCACATCATCGACTTCAATGTTTTCGATTTGTGCGAGGCTTTTGCGGACCGACATGACACAATGGTTGCAGGTCATGCTGTCGAGGCGAAAGGTCTGGGTTTTCATGGGTTATCGTTCTGGTTATAAATAATTGGATTTGAGAATTTTGCCCACGGAACCGCAGGCGTCCACCGCCATATAACAATATTTCTTGAGATTTCGTTTACGAGCAGCAATTGGATCGTGATGGCGGTAATGCAGAACGTCCCGGACTTCGGGACGTTCTGCATTACACGCTGTGTGATATTTCAAATCAGGAAGTGCGCTGCTCAAGCAGTGAGAGAACGCTGATGCATTTCTCTTTCGCGCGTGAGAGGATCGACTCTGCCTCGCCGGTGACGCGAAGCTTGAAATCCTCATCGGTAATACTATCGAGATTGATCATGACATTTTTGTACGCACCCCAGCAGCCGGTTTCGAGCGATTTGGCACCAACTTCAAGATCGGACCTGGAATTGAGATTCCCGTGGACGGCCATCTCCTCCATCGTTTCCCAGCAGGTGTCGACGATGCGCATTGTCGTCAACGGTATATCGACCGCCTTTTTCAGTCCTGACTGCATTGCGGCAGAACGTGCTTTCTTCTGCTCATCGGTATCTTTCGGAAGGCCCATCGCCTCCATATAATCGTTGAAGGCATTGGTATCGGCATCGATCATGGGAATGAGTTTGAGCATAGCATGATGCAGTGGTGGAATGATGCGTCGCATCGTTTCGTCCTGTGCCTCAAATTTCTTTTTCCCATAGGTCATCCAGCCAACCATCGCCCCGAGTGCCGCACCGACACCTGCAACAAGCGCTGAAGCGGAGCCGCCACCAGGGGCGGACGTACGCGCGCCGGTCAGTTCGATGAAGTCCCGAACCGACATGCTGGCCAGCGGCTCAGCGTTCTCCTCTTCGATCATGTATTCGATGATGCGTTTTTCAGGAACGAACGCTGAGACGGAGTTGAGTCCAAGGCGCTCGACAGCCAGACGGATCTTCTGACCTTCGTCGAGTATAAAAAGATTCTCTTTCTCTATGTAGTACTCTGCCGCCATGAGCATCGCTTCAAGGGGCACCAGGCCGACAAGTTCCGAACCTGCCGCTGCGAGGTTCAGCTCGCGAGCATCCTTCGCGCATTCTTCAAATGCGATATGCGGCGGGGTGGTTTTGTAGTTGTCGAGATTCATCGATACCTGGGCCATGTTGTATTCGTCTACAAACCAGCCGATGCCTTTCACTGCTGAGAGACGGCCGGGCTGTCCTTCTCCGCGTCCCTGTTCCCGAATATTGAGGGCAATGCGATGTGCCTGCTCCTTGGTCCCGAGTATGTTGACGTTGTAGGCAACGAGAAAAAATCGGGCACCGGTCGCAGTGGCACCCCATTTGGGGACAAACGCGGCAGGTCCGAAATCAGGCTTCCATTCCGGCATGACAATGCGATCTTTCAGCGCCTCGTATTCCCCTGTGCGTATCTGCTTGAGACTTTTGCGGTACGGCGTTGTAGATGCTTCCTCATACAAAAAGATCGGAATATTGAGCTCTTCTCCTGCCCGCCGCCCGAATTCCTTCGCGCATACGACGCATTCTTCCATTGTAACATTCGCAACCGGGACAAACGGACAGACATCCATCGCGCCCATGCGCGGATGTTCGCCGGACTGTTTCGTCATATCGATACGCTCCATTCCAACACGGGCGGCGCTGAGCGCGCCTTCAACCACCGCTTCAGGAGTTCCGACGAAAGTATACACGGTACGATTGGTGGATTTTCCCGGATCGACGTCGAGCAATGTGCAGCCCGGAGTCTGCCTGATGCTTTCGGCAATGGCTTCAATCACGACCGGGTCACGGCCTTCGGAAAAATTCGGTACACATTCGACGATTTTTTTCATAGTAAACGCAATGGATATGTGACAAGAAATTGTGAGCCGCTGCGGTGCGGGAAAATCAAAAATAGCACTTCCATGTCGGAGATGGAAACCGCAGTAAAAAGATCAAAAATCATGCAATTGGCTTTTGAAGTGCATTGAAATGTTTTGTAATTTTCTTTCAACAGTATGGACACTGCTGTCTTTAGCCGACGCGTTGCCTACTCGAATTTTATTCACGCATCTTGACATCAGAGTGATATGATCGCTGACACGTCGAAGAAGCAGGTTCTCGTTGTCGAAGACGATGAACAGAGCATGCGCTACCTTCAAGTGCTCCTTTCGCAGCACTACGAAGTCCACACAGCCTCATGGGCTGAAGCGGCATGGAAAATACTGGAGCAGTTCCCGATCGATATTGTACTGATGGACATCTCACTCCCCGGGGAGGAGAACGGTCTGCAGCTTACTCAGAGAATCCGTAATTCTGAAGCACTCCAACATATCCCTATCATCGCGGTGACGGCGCACGCCTTTCCACGCGATCGTGAAAACTGTCTTGCCGCCGGCTGCAGCGAGTATGTCTCAAAGCCTTTTGAACGAACTCTGCTTCTCAGCACCGTCAAACGCTGGCTCTCCTAGTACTTGCTTTCACTCCCATTCGTCGCCATTCTTTAATTCGTCAGACTTCCAAAGCTGTTGATCTCTGCAAGTACTGCATCGATTTCATCTGTAGTGTTGTAGCAATGCGGTGCGATGCGCACATGTCCTACCCGTGCGGACACAACCATATTCCTTTCGAGGAGATGCTGTTGAAGTTCATCTGCATTCTCATATCGGAACGTGACGATGCCTGCCCTTTCACGTTCGTCCTCGGGAGTAATGATTTCGAAACCGTATTCCTGTGCACATGAATATGCGTGTGCGGCATTCTTCCGCACCATTGCCGCAACATTGTCATGTCCGATTTCCTCAAAGAGGCGAAGCGCTCCATGGTATCCGGTGATGCCGATCGAGTTGTAGGTCCCGTTTTCGTAACGGCGAGCGTCATCCTGAAGGGGGTTGTCATAATCGAAGAAATTCCAGGCATGCTGCACGCTGATCCAGCCCAGATGTGCCTGGTGAATCATTTGCTGAACGCGCTCTGAGACGTAGATAATGGCGACACCTTGCGGACCGAGCTGCCATTTCTGCACGCCGGAGGAGAGAAAATCAACAGGAGTCTCGCGGAGGTTCAGACGCAGCGCACCGATGCCCTGAATGGCGTCCACACTGAGCAGAGCGCCATACCGGTCACAGATCTCCCGAAGCGCAGCGAGATCGATGCGATAACCCGAGAGAAACTGCACCCAGCTCACTGCGACCACCCGTGTTCGCGGAGTCATGGCGGCTTCGATCTCTTCCAGCTCGATGCGTCCGTTGCGCTGCTGAACGAAGTCGATTTCCACCCCATGCGAGCGGGTGTTCAGGAAGGGGTAGACATTTGAGGGAAACTCCCTCTCGACAAGCAGTATCCTGTCTCCCGCCTGCCAATCGAGTCCTGAGGCCAATACATTGAGCCCTTCGGAGGTGTTTTGCACGAATGCGATGCGTGAGGACTCGGCACCAATCATGTTTGCCGCCATGCTCCTGGCTTCTCCGAGTATTCGAGAGGTATCGGAAAATACATCAATACTTCCACGTGCTCGCCCATCGATGAATTCCTGCACCCCCTGTTCGACATAGCGCGACCATGGCCCTGTTGCTGCGTGATTAAGGTATATCTTCCCGCTTTCGAGATACTGAAACTGCTTGCGAATTTCTTCAATCGTCATGATTCTATCCTGATGGTAATCAATATTGACTGCGTCGACGTCTGGAGATTGTCCGTTGAATGAGCATTCCTGCTCCCACCGCACAGGCGAGAATCAGGAAGAAAAACCAGAGCGTTCTTTGTACGGGAGTACTCACTTCAATGCGGATCATGTTTTGTCGACGTGACCAGATCCCTTCACCGATCGTCGCCTGCACGGCGAGAGTGTAGCTGCCAGGCTCCAGTCCGGTGTAGAGAATTTCTCCGTCATCCGAGCTGTGCCATGTGTACTCCATTCCCTCCAACCGATAGAGGAAATGTACTTGTCCCGGATTCCTGAAGCTGGGCAGAAGCAATTTCGCGCGGAAAACATGATCACCCTCACCCATCACCAGCATATCCCGTATTTCCGCTGCTGTATCGTTGATCCAGAGTTCAGAGAGGATGATGCGCAGCGGCAGTGCGGCTTCCTTGCTGTTATTGAATGGCCGGCAGGGCGGAGGTATCCAGCGGCCTACCGCTGCCGGCTTGGCAGGATTGTAGCTGCTTGCGCCGCTCCGGCTGCCGAACCACATGCGTCCTGCCCTGTCGCGAAGAACAGCACCGTCTTCCATAGCCTCACCACTCAAGCCCATTGCCTTCGTCAGGGAAAACATCGACGTAGCACGCAGCAGCGGTAACTGAGCCGGCGGAATGTGCGTCCACTGAGTCGCGGCAGAATCAACCGGCAGCAGATACTGAAGGTATTCCTGCGGCAATACAGAGACGCCATGATTGCCTCCGAAATACAGTGCGCCGTAATTGTCCTGTCCGATGAACGCGATATTCCCGCTTGCCAGACCTTGCGCCGGACCGAGATGGACGAGGTGACCGTCAATGCGTACGATGACGCCGGAACCAATAGTCCCGATCCACAACCGTTCCTTTCTGTCGATAAACAGCGAGGTAACGTGAACACCGCCGAGTTCATGAATGCTTGAGATCTCGCCAGCACCCGTAGACCGCGCGCGGGCGAGACCGTCATGAGTCCCGACGAGCATCTGCCCGTATGCATCTTCGACGAGACAGGCAATGCGGTTTGACGGCAGTCCGTCGCGCATGGAAAACACCATGCTGCGCTCGCCATCCCAGTGCACCAGCCCGTTCATTGTGGCGAACCAGTATGTGCGGTCGTTTGCGAGATGGATTTGATTGACGCGCTGGCCTGGAAGAAGCAGAGATTCCGGCATCGGTTCGACACCGCGCTCCCCCCAGATGACCAGCCCTTTTGACGTCGCTATAAGAAGTTCACCGGTCGCCAGTTCGTGCATGGACGTGATGTCATTGGAAGGAAGCCCGTCGCGCACCCCGATATTCTTTTGCGGACCATTGAATACCTTGAACACGCCCTTCCCTCGTGTTCCGAAATACATTCCCCTGTCCTTCGTCTCGATCATACACGATACTGCAATACTGTCATTGGGTAACAGATTGACGAATCGCTGGGGGACAAGCTGGTAGAGGCCGTCATTGCTTCCGAACCAGATGTTCGCCTCTCGGTCGACACAGACGCTGGTAATATTTCGTGTGGGTATTCCACTGCCCGGAGCAAACACTGTTTTCGACGCGTCTGTCAGAACGACCAGACCACTGTCGCTGGCGATCCAGTATCTTCCGCTGCAGTCGCGGACCATGTCCCGCAAACGCATATCAGGCAGCCGGGACTGCAGGAAGGCATACTCCCGCTCCTTCATTTCGCAGCGCTTCAGACTGCTGTCCTGCGGCGAAAACAACCAGGCCTGATCGAGTGTTTCGATATAGATTTTCTGGTTCCGCTGCAGTGAGAGGAAGCGCACAGGTCCCTGCACGGGACGAAGAATTCTGTTTACTGTTGTATCAGGGCGATCCGCTGCGTGCGCATCCAGCAACAGCACGCGTACGCCGTCGTTTCCTCCGGCAAACAGGCGGCGTTCACCATCGGTTGCGAGACAGAACACTCCACCGTGAATGAGCGCAGATTTTCCTCCGAAATGGAGAAACTCATTTCCATCGAAGCGTGCGATCCCGCGTTCCGCTGTGGCGACCCAGATAAACCCCCGGTGATCACTCACGACATCCATGATAAAATCTTCGGGGAGCCCTTCTCCTGACCCGTAACGGGTAAAGGGATACTGCTGCGCCTGCGCCACCGCCGAGGCGAAAAATACCAGCGTTATAAATAAGAGACGAGCGCCCATGACTGCAATGTACAAGCAGTCAGGCGAATTGGAAATGAAAATCTGTGTACCTGCGTTTCAAGATTTTTGAACCTTCATCTGCACCGTGCCGATTGGTCGAAGGCAAACGCCGGCCTCTTGCATTAATTTGTTACTTGAGTGGTGTGTTTGTGTGCACTACTTTGCACCGAGTGCTAACTGAAGACAACGTCCGGACAGACATGGCCAAGCAAACACTGAACGATCTTGCGGACCTTCGAAACCTATTCGGTGGCGATGATGCCGATAACACGAACAGCGTCGCTGCCGATTCGAAGGAAGCGCGAGCAATGACAAAAAAGGAAAGCGCGGCCGCTAAAGCGATCGCGCTGAGCAAGCTGCATGTGCAGCTTGAAAAAAAAGGGAGAAAGGGAAAGGGCGTCACCGTGATCAAGGGATTCTTTCACACGAAAAACGACCTGGAGTCATTTGCCCGTGAACTGAAAACCCGCTGCGGCTCCGGCGGCACGGTCAAGGGTGATACCATCGAAATTCAGGGGGACCACCGGAAAACAGCCGTCGAGTATTTTAAGGCGAAGGGTTTCAAGGTGACGGGAGGCAGCTGAACACCAATCCCTCAGCATTCTTTTCCTAAAATCGCAACCCCATCTCATGGAGCAGCGTCTCAATTTTTGTGCGTTGTTCTTCCGTCAGCTCTGTCGGTATTGTGAGATGCGTACGGATATAGAGATTGCCGATCCTGCCGTTGTCCGCAAAGCCCATGCCGCGAACCCGAAGAACGGCTTCAGGCTGCGTACCAGCAGCAATTTTCACATTGACCTTTTTTCCCTGCGGCGTGCGCACCCGGATGGTGGAGCCAAGAAGTGCCTGTCCCAGATTGATAGGAATATCAACGAACGCATCGTTGTTCCGCCGCTTGAAAAAGGCATCCGACGTCGCCTGTGGTTCGCTGGATTGTCTTTGCTTTCGCGTTGCTGTGGAACGAACGCGTTCCCCGTGAGCGCGCTTGCTGCCACGACGGCCGCGAGAGGTCGAACCAGTGAACAGCTGTGAGAAAATATCATCCAATCCGCCGCCAAAGCCCCAGGTAAATTCTTCCTGCTCCCCGCGGCGATCCTGATATCCTCCAAAGCGACTGATGAAATCCTCATACGACATGGAACCCTGCGCCTGTCCGGCACCATAGCGCCGCAACTCGTCATATTTGCGACGCTTCTCGGTGTCCTTCAGCACTTCGTAGGCCTCTCCGATTTCCTTGAATTTGGCTTCGGCGCTTTTGTCATCAGGATGCCGATCGGGATGAGATTCTTTTGCCAGCTTCCGATACGACTGTTTGATCTCAGCCTCGGTGGCAGTTTCAGGTACTTGAAGTATGTCGTAATAGTTCTTCTGATTCATGGTTATCCTGAATAAATGCAATCATCATACCAAAACACAAAACGAAGGAAAATGATGCCATGGTTGTCAAGCGGACCGCCATTATGTCGGTGCGATGCGCCGTTATGTCAGGTTCCTGCCAAATTGACAGTTCCATACTCACGTAGTGCGCCATTATGGCGTTATTTCATGACAATTTTGTCGTAATAATAATTTGGCACGACAGTTGAGTATACATTGGGCGTACAGACGATAACATGATCACTCAATTTCACCCCTACAGGAGGTTTGATACCATGACAGTAGTACGCTGGAACCCCGCAAACGAAATGATGAACCTGCAGCGTGAGATGGACCGTTTCTTCAATGGCATGCCCACACGCAAAACCCGCGATGAGGAGTATGAGTCCGCAGTCTGGAGTCCGATGGCCGACATCACCGAGGATGTTGACAAATACGAGCTCAGCTTCGACCTTCCCGGACTGAAGAGAGAAAACATAAAAATGAACTTCAGCGAGAACACCCTGAAGATCAGCGGTGAGCGCGCGGCGACCGAGCAGAAGGAGGACGCCACCAGTCACCGGGTCGAGCGTATCACCGGCAAGTTCTATCGCAGCTTCACTTTCCCGACGCAAGTGAATGCCGAGAAGATCTCCGCCAACTACGCTGCAGGTGTACTCACTGTCGTTGTGCCCAAAGCTGACGAAGTCAAACCGCGGCAAATCTCCATCAACTGAGTAAGATTCAGCCGTTCTCTGCGAAAGCGCATGACCTCCCCTGACGGGCAGCTCCCGTCGGGGGATGTTCATTTATTGTGAAATCTGCGATTACTCCTGACGCCGTAGCGGTACAGTACCGCTCATGAGCACACTGATGGGTTTAAGCGGTTCGACATTCTCAAAGATGATTTTCAGAATGGACATCATGGGAACCGCGAGGATCATCCCCCAGATTCCCCACAGCCATCCCCAGAAAACGAGGGCGGCGAGCACAAGCAAAGGACTGAGATTGAGGCTGAATTCCATGATCTTCGGTTCGACGACATTGCCCATGACTGTTTGAGAGACCATCAGCAATACGAGCACCAGCAGCGGTGTGGTAATACCGTCAAACTGGAGAAAGGAAATGGTGACGGGGAAAATAACCGCCACTACGGATCCGATGTTGGGGATGAAATTCAGCAGGAATGTGAGAAAGCCCCAGAGCAGGGCAAAATCCACACCGAGGATCAGCAGAATAATTGTTGTCAGCGTACCGGTCGCGAGACTGACAAGCGTCTTGGCGATCAGATACTGTCGCACGCGCAAATCAATGCTTTCCAGCATCGACGAGAGAGTTGCGGAATGCCGCTCAGCAAGCGCGTATTTGACCTTTGCTTTCAAATCCCCGCTGCCGGCGAGAATGAAAAACATCAGCAACAGAATAAGAAAGAAGTTTCCCAGGCCGGAAAACACTGAGCCGGCGCCCGAGGTGAGCATAGAGCTGAGAGCGGACACATCGATCAGGTCGGTGAAGCCGACTCCGTCAGGTTTGATGTCAAATCGTGCAGCGATACTGTCGAGTGTGAGCGTGAACTCGCGCAGGATAAGCGAAAGCTTGTCCTGATACTTCGGGGCTTCCCGTACGAAAGATTCAAAACTTGAGGAGACAATCGAGAATAATCCGAAAAACAGAGCCAGGATGAAAACGAACACCACGATCAGTGCAATCGGAGATGGAATCTTCTTCTTCTTGAGGGCGACCACTATCGGAGAAAAAATATACGAGAGAAACACCGCGAGAATGACGGGCAGCAGCACGGTCTGCAGCAGATACATCAAAACACCGAGCGCGATCACTACGATAATTCCGAGAAAAACGTTTGTCAATCGCAGTTCTGTTCGTTCCATGGCGGCTCCTCAGATTGAATGTTCAAAAGTACATCCAACCAGTGTAA
>SWCC01016792.1_pt1 | contig 10891 bp, 9 predicted proteins | sample 4692971 | NCBI WGS metagenome assembly SWCC01 (sample SAMN10267277, study PRJNA491770) | bioreactor metagenome | isolation source: DHS bioreactor inoculated with subseafloor sediment | place: Japan: off Shimokita Peninsula | collected 2006-08 | reverse complement strand
ATAGAAAAATTGCAGTCGAATAATTGATCTTTCTTCCATCACTTTCACTCATTACTCATGAAGGAGTACTGCCATGAAGTTTCGCCTTCTCCCGTTATGCCTGGTTGCAGCGATGTTTGTATTCGCCGCCTGCTCCAGCGATGACGACGACACACCCGTCGCCCCGAGCAACAAGATCGAGGTCACGAACATATCACCGATTGCAGCGCCAATCGGCTCCACGATCACGATCAGGGGTACGAATTTCGGTACCGACGCTACCCAGCTTACCATTAATTTCGGCGGCGTGACGGTTACACCCACCTCCCTGACCGATACAGAAATGAAGATCATTGTTCCCGGCAGCCTGGATATCGGCGCGACAAGCGTCAAGATCAAGCGCGGCACAGGAGCCGAGGTTACCGTTCCGTTTACGGTACAGGACCCGATTGTGGGATCGTGGACTTCCGAAGGGCTGGACGTAGCCCCGCTGCTCTACGGCGCGCCGTTCAACGTCCGTAAAATCGTCGCCACCTTCAAGGCCGACGGATCCTACGTTGTCGTTCAGACCGATTCCTCGCAGACAGCGCTGACCCTTACCGGCGTCTATGTTGTCGCTGCCGGAAATGCAGCTGCGCCGAATGACAAAATTCGCACGATCACCGTGAATCAGGGGCAGCCGTCTTCTGTCACTGCCGAAGGCATTTACCAGGTTACGGTCGATACATCCGGCGTGACGATGCAATATGAGATTGCTCAGACAGAGCCGCCTCTTGCAGGCGTAACCAAACCGACACCGGATGGCGGTTTTGGAAGCACCGCTGGCGGCGCTTTCGGTACCATCAACATCCAGAACTACGTAAAGAACAACTAACCGTTCATGCGGAGGGGCTCCGGCCCCTCCCATTATGTTTTGTTATGTATCGAGGTGGAACGATGCTTCGCATTCTCCTGCTCCTGCTCCTCACCGCACCCGTTTTCGCACAGATGCCGGATTACCCGGTTGAGGATGACCGGGGTCGCGGCGCCCCTGATAAGCCTGCGCCGGAACTGCAGTTCATCGGGTACATGTTCAACCGGTTCACTACGACCAATATCGCTCCAACAAACGAACTGCTGCGCGGGCAGATCATCGGCCGGCTGTTCGGTGCCAACACCACGACGACCCTGCCGCAGACTTCGGTGTACGGAGAAACGCGGTTCGTTCCGCTTTTTGTCTACCGTCCCTCCATCCTCGATGGTTCGGCAGTGTTCCGTGGATTGTTCAAAGTGGATATGACCTGGGGTGACGCCAACTACGGCGTGGGAAATAACACCGGCGGTGCGATCAGCGGGGGCACGGTAAACATTCAGACACTTATGGCGAACCTCGAATTGCGTCCGGCAAAGGAATGGAATGTGATCGTCGGTCTTCAGCGTATTTTCGATAACGTTCGTGATCCGAATATCAATACGCTGTGGACGAATCAAACCAGCGGCAACCGGCTTATGTACTGGGGAACGCAGGGTGTGGGTGTCAGCAGCTATATGCAGCTTTCTCCGGTGACCGACGCTCGTCTTGCCTTCTATCAGCTATACGAAAACCAGATTCAGTTCGACGATGACGTCGTCCTTTGGATGGCCGATGTCGAATCACAGATCGATCCGCTGCTCGAAGTCGGCGCGAGTGCATGGTATGTGCGCGACCGCGGAGCCGGCGGCGGCGGAGTTTCCGTACTGGGACAAGGGTTCAACTCTTCTCTCGTCAATTACAACGGCGGAGCGAGACTGCAGCTCGATAACCCGAAATATACTGCGGACGTTTTCTGGCTCGGAACGAACAGTTCGTGGAACAGGGAATTCGTCAACGGCCGCTGGTGGGCCAGCGCGCTGGCGATGGCAAACATCGGCAGCATCGATACTGTCGGCAAAAACGGCAGCACGGGACATCGTGCCGATATCTTCGGTGTAACCGGTCAGGGGTCACTGTATTACAAGTTTGGACAGACTCTTAACGACCGCGTTGGAATTGAAGCATTGTACACAACGGGCGACGAAAACGGTGCAGCAGACGGGACATACTCAGGCGTGGTTACCGGCAACACCTGGGGCTCTCCGGTCGGTATCTACAGCTCCCACCGCGCATTTCTCCTGTTTCCCGATGCACAGGTGATTAACCGGTATTATTCCGCCGTACATGATATATCGAACCTCGGATACGGAACGAGCGCGCTCTTCCTGAATTATTTCAACGATCTTGTCCCGAATAAGCTGGGTATGAAACTCGGTGCTGCAGCGGCTCTGGCTAATGAAAAACCTCAATTCGGCGGAAATTTCATCGGCTACGAAGTGAACGCGGAGTTCAAATATAATTACGGGGTTTTTCTCAACTTCGGATTGCACATGGCGTATATGGTTCCGGGAGATTTTTACGACAGTCCTTTCGTTCGCAACACGGAACAAAAGCCTGAAAATCCCTGGGTGCTTTTTGCAACGGTCGCATGGCTCATGTTCTAGTATTCGACTTCGGATCATCATCATCAATGGCACGCGCAATGAAATCCTCACTGTTTCCCATACTGATCGTCACGCTTATGATCACCGGTTGCGGTTCCGCACAGTTTTATTACGATGCTCCACCTCTAGCATTCGAAGACATCGATTACGGTTTCCCGATGAAGTCAGGAACAGTAAACGGTGTGCAGATGGCCTGGCATGACTCTGGTGGGAAAGGTCCGGTGGTTGTGTTGGTTCACGGACTTGCAAGCAACGCCGGCTTCTGGCGCTACAATGTCCCTGCGCTCACATCCGCCGGCATGCGTGTGATTGCTGTCGATCTGCCGGGCTACGGCAAATCGGCCAAGGCCTACGGCACTCCTTACGGGATGCACTTTTACGCCGCGACTCTTGATGCGCTGCTGGCGCAGCTCTCCGTTTCAAAGGCGGCAATTGCCGGACACTCGATGGGCGGGCAAATTGCCATCACAATGTTTCTGAATGGGAGTTCCCGTGTCGACAGGCTTGTTCTGCTTTCGCCTGCTGGAATCGAGCCTTTCAAGGATGGAGAGGGACGTTGGCTGAAGGACGCCGTTTCCCCTGCATTTGTCATCAATACTCCGGAAGACCGCGTGCGTGCGAATCTCTCGTCAAATTTCTACAACTGGCGCTGCGATCTGGAATGGATGGTTGAAGAGCGTGTCCGCATGGCGAAAGATCCGGCGTTTGAACGCTTTGCCTACGTCGTGTCGCGATGCGTCGCCGCGATGATCGAAGAACCGGTTTGGCAGCGCATCGATCAGCTGCAGCTTCCCACGCTCGTCCTCGCCGGAGAAAAGGATAACCTGATCCCGAATCCATATCTGCATGGCGGCAGCACATGCAGTGTGATGGAAGCCGGAGTGGCACAAATGCCCTCTGCCAGACTGCAGATGATTCCCTGTGCCGGGCATATGATTCAGATCGAAAAACCGGATGTGGTCAACGAGGCGATGGTCTCATTCCTTTCCGGATCCTGATTCATCGCAGGGGAGAAAGCGGCAGGCAGCAGGGGAAACGAGAAAGAGCGCCAGGGCTGTCAGGACCGCGCTTTGCAGAAGCACCGCCGTCAGTGGCAAGGCGTCGACAAACATTCCGAGCGGAGTGAACCAGAGCCAGTCCCATTGGGCGGGAAGGGAACGGAGGGTCGCTGCATAATAGATCAGATCACATCCCCCACCCATCCAGATAAGGTTCCCTCCCAGCATTGCCCGCCATCCGGCTGCAAAAAGCACCGCAGCGCTGAGTACGATCTGGAACGTCACCTGCACGATGCGATAGGCATTGAGACTGATCGTGTAGTGTTCACGAAGCTGGGGCATCTGGGCCATTGTTTCAGACGCCGTAGAATTCGTCATCACAATGAAGTCATAGCCGAATACATCGTACAGACTGAAGGCGGCGGTAAAAAGCAGCAGCGCACTGATGCGGCGATGGAACGGGACCTTGAGAAAGAGCAGGGAAAGAAGCGCGGCTGCGCCGATAATCACCAGCGCACCGGCAGCGGTATCCGCGAACAACAGAGAGAAAATATGTTTGCCGGACAGCACGGTCAGCGAACGCTGCGGTACAGCCAGGAAGAGAACAGACGTGTCATCTGCGGCATGACGACATACGTCATGAGCAACACCATCACCGCGGCGATGATCATGACCTGTCCCCAGGAGGGGAGCATGCCAATATAGCGGAGCAGCAGCGGTGGAACGGCGATCACAAGCGGAAACAACGCCAGCCAGGTGACGAACGCCATTTTGTATCTCGGCGGCGGAGTACTGCCGGGATGATCAGGGACGGTAAACCAGTACTCCAGGCCGGTCATTCTCTGAACGCTTGTTTCCCCTGTAATCAGCGGCTGAACTCGCTGCACCCATTCGCGGCGGATCTCGGAAGTCTCCCACGAAATAAGGTGGTCGTAGGTATCAAAGCGGAAGACGATGACGTATTCCGGATGAGAGTGTAAGGACGGACGAATGATGCCCGCCCCCAGATGCCCGTCGAAATCCTTCGCATCCTGCATGATGCCCTTCAGCCATTCTTCGAATGCCTGCTCCTTTCCACTCCTGATTGTGCGGCGGACAACAGTGGTGAACGGTCCGTCTGTTTTTTCTGGCGGGTTGTCTATCAGTGGATCTGGATGCTGCATTCTGTGTAATCGATTGATGATAGGTACTGTTCAGTAAACACTGGAATCCTGTCGGGATTTCCTTTCTGCTTTCGACACGGTGCCGGTTTGCAGGGGACGTTTTCAGCGAATCAGGCTTATAAGCCGCAACCGGGATTCGCTGCGGGTGGAGAGCAGCAGCAGGTAGACGCCTGCAGGGAGGGAGCGTCCCTCCGTATTCCGGCCATCCCAGCTGCACCTTGCGCCCGCGCTGCCCGGACCATCATACACCAGCCGTACTCGCCTGCCCAGAATGTCCCGAATCTCGACGCGCACATCCTCATTTTCCGGGGAGTCAAATCGAATCTGCAGCAGTCCGCCGCGTGCGAAGGGATGGGGCCAGGGTGCATCCAGCCGAAGCGCCGCCGCCACTGCCGCGGTGTGATGAATCGATGTTGTATTCATTGTCTCGAGAATGAGTGCGGAAGGGTACTCCGCATTGTGGAATACTTCCGTGTGCGAGACAAGCGAATCGCCCTCCGTGTACATCGGACCGCCGTTGTTCATGTTAAGGTCGAACCGCGGATAATCAGACCCGGCAACAACGATCCGGAGACGATGTCCTTTCAGAAATGTGTGCGCGATTTCCTGCAGGTGGACGCTGATCTCATAAATAGAATCCGGATGAAGCAGTACTTCATGATCTGTTCCCTCCCGGAAACGAGCTCTGGCAATTCCGTCCGTAAGGATCATGGATCTGCCATCAGGGAACACATCGCACAGGCGAATGCTGAGATCCGTGTCTTTCCGGTCCGATCGAATGAAGAGCCGTACCCTCATTCCGCCGGCGACAACAAGATTATTGCCAAGAACTTCCGTTGTGAACAGCAGCGCATCGTCCCGGCTTTCGACAACTTCACGGATGTCGAGTGGTCCGGGAATGACACTGGGATCAAACGGGTTGAATCGTGCTGCTCCGTAAGAGGGAGAGGGATCGCGGGGATCCGCATCGAAAGCGTCAGCAGCTGACGAACCTTCGTCAACTGTCGTTGTCAGCTTGCTCTGATCGGCGAGATAGAGCGTCGTAGTATGATCGCTCAGCTTTGCCCAGTCATCGCAGGATTTCCACTCATCTTCACCCATCTGATAGTAGCGCAGCGCCGGTGTGAGCGGCCAGCCGTTTTTCGCGCCGTTCAGGTAATAATCGAAAAATGAGAAAGCCGCTTCACGGGCGATTTTGACTGCGGCTGGGAAGCTGAGTTCGCCCTGCTCGGCAAGGTCCACCGACGAATGCAGCCATGGACCCATGATCAAACGGTGCTGCAGCCGGACGCTCTCACTGCTTTTCTCGCGCAGAGCCGCAAATGCACTGAGCACTGCATCGGGATAATGATCGAACCAGCCGCTGACCATGAGCAGCGGTATGTCGATTTCATCGGGGTAATCGCTGCGGGATGCAATGGTGTTCCAGTAGAAATTCTCTACTGGCTGCGAAGTGATAAGGTTCACTGTGACGAAGCCAAGACTCTCAAGTGTCTCGACATGCTCTCGCCGTAAAACACCGTCATAATAGTAGTCGGAATACTGTGTTTTGTAATCAATGATCATTGGCATTGCGCACACCAGATGAGGCGGGTGATGCCGGGCAGTCTGAAACTGAATCAGTCCGAGTGCCGATCCGCCGTAGGTGGCGACCTTTCCGTCGCACCAGGGCTGGCTTGCGATCCATTCCACGATATCGTAGCCGTCCAGGCCTCTGTCGTAGCCGGCGACATTGGCGTCTTTCGACCCGTAGAACCCGCGCCAGTCGACGATGACATACTGGTATCTCGCTGAGTCGAGTGGAAAGACCGTGTTACGGTACAGAGAGAAATTCAACCGATAGAGCGTTCTGTTATACGGTGTCTGCACCAGGATGACTGGTTTCGGACGGCTTCCTTCGTTGATATAGACATCGGCTTTCAAAGTCTTGCCGTCTCGTACCGGAATGTCGTACTCAGCATAGCGAAGCTGGGCCGGAAGGGGGAGGTCAAGAAAGGTCAGCACGATCGCAGCGGCGAGAAACACCGATATTTTACTCATCAGCGGGCATCCATTCATCAATAATAATGTACACGGCGGATATTCATCCGTCGGAAATAATATACGCAATGGGGAGTGTTTACGGGAGTGTCAGTTCGCTTCGACGTGGAGTCGCCCGCCCTCGCGGAGGAATGGATAGAACACGTACTCATTGCTCAGCGCATTAATGTCCGTGCCCAGGCTGTTGAGAAGCTGAAGAGGTATATTGCGATCACGAGGCAGCATGTAGGGAATCACTTCGTACTCCCCGGCACGCAGTTTGTACTTCGGGATATTGAGGATCATGGTACGGGAATACGCGACTGGTCCCACTGAAACGTAGTCTGAAATCTCGACACCTGTTACGGTCGTATGGAATATTTCAACTTCACCAGTACCGAGATTATGCAGCAGCACCGGGCCCTCCACTGTTCCTACCATCCTGGGGAAGTACACTTCCACTGGCGGAGTGGAGGAGCGCAGGGTCACATCCATCGTAATGACCCTTGGCGAATCAGCTTCGATATTCTTCATGCTGAGCGTCGTTGAGATCGAAAACAACTCCTGCATGAATATCTCGTCATGGATGTTCCCGCGTTCATCCACATCAGTGCTCGGGAAGACAAATGTTCCATTGTGGATCGCCGTCTTGACGTTGTGCATTTCGTAGTTTCCGAGAAATGCATAGATCCGGTACACTCCCTCGTTTCCGCCGGGGGTGCTCTGTTCCGATGTCAGCGGCAGAGTCAGCGTGAAGCGGCCGTCGGGCCCGGAGACGGTACCGAGGTTGAACCCTTCCATCCAGATGTAGGCGCCGCTGTTGTCCTGGCGGTCGGAAAGCCTGACGATGCCATGAATGCGGCGTTTGGTGGCTGCGATGGTCGGATCGCTTTCGAATGGATTATCCGTGCATGCCGTAGCAAACAGAAGTACGGAGAAAAAGCACAGGGGAAATAGATATCTGTTTTGTGTATTCATCAGTACTGTATTCCGGCTGTCAGGTAATAGCGGCGGTCGCGCAGGGCCAGGCCTGAAAGCACGACGTTATCGGTTTGGAGCAGGTTCCGGAGACTGAGATTGATGAACAGCTGTATTGATCCGATGGTGAAAAACTTGCTCGCGTGTATGTCGAGATTGCTGAACGAGGGGAGCTCCACCTCGGCGTATGTGCCGTCGGACTGGCGAAGAAGTCCGATCTGAGACCCTTCTGCAAAATGGAAGAACTGCAGCGAATACCCTGCGTGATTGAGCAGCAGGCTGAGAGTGCGCTTACTGTCCGATTTGAAAGGGAAGGCCGATTGCTCGGAGATGAAGTAGCGGCTGATTCCGAATTCAGCCAGAACCTTCTTTCCCCAGAAATACAGACCGGCTTTGCCCTCAAAGCCCGAGATCTGAGCATTGTCCACATTGTCGTACAGCGTAAGCGGTATCCCCGGGGTACTGATGCTCCGGAACTTGTTGTCGTAGTTGTTCTGAAAGAAGCTTCCATTGAGTTCCCATCCGCTCACGACACCTTCTGAAAGACTGCGGGTAAGTGCGGCGCCGATTTCCACGCTGCGGTTTGTTTCGACTTCCAGCGGATCGGCCGCACGAGCCGGATCAACGAGGGCGGGAGAATTTACCTGCTGAAACAGTGTGGGGTAGCGGACATTATTTCCGTAACTGAGAAAAACGTCGAGGAGGAAATTTTCCTTCATCCCCTTGAGATCGATAGCGAACTTGAATATCGGATGATTCCAATTCCGTTGGGTGAACACACCTTCAAGGATACTTAGTTCGCGAAGGACCACGTCGTCCTGCGAGTCCTTGACGAAGTCCTGTCTCAGACTGACGTCGAAATCGAAGCTGCGGAAGAAAGAAGAACCGGTTTCTCCATGAAGTTTTCCGATGGCGACGAGCCCATGATGGGTGCGCTGCAGTTTACTCGATGCGATACCGATCGGCTGCTCCCGCTGGTTGCTTCGGAGATCGTCCACGTTGAGATGTGCCTGAGTGAACTGATATGAAAGCAGAAAATCAAAATTCCCGGGACGCCAGCGTTTATCAATGCTGGCCTGTCCTCCGTCCTCATGCACGCCTCGATTGATCGCGGCATCGCCGGATTGCAGCGTCAGATCCTGCCGCAGTCCATTGTATCCCGCCTTGATAGAGCCTCACCGAATAGCGGCAGACTGCCGCCATATTGCAGACCCGCAAAACGATTGTTGTCTTTGAGGTTTTCGTGATCTCTTTCGTTGTTGTACTCCAGCGATGCTATCCGCCAATGCATTGCGAGTGCATCCGTTCCGGTCGGTACTTCGGACAGACGGTATGAAAAACTTCCGCTGTGATGAATGCTTCTGTTTGTCAATTTGTCTTCCGGCAGGTCTTCGAACGCCCGGGTCTGTCCTCCATTGCGGAGACTGTAGCTGCCTGCAAAACGACCGAAGCGGCGGAAGAGCTGCACGCCCCAGATACCGGAATCATAGGACCCGATCTGCTGATGGGCCCGGATGGTGTATTCGCGATCCGTTTTCGGAACGATATTTATCACTCCCGAAAAAGCCTCCGAACCGTACAGGGTGGTGTTGCTGCCCTTGATGATCTCGAAGCGTTGGATATCGGAAAGTTCGATCATCGACAGATCGAACTCGCTGTTGTAGCTGCTGTTGAGTTTGATGCCGTCGTAGAGGATAATCACTTCATCCGGGTTTCCGCCGCGGATGGAAACAAGCTTGCGTCCGTTGAATTCTTCATCCACCTGAATACTGTGATCGGTGCGGAGAAGGTCGCCTGCGTCGACGTAGCCGCGAACATCGAATTCCTTTGACTCGATCGTGGATACCGTTTGCGGCAAATCTCTTGCGGCAGCTCCTTCCCGACGCGTCTCGATAATCTCTGTTGGCTCTAGCGGGATCACACGCGGGGACAGGTAAATATCACCCGCGCTTCGCGCAGCTGAGACAGCGGTGGATTTCTGTTCATAGGAAACATGCCGATACACTATTTCGGCATCATCATCGATGTTCTGCAGCCGCAGAGTATAACTGCCCGCAGCGTTAGTACTCGTGCCGATTGTTGTTCCGACAACCGTGATATTGACATTCTGGAGAGGCCGGTAGGTGTTCCCATCCCTGACCGTACCGATGATGGTGGTTGATTGCGCTCCTGCGACAATGGGGAAGAGGAGCAGCAAGAGCAGAACGGCCACAGCCGAAACAGTCTTGCGGGCAAACACGGAAGAATTGACGTCAGTCATCATACCATCTAGACACATAAGATGATATTTGGTTGCCGGGTCAGAGCATTTATTACGTGTGGCCGCGGCCCGGGGTAGAAGTGCAAACATCGACCGGGGAGTCCGCTGCCAGGTTTCACTCATCGTACGATACTGATGCGCATGGCCTGGCGCGTCGCTCCAGCTTCAAGCACACAATGGTACACGCCGCTCAGACGATCCGAAGGCTGCCAGATGACGGTGTTGCGCCCTGCATCGAAAACTTCGTTCGCCAGATCGGCAATCAGCCGTCCCAATGCATCAAAAATGCGCAAACGCACATGCATTCGTGCGGGGAGCGTAAAGGGAATCGCTGTAACCGATGAACTTGGATTCGGGTAATTCCTTCCGAGCTGCACTGACGAGGCGATGGATGGAAGTTCATCCGCAGCGTTGAGTTGGCGCACAACGATTGTGCGGCGGAGTGTCGTGCTGCAATTTCCGTTTGAGGCGATGAGGGTGACCATGAACGAACCGATACTCGAGTAACTGTGCTGAACAATAGCATCAGTGGCATTGCTGCCGTCTCCGAAATCCCAATCCCAACTGCTTACGCCCTCTCCAGTTGCCGAGAATTGAACCATTGCGCCCTCACTCAGATACACGGTGTCAGCCGACACAGTCAGCTCGACCTCAGGGGCAGGAAAGATTTCGATACTCGCCTGAATGAACGCGCGGCCGATGAAGTTCTCGTTCAGGAAGGAATATGTCCTCTGACCAATCGTATTCGCCTGCGCCCATGCTGAAGAGCCTGTGGCAACCCACAACGGGTGGGTTTCGTCAAGGACATTGCCGGCAGCGAGCACGGATGCCGTATCTCCGGCAAACCAGAACATGTTGCCGTTTTTAACGCTGTCCGCCTTAAGCAATATGCTGCTCCCGAGACAGGCCAGCGTTGGAATGTCAGCGATCGGCTGAGGGACAGAAGGGATTTCTGTGATGATCGATGATTTCGGATCCCCCACTACAATTGCCATCCA
>SWCC01018145.1_pt1 | contig 10912 bp, 11 predicted proteins | sample 4692971 | NCBI WGS metagenome assembly SWCC01 (sample SAMN10267277, study PRJNA491770) | bioreactor metagenome | isolation source: DHS bioreactor inoculated with subseafloor sediment | place: Japan: off Shimokita Peninsula | collected 2006-08 | reverse complement strand
TCTCTGCTGTAACTGCCTTCTTCCGTATTCAGCGCATTGTCTATATAAAGCACATTGTTTCGACTTCTTTTTCTTCTATAATCCAAACAAGTATTTGTGACAATCCGATAAAACCATGTCTTGAAGCTTGATTTCATCATAAATCCGTTTATCGATCTGTAAATCTTAATAATCGAGTCCTGAGAAGCGTCTTTCGCATCTTCTGTATTTCCAAGCATCCTATACGCGATGTTATATGCGCCCTTCTGGTATTCCTTAATCAGCTTTTCAAAGCTTTCCATGTCGCCCTTTTGAGATTTTTCAATCAATATTTTTTCCGTGAAATCCATTTTTTTCACTCCCTTCCCAGGATTTATAGATATTAGACTCTCTTTACTCTAATAAAGTTCCATAATTCTTTTAAAAATCCTGCAAAATAAAAAAAACCGGATAATCCGGTTTTAAAAATGTTCTACAACTGGTATTCTTTTATCATATTTATATGGTTGAATAAATGATTCTAAGATATTTTGATTTTCATCGATTATGACAGTCGCATGATGCATAAAGTTATTTTTTATAAAATATCTCAAATCGATGCCTTCAAGAATCATCCCGCCTTCATAACTTGTTTTGGTCACGTGATAATTTGGAGAAAGACTTGTGAAATACTGCCCCGCATTTGATCCCTTGAAAATCTTGACCAAATCCTTGTCTTCCCTTCTAAGCTTTTTCCTTATTTCTATGCGCTTGTTCAATATGTTAACCTGGCCTGCTATGCTGTGGCTGTTAGTGCTAAGCACAAAGTTCCATTTATGAAAGGCCATCAAAGCCGGCAAAACATCTAAACTGATTATTTTATATCCATGAGCAAAGTTTTTTATTATAGCCTTCTCAGCTCTTTTTCTCATCAGTAGCCTTGCAAAAAGGTAGACAATAAATATTGTAACCGATGTTCCGTAAACCATTAAATTTTTATGCGATTTGAATATTAAAAACAGCGCTAAAAACGTCACTACCGGATCATACAGCATTAACAGATTCAGCTTAAACTTCCTCTTCACGAACGGAATTAGCCTTGCGCCATACGAATTCAATATATCAAACATTGTATGCGAAAGCGCTCCAATCATGGTCCAAAGAAATATGTCCATAATCGCACTGCCTGGGAACATCATATACAGAACCCCTGTGATTATGCCGGATAAGCCGAGCAATGCAGGCATTGTGTGTGAAAATCCCCTATGGTGCTTAAGATAAACCTTATCATCCCAAATGAACTTCATTACTACATCTATATCAGGAGCCATTGCCCCTATTGAACATCCCAAAGTTATAGGGTTCATAACTCCAACCGGTGTTCCACTAAAAGTCGATATTGCCAAACCAATAACCCCATGAGTTAAAGGATCCAAATAAAACACTCCCTATAAGAAACTATATTTAAAACATTAATTGCAACCATTATACATCTAAGGGACACTATTTACAACAAAATTCGACATTCTCTTTAACGATTCAACATAATCAAAGCATATAATCAGCATTTTTTATATATTTGTTGTTGAAATCATCATAGGTTTGTGATATCATAAATTTTGTTGGCAAGCCGAAGTGGTGGAACTGGCAGACGCGCTGGACTCAAAATCCTGTGAGGGTAACTTCGTGCGGGTTCGACTCCCGCCTTCGGCACCATTGGAAAGACTCAAGTTGAGAAATCGACTTGAGTCTTTTTATTTTTGTATTTTGTTATTTTGCTAATCCTTTGCTAATCCTTTGCTAATCCGTACTTTATGAAACAATGTATTTCTATATATTGGCATATAAAACTATTTATAGTATCATTAAATTATCTACTACATAAAACGAGGTGAATTTATGTTTTCCAATAGTTCTTTCTTTAAAAACAACCTAATTATTTCTTTAACATTCTTAATTTATATTCTTGGTTTCTTTTCACGTCAATCGATAAATTTCTTTTCATATGGGATATTGCCCTATGAATACTCAGACTATCTGATATTGGGTTCGGTAATAATTTCGTATTTTTTTCTTCTAATCCTAGTATCGATTGGTTTGCAAAATGTTTTAAAGAAAAACATTGATGAAGTAGCTGGTTCTGCAAATGAATTGAAATTAAATATATTACCGCATTTATTATATTTTGCTTTAATATTCATACTATACAATTTTTCAAATATGAAATTTAATATTTATATTTTAATGGCAATTATTACTCTTATTATTTTCCCTATCTATTTAATTTATGATTTTATTGATAAATACAATAAATCGAATAAGATTTATTGTGAATTAACTAATAATGAAAATACAATTAAATCAATGTATACTGATATCTCTAAATCACGCATTGAACATGATAATGAATCACAAACTATATATAATAATATGAGAAATAATAATTCTAAGTTAATAGAATCTGCAACCGAACTGAATAATCTAGAAGCTTTTTCTATGAATATCGACAGTATTACTGAGTACTATAATGATATTGATACACTTATTAAAGCTTATGGTGGTGAAATTATTGAATATGATAAATTCATCCGTTTTTCATTTGACGAATTCGTTGATTTTTCAAAAAATATATTTGATAAAATTGAAACAGCCCATAATAACTATTACGAAAATAAATATTCAGATCTTGATGAAAATATTACCGAAACCAATAACGATATTAGGCAATTAAAAAGTCGAATTTCTCTTCATCTCACATTAGTTGTTCTCGTATTATTTATTTCTACAATACTACTATCAATTCGTTTTGGTGGGATTCTCAATGTATTATTTGAAAAAAAGGCTTCGTTTATCGAAGATGGCATTTCTTATGAAAGAAATGTACTCCTAATCAACGAAGGACTAATTTACACGATTTCAGATGATGATAAACTTAATGTCTCGGATATTAATTCATTTGAACATTTGAAAATCAAATCCCCATTTGTTAAATGACTAATATATTTTCACTTCATTATATTATCAATAACACTAACAACTTTTGTCTGCATTTCATTTAAAACATGACTATACAAATCCATTGTTATCCCTATTGTCGAATGTCCGAGCCTTGATGAAGCTACTTTCGCTGGTATGTTATGCTTTAACATCAAAGTTGCATTCGTGTGCCTTAAATCATGGAATCTTATATGCTTGAGTCCCTTGCTCTTTAGCCTTGTAGTAAACCTGTGGCTGAGAGCCGATGGAGTAATCGGTGAACCGTCCTCTCGACAGTTCACCAAATTGTTTTCCATGTATCCTCTTCCGAAGAATTCTCGCATTTTGTCTTGTTCTTTCATGTGTTCCTTAAGCAGCTCAATCAGTTTTTCAGATACAAGAATTGTCCTTCTGCTGCTTTCCGTCTTTGGAGTTGTAAATGTCAATCCATGACTTCCATGGGTTATGGTCTGATTTATCGATATTGTTTTGTTCCTATAATCAACATCTTCCCAACGGAGTCCGAGAACTTCGCCCCTTCTAAGACCGAGCGTCAAAGCAAGCATTACGGATACGAATATATCAGTATCCCTGAAGGCATCGAGAAACTCAGGGATATCCTCTTCATAGAGAATTTCAGCATAATATTTCTTCTTCTTAGGCAATTCTACAAAGTCAGCTGGATTCCTTCCAATAACTTGAAGTTTTTCCGCTCTGTTCAAAGCTTTCCTTAGAACCCTATGCGTCTGAATTACTGTTGTAGCAGACAGACCGCCCTTTCCATCTGCCCTTCCATCTCTCAACTGATTATCATAGAAGTTTTGAATCTGAATGGGTTTAATCTTGCTTATTGGAATATGCCCAAGATGTACATTTATCCTTTTGTCGATTATGTTCCTGTAGCCATCAGATGTCGTTTTCTTAAGATTATTCACCACATGATTTTCAAACCAATCATTCATATAATCCCTCAGGAGTATCTTGTCTGCATTCACAAAGGTATTGTTATCTATCTCATAGAGGGTTCTATTCAATCCTTTTTCGGCTTCTCTTTTCGTGTTGAACCCACTAATCCATTTCTGCTTTTTCTTTCCGTTTTCGTCCGTTCCGAGGAATATGACAAACGAATACTTCCTTCCACGCTTTACAATGGATCCTCTCATTGTTCCTCACTTCTCTCCTTCATAAGCCAAAGTTCGAATTGCTTCTTCGGTATAATGATTCTCCTCCCGAACTTAATATTCGGGATCTCATTTGTGTTTGCCATGGCGTATGCTTTGTTCAATCCTATTCCAAGAAGTATTGATATTTCCCTCACGGTGTAGACTTCCTTATTCATTTACTCACCCCCTTCGCAGCCATCTTGCGTTCTATCTCATGCTTAAGAGTGGTTTTTCTTGCCCTATACAGATAGTCCAAACCTTTTTCCGTTATCTCCTTTAAAAGCCTTTCTCCATCCTTTATCCCGACCGCCGCTCCGTAGGATGTCATTGTTCCCATTATTACCGGAATCCTCGCTTCGGCGTCCATTTCATCCTGCCTTCTTTTCTCTATGTATCCTACTCCTTCGAATTCCACGAAGGCTTCCTGGATTCTTTTCCATTCCGGGTTCGTGTCGGATCGCTCTATCCTTGAGGCATTTTTTTCTGTGTATACGAGCCAATCCTCAGTGCAGTATTTCCAAAGGTCTTTTATCCTTCCATAGGCATCCTCCACAGATTCTATACCGAATTCCTTGAATATCTTTCTGTTAAGCTCAAATTCGACGTTCCAGACCTTCTCCGGATTCATTTCAAAGCCTTCCCATATTTCCCTAAACCAAAGCTTCTTTTTCTTTTCTTTTATCTCCAAAGTCTTGTCGTATATTCGGCAGTATATCTTTCTGTTCTTTCTCGACCCCAAACACAGACCCGACGTCTTCCTATTATCCCTGTGAAGCTCTTCTTTTCGGTAGTATCCCTTGAATCTGTCCAGCGACTCCAGGGTGACTTCAAGGGCATCGGTATGGCAGCACATGTCCATTCTGCTTATCTTGTTTTTAGTGTTTTTTATGTTCATGCTTTCAAGAACACTCTTCAAGAATCTCCAAGCTCCGTCGTGACCGTAGGCCCACAGGGTTTCAGACTTGATGCAGGCGTTTATGGGATAGTAGTCTTCTTTCTTAGGACGGTATCTTGCCAGTTTTATCTGAAAATAATCGTTGTGGAGTATGTAAGCATGGCTCTTGTCACCATTCGGCATCACCTGGAAGGTCATGCCTTCGAATTCAATTAAAACCTTCTCCGTTTCACTCGAGGCCGCCAAAAGCCTGGCCGCCTCTTTCTTGATTTCAAGAGTCAATAGCAGTTCCTTCATTTCAAGTTCGTAGTTTTCCATATCGAAATGCACTACCAACGTGTCTATGTTTGGAATCATCCCTTATTCCTCCTTTCTTCGTTATTGGTGTTGTTGACCCCCCTGTTAGTAGGGAGAGGGGTCAGATCAGACCTTCTTTCAGCCAAACCTCATACTCTGAAGGACATTCTCCTGTTTTTAGATATTCTTCTTTTATTTTTTAGATATTCTTCTTTTATTTTTTCTATTTCTTCTTCATCATATTTCCATATCGTAGTCATTCTCACATCGGCAAACTCTCCAAAGTATATTGCTTCTTGCATAATTAACAACACCATATCCCTCAAATTTTCATAAAATCTACTTCTATCATAAAACGGCAATTCTCCATTCGCCTTTAACTCATCCCTAATAATTTTTAGTTTTTTTACAAAATCCCATGTCAACTTCATGACTTCTTCAATTATTTCATCATGTCTCTTACTGTCAAAATTATTCAGAACATCCAACATATCATCTGTAATCATGCTCATGTACTCATCAACGGTCATCTTTTTCACCTCCTTCCGCTGTTTAATAAGAACTTTCTTCATTTTGCCTAATTAACTAATCCAAACATTCTTCGTTTAATTAATGTTAATTCACTGCTTGTCAAATTTATTATAAATCCATTTCGCCGTGCTGTCAACACTATTCAGTAAATAATTATTTACAGTTCAAAGAATTTATCGTATACTTATTATGTTATCAATGCCTAATAATTTTAAAGGGGGAGATTTTATTGTCTTATAGCGAAGTTTTATCAAATACCATACGCAATAGCAAAATGACTTCAAAGGAAATTATCGAGAAATGCAATGTACAATATAACGTAAAAATATCAGAGTCCTATCTGAGCCAGTTAAAAACAGGTAAGCAAAATAGCCCAGCACCCGAGATTTCTAAAGCGCTGGCAAAAGTATGTGGAATTGATGAAAAATTATTAATATTGGAATCATATCTTGAAGGCGTTCCTAAGGAAATCGATGATTTTTTTAAAGCCATCTGTAATGTTGCTTATCCTTCATACGATATTAATCAACCTTTCACAATTGCCGAATTTATTGTCAGCGTTCTGAACAATTATTACATGTCGCCTAAGAAACCAAAGGATATCAGTATTTTAACTTTGATAAATTTTTCTAAGTTTATAGAAAGCCTTAAAAATATTGGTGAGGATTACGAATTAGTTATCGACTCAAATATCTTAGAGCCTTTAATTCCAAAAAATGCAAGAGTAAAATTCAGCAGGCATAAACATGGAATCCAATACGATGATCAAGACCTTCTCGTATATACAAAAAAAGGCAGCATAATGAAGCATGTAATTCAGTATCATTCTGTTGACGATAAAATTTTACTTTCATCTGTAAATCCTAAAGAAAAAAGTTCTTTTCAAATATTCAATAACTGGCAAGATTTAGAATTAGAACTTGATATTTATGGTAAAATCACCTCTTATGTCTACGATATTTAATATATGAACACAGAAAGAAAGGTTCCTGCAATCTTCGATTTTGCAGGAACCTTTTTCTTTTCTTCTAATGCTTTTGCTAATATATTGCTAATCTCTTTTGCTAATCTATTGATATTTGCTAATATCATCTACTTAAACTAAACCCTATAATCAAGTAATTACAATACATTAATCTTTTAGAGTAGTATTGAATCCTTCCAAATTCCGACTCAAAATCCTGTGAGGGTAACTTCGTGCGGGTTCGACTCCCGCCTTCGGCACCATTGAAAAGACTCAAGTTGAGAAATCGACTTGAGTCTTTTTATTGTTCATGAAGTTTATCATTTTATATGTACCGCATCTCAATTTTCAATTCTCGGCATGTCAAGAATCATTCAAGCGTCATTCGTCTTTTGATAGAATAACAGTCATATAATGCGACTCTCCAAAAAATCTATTCGATGTCGAAGTCGAAATAACCCTCCATCCCATTTTGGCCAGTTCGTTCAACCTGTTCTCCACCTCTTGCGGATTAACCTTACCAAAAAAGAATCCTCCCGTGAAGAACTGTTCTACGCGATAACTCATGCAACCACCTCCTAATTGTATTTTTACCCATTCTTTCATTCGCGCAACAATTTCAAGCAATTTAACACAAACAATATATGATGTTCTTTTCTCTGCCATCCGTTTTCCGATGAAAAAAAAGACTCATGCCGAATATCGACTCAAGTCTTTTTTTGTTCATAAAGTTTATCATTTTTTTTACATAACGACTCAATTTCCCATCCACGCCGTGTCAGGAATCAGTCAAGCGTAGTTCGTCCTTTTGAAGAACCATCGTCATATAATATGTCTCTTCAAAACCAGTTGCTGTCTTCTTTCAGCATTCTTAAAATCTTTTCAAGCCACTCGTTTTTCATTTGCTTGGTCTCTTCTACATAATAATCAATGAACCTGTCCTTATCCTCTAAGCCAAGTTCCAGCTTAAGCGTTTTAAAGCCGAAATCCTTTAGATTTAATCTATCGAGCATAAGAAGCCTATAGAAGGTTTTAATGTCGCTATTCGGCTTATTCTCAAGCCATTCCCATGCATCCATATACCTTCCTTCGGCAATCATGTAATTGAACGATTCATACTCATTCAATCCTTCAACTCCAAGCAATTTTTCCGCATACTCTGTAGGTAATAATTCGGTTCTCATCCCCATAATGAAGTAGGCAAAATACCTGTCCCCATCAATCATCGGATCTCCAACTTCATAATAATGAGAAGTCCCTTTCATGTATTCTCCCTGAAAAATCAAATTTCTTGCGATACTCAGTTCTACATATACCGTTTCCGAACCGACTTGTTTCAGGTTTTCATTCAATTTTGTCAAGATTTCTGATTCTTTTTCAAATTGAAAACTCTCTTTATATTGTCTAGCCAGCTGACTCAATCGATCATTCGTCTCGCCTGAAGTCAAAATTAAACGCTCCAAGTAATCCGCAGCTTTATAATGATCAGAACCACCTAATTCCCATTGCCAAACATCCTCTTCAGCAGGAATAAATCCGCGGGTGTAAAGGGCTGTCAGCACTTTTAGGCTATGTTGGGAACCATCAACGTCATACCACTCCATGGCTTCTTCAATCTTACCTTCTGAAAGCAGAACATCCCCTTCGCTCATCGCTTCCTGGCCTTCCACTTCCAGAGAAGCTGCCAATGCGTCGCTAAATAGTCCGTTCGACGTATAATGTTCCCTATCTTCATTGAATGGCATAATCTCAAAATAGTACTCATCTGTAAGGTAAAGGGGTTCAAAGAATCTCTTTATGTCTAATTCGTCATCCGACGAGGAATATGAATGTGAAAAGCCGGAGCGCTTTATTATTTCCTCAAGAGGAATTTTGCCACTCATCTCGCTTGACTTTATTTCCCAGTCGATTGTCGATCCATTTATATTATAATCTGGATCGGTCGACCTGATTTTCATCATATACATTCGACTTGGATCATCAACCGAATCATATATTTCATACATCATCTGATTGTCCTCTATTGACAGCTTTTTGAAACGCGTGCCATCGCTTAGCATATAATCGACTTTTTCAGTAGATGCATCAACCTCATTACTACGTACCCACTGCTGGTCATGAATGAGCTGCCATGGAATTGCCAATCCGATACGCTTCGTTTCAGTATTGAGTCCATTTATTTCGTATCGCCCTTCGGCGTCCGTAACAAACACCTCTCTGTCAAAACCTTCTCCTGAGCTCATGCCGCTATCTATGTCTTCGTATAAAAATACACCCTCAAGAGGCTCTCCGTTTCTTGTCACCGAACCGTATAGATTCCTATTGGGTTGTTTTGAATAATAATTTCCGCTTTGTTTTCTGCGTTCCGATGTCGATATGTCAATCAATGATAGCATTTCGCTGTAGTAGCCTATGTAGCGATTGTCTTTAATAGCCTTATATTTTATATCTGCCTTCTCGTAATCAATATTTTCTATATAGAACAACGCAACAAATTCTTTTATTTTCTCTACAAGCGGCAAATATTCTTTTTGCGATATCCTATCAATCGATACCATCACCGCTTCCATGTCATGATATGTAAGCCCAATCCCTGCCTGAATCAAATAATATTCGTCTGCCATTTTCCCTTTAAGCTTTCCAGGGTCGATTGACCTCATTATTATCTGTGCCTTTTCCGCTTCCCCACCAAACCACTGCATGAGCCCCACATTCAATGCATACTCGGGATTTTTAGCATAAAGGTCTTCTTTTTCCAAAAAGCCGATGAACTGTTCATAGACTTTTCTGCTGTCGATACTTCTTATGTGGGTTCCTGACGAAGTAGCCCCGTCCTCTATCCATACAAGATCGTACAGGTCGTAATCGTGTTCCGAAAGTATCAGTTCTAGCCTTTTATTTTCATTTTCCACCTTGTCGGTAGACATATACATTAAATTTATTTCATTTTCATCGGCTACAAAGGAGTTGTACATACCTACTCCCCACCAGAATATGTTGTCAGCGTAGAGAGCAACCATCAGAATTGCTACAGACAGCATTAGTAAGGTTTTTATCTTTATCCTAATATGTTTCATATTGCCCCCATTCATTGACGACCGTAATTGAATATGTGTATGCCATATCGGTCTTCAAATTAATTCCCGATGTCCCAAGCATCAGCACAATAAGGCAAGCCGACACCGCAGCCGCAACAGGAATTTCCACTTCTCTGTTCATAAACAGATTTAATCTGTCCCAAAGCGAAAGCTTTTCACTTTCAAGCCTCGTGATTTCTTTCATAACACTTTCGCTGCCTTCAAATTTTATTCTATGTAATGAATCCTTCCATTTAGTCATAATGTATCTCTCCTTTTCGAAAGATTCCGAGTAAGTTCATCCCTTGCGCGTTTCAGTCGCATCTTGACTGCGCTTTTGCCCATATCCATCACTTTTGAAATTTCTTCTATGCTCATTTCACTGAAGTAATGCAGCACTATTATCTGCCTGTATGCCGGTTTCAATTTCGAAACAGCATCATGAAGGTCTATTTCCTGAATGCTTTTGTTTTCAAAAGAGACTATTCCCGCTTTAGCAGTTTCAAATACACATTCTCTTACTTTGTTCTTGCGATAATACATCTTTATGTTATTCATCAATATTCTGTAAAGATATGTACGCGTTTTAGCATCTTTTCTAAATTGCTTTCTGTTTTTATAGAAACTAATAAATGTTTCCTGAACCATATCTTCAGCTATAGCCGGATCCCCGGTAATAATACTGGCAGTCCTTTTCAGATAATCGCCATGCTCATCCATCAATTCACTTATCTGTTCAATTATATCCAGCATTTTTTTTCCTCCTACTGTTTAGATGCGCCATAAACAGTTTAGGTCACATTTTTCTGTAAATATATATTGCATTTTAATCGAATCGTTCATACTTTGCAGCCCTTTTCAATACCAGAATCGAATAGCTTGTCTGATATGTTTTATGCTTGTCATAGTAGGCTTTCAAATTATACGGGCCGCGATTGTATTCCGAGAGAATCATGTGATAGTCTGCCCCGTGAACCCGCTTTAAATGATTGAGATATATAATTCCGAGAGCAAAGTTGTACTCAGGTTCGAAGATCTTTGAAGAATCGTA
>SWCC01006195.1_pt1 | contig 10921 bp, 10 predicted proteins | sample 4692971 | NCBI WGS metagenome assembly SWCC01 (sample SAMN10267277, study PRJNA491770) | bioreactor metagenome | isolation source: DHS bioreactor inoculated with subseafloor sediment | place: Japan: off Shimokita Peninsula | collected 2006-08 | reverse complement strand
GGCCGCTCGCGGCAGGCTCCAACCGGCGCAGCCAAGACGAATGCTTTCGCTGGATTTCATCGAAAATCCTCTTGATCTCGCAGCCAACGCTGGCTGGTCATGTGCTTTAAACTTGCGCGCCGCCCGCCTCAGCTCACACGGTTCATCCATGAAGCAACGCTCCGTCACGCCTTTTCAGATACTCATCCTGGTGCTGTCGATCTATGTGATCGGCGCGCTGGTGGCCGATCTGGTATTCGATCTGCCCGACGACATATCGACTCTGCTTGGGTATCTGGACAACATCGTCTGCTTCTTTTTCTTCCTCGACTTCTGGATGCGCCTGCAACAGGCCGAGAACAAGTTGCGCTTCATGCGCTGGGGCTGGATTGATCTCCTGGCCAGCGTACCGGCCGGTGGACTGCAGGCGGCCAAGCTGTTCCGTGCATTCCAGATTCTGCGGGTGCTACGGGCGATCAAGTCGCTGCGGCTGATCTGGCGCATCCTGTTTCGCAACCGTGCCGAAGGCATCGTCGCCTCTGCCGCCACGGCAACCATGCTGCTGGTGGCCTTCGGCGCGTTGACCATGCTCCTGGTGGAAGCGCCGAATCCGGAGAGCTCGATCAACACGCCGGAAGAGGCGCTGTGGTGGGCATTCGTCACCGTCACCACGGTCGGCTACGGCGACTTCTATCCGGTCACTACCCAGGGCCGCATTGTCGCGGTGCTGTTGATGGTCTCCGGCGTCGGGCTGTTCGGCAGCTTCGCTGCCTATATCGGTTCGCTGTTCGTCGCCGACCGGCACGAGGAAGACAACCGCGAGCAACTGGCCGATCGAGAAACCATGCAGCGGCTGCTGCTGCAAGTGGAATGCCTGACCGAGGAAGTGCGCAGCCTGAAGCTGCAGCTGAGTGACAATCGCCGTGAAGATGGCGATACGGTGGAGCGAGGGGGTTGAGCTGAAAGCCCCTGCACCTTGAAGGCGCAAGGGCTGCCAAGGCGCAATCAGTTGGCGAAGTAGGCCTGAGCGCGGGCCACTTCAGCCGGCGTCGGCTTGTACACGGTCCACTGGTCACCGGCGTTCTTCTTGTAGCGAACCTCGTTTTTCTCTACGTCGAACTCGTAGAACGGGTAGACCTCACGCAGGTTGTAGAACGCCGCCGGGGCGAAGAACAGGATGTCCGCGACCAGATAGCCACTGTTGAACTTCAACGGAATCAGACCGTACATCGGCTCCATACCGGGCTTCTCGGCACGGAAGCGGTACTGGCCGAAGCTGGTGGCCTTGTAGGTCTTGCTGACAGGGTTCTTCAGTACCAGCGGTGCGTCCTGGTTGATCTTGATGGCAAGATCCGGATCGGTGGAGCGCAGCGAAGTGGTGGCGGTGCAGGCCGAAAGCACTACGGCACTGACAGCTACGGCAAGAATGTGTTTGACGTTCATCTTTAAGTCCCTTGTTGTCCATCGAAAAATCGACAGCTCTCATCCAGCCGGCTCTACCGGGGCTGTTGGCCATCCATTGCGGCGCGCACTATAGGGCATGACCCGATAATGGCCAACAGCCATCCTGACAGACGGTTCGCTTTCTTGATTGCCGTCACGCGAGAAGAGAAAACACGACACCTCCCCCTATAATCGCCGACCGGTCATGCGCCCCGCCGAGCAAAAAAGCGCATCGCGAGTCGTAGAAAAGAAGACTGATCAGCAAAGGTGTCGATCATGGCCAAGGCCGGCGGTAAGCAGTTCAAATCCATCAGGCTCGAGCGTCTGGCGCGTTTCATCGACTGGGCGACGGCGCGCTATCCGGATTTCAATGCGAAGAAGCATCACCAGGAAAAGTGGTTCACGCCTTACATTGGCTATCCCATCGCCGGGCTGGGTCGCGCGGCCAAGGCGTTCTGGTTGGGGCTACATGCGCAGGCGGTCGACGATCTGCTGGCAGAACCGGTCGCGGACCAGCTGCTCGATCGGGTTGTCAGCCGTGACCTCGGCGAGATTCTCTGCAGCGTCGATCTGTTCGGCAGCGAGAAGACCTTCAGCCTGGGCTCCCCGCCCCATCTGCTGGAACCTGAGTGGGCGCTGCGGCTGGACGACAGCCCGCAGCGCAGCGATTTCGTCGGTAACCTGAAACAGGCCGTGCAGCGCTACGTGCGCAATCGGCTGCAGGTGCTCGAACGGCCCTTTTCCGAGATGGATGAAGACGAGCGTCAGCGCTGTCTGGCGCGCATTCGACCGGAGCTGTCGCGACTCGACGAGTTCCTGCCGCATGCCGTCGCCACGCTCAACGAGATCCGCCACGAGCTGCGCTACGTGGTGCCGTTGCGACGTGACAGTCTCGTGCTCGAACTGCAGCGCCGCATCCCCGCCGGCCAGGACCACCTGCTCAGCGCGGCGGAGGTCGAAACCTGGAAACGAAAGGATCACGAAGAACTACAGGCCACATTCGAGCGCATGTTCGAACTCGCCGACGGCTTCGACTTGCAGCTGCTCGGGCACAAGCGCCTCACCGAACTCTTCGCGCTCGAACCCGGACGCATGCGCAAGGCGATCCGTGCCGCCCGCCGCGAGCATGAGGAGAAAATGGCGTTTGCCGTACTGCTGGAGAACAACCCGCGCTTCGTCCACTACCACAAGCTCTACCCAGCCCGGCGCCTGACGCGCCGCTGGACCGCCCTGCTCGGGCCGACCAACAGCGGCAAGACCCACCGTTCCATCGAGGCGATGGCGGCGGCCGAGCATGGCATCTACCTGTCGCCGCTGCGGCTGATGGCGCTGGAGAATCAGGAGCGCATCGAATCAATGGGGGTGCCCTGCTCGCTGGTAACCGGCGAGGAAGAAATCATCCGCGAAGGCGCCACGCACTTCTGCTGCACCGTGGAGGAGTTCGCCCGTTTCCGCCATCAGCACTGGGACGTAGTGGTGGTCGATGAAGTGCAGATGATGGCCGACCCGCAACGCGGCTGGGCCTGGGTCGATGCCTTGGTCAGCGCGCACACGCCGCAACTGATGATGACCGGCCCGGCGCTGATCGAGCCCTCTTTGCGCACACTCTGCGACCTCTGCGAGGACAAGCTGGTGGTGCAGCGCACCAAGCGCCTGTCGCCGGTCGAAGTCGCCCGCCATGCCACGACGCTGGAGCGTCTGGAACCGGGCTCGCTGCTGGTGGCTTTCAGTCGCAAGCTGGTGCTGGAGCTCAAGGGCATGCTCGAGAGTGCCGGCAAGAGCGTCTCGGTGGTCTACGGTGCGCTTTCGCCAGAGGTGCGGCGCGAGCAGGCGCGGCGTTTTCGCGAAGGCGAGGCGGACATCATGGTCGCCACCGATGCAGTCGGCATGGGCCTTAATCTGCCGGCGCACACGCTGTGCTTCTACACCGACGAGAAATTCGACGGCATCCAGAATCGCCAGCTAAACGTGCAGGAGGTCAAGCAGATCGGCGGGCGGGCCGGGCGTTTCGGCCACCACGACAATGGCGAGATCACCGCGCTCGATCCGCAGACACTCAAGTCCATCCGCCGCCTGTTCAACAGCCCGGATGCGCCGGTGGACCTGAGCCAGTTCCAGGTGCGCCCGTCCATCGATCACCTCTCGGCAATTTCCGAACTGATGGGCGAACCGAGCCTGCTGCGCGCCTGGTTGACGTTCAACCGCAATATCAACTATGGCGAGGCCTTCATCTCGATACTGCCGGACGAGCTGGCCGAGTGGATCGAGCTGATCGACGACCCGAAGGTTCCGCTCTGGCTGCGCTGGACCTTTGCCTGCACGCCGATCCGCGGCGGCTTCGACAGCCCGGCAAGCCAGCACGCCCAGCGCTGGATCAAGCGGGTCGCCGAAGGCCATGCCATTGCGATGCCCAAGCTGCTGCTCGGCAGCGATCTGGCCAGCCTGGAAAGTACTCTGCATGTGGTGGAAACCTACCTGCATCTGGCCCGCAGCCTGCCCGAGCATTTCACCGAGCACGACGACGGCGAAGATGCGCGCAAGCTGCTCAACGACGCCATTACCCGTGAGCTTTCGCGTCAGCGCGCGCCACGCGCCGCTCGACGCGGCGGCGGCCGCAAGGCCGGACGGCGACGCTGAGAATTTCCGCCAACCGCGATCCAGGCGGGCCAACAGCTCTATAATCGCCGCTTTGCTGCCGAGCGCGAGCCTGCCATGCCGATCAAGTACGCCCGTCGCCTGACCGATCGTCGACGGTCCGCACACAGCAATCGTCAGCTCGGCCTCTGCCTCGCCTTTGTCGCGGGCGCCGCCAATGCCGGCGGGTTCATTGCGGTCCAGCAGTACACCTCGCACATGACCGGTATCGTTTCGGCAATGGCCGACAACCTCGCCCTCGGCGCCACCGACCTGGCGCTGGCGGGCTTTGGCGCCCTGCTCTCGTTCGTTCTTGGCGCAATGTGCTCGACGCTGATGATCAACTTCTCGCGGCGCCGCCGCCTGCACAGCCAGTACGCGCTACCGCTGGCGCTGGAAGCCGCGTTGTTGCTGCTGTTCGGCATCCTCGGCGCACGGCTGATGGCAGTCCCAGGCTTCTTCGTACCGCTGACCGTGGTACTGCTGTGCTTCATCATGGGCCTGCAGAACGCGATCATCACCAAACTCTCCAACGCCGAGGTGCGCACCACCCATATCACCGGGATGGTGACCGACATCGGTATCGAACTGGGCCGGCTGATCTATTTCAACCGCAATCGTCATGACGACATGCCACCGGTCCGGGCCAACCGGCAGCGCCTGCGCATCAACCTGCTGATGGTGACCAACTTTTTCATTGGCGGATTGAGTGGCGCAGTCGGCTTCAAGCACTTCGGGTTTCTCGCCACGGTGCCGCTAGCCGGATTGCTGTTGGCATTGGCTCTGGTGCCGATGGCTGACGATCTGTTGCTTGGCTGGCGGCTCTGGCGTCGCCGGCGCTGATGCGTCAAAAGCAACAAACGCCGCACCACGGCTTGCCAGGCTGTGCCGGGCGTGGCACGCCCCGCCCAAGCGAGCGAGGGGACAGCGCATGACCACATTGGTTCCCCGCCACCCAGCTAAAATGTTCGAATTTTTACTTTGACAGCGCCTTTTTTTGCCTCTAAGTTTTCGTTTCCGAACAATTCCGAACCAACGCAGTGCTCGGAATAAAACAAAAACAAACGAACGAGGCTCCGCGCATGAGTACGCCCATCGTCCCGACGCTAAAGGGACAATGCATTGCCGAATTTCTCGGCACTGCCCTTCTCATCTTCTTCGGTACCGGCTGTGTTGCAGCCCTCAAGCTCGGCGGCGCCGAACTGGGACTGTGGGAAATCAGCATCATCTGGGGCATCGGCGTTTCGATGGCGGTGTACCTTGCCGCTGGCGTCTCCGGTGCTCATCTGAACCCGGCCGTCACCATCGCGTTGTGGCTGTTCGGCACCTTCGAACGGCACCGCGTCCCGGCTTATATCCTGGCCCAGGTGGCCGGCGCCTTCTGCTCCGCGGCATTGGTCTACGGGCTGTACAGCAGTCTGTTTTTCGATTTCGAACAGGCGCAGCAGATGGTTCGCGGCAGTGTCGAGAGCCTTGAGCTGGCCTCGATCTTCTCCACCTACCCGCACGCCTCGTTGTCATTCGGCCAGGCGTTTCTGGTGGAAATGGTCATCACCGCCATTCTGCTGGCGATGATCATGGCCATCACCGACGATGGCAACGGCTTGCCGAGCGGCCCGCTGGCGCCCCTGCTGATAGGCTTGCTGATCGCCGTCATCGGCGGCGCAATGGGACCACTGACCGGCTTCGCGATGAATCCAGCGCGCGATTTCGGGCCTAAGCTGATGACCTTCTTCGCCGGCTGGGGCGACGTCGCCTTCACTGGCGGGAAAGATATTCCGTATTTCCTGGTGCCGATTTTTGCCCCGATTCTCGGCGCCTGCCTCGGCGCTGCAGGTTACAAGGCACTGATCTGCCGGCACCTGCCGGGCGTTGGATCGGCCGCCTGCGATGCACCCAAACCAAAGGAAAAGGCCTCTGCCGAAGTGGGCTCCGCCCAGCCCGATATCAGCAAAGTTCGCTAAGGAAACGTCGCCATGAGTGATCAGAACAAGCAATTCATCGTCGCCCTCGACCAGGGCACCACCAGCTCCCGTGCCATCGTGCTGGATCGCAACGCCAATGTGGTAACCATCGCCCAGCGCGAGTTCGCGCAGATCTACCCACAGCCGAGCTGGGTCGAACATGACCCGATGGAAATCTGGGCCACCCAGAGCGGTGTGTTCGTCGAAGCCCTGGCCCAGGCCGGTATCACCAACGAGCAGGTGGCGGCGATCGGCATCACCAACCAGCGTGAAACGGCCATCGTCTGGGACAAGATCACCGGCCGACCGATCTACAACGCCATCGTCTGGCAGAGCCGCCAGAGCACGCCGATCTGTGATCAGCTCAAGCGCGACGGCATGGAAGAGCACATCCGCAAGACCACCGGCCTGGTGATCGACCCCTACTTCTCCGGCACCAAGATCAAGTGGATTCTCGACCACGTCGAGGGCAGCCGTGAGCGCGCCCGCCGCGGCGAACTGCTGTTCGGCACCGTCGACTGCTGGCTGATCTGGAAGATGACCCAGGGCAAGGCCCATGTCACCGACTACACCAACGCGTCGCGCACGCTGCTGTTCGATATCCACAAGCTGGACTGGGACCCGGTGATGCTCGAAGCGCTGGATATTCCGCGCGAGATGCTGCCGGAAGTGCGTTCCTCCTCGGAGATCTACGGGCACGCCTACATCGGCTCCGGCCAGAGCACCGGCATTCCCATCGCCGGCATCGCCGGCGACCAGCAGGCCGCACTGTTCGGCCAGATGTGCGTCGAGCCTGGCCAGGCCAAGAATACCTACGGCACTGGCTGCTTCCTGCTGATGAACACCGGCACCAAGGCGGTGCAATCCGAACACGGCCTGCTCACCACCATCGCCTGCGGACCGCGTGGCGAGGTGAATTACGCACTGGAAGGCGCCATCTTCAATGGCGGTTCCACCGTGCAATGGCTGCGTGACGAGCTGAAGGTGCTCAACGAGTCGCTGGATTCGGAATACTTCGCCACCAAGGTGCCGGACAGTAATGGCATCTACCTGGTGCCTGCCTTCACCGGACTCGGTGCGCCCTACTGGGACCCGCGCGCCCGTGGCGCATTGTTCGGCCTGACCCGCGGGGTGAAGGTCGATCACCTGATCCGTGCAGCATTGGAATCCATCGCCTACCAGACCCGCGACGTACTCGACGCCATGCAGCAGGACGCCGGCGAGCGCCTGCGCGCCCTGCGCGTGGACGGCGGCGCGGTGGCCAACAACTTCCTCATGCAGTTCCAGGCCGACCTGCTCGGCACCCAGGTGGAGCGGCCGCAGATGAAGGAAACCACCGCGCTCGGTGCGGCCTATCTGGCAGGCCTGGCGACTGGCTTCTGGAGCGATCTCGACGAGCTGCGCAGCAAGAGCAGCATCGAGCGCGTGTTCGAACCGGCGTGCGGAAGTGAACAGCGCGAAGCGCTCTATCGCGGCTGGCAGAAGGCCGTCGACCGCACGCGCAACTGGGCCGAGGACTGATAGGCAGCTGACCGCGCCTGCGCTCCGATCATTCGGATGCAGGCGCGGAATGCGCGAATTCAAACAGCCAGCGCTTTAATCGAACGTCGGACTACGGCATGCTTCCCGCACAACCGCGAACAAGGAAGCACCATGAGCCTGGCGCCCCGACAGCAGAACATTCTGGAACTCGTGCGCGAGCGCGGCTACGTGAGCATCGACGAGCTGGCACGGCATTTCGCCGTCACGCCGCAGACCATCCGCCGTGACATCAACCAACTGGGCGACGCTGGCCTGCTCCGGCGTTACCACGGCGGCGCGGCTTACGACTCCAGCGTACAGAACACCGCCTACAGCCAGCGCGCCCACCAGATGCGCGACGAGAAGCAGCGCATCGCCGCCGCCATGGCCGCACGGATCCCCGACCAGGCTTCGCTGTTCATCAATATCGGCACCACCACCGAGGCGATCGCCCGCGCCCTGCTCAACCATCGCGATCTGAAGATCATCACCAACGATCTGCACGTGGCGAGCATTCTCAGCACCAAGGAAGACTTCGACGTGCTGATCGCCGGCGGCAACGTGCGCAGCGACGGCGGCGTGGTGGGTCAGGCCACCGCCGACTTCATCAGCCAGTTCAAGGTCGATTTCGCCCTGATCGGCATCAGCGGCATCGACGAGGACGGCACCCTTCTGGACTTCGACTATCAGGAAGTCCGCGTCTCCCAGGCGATCATCCATAACGCGCGCAAGGTCTTCCTCGCCGCTGACTCCAGCAAATTCGGCCGCAGCGCCATGACCCGCCTGGGCTCGCTGGAACAGATCGACTGCCTGTTCACCGACTCGGCACCGTCAGAGGTGTTCGCCGAGCTGCTGGCCCGCCACAAGGTGCAGCTGGAAATCGCCGAGTAGGCGGACCGCCTCCCTCGTGTTCAGCTTTCCACCCGGCGACGCTGAACCTGTAGCAGCGGTCTCGGCCGCGAATCGCAGCCAGCCAACAAACAGCCAACACGCAGCATCTACTGACTGAGCGCTCCCATGGTCCGCGGAGGAGCGCTGCCTTACGACTCTCCGCGCCGCGGCGTAGCCAGGGTTGGAGGACGTCGCCCCAGGATGGGCAAGATGCATGCGGATGCCGATATAAGCGGGCGCTCAGCTGTGCTCAACAGTGGATATCCCCACCTGTAGTTTTCGAATATTTTCCTTTTAATCGATTTCGAACATTTTTGCTTTCATACGGATTCTTTTACGAATAGCATGTTCAAAACCGAACATGATCTTTCGTTTTCGAGGAGAAGCCCGTGCCCCATTCCGCTCAGCCCCTCTCCGAGCTTTATGACGTCGCCGTAATTGGCGGCGGTATCAATGGTGTCGGCATTGCTGCCGATGCCGCCGGCCGCGGGCTGTCGGTGTTCCTTTGCGAACGCGACGACCTGGCCAGTCATACGTCATCGGCCAGCAGCAAGCTCATTCATGGCGGGCTGCGCTATCTGGAACACTACGAATTCCGCCTCGTTCGCGAGGCGCTGGCCGAGCGAGAGGTGCTGCTGGCCAAGGCGCCGCATATCGTCAAACCGATGCGCTTCGTCCTGCCCCACCGCCCGCACCTGCGCCCGGCGTGGATGATCCGCGCTGGCCTGTTTCTCTACGACAACCTGGGCATGCGCAAGAAACTGCCGGCATCGCGAGGGTTGCGCTTCGGCAGCGAGAGCCCGCTCAAACCGGTAATAACCCGCGGCTTCGAATACTCCGATTGCTGGGTCGACGACGCACGCCTGGTGGTGCTCAACGCCATGGCGGCGCGGGAAAAAGGTGCGCATATCCACACCCGCACCCAGTGCCTGAGCGCCAAACGCGCCGGTGGCATCTGGCATGTCGAGCTGCAGCGCGAGGATGGCAGTCGTTTCTCGCTGCGCGCCAAGGCACTGGTCAATGCAGCCGGGCCCTGGGTCGCGCAGTTCATCGGCGAGAATCTGCAGCAGCGCTCGCCGTACGGCATCCGCCTGATCCAGGGCAGCCACATCATCGTGCCGAAGCTATATGAAGGTGAGCAGGCCTACATCATGCAGAACGAGGATCGGCGCATCGTCTTCGCCATCCCGTATCTGGACCGCTACACCATGATTGGCACCACCGATCGTGAGTATCGCGGCGACCCAGCCAAAGTGAGCATCAGCGAGGAAGAGATCGCCTACGTACTGGGCGTGGCCAATACGCACTTCCGCAAGCAGCTCGAACCCAGGGACATCGTGCATACCTTCGCCGGCGTCCGGCCGCTGTGCGACGACGAGTCGGATAACCCCTCCGCCGTCACCCGCGACTACACCCTGTCGCTGGCCGCGGAAGAGAAGCAGGCACCGCTGCTTTCGGTATTCGGCGGCAAGCTGACCACCTACCGCAAGCTCGCCGAGTCGGCGATGGCGCAGCTCAAGCCGTTCTTCCCGGCTATGGGTGGAAGCTGGACGGCGCAGGCGGCTCTTCCTGGCGGCGAAGACATGAGCACGGCCGATGCACTCACCGAAGAGCTGGTGGCCAAGGTGCAAGGGCTGAAACTGCCGCTGGCCAAGCGCTGGGCAACGCTCTACGGCAATCGGGTATGGCGCATGCTGGGCGAGGCGCGCTCGCTCGATGCGCTGGGCGAGGATCTCGGCCAGCAGCTATACGCGCAGGAAGTCGAGTACCTTCGCCGCGAGGAATGGGCAACCCAGGTAGATGACATCCTCTGGCGACGCACCAAGCTCGGCCTGGCCTTCAGCGAGCCGGAAAAAGCTCGGCTGGCACGCTACCTGGCGGAGCGGCCCATCGCCGAAACCGCGCGTAACAGCGACGCCGCCTGAGGCAGCCGCTCAGCCCTGCGCCTCGAGCTGCTGGTTGATACGGGCGACGCTGGCGGCGATGCGTTGCTCGACATCCTGCATCTGCTCGTGTTGCTGCAGCAGCGGAACGCAAAGGTTCAGAGCGGTCAGTACCAGCAACTTGTCACCCGTGGCGTTGGGGAACTGCCGCTGACTGTCCGCCAGACGCTGCTGCAGCAAGGCTGCAGCCTCCTGCAACAGCGCGTCTTGGCTCGGCGGGGCTCTGAAGGAATACTCGCGACCGAACACCTTGAGCACCTGAACGCCATCGGCGCTCATGCGGCATTACTGCCGGCTGCTCGCTCCAGCAGCGCCTGCAACCTGGCCAGGGTAGCGCCCTGCCGGTCTTCCTGCTCCAGCGCAGCCAGTTGCAGGTTGTCGTTCTCCTCACGCGCTTGCTCCAGCTGCTGCTCAAGCAAGGCGCAGTGCTGACTGAGGTTCTGGTCGCGCTGCAGCAGATCGTTGATGACGGTTTCGAGTTGCGCGAGGGTGGTATCAAGCATAGAGCATTTCCAGGTTCGGTGAAAAAGCGCGCGAGAGTAACCG
>SWCC01005504.1_pt1 | contig 10922 bp, 11 predicted proteins | sample 4692971 | NCBI WGS metagenome assembly SWCC01 (sample SAMN10267277, study PRJNA491770) | bioreactor metagenome | isolation source: DHS bioreactor inoculated with subseafloor sediment | place: Japan: off Shimokita Peninsula | collected 2006-08 | reverse complement strand
CCGAACCCTTTGAGGAGGAATGCTGGATCGGGTCGACACTCGCGATCGGCACCGCCCTTCTCACTCCCGTCCAGCGAATCGAGCGCTGCCGCACGATCGATCTGGCCCAAGACGGGGTAGACCGGCCGACGCGCTGGCTCAAGCAGCTGGGCGAGCGCCGCGACTTGCGGCTTGCCGTGTATTGCGACGTGGCGCGCGCCGGCACCACACGAGTGGGCGATGAGGTCGTCCTCGAAGCACCCGGGAGTGCGTAGCCCCCACCGCTCGTTACAGTGAGCGTGATGAACGCCGAATCCGCACCAGGCCCGCTCGCCACCACCTTTGCCCAACCCTCACGCCCGAGGCTACGCGCAGAGATCCTCATCGTGCTTGGACTGTCGCTCGGCCAGAGCGCCGTCTACGCCATCATGACGCTCATCGCGCGTTACATGGCCCCGGCTCCCATCGGTAAGCAGACCACTACCCTCAACCCGTCGCGCTCGAGCATCAACTATCTCGACCTGACCTATCAAATCCTCAACATCGCGTTCGCCCTTGTACCAGTCGCTTTGGCGTTGTTCTTGCTATCCAGCCATGGCGACTCGTGGAAGACGAAGTTAGGATTCACCCGCAACGGGCGCTCGCCTTGGCGCGACGTCGCGATGGGAGCCGGGCTTGCCGCCGCCATCGGCCTCCCCGGCCTCGGCCTCTACGCCGCGGGGAGGGCCATCGGTCAAACTGTGCGCATCGACACCTCTGGGCTTCCTGACCAGTGGTGGTCGGCCGTGATTCTGCTCGCCTCCGCCGCAGTGGCAGGGTTGCTCGAAGAGATCGTGGTGGTGGGCTACTTGATCACCAGGCTGCGTGATCTGCGCTGGTCGATTCCCATGGCGATCTTGGCATCGGCCCTGCTGCGCGGCACGTATCACCTCTATCAAGGCTGGCCGATGGCGTTGGGAAATGCTGTCATGGGCGCGGTGTTCGCTTGGGTGTACGTGCGCACGGGGAGGGTGGGCCCACTCGTGTTGGCGCACTGGACGCTCGACGCCTTCTCCTTCGTGGGGCCCGAGCTCATCCCTGCAAGCTGGATGGAAACCCTCAACGGCGGCTAGGTATCTGACTGAAGTCCTGGTAGTCCCCCTAGACTCACTTCATGCCCGCCGACGCTCCACTCACGCCGAGCGGCGGCGCGGAATCCCTCGAACACGGAGCGGGTGCCGAGCTTGAGGTGATCGCTGTCACGAGGCCCAAGGTCACAGTGATTGACACTCCTGAGATCCGGGTGCACAGAGTCGCGGACCTTATTTCGCTCCTTGGCGTCGCGCTTGGCATCGTCATAGTGGTCTTGCTCGGCGCGTATGCGCGGGGCACCACCGAGGGCTTCACCGCGGATGTGCACGAGATCTCTGGTGTCTTGCAGCGACTGCTGATCGCGCCCGTCAACCTGTTCTCGGGCATCGTCACCCTGATCCTGCCCGCGGCTGTGGTCATCGACCTCGCCGTTCGCCGTGAGCCTCGCCGCATCCTTGAAGCGCTCGGCGCCGCTGCCGCGGGCTTCGCGCTGACGCTCATCGCTGTGTTCCTTGTGCGCAACTTTGGGTCATCCGAGATTGTGGATTCGCTGTCAATCCGCGTGGGAATTCGCGCCGAGGTCACCCTGCCCGCGTACATCGCGGGCGTCGCCGCGCTTCTCACCGTCGCAGGCAGGCGGGGTACTCGCCGCACCCTCACGATGTCGTGGAACGTCTTGTGGATGGCGATTGCCGTGGCCATCATCTCGAGCATCGTCACCCTGCCAGCCGCTCTCATGACTGTGCTTCTTGGCAGGCTTGCGGGGCTGGGCATCCGCTACGCGCTGGGCTCCACCACTGACCGTGCCTACGGCGATGCTCTCGTGGACGGAATCGAGCGCGCAGGATTCTCCCCCAAGCGTCTTGTGCGCGCCGATCCCACGTCAAGCCAAGCAACTGACGAACTCGACGAGGTCTCCACCGCGTTGGGCCGCACCCGCCACGGCCGCGTATATTCGCTGCTCACCAAGGAGAACCACCACCTCATCGTTGTGACGCTCGATGCGGATCAGCATGCCGTGGGTTTCCTCACCAAGCTGTGGCAATCCGTGCGCTTGCGCGGCATCGATACAAGGGCCGATGTCTCGCTGCGGCACTCCGCCGAGGCGACGGCGCTCGTGTCGCACGCCGCACGCGGCGCTGGGGTGCGCACGGCTCGCGTCCTTGGCATGGCGCAAGCACGCGACTCCATGATCGTTGTCTACCAGCGCCCGCTGGCCGCGCGCCCCTTGGCGGACATCATTCCGGATGACGTCACCGACATCGCCGTTGACGCGATCTGGAACCAAGTGGTCAAGGCCCACGATGCTGGTATCTCCCACCGCTCGCTCAGCGCCGATACTGTGCTCGTTGGTCACGACGACCTGGTGGACCTCCCCACCGTGTGGCTCACCAGTTGGGAGCTTGGCGAGGTCGCCACCACGGAGTTGGCCAAGCGCATCGATTGCGCGCAACTTGTGGCGATGCTCGCCCCATACATTGGCTCCGAGCGCTCGGTGGCCGCAGCATTCCGAGCGGTTGGAGACAAGGGCGTCGAGGCGTTTGCGCCGATGCTGCAGGCGATCGTGCTTCCTCGCACCACCAGGCACGCCCTGAGGGCCTCGGAATCCAACCTGGGCATCTTGCGCAAAGAGATCATCGAGCGTCTTCCCGAGGCCGACGTCGAACCAGAGAAGATCGCTCGTTTTGGCCCGCGCACTGTCTTCACGCTTGCCGCTGGCATCGTCGCCGGTTTTGTGGTGTTCGCGTCGTTCAACACCGAGAACGTGCTCAACGCGCTGCGCGATTCGAACCCGTGGTGGTTACTCGCGGCCTTTGGTTGGGCACTCGCGACGTTCGCGGGCGCGGCGATCGCACTGATGGCCTTCTCCCCCATTCGCTTGCCATTGAACAGGGCCTTGCTTGCTCAAGTCGCGGCGGCCTACTTGGCGCTCGCCGCCCCGGCTGGTGTGGGACCGGCGGCCCTCAACATGCGCCTGCTCACGCGCCGCAAGGTTCCCGCCGCGCTCGCCGTAGCCACTGTCGCCCTCGTGCAAGTTAGTGCAGTGGTGGTCACCGTGGTGGGATTGCTCGTCTTGTCGCTCATCACCGGTTCCGAAGGGACGCTCGCGGCCCTCCCCTCCAGTTCCGTGCTGATCGGAGTGATTGTCTCCGCGGTGGTGGTGGCCCTCGCCATGGTGGTGCCCAAGGTGCGCACCTTGCTACTCAACCGCCTCCGGCCGCTCGTGCGTCAGACGTGGCCGCGGCTCGCGCAGATCCTCAGCCAGCCGTGGCGCCTGGCGCTCGGCATCGGCGGCAACCTGCTTCTGACCGTCGCGTACGTGGGTGCGTTCGAATCGACTCTACGAGCCTTCAACCAGGACATGCCCCTCATCGACGTGACCGTGCTGTTCCTCATCGGTAACGCAGTGGGGGCCATCGTGCCTACGCCTGGTGGCCTTGGCGCCGTCGAGGGCGCCTTGACTGCCGGTCTCATCTCCGCGGGCATTCCTAAAGAAATTGCCGCATCAGTTGTGGTGCTCTACCGTCTCTTGAGCTATTGGGCACGAATACCGTTGGGGTACTTCGCCATGAAGTTCCTCCAACGAAAGGGCGAACTGTAGTGATCGATTCCACCGCGGCGGCCTTTGCACTCCTCTTGGGTGCTGTGGCCGCCTTCAATCCATGCGGGTTTGCATTGCTTCCCGCGTACATCACCGTGATCGTGACAGGCAGCGCCGACGATCGCCTGACCCGGCCGCAGGCCTTGCGCCGCGCCGTCATCTTTGGCCTCGCAATGACGGCCGGGTTCGTCGCCGTCTTCACAGGCTTTGGCCTGCTATTTGGCGCTGTAAACGTTGCGCTGCAGGGCTCGATCCTGCCCTACCTTCCCTACGTCACAGTGACTCTGGGCGTGGTCCTCATGGGCTTTGGGGTGGCGATGGCTCTGGGTCACGAGGTGCCAGGGTTGCGCGTGCGGCAAGTCGCAGGGCGGGCTCCCCGCGCCGATGCCTGGTCGCAGGTTCTCTACGGCGTCTCCTTTGCACTGGCTTCACTGTCTTGCACTATCGCGCCGTTTTTCGCCGTGGTGACCCAGTCGCTCGACGCGTCAGGACCCGTAGGGGCAGTTGCACCCTTCGTCATCTACGGCGCGGGAATGGGGACCTCGATCCTGCTCGTCTCGCTCGCCGCAGCCTTCGCCGGCGCCGCCGTGGGCCGAGCCCTGCGGGCCCGCACTGGTCTCATCCTGCGCATCGGCGGCGTGATCATGGTCCTGGCCGGGCTGTGGGTGATTCTGTACGGACTCGCGGAGATCTTGCCGCGCTATGGCGTCAGTGCCCTCAACCAATTGCTCTTGAGCTCCTCGCGCGTACAAGGCAACATCTCGAGTGCGATCACGGACTGGGGCACGCCAGTTCTGGTGACGGTACTGGCGCTCGTCACCGTAGGGGTAGTAGTGGTCTTTGCGTTGGCTCGCCGGGACTCGCAACGGGACGCGAGCAGCGCATTGCCAGACGGCAGCTGACCCCAGCGCGTGATAGAAAACTTACGAAGCGGCCAGCTCGGCCGCGGCATCGAGAATGCCTTGCTTTCCCAAGCCACCCTGAATGGTGGTGATGGTGCCATCGTCATTGATCAATACAAATGCGGGTTGTGACGCCACTCCAAATGCGCTCCACAGACCGCCATCTGGATCCACGATCTGCGTGAGGTCTTCAAGTCCGTACGCGTCAACGAACTCGTCCATTCCGCCTTGATCGGACTTCCCTGGCACCCCGTACAGGGTGACTCCATCGGGGAGCCCCGCGGCGGCCTCGGCCACTCCGGGCGCCTCGGCCTGGCACGTGGGGCACCACGAGGCCCAGAACCACAGGATCGAGTCGCGGCCCGCAAGGCTCGTGCCGTCGAACGCCTCGCCCGCCAAGGTAGAGACGGTGAACTTCAACTTATCGTCGACGACCACGTCTTTCATGGCGTCGTCGCTGTCCATGGCGTCTTCCGTCGCGTCCATGGCATCCCCTGGCATCGCACTCGCATCGGGTGGTGTTCCCTGAGTCATCATTGCGTCTGCAGTGGACGTCTGGGGAGAGTCGGATGCGCTGCAGCTGGCCAGCAGGAGCGCTGCGGCCACGCCGATGACTAGTGGAGCAATTTTCGGGGCCTTCATGGGGAGTTCCTTTCTTAGCGCGACGCGAGACACCCCAATCGAGGCATCCGCCATACATACGCCAGTTCGAGGCGAGACGATGCGCGGATGGGTGTCAGTGCGAGTGGGGAGAGGGTCTTTTCCCACGACTAACCCAGCGTCATCTCGACCGTCACAAGTGCCTCGTCCTGGTCGCTGAATGGAGCCTGGGCAACGACCTCGCCATCGGACCCCACCGCGAGCGAGGCCCCGATGCACCTCCAGCCGTCCCACTCGCCGCCCACCACCGGTCCAACGTTGCTCACTCCCACAACGGGCATCCCCGTCTCGCGGGCGAGCGCGCCGTACGCGATGACCCATTCGTCTCCATAGGGTCGCACCGTGTTGTCGAAGTCAGGCGGCACCGCCCACGCGCACGGGGAGAGCAAGATCTGGGCGCCCATGGCGGCCTGTGCCCTCCCGAGCGCGAGCGATGAGAACGCGTTGTCGGCGCAAATGTTGACACCGATCACTCCCTGGTCCGTCGCCACGACGTGCAACGACGTACCCGCGTCGTACACCTTCCTGGCAAAGTCGAGCTCGTTGATTTTGCGATGCTTAGCCAGGATGGCGCCATCGGGTCCCACGAGGATCGCGGAGTTGAACAGCCGGTCGCCGTCCCTCTCGGTGAGACCCGCGACCACCATCACGCCCGCAGAGGAGGCAGCTTCACATAGGCGATCCGACGACGCTCCAGGGATTTCTTGTGCGAGCGCGGCCGCTGTGGGCGAGGTCCACCCAAGGTCGAGGCATTCGGGCAAGACGACAACGGCACACGCGTCGCGAGCGGCGGCATGAATCATCGCCTCCGCGCGGGAAAGGTTCTCTTCGAGTGCTCCTGGAACGACGAGCATCTGGGCCATTCCGATGCGAAGCGTGCGCTTGTCCATGAGGTACGCCTTCCTTGCCCACTCGCCGGCGGGAGTGCGATCCGGCTTTCACCGCCATGTTGACGCTATCGGCACACCTTATTCCTCAACCCTGTTGTGCGAGAGACACGAAGGGTAGGCTCCCAAGATGCGGACTCCGGGACTGTACCGATCTAGCGGGGCTGACTTGCCCTTCGGCTCCCCCACGTCGCGCCACGGCGTTGCCATGGAGGGCTACTTCTGGCGCATCACAGACACGGCCTCGCAACGCGCGATCATTGCGTTGATTGGCGTGCAGCGATCCGCCAAGGGGAAGTGGGCCCTGACGGGCCTTGGCGCTCACCCTGGCCTTTTCTGGCGTCAAGCGGTGCTGAGGGACGTCAAGGCGAGGCGGCGCGGCCCTGGCGCACGATCTGGGTCAAAGTTCTTCGGGGACGATCGGCGGGTGGTCGTCGATCTAGCGCCCGATGCCCAACTCAATGTCACGCTCTGTGACCTCAAGCCTTGGCCATCAAGCCGCCCGTTTGGCGGGTCGAGCTGGTTCCAAGTGATCCCTGGATTGAACCAGTATTGGCATCCGTGGCTACTGGGCGGCAAGGCATCAGGCACCGCCACCATCGGCGAGGAAACCTGGGAGCTCGACAACGCCGACGTCTACGCCGAGAAAAACTGGGGCAAAGCCGGGTTCCCCGACTCGTGGTGGTGGGGACAAGCCCAGGGATTCGCTGAGCCAGAGGTGTGCGTCGCTTTCGCCGGCGGCGAGGTCACGGCCGGCCCCCTTCGCACCGAGGTCACTGGACTCGTGGTGCGCCTTCCCGACGGCACATTGATACGTCTTGGGAACCCGGGAACCTCTCCCGTGCGCGCCAAGATCACGGACGATAGCTGGCTATTGTCTGGCCGTAGCCTGTCTTGGCACGTGGACGTCCAAGGCCACGCGCCGTTGGGTGACGCCCTTGTGCTCCCCGTGCCCATCGTCGAGGAACGGCGCGGGGCGCCCGGCGCCTTGGAGCACCTCGGTGGCACCATGAGCGTCCAGGTGCGACACAGGGGACGTCTGGTGTGGGAAGGGACAAGCCACCTTGCGGGCCTCGAGCACGGAGGGCTCGACCGGGCCGCCGCGGAGGAGCGCCGGAGATCCACCTAGTCCTCGACGATGCCCGTCTCCGACCGGACGGTGCTACGGTCAAACTATGACAATCAAGGATATCGGCCCCCGTCCCCAGTCGTTTGATCTGGAGACCGAGACGGTCGAAAACGAGAATTACCGCACCGTGGCCTGGAGTGGAAAGTACTTGCAGGTCACCCTCATGTCGATCCCCGTTGGCGGCGAGATTGGGCTCGAGAAGCACCCGGAGACGGACCAATTCATCCGACTCGACGGCGGTCGTGGCCGGGCCCAGATGGGAGCCGCCAAGGATGACCTGACCTTCGACCAGGAAGTCTCCGATGGCTGGTGCGTCCTTGTGCCGGCAGGGAGTTGGCACAACATCACCAACATTGGCGACGAGCCGATGCAGGTCTATACGGTGTACGCGCCCCAGCACCACGCCCCGGGCAAGGTGCACACGACCAAGGCGGTAGCCGACAAGGACGAGAACGACGAGCCCGCGGACTGGTCCTCGCAACCGGCCGACGCCGAGGACGAAGAGGCCTGAGTCGATCCCACGGCACCGAGACCCGGAGCCCCGGAGCCCCGGAGTCCCGCTCTACCTAGAGATCAGCGGCCATGTCGGCAAAGTGCGCGTAGTCCTTCTTGAACGCCACGGCGATGGTGTCAGTGGGCCCCGAACGGTGCTTGGCGACGATGAAGTCGGCCTCGCCTGGTCGGTTGTCGCGGTCGTAGGCATCGTCCCTGTGAAGCAAGATCACGATGTCTGCATCCTGCTCGATTGCTCCTGACTCACGCATGTCGGACAGCATGGGTCGCTTCTCCGTGCGCTGCTCGGCGCCGCGGTTGAGCTGTGAGATCGCGATGACGGGCACCTGGATCTCTTTGGCGAGCAGCTTGAGCGCGCGGGAGAACTCTGAGACCTCTTGCTGGCGAGACTCGACTTTGCGGCCCGAGCTCATGAGCTGGAGGTAGTCGACTACCACCAACTGCAAGTCGTGCTGCTGCTTGAGTCGCCTGCACTTGGCGCGGATCTCCATGAGCGACATGTTGGGGCTGTCGTCAATGAAGAGCGGCGCCTTGGCGATGCGGGCCGCGGTGGACGCTAACTGTTCCCAGTCATTGGGGCCCATAGGGCCCTTGGTGAGTTTGGTGAGCTTGACGCCCGCCTCTGCCGAAAGCATGCGCTTGGTGATTTCCTCACGGCTCATTTCGAGCGAGAAGATGACCGAGGCCTTGCCGTGTGCGATCGAGGCAGAGCGCGCGATGTCGAGGCCAAGCGTCGACTTGCCGATTGCAGGGCGCGCCGCGAGGACGATCATCTGGCCGGCTTGGAAACCGCCAGTGAGATCGTCGAGTTGACGGAAGCCTGTGGGGATACCCAGCATCTTGCCGTCGCGCGCCGATGCCGCGTCGATCTCTTCGAGGGTGCGTTCCATGACGTCGCCGATGGGCAAGAAGTCTTCGGAGTTGCGCCGCTCGGTGACAGCAAAGATTTCAGACTGGGCGCTGTCGACAACCTCGTCTACCTCTGCGCCATCGGCGTCGTAGCCCATGTTCGCGATGCGGGTACCGGCCTCGACCAGCTTGCGCAGGATGGACTGCTCGCGCACCAAACGCGCGTAATAGCCTGCCGAGGCCGCGGAAGGCACAATCGAGATGAGCGTGTGCAAGTACTCGGCACCGCCGATACGCGCCAAGTTGCCAGCGCGCTGCAGCTCGGATCCCACGGTGAGGGCATCGACTGGATCCCCGGAGTTGTAGAGCTTGGTGGCGGTGTCAAAGACCATCTCGTGAGCGGGCCGGTAGAAGTCGTTGGCGCGTACTACCTCGATGACATCGGCCATCGCGTCCTTGGAGAGCATCATGGCGCCCAGCACCGATTGCTCTGCCTCAACATTCTGCGGCGGTGTGCGGTCTAGAGTGCGCGGCGAGTAAGCGGCCTCAAGCTCATCTACTGACACGCTTGACACCCCTAGTTCTCATGATTTTCATCACCCGCATTGTCATCATGCGAGTCTTGCACCTGGCTGTGACACGCCACTCTAGAGAGACCAGGGGTGGGCCACAAACGGGACAAAGTGGAAGCCCGGTGGACGGTCTGTGCACACACACGGCGGGGGGTGGGGACAGGTGCCCCATTTCTGTGGAGAGCAATACCTTCCAGAGGCCAAATGTGGCCCAAAACATCGGATTAGCAGGACAGTTGACGTGTCCCCCGCTGTGGATAACTTGGGGGACAAACTTTCCGGCGTGTTGCGTGTTGGCGTGTCGAGCGCGTCGGCGCCGCGCCCGCGGCGAGTCCCGATCGACACGCCGCAGGACTTCGCGCTTGGGACGAAAGGCGGAGCGAATGGGACTGCACGCGCCTATGAAAAAACCTCGGCGTCTGGCCCGCCCACGAGGTGGAGGGTCAGACGCCGAGGCGTTGAGCGAACTTAGCTAGCGGCGACCACGTGGACGTCGACGGTGGCCGTCACATCCGCGTGCAACGACACCTTGACCTGGTATTCGCCCACGGCCTTGATGGGGGAAGCGACGTGAATACGACGCTTGTCCACCGTGGCGCGCGAGCCGATAGCGTCGGCGATGTCGCCGGTGCTGACGGCGCCAAAGAGACGGCCGCTGGGGCCGGCGACGACCTTGACGACCACGGGGTTGGCCTGGAGTGCGTCGCGCGCAGCCTGGGCCTCCTCGATGGTTGCGAGCTCACGGCCACGCTGGGCCTTGCGCATCGCGTCGATGGACTTCTCAGCACCTGCCGACCACGGGGTGGCCAACTTGCGGGGGACGAGGAAGTGGTTGGCATAGCCGTCCTTCACCACAACAACGTCGCCTGCGACACCAAGTCCTGCTACCTCGTGCGTGAGGATGATCTTCGACATATCAATCCTCCTTAACGGCCAGAGCCGGCGTAGGGCAGGAGCGCGAGTTCGCGAGCGACCTTGACGGCGCGCGCGATCTGACGCTGTTCCTGGACAGTCACACCAGTGACGCGGCGTGAACGGATCTTCCCGCGGTCCGAGATGAACTTACGGAGCAGGGGAGTGTCCTTGTAGTCGACCTTTGTGACCTTGGCGGCCTTCAGAGGGTTGACCTTCTTACGCGGCTTGCGCGTGTCGATCTTTGCCATTGCAGTCTTTCCTTACATCAACAAGAGGGGCTACGAAGCGGGAATGCCGCGTCGTGCTGTCTAGAACGGGGGCTCGTCCGAGGACGGAGCCGATGCCCACGGGTCGTTGTCGGCGCCACCGGCAGGAGCGCTGGCGTAGCCGCCGCCGCCTCCGCCGCCGCTGAAGCCACCACCGCCGCCCGAGCCTGCGCGCTGTGTGCGCGTGACCTTGGCGGTGGAGTACCTGAGCGAGGGTCCAACCTCATCGACCTGCAGTTCCATGACGGTGCGCTTTTCACCGTTTGCTTCCCACGAGCGCGACACGAGGCGGCCTACAACGACCACTCTCATGCCCTTAGTGAGCGACTCGGCCACATTCTCAGCGGCCTCGCGCCACAAGGAGCAGCGCATGAACAGGGTGTCCCCGTCCTTCCACTCGTTCGACTGACGGTCAAACGTGCGGGGGGTGGACGCCACCGTAAAGTTGACCACTGCTGCACCGGACTGAATGAACTTCAGTTCGGGGTCGCCGGTCAGATTGCCGATCACGGTGATCTGGGTGTCGCCTGCCATGATGTGTCCCTGTCGTGTCGTGGGTGTGACTGCTAGTGAGCGT
>SWCC01018034.1_pt1 | contig 10939 bp, 7 predicted proteins | sample 4692971 | NCBI WGS metagenome assembly SWCC01 (sample SAMN10267277, study PRJNA491770) | bioreactor metagenome | isolation source: DHS bioreactor inoculated with subseafloor sediment | place: Japan: off Shimokita Peninsula | collected 2006-08 | reverse complement strand
TTCAATGATACTATAAGCGACCCGGATTAAAGGTTCATCATGCTTACCTTCAATCGATTTAAATAGCCGTGTCAATAGTACTTGGTTCATCTGACTTTAATTGATTAGTTACAAATGTACTTCAAAAATTAGTTATTTGTAAAATTATTCGAACTAAAAACTTGTCCACTCCGGCAGCAATCGGTTAATCCAGATTCCACAGCTTCAGTAAAATAGAATGAACTGGATTACTCCTGTAGCTAATAACAGGAGCACTGGGCCATTCGAAACGAGGCTTGCGAGTAGCTTCCGATTAAACCAGCAAACCTCCCTTCTTCCATGCGGATTGAAAATCCGGCGTTAATAAGGTGCGGATGACATATCTGCACCAGCAGCTAACTGCTTTCGACAGATATTGAGGAGCGGGTTCATATTACTTTTCTTTCTTGTTTTTCAGTTTTTTTGTGGTATCAGTTATTTGCTCCAAAAAATGTTTTTCCACTTCCGACAATTCATTTTGTTTAAGCGCTTTATATTTCTCATGTTCCGAATGTGCTTTCTGTAAAGCTTGCTTATGGCTTATTGTTCCGGCGTGGTTCAAAACATCTTTTCTTGTTAATTGCAGAAAACTATCCAATTGCTCAATCCAGTCTTTCATGTACATTGGGGTTTGGTTGAGTGCTTGAATTTCCGCTATTTCAAGATATGCTGTAACAATCCGGTTTAAGATATCCAATTCTTGTTCCGAAAGATAATTCTTTGCAATTTCCGCTTCCTGCTTTGTCGGTTTTGTGCCTTTAAAACTACTAAGACCAAGATTGGGCACCGTCGAATCAACTCTTTGGTAAATTACCTCAGCAGCAGTTTTTCCGTGCGCTGCCCAGTGCATTTTATTTTGAACGGTTTTAAAAAACACCATTGACATTTCCAGCGATGGGTCGTAATCGATACTGGTTGCATAAATATCTAAAACTTTGCGCCAAAACACCTTTTCAGAAGAACGAATATCCCTGATACGCGCCAATAGTTCATCGAAATAATTTCCACCACCTGCTTGTTTTAGCAGATCATCGTTCATTGTAAAACCTTTCACAATGTATTCCTTTAAACGTGCTGTTGCCCATTGTCGGAATTTTGTTCCCTGATGGCTTTTTACCCGGTAACCAACCGAAATAATAACATCCAGGTTATAAAGCTTTACATTTTGTGTTTGTGTTTTTCCTTTAATGGCGCCATGTTGGGTGGTGTGTGCAAAATTTGCACATACCAATTCTTCGTCCAGTTCGCCTTCATTAAAAATGTTATTGATATGTTTTGTAATTACCGAACGTTCTTTCTGAAACAATTCGCCCATTTGCGCTTGCGAAAGCCAAACCGTTTCTTCTTCCAGCCGGACATCAATTTTTGTTTGTCCGTCTTCGGTTTGATAGAGTAGTATTTCTGAATTTCCCATGTTTAACCAGTAAAATATTTCACAAAAATATTTGGTTGCTCTTTGTTGTGTTGTTTTAAATGAGCTGTTGCCCTATTTTATACCCACTAGCAAAACCGAAGCAGTAGTGCATATCCCCATGAGCTGGGTTTTATAAAATGAGTTACAAACTCAAGATAGCAACCCCCTCGTTTCCGCTTCGCTCAAACGAGGAGGAGAAGGGTAAATTGTTTTTTCTGAGGCTTTGCAGCTGCACCAAGCCATGCGTGCAACCGGCTCCCTATTAAACCCAGTGAACCTCCCCTCTCCCAAGCGGTTGAAAACAGCAGTGAACTCATGTTGTTTTGTGAACTGTACCAGGCACGGAAGCTTGCCAATCACCAAGCGTGAGGGGAACAGCATGCTCCGGATTATCCAGTACAACTGGAATCCCAAAAAACGGATTGAAAACACTATACTCAAACCACTAATCGGAAGGTGGTTGCAAGCAGGACATGTTTAGTTCAACATACCCTCCAATGCAAAGCGTATGCAAGCAACGCTTGATTAGAGGCTAAGTGTTATGCGTTCATGCTTTTTTCATTTATTTTAGAAACAACTATTTTTTTCATAAAATTAGACTACATAAATATCTAGATAGCTCTTCCAAAAGTCTGCATCTGAAAATGAATATTCAAATAAGTCGTCATCATCTATGTTCCCATATGTTGCTACATAATTGTTTAATAGTTTTTCAGTTTTATATATAAGTTTAGTGACAGCAATGTTCCTTTTATTTTCTATATTTAATTCGAATCTATCATCAGAATTTTGATATACTAAATCCTTGTCAATTGAATCATCAAATGTTTTGCCTTTAAATGAATTATATTCTTCAGGAATTCACTTTTCATTAAGGAATAGGAATCTTCCATATTCATTTGCAGAAACACCAGATTCACGAATCAATTTTTTTATTTTTTTAATATTGACTATTATTTTTTCATAATCAGTTTCTTGTTGTTCCTTTTCCGCTATTTCTTCGAAATCAGTTTCAATAATTGGTTTTTCTCCTATTTCTTTCAATTGTTCCTGAAGCTCACTGATTGTAGAAATCATTTCCTTTTGATCAAGCGCAAATGCTTGATTATCTTCGATTAATTTCGAGTTCTCATTTTTTAACTTGTCAAAGATTTCTTCTTCGATTTCAATTTTCTTTTTGATTTCTATTGTTTTCTCTCCATATTGGTAAACAGGTTGGCTACCTAAACCTTTCATTTCTACGGTGCCAATTTTATTCCATTGTTTCGGGAAAGTACATTTAGAAACGAACTCATAAGATGACAATATGCTGCCAGGAACACAGTATTTTCCAATACGAGCACATCGGTCTATAGGAGTACCTTGTGGGTCTAGTTCGTTATGCCCATCATATTTAAGAAGAAAAACTTGTCCATAATCGAGCGCAATTTTCACCTTTGTTTTAAACCCTGTAATTTCTGATAAATTTGACTCTATATCCTTGATCCTAAGAACTAAGCTTAAAGCATCATCAATTTGCGTTGCTTGGTCAAATATCCCCATCAGCTCATCACCAATATATTTGACAACCTTACCGTTTGAGTTCTCAATATATTCCTTAACAATGTCAGAAAATTGCTTTAATCTTAGTATCCATTTTTCAGGTTCATCTTGATTATCAATCTTAAATTTTGTTGAATCAACTAAGTCGATAAAAATTACCACAGAATCAACGAATCCATCTCGAATTTGCTTAACTAAAGCAGTTTCTTCATCTTTAATTTCTGCTACCTTTGATTTTATTTTCTCCAAGTTGTCCAATTTCTCATTAATTGGCTTGTTTTAAAGGGGCTTAAAAACTCTTTTTTTTCGTCATAATCTCATGATTTTTTTGAGATGGCAATTCACTTTATTCTTTTTATTATTGCTGATAATAAATATTCACGTCTCATATTTTCCAGCATGACGCATAACGCCAAAATAAATTTATCGTGAAATATATTTCTGTTTTGCCAACTGAAAAAGATTAGTATACTCCATCAGATTCCGGAGAATATATTTATAGAGCAAGCCATTGTCTGCATTAAAATTATGGGAGTATTTTGATCGTATCATTTGTTCAACTTTTATTGATGTTCACAATTTACAATAATTTATTTTGACAATTGCCTCCAAATTGAAAATCTCCTGGCTAAACGGTAAGAATGCCCTGTCCACACCGGCCGCTAACCGCTTTCGACAGATCCTGACAGACCCTGAAGAGCTGGGGTTGCAATAATTCTCGTACTTTTTTCATGTCTGTTTGTTTCATCACTTTTCCATCTATTTGAAAAAGCAAGATAAACAGACCTAATTTAGTGTCCGGATGTTTCCGGAATAGGTGTCCGAATGCTTCCAGAATTTGCAGGGGGAGCAGGGGAACGCCTAATTATTGGACACAGTCTATTTCTTAGTTTATCAGTTTGTTAGATTCCTTAAATCTTAACTTGCGCCCATCAATTAAAATAGGAGAAGTTGAATTCAACGCGTTATTAGCTGATATTCTTTTATCAAACTCAACAAAACAGAATCCTTTAGACTGACCATTTCTATAACCCCCAGACCATCTTGGAATAATTACGTCCACAACTTCGCCAAATTTTCCAAGTGCTTCATACAATTGTTCTTCTTCAAGGTCATACGGTATGTTTCCAACATAAATTCTAGCATATTCAGACCTATCTTCCTCTTCCGTTTCTGGAACTGATTCAGTCGATGGTAAGTGAATTTGATAGCGAGGTACTGCTTTTCTTGAACCACCATATTTTTTCTTGTATTTTGTTGCCTCATTAGAAGACATTGTTGTAGACAAAATTCCATGTAATCGCAATGATTCAATTAGTTCTCGATATTCTTTTTCATCAACTATTCCTACAGTATCAAAAATTTCTTTCGCAGAAATAAGTCTGCCATTAACGCCAAGTCTTACTACTGTTTTTTGTTCTCGGGATAGTGTTATATTGTCAAATTCTTCAAGCCATAATTTTTCCTCTGGACTATATACATGTTTGTAAAAAAGAGTAATTGAAAAAGTCTTGTTTTTAGATTCTAGAACAGGTTCGACCATATCATTGCTTTTCATTAACTCATGTATCCTTCTAATTCCTTCACCTAACTCTCGAATAAATCCAGTTTCACGCAATACTCTTGCTATATAAGTATTTCTTGATTGATGCACACCTGATAGAGATTTTAAATCACTGATGGTGATAGAAGATAGTAATTCACCTGGATTTTTAATAACAAGCCTATCATCAAAAATTTTCACTTCAATTCCTCTACCTTCACTGCTGTAATCTCTGTGTGTTATCGCGTTGACAAGTGCTTCCCTACAAGCTAATTCAGGATACATAATTTGATTTCTAAACATTGCATCTTGTGAAAATCTTGTGTCTGTCAAATGAGGTCTAAGCAGATCCCAACTACTTTCAATTAATTGAAAGATATTACCATTTGCTTCTCCTACCTCTGTCACATTAAAACTTTCTCCCGTTTTTTCTTCTATTCCATTAACCTTTAAAATTCTAACTTGCAATCTTGGATGCCATTTACTGGACTTTTTTGAAAATAGCAATAAAGCAGCCTTCCTAAGTTTCAATGAAGAGCCATCAAACTCGGCGAGGTCTAGATATTGCAAAAGCTTTTCGGGTGATATAAGTTTTGATATTTGGCGAGAAATCTGTTCTATTAATTCGTTATCTAAATCAGTAATTTTCGCTAAATCCACGAATTGCCTATCATATTCTCTGGATGTTTTTTCTTCTCGGTCAAAATTAATTTTTTCAGATGCTGTCGGTACTGATTCTCTATCCCTTCTTTGAAAACATTCACCTTTTGATGTTAAGTGCACATAATCAGACCCCTTGCTCACCGAGAAATAAAGAACTGTTTTTCCTTCATAATTAATTATGGCAGCTTGTTTTAATGGTACAGGTGTCTCTTTTAAAATACAGTCTTTAGGCGAACCAATAATTTCATTTATCTTTCCCGTTTTAAGAGGGAGGCCTGTAACAGAATGATTGTCCTCAACTCCAACAAACAGTTCCCCACCGTCCGCATTTGCAAATGCAACAAGCGTTTTTGCGATATCATATTTTATTTCAGAGATATTTCTTGGTGTTTTATTATCTGGACGGCCTTCATATCCGCTTTTAAATTCTCTATAATAGCTTTCCCCAATTTCTATTGCGATTTCGACTCTTTCTCGTAGTTTTAATATATCTTCCATGTTGTTAATTTTTGTTTGTTTTATGAAGCGTTCCAACAGCTGACAGCGTAGTCAGTGGGAGATTGCGGGGCACTTTCCTGTCAAGTTATACAAAGTTAAAGCGGGTGGATAACCCTTGAATATACTATTATTCCGGCTATTATTTTTATACATTATCAACACCCGTGTTTTTTATTATTATATCTTTCAATTGTCTGTAGCTACGAACTTTCACGTTTTCATTCTTTTTTTTAAAAGCATTTTCTGGGTCAAATCTTATACAATAAAATCCTTCTTTTCGAGCGGCATTTATACCAAAATCAGAATCTTCAATTACAATGCATTCAGCCACCTTTTTATTTATTAATTGAGGGATTAAACTATACGTTTTTAACAATTTGTCATTTTCACTTTTTTCTCTACCAATAACCCATTTAAAAAGATTTAATATCCCAAGGTGTTTTAAAAGTATGGTTACATTTTTTGTGCTGTTTGTAGTAACTATTGCTAAGTCAAATTTTGAATGAAATTGTTCGATTGTCTTTTTCATATTATCATATGGAATGCAATATGATGAAAGATTTGAGAAAAACAATTCATGTCTTTTTTTTACAATTTCATCAATCTGTTTTTCAGATAATCCTTTTGACTTTTTTGTCAAAAATCCTTTTGTACTTAGCCCAATGAAATTTTTTTCAGAAAGAGATTTAGATAACTTTATGTCATATTCCGGTAGGATTTTTTGTAGTGCTTTAAATCGACCCAAATCAGTATTTGCAATTACGCCATCAAAATCAAAAATTAAACAAGTTATTTCATTTTGCATTGTAATCCATTTTTGAATCTCGTTTATAGTCTTTCGTAATCATCCAGGGTAATCTAATATTTGACTTATCACTTTCGAGATAAAAAAAGTCTGGTTTAAATGTTGGAAAAGGTTCTTTCATATATGTTAACATTCGTATTTCATTTGCACCCATTGACTGAAAATATTCCGTATATTTTTTTGCCGTATTCCCTGAATGTAATTCTCCAGCGACTAGCAAAACTTTATCAATATTTTTTGAAATTCTTATGTTTTCACAAAATCCTTCTTTTCGCTCTTTATTTGTCCAGTCATAAACTCGGTCAATTACAATAATAGGCACATTCCCGAGAACCCCAGAAAGTAAAGCTCCAGTAATTGAACCACCACGACCTATTCCCACTATTAACGTTGGATAATAATTTGCTTTTATTAAGTCTTCTTTTAACTGTGTGATCCCCTTTTCGACCTTTCTCCAGCTTATTTTCAGCATTGGTTTAAACCAGTTTATTAGAGTCCGGATAGAGATAATTCCTCCAAGCACGGAAAATAAATACAATATTATCTCAAAGGCTATTTTCATAAGCTATCGTTTTTCAATATGCATAAATACTCTACTCTTTTGTATATAAATGTACTACTAACTACAAGTGGATTGTTAGTAACTTGCTTCAAGCCAGAAATCAAATCCTGTTCGAAAAGATCAGAGTTGCAAATCCATACCAGGCTGGGAATGAAACTATTCATTTAGTAAATTTGCAAATATTTCTATTTTTCGATTGAGGCCTTTAATTCTGAGTCTATAAATTTCAACCCACATGAAATAGGCAACTTCAAATCATCACAGAAAAAAAATACTTCTCTTCCTTTATAATTTCTAGCTGCGGAATATTGAAGATTATATTCGAAATGCCGTCTCTTCTGATACAGACTTGTGATTTCTGGCACGCTATCATATGAAAGTATCCAACGCTTATTTACATTTCGCTGAATACGATCGGCTAAGCGCTTGTGATCCTCTGTTAAATATGAATTCAAATAAAGATCTTTTGCCTTATTAAAATAAGGTGGATCAAAGTATATCAGGCTATTATCATCCAAGGCTGGAATATAGTTTTCAATATAATCCTCTGCGTCAAGATTTGAAATAAAAATGTTGTCACTAAAAAGACCAATTAGCTCAATTCTTCTAATGAGGTCATTCCTTGAAAACCGAGCATCCATTTTATAATTGCCATCTTGATTCAAACCTCCAATTACGCCAGCTTTTAAAACTCCTGAACGATTGCATCTATTCATGTAGAAAGTCGAAAAGCCTACTTCAAATAAATCGTATTTAGAAGGATTCTTTAATATTTCTCTTCGAAACTTCCATTCGTCAATTGTTAAAGAAGCTGACGCTATTTTGCTACAAAGAAGTTCATTCGTGTTCTTGACAGCATACCAAAATGCATAAATCCTTCTATCGGAGTCATTAAGATGAATATACTTGACTTTTCGAGATAATAAAAGCGATAATGCGACACCAGCACCGCCAGCGTAAGGTTCAACATAGTGCCCATCTATTTGATTCGATTCCAGTAGCTCTTGCACAAATGGCGTTAATTTCTGCTTTCCGCCTGGGTATCTTAAAGGTGTTCTGTTCATTTAAAGTTAATTCATTGCTTCTAAAAGCGGATAAACATTATTAAACAATGTAAATATATCATGAGGCGCAATTGAGAAATATTGATTATGAACAAGCTGATTCATAGAGGTTACTGAAAGTAGTCCTGACGATTTTGACAGTTCTGAATTAGCGCCATGCAAAGCTTTCACCATCCCTTGATTGGAATTGTTTGAAGTTAAGTGCCTAGTGACGGCCGATAGCAATTGTTTTAAAGTCTTTTGCTTTGTTTTATCATTTTTTGTTTCCGCAGTTTGGATTGAATTTTCTCTACAGTAAATATTAGCGGATATTTCAAACATGCTTCTTAGAAGAAAGCAAAAGGCGATCGGATTGTCCTTTACTTTTAGCTTTTTTAATTCATCCCTTAGGGTTACTAGTTTCTGCCTATCATTTCCCGTCGGGTTAAACTTCCTTAAAGTATTCGTCACTGTCCGTTGATCAAAAATCGCATATGCTTTAGGTTTTCCAGATGCTTGATTTAACTGTTGAGAAAATGAATTTGGGAAAGTTGTCCGTTGTCCATTATTGGCTTGGTTTTGTGGCGATTGGGCTGACAACACTAAATTATCTAGGTTATTCCCGTTTTGTGCTATAGGCTGATTAGAAGTATTGGAGGGTTTATTATTCTGCTGGGTTTGAATAACAGGTATCCTATAATTTGCCGCAAAATCCGATGTTTTCGAACGTATTTCTTTAAACCCAAAAACTTGGAGCCCGATATCTCTCATCATATCTTCAAGTTCGTTGCAATATTTAGTCTTGGGATAATGTTTTGCTAAATCTGCGATAGAGTGATATCCAAGACGACCAATAACAGTTCTCAGAGCTTCATCCAAAACCGTCAATGGATAGTCACCACTCCATCGTTCCTTTTGTTGATTTGTTACGTTCTTTCCACCTGCTAAATACTTTTCCAAAATATCTAGAGTAGGCTCATGTGCTTTTTTTTCATCGCGGTTTTGCCGCGCTTTTGCGACGGAAGTCCAAGGGTCTCTACTCGCTTTTTCACCCTTTGCATGAGTAAGATTTACAATTTTGTCAACCTTATCTTTTTCTTTCTTCGAATATATACTGCATGGTATTTCTTGATTGTCTTTTATCCAATTTCCATTAAGACTATCAATCCGCTTTTTTAAAGAATCAGGAATATTGAAGTCATCCTTATCATGAATACCGTGAATCAACTTTAACGCTGCAGTTCTTCTATTCCCTTCTTTTACTACGTAACCACTATCGTCTAGAATGATCAAATTTTCAGTGGGTAAATATCCATCTTCAATAATGCTTTCAACGACTGCGTAAAAACGGTCCGGTTTAATCGCAATCATTGCATTTATAGCATCTTGTTCTGATTTCTGAGGAACCGTCCGATAGTTCTTCAAATCGAGGTTTATGTCCTCAATACTTAAGTCAATGTCGTTTAGTTAGCAAAAGTAGCTAAAAGGCCTGATTTTATTGATGTTTTGGCAGAAAATAGTTCTTTGAAAAGTTTGTAATTAGCAAGTTGTTGCTTATTTTGTAAGGGTATATAGGGGGTAACCCAAGTATCAATCCAAGAAGCTGTTATCGAGAAAAATTATCTAAAGAAATATCATATGAACTTGAAAAAGAGGAGTTTAGGAGCCGTTCAAAAGACGGCCTTTCAGGGGTATTTTCTCGGAACAGAAAACTTTCGTTAAAAAATTTAATCGTCATCATCATCATGTTTAAAAGTTCTATCCAGCGCGAACTTGATAGTTTCTTCAAGGCGGTTTCCAACAGTGAATTCAAAATCAGGGAAGTGACCAAAGGGGCGTTCACCCAGGCACGTGCCAAGCTGAACCCCTGGGCGTTCGAGCGGTTGAACGAAGTTGCCTCAGGGACTTTTTATGAGGATGCGGAATATTACGTTTGGCATGGGATGCGTACTTTAGCGGTGGACGGCACGAGACTGGTTTTGCCCAACCATCCGAGCATTATCGAAGAATTCGGACAGCATCATTTTGGCCCGAAAGCTGACAGTCCACGCTCTTTGGCCATGGGCTCGATGCTTTACGATGTGTTGAACCAAATAACCATCGACAGCAAACTTGCGCCATATTCATCCAGCGAACGCGACCTGCTTCTCCAACACCTGGATAAAGTCAAGGCAGGAGATATGCTTTTGCTCGATCGGGGATACCCCTGTTTCTGGCTGTTGTTTTTGCTCAAAGCCAAAGGGATAGAATTTTGTGTGCGCTTAAAAGAAGATTGGTGGCTCAAGGTCAAGGAGTTTACCGAAAGCGGGGATAAAGAGCGGATTGTTTCTTTTGCCCTGCCCAAAAAAGACCGTAAGAAACTGGCAGGGTTCCCGCACATGTTAGATACTACTGTCGAGTGCAGATTGGTACAGGTAGAGCTGGAAAACGGAGAAAAGGAGATACTTTGCACTTCGCTGACCGACACAAAAAAATATGTTTATGAAGATTTCGAGCAACTTTATCACTACCGCTGGAACGAAGAGGAGGCCTATAAACTGTTGAAAAGCCGGGTTGAGTTAGAGGATTTCTCAGGGAAAACGGCAAGGGCGGTAAAACAGGATTTCTTCGCCAAAGTTTTCTTGATGACACTTTGCGCAGCTTATGCACACCCTATAGAAGAAAAGGTTGTGGCCGAATACCGCGCGGACGAAAAGCGAAAGCACGCACAAAAGATAAACCGCACCAATGCTTTGTCGATGACACAAGACATTTTGATTGGGGTGGTGATAAAAAGTAAATATGAAAAAGCTTTGGAGGCTTTCGATAAAATAGTGGCGAATACCCGCGAAATTGTCCGCCCAGGCCGAAG
>SWCC01014408.1_pt1 | contig 11003 bp, 8 predicted proteins | sample 4692971 | NCBI WGS metagenome assembly SWCC01 (sample SAMN10267277, study PRJNA491770) | bioreactor metagenome | isolation source: DHS bioreactor inoculated with subseafloor sediment | place: Japan: off Shimokita Peninsula | collected 2006-08 | reverse complement strand
ACAGACCGACCGTAGTAACGAAAGGAGGAAGGGCCGCAATGATCTCACGGGCCTGCTGAACACTCACAGCGCGGGGACTCTTGGAGTAGAACACTAGGCCAATGGCATCTGCGCCTGCGTGAGCGGCGGCCAGTGCATCTTCGACACGAGTTATCCCGCATATCTTGCTGCGAACGACTGGCACCGACTATCTACCTATCGAGAGGGAAACGGGATGGTAACAAAAGATCGGTCACCTGCAAGCAAATAGGCGACTGGATATTGGGTCGCACGCATCAGCAACGCACATCCGGCAAACCCGACAGGAAGTGCGGACCGAGGTAGCGTTTCGGCAACTCGAACTCTTCCGGATAGTCGACTTCGACCAGATAGAGGCCATAGGGGTGTGCCGTAACCCCGCCGGTTCGGCGTATACGCGACTGCAACACTTCCCCAGCCCATTCGACTGGCCGCTCACCAGCACCGATGGTCATCAACACACCCGCGAAATTCCGCACCATATGGTGCAGGAAAGCGTTCGCTCGCACATCAATGACGATCAGCCGACCATGTTCGAGCAACTCGAGGTGATGGATGGTTTTGATTGGCGATTTAGCCTGGCATTGCCGGGCTCGGAAGGCGCTGAAATCATGGGTACCGACAAATGCCGCGGCGGCAGCACGCATCCGCTCGATGTCGAGAGGGCGGTGATTCCAGGTCACTTCTTCAGCCATATGCGCTGGGCGAATCTGATCGTTGTAGATCACATAACGGTATCGGCGCGCCATGGCACTGAAACGAGCATCAAAGCGCTGCGGCATCTCCTTCGCCCAGGTGACGCTGATATCAGGCGGCAAGTTCATGTTCGCCCCCATGATCCACGCATGCATGCTACGCGCGACGGTCGTATCGAAATGCACCACCTGACCACTGGCGTGCACCAGCGCATCGGTGCGTCCGGCACAGCTCAAAGTTACGGGCTGACCACCGGCGACTTTGCTCAGCGCGGTTTCGAGTGATTCTTGAATCGACGGCACGCCTGCGCGCTGGCGCTGGAATCCACGGTAGCGGGATCCCTTGTATTCGACGCCCAGAGCGATCCTGGAAACGCCGACGGCAGCCATTTCGGCTGCCGTATCGGGTACTGCTTGGGTCATGATCAGGCTAGTTTGGCGAGCATATCTCGCGCCTCTTGCTGTTGGGCATCGCTGCCTTCGGAAATCACCTCATCAAGGATATCGCGAGCGCCTTCGGCATCACCCATATCGATATAGGCCCGGGCGAGATCCAGTTTCGTGGTGGTTTCGTCGGTATCCGAGAAGAAATCGAAGTCGTCATCCGACGCCCCATCAGCGCTGCTGCCGGCGGTAGCGGAGGCCGGTTCCTGCAGATCCCGGGACAAATTGTCCAGATCCGCTTCCACTTCGCTCAGCTGCTCGGCAAAGCCATTCGGCTGCGCCTCGAACTCAGGCTCGTCGAGCGAGATGTCGAACCCATCTGGAAGCTCATCGTTCGATGTGCCAGTAGGCTCAGCCAGTTCGAAGTCAAGTTCATCATTTTCCATAGCCGCAGGAGCTACGGGCGATTCCTCATCAAGACTCAGCGAAAACTCAGTGTCGGTCGCTGCGGTATTCTTTTCGCTATCCAGATCAAAGGAGAAATCCGAAAAATCGTCCCGTTTAGCATCTGGAACGCTTGCCTCTTCTTCCAGATCGAAGGAGAAATCGCTCGCCGCAGGCTGTACATCGCGCCCAGCCTCGGGCTCATCCAGGGACAAATCATCGAAGTTGAATGGTTGGTCGACCGGTGCAGCGCTTTGAGCTTTATCGCTCAGATCAATATCGAGATCGTCGAGGCTGAGATCGAACGCATCGTCCAGATCCTGCCCTGCGGCCAGAGGAGCCGGATCGTCCAGCTGAAGGTCGTCGAGGTCGAAGCTATCCACATCCAACTGAGTTGCTGCAACCGCAGCTGCCGACGCGCCTGCAACTGTGACCATCGCTGGATACTTATGCTTCAGCTGCTCCACCTCCATCGCTGCACCACCGATCTCGCGCAGTTCAGCTTCCTGACGGGCGAAGCCCTCGCGATTGCCCAGCTCGGCGTAGACCTCCATGAGTTTCAAACGTAGATCACTGCGCTGCGGCTCGTCATTGAGGGCGTTCTGCAGCAACTCTGCGGCCTGGTTGAAACGGCCGTACGCAATATAGATATCTGCCTCGGCCAAGGCATCGCCAGTGGTTCCGGCCAGCTCGTCCGGCGCAGCCGCGCTGGATGTCTGAAACGGTGCTGGCTCAGGCTGCTCCTGACCAATATCGACGAAAGCGGGCGTCCCGACTCGCAGGTCATCGACCGTGTCGACTGCCATCAGACTTTCCTGCAACTCGGCCTCTTTCATCGCATTGCGGCGCGATAGTGCCATCAAACCTACCAAAAGCAGCAGCAATGCACCGCCACCAACCGCGCCAAGCAGCAGGGTATTCGACAGCAAATCATCGATCAGCCCTTTGGGCTCCGGCTCAACAGGTGCTACAGGCTTCGCAGGCGCAGGTTTAGGCGCCGGCTTGGCAGCAGCAGGACGCTCGACAGGCGCAGGAGCAGCGACCGGCGCCGGCTCTTGCTGGTTGGTCGGCGTGGAGTCGACCTCAGAGTCAGCACCAGTCCCGCTAGCTCTATCTTGCGCTGAGCGGGCATCATCCGCCGCAACAGACGGCTGCTGCTGGCCTGCAGTGTCAATCGCAGCGGGGGCCTGACCTTCAGCACCCAGCTGCACCTGGAGCTTGGCAAGCTGGTCATCCTTGAGCTGCATCAGACGCTGCAGTTTTTCCAGCTGCCCTTGCAGGTCATTCAGACGATCTTTCAGCTCATCGTTTTCGCGGCGACTGGAATCGAGGCTTTCCTGCGTTACAGCAAGCTTGTCCCGCAGAGCCTTGCCGCTATCGCCAGAGCCTGTATCGGAGCCTGCAGTAGATTTACCAGCATCGGCCGCCACAAGGCGGAGATTATCGCCGGTATCGCTACGTGACGGCGCATCGCCTGCCTCGGTACGACGCGTCGCGTCCAGCTGGCGAGAGCCAGCAACCGCAGCATTCCGACCTTGGCGCCACGCCGCATTCTGCTCAGCCACCTGAGCGATCGCCTCACCCTGCGAACGCTTGGATATCTGCTGAGCATCCGGCAGACGAAGCACCTGCCCACTCTTCATGCGATTTATGTTGCCGTCAATGAAGGCATCCGGATTGAGATCCTGAATCGCCAGCATTGTCTGATGCACGGTACCGCTACGGCGATTACGCTCAGCTATGTCCCAAAGCGTATCGCGGGCGGAGGTCTTGTATTGACTGCCATCCTGCGTCGGGGCAGCAGTGGCAACGCTGGCAGGGGAAGCGGCAGCCGAACGAACAGGTGCAGGACGTGCTGGCTCAACGGCTCGCGGTGCCGGCGCGGAAATAGGCAGCTGGGGCGCGGCGGCAGCGGCTGTTTCAGGCGAGTAAAGTGGTGGATCGAGCAGCAAGGTATATTCGCGTAGCAGGCGCCCGTTCGGCCAGAGTACCTCTACGAGAAAATTGAGATACGGCTCGCGTACCGGCTTGCTGGAGGAGACTTGAATTACGCTTTTGCCATTCGGCCGCAATACGGGAGTGAATTTCAGGTCTGTCAGAAAGTACTGCCGATCAATACCGGCACGATTGAACTCTTCAAGCGAAGCCAGGACGGGAATGACCTCTCCCGGAGCCAGGCTTTTGGCATCCAGCAGTTCGATTTCCGCGATCAGCGGTTGATTCAATGACGACTGAAGCGTGACCTCTCCCAACCCAAGCGCGTGGGCCATTTCTGTAGTCAGCGCGGTAGCAGCCGCGATTGCCAGCACCAGATTGCGAACCCGAACCATTATTTAATCCCTTGTTTATCTTTTTTTCTCGAACTACGAGAGGGTCTTATTTCACTGCCCGTGCCACCTGCAGGTGGCTCCCCATCAGCAATAAGCCGTTCAGCGCATCGGCTAGAAATATTCTTTGAATTACCAGTAAGTATCTTTTACAGATAGTCTTTTATCAACAACTCACCGGACTGCACAGCATTCAGTGCCGCGCCTTTTCGCACGTTATCAGACACAATCCACAAATTGACTTGGCGTGGATCGCCGATGCCACAGCGCACCCTGCCGACGTAGATGACATCCTGCCCGACCGCATCACCGACCGCCGTCGGGTAGTCATCGCCGCCCACGACTTCAACACCCGGAGCCGCTTCGAGAGCCGCAGATAGCGCCTGCGGATCGACCTCAAGACTGCAGCGCAACGACACTACAAGACTTTCACCAAAAAAAACCGGCGCCTGGATGAACGTGACAGCCACCGCCAGTTCAGGGTTTTGCAGGAGCTGACGAAGCTCGTCGACCAGGCGCCGTTCCTGCGCGCCGTATCCATGCGAATCGACCTCTTCCGTCTGCGCGAGCAAGTTGAACGCCATCTGCCGACCAAACACGCGTGGCTCCAACGGGCGAGCGTTCAGTAGTTCGGTCGTCTGTCTCGCCAGCTCTTTCACCCCTGCGACACCACGACTGGAGACTGGCAGGCACGCCGTAACCGTGACGCCTAGCAACCCCAGCTGATGCCGAACAGGTGCCAACGCAAGCGCCAGTGCAACAGACGCCGGCAGTGGACTGGCAACAGCACGGCGATCCGATGAAGAATCGAGCACCGCACCGTTGACCTCCGGAACCAGACACGGCTGTTCGTCCACGGAGATCGAGCCTGAAAGATCAACGATCCGGCAGCCGGCGGCACTCGCCGCGACATGGCACGCGCTCACCAGAGCGGAGGCACCGACGAGGAACACCAGCTGCACACGCGCGAAATCGAAACGATCCGCCGCGCTTACGCGCAAATTTCGCCCGTTGTACGGAACCGTGTGGCCAACACCCTCGCCGGCGTCCAGCAGGTGCAACTCGCTTAGCGGAAACGCACGCTCCTCGAGCACCTCGACCAGCGCTTCGCCTACCAGGCTGACCGATCCGACAACCGCAACACCGACACCTGTAGGCATCGCCACCTCCACGCATTAAGGACCGGCACTGTAGCGAAATGACAGATCGCTGCAAGCAGCGCCGCCGAGCGGCACACCGCATAAATGAAAACGCCGCGAACAAAGTCGCGGCGTCGGGCACCTCACAGAAGACGCATCAACGTTCCAGCAGGATACGCAGCATACGACGCAGAGGCTCGGCAGCACCCCACAGCAGTTGGTCACCCACAGTGAACGCGCCTAGATAATGGGAGCCCATGTTCAGCTTGCGCAGACGCCCCACCGGCACGCTCAGGGTTCCAGTGACTGCCGCCGGACTCAACTCCTGCATGCTGGCATCGCGGTGGTTCGGCACCAGCTTGACCCAGGGATTGTGCTGACTGATCAGCCCTTCGATATCGGAGATCGGCACATCTTTGTTCAGCTTGATGGTCAGGGCCTGGCTGTGACAGCGCATAGCGCCGACGCGGACGCAAATGCCGTCAACGGGGATCGGGTTCTTGAAGCGACCGAGGATCTTGTTGGTCTCAGCCTGCGCCTTCCACTCCTCACGGCTCTGCCCGTTCGGCAGCTCCTTGTCGATGTAGGGGATCAAACTGCCGGCCAGCGGCACGCCGAAATTGTCGACCGGGAATGCTTCGCTACGCTGGGTTTCAGCCACCTTACGGTCGATATCCAGGATCGCGCTGGCGGGATTGGCCAGATCATCGGCCACGGCCGCATTGATTGCACCCATCTGCTTGATCAGTTCGCGCATGTTCTGCGCGCCGGCGCCGGAGGCTGCCTGATAGGTCATCGCGCTCATCCACTCGACCAGACCGGCTTCGAACAGACCGCCAAGCCCCATCAGCGCCAGGCTGACGGTGCAGTTGCCGCCGATGTAGTTCTTGGTGCCGGCATCCAGTTGCTGGTCGATCACACGACGGTTCACCGGATCGAGCACGATCACCGCATCGTCCTGCATGCGCAGCGACGACGCCGCGTCGATCCAATAGCCCTGCCAGCCGGCTTCACGCAGCTTCGGGAAGACTTCATTGGTGTAGTCGCCGCCCTGACAGGTCAGGATCACATCGAGACCTTTCAGCTCGTCGATGCTGTAGGCGTCCTTCAGCGCAGCGGTTTCCTTGCCAATATCGGGGCCCTGGCCGCCGACATTGGAAGTGGTGAAGAACACGGGCTCGATCAGGTCGAAATCCCGCTCTTCCAGCATCCGCTGCATGAGCACGGAACCGACCATACCGCGCCAACCGATCAGACCTACACGTTTCATCGCAACTACACCTATAGAAAAAGTGGCCCGCGCAGATTAAGGCGGGCCAGAAGATTACAACTTCGCGAGGGCCGCGACTACTGCATCGCCCATCGCCTGAGTACCGACCTTGGTACAGCCTTCCGACCAGATATCACCGGTACGCAGGCCCTGATCGAGCACATCGCTCACCGCCTGCTCGATGGCATCGGCCGCTGCGACCTGATTGAAGCTGTAACGCAGCATCATCGAAACGGAGAGGATGGTCGCCAGCGGATTGGCGATGCCTTGGCCAGCGATATCCGGTGCCGAACCGTGGCATGGCTCGTACATGCCCTTGTTGCCCGCATCAAGCGAGGCAGATGGCAGCATGCCGATCGAGCCGGTCAGCATCGACGCCTCGTCGGAAAGGATGTCGCCGAACATGTTGTCGGTGACGATGACGTCGAACTGCTTCGGTGCGCGCACCAGCTGCATGGCCGCGTTATCGACATACATGTGGCTGAGCTCGACGTCCGGGTAGTACTTGGCCACCTCCTCGACCACGGCACGCCAAAGCTGGCTGGACGCCAGTACGTTGGCCTTGTCCACCGAGCAGAGCTTCTTGTTGCGCACCATGGCCATGTCGAAGCCGACCTTGGCGATGCGGCGGATCTCGCTCTCGCTGTACGGCAGCGTGTCGTAGGCCATGCGCTCGCCGCTCTCCAGCACCTTGCTCTCGCGCGGCTGGCCGAAATAGATGCCACCGGTCAGCTCGCGAACGATGAGGATATCCAGACCGGCGACGATTTCCGGCTTGAGCGACGAAGCCTCTGCCAGCTGCGGATAAAGCAGTGCCGGACGCAGGTTACCGAACAGGCCCAGCTGGGAGCGAATCTTCAGCAGACCGCGCTCGGGACGAATGGCCGGATCGATGGTGTCCCACTTCGGGCCGCCAACGGCGCCAAGCAGAATCGCATCGGCAGCACGCGCACGCTCCAGGGTTTCGTCCGCCAGCGGCACGCCATATTTGTCGACTGCTGCGCCACCCAACTCGTCATAGCTCAGCTCGAAGTCCAGCTGGAACTTGTCATTGGCCAGCTGCAGAACCTTGACCGCCTCGGCCATGATCTCCGGGCCGATACCATCACCGGGCAGAACCAGAATCTGTTTGCTCATCACATTCCTCGATTTTCACTGGGTGGATGCCGTTGTGTTCATCCACCAAAACTCTGCAAGTGGACGGATGATGCGTCATCCACCCTACCCTCATATCACTTGATGGCGCCGAATAACCATGGCTGGTTCTGCTGGTGGCGGGCCTCAAAGGTCTTGATCGCTTCGGCGTCCTGCAGCGTCAGGCCGATATCGTCCAGACCGTTGAGCAAGCAGTGCTTACGGAAAGCGTCGACCTCGAAGCTGTACTGTTTGCCGTCCGGGCGTGTCACGACCTGCGCGGCGAGGTCGACGGTCAGCTGGTAGCCCTCGCTGGCTTCGGCCTGTGCGAACAGCTCATCGACTTCCTCTTCCTTCAACACAATCGGCAGCAGGCCGTTCTTGAAGCTGTTGTTGTAGAAGATATCGGCAAAGCTCGGCGCGATGATCGTACGGAAGCCGTACTCCTCCAGGGCCCACGGCGCGTGCTCGCGGGAGGAGCCGCAGCCGAAGTTCTCCCGAGCCAGCAGGACGCTTGCACCCCGATAGCGGGGGAAGTTCAGCACGAAGTCCTTGTTCACCGGACGCTGCGAGCAATCCTGGTTCGGCTGACCGACGTCCAGATAGCGCCACTCGTCAAACAGATTAGGGCCAAAGCCGGTGCGCTTGATGGACTTGAGAAACTGCTTCGGAATGATCTGATCGGTATCGACGTTGGCACGATCGAGCGGGCAGACCAGGCCGGTGTGTTGGGTAAAGGCTTTCATCCGTTCTCTCCTCAGGCCTGGACCAGTTCGCGTACATCGATGAAGTGGCCGGTTACCGCCGCAGCGGCCGCCATGGCCGGGCTGACCAGATGGGTGCGTCCACCGGCGCCCTGACGCCCCTCGAAGTTGCGGTTGGAGGTCGAGGCGCAATGCTCGCCACTGCCGAGCTTGTCCGGGTTCATCGCCAGGCACATTGAGCAGCCCGGTTCGCGCCACTCGAAGCCGGCCTCGACGAAGATCTTGTCCAGCCCTTCGGCCTCGGCCTGCTGCTTGACCAACCCCGAACCCGGCACCACCAGCGCCTGCTTGACGTTCGCCGCCACCTTTCGCCCTTTGGCGACTTCAGCCGCCGCGCGCAGGTCCTCGATCCGCGAGTTGGTACAAGAACCTATGAACACGCGGTCCAGCTTGATCTCGGTGATCGGCTGGTTGGCGTTCAGCCCCATGTACTTCAGCGCGCGCATGATGGAGTCACGTTTGACCGGATCGGCCTCGACGGCCGGGTCCGGCACCTTCTGGTCGACGGCCAGCACCATTTCCGGCGAGGTGCCCCAGCTGACCTGCGGCTTGATGTCCTCAGCCTTGAGCTCGACGACGGTGTCGAACACCGCGTCGTCATCGGAAACCAAGCCCTGCCACAACTCGACGGCCTTGTCCCAGTCGTCGCCCTTCGGCGCAAATGGGCGGCCTTCGACGTAGGCGATGGTCTTTTCATCCACTGCCACCATACCCACTCGGGCACCGGCTTCGATGGACATGTTGCAGATGGTCATGCGCCCTTCCATGGACAGATCGCGAATTGCGCTGCCAGCAAACTCCAGGGCATGGCCATTGCCGCCGGCGGTGCCGATCTTGCCGATCACCGCCAGCACGATGTCCTTGGCGGTGACGCCGAACGGCAGCTTGCCTTCGACGCGCACCTGCATGTTCTTCATCTTCTTTGCCACCAGGCACTGGGTGGCGAGCACATGCTCGACCTCCGAGGTGCCGATGCCGTGGGCCAGGGCACCGAAGGCGCCGTGGGTGGAGGTGTGCGAGTCACCGCAGACCACGGTCATGCCAGGCAATGTCGCGCCCTGCTCTGGGCCGATGACATGGACGATGCCCTGACGCACGTCGTTCATCTTGAATTCGAGAATGCCGAAGTCGTCGCAGTTCTCGTCCAGCGTCTGCACCTGGATGCGCGACACTTCGTCGGCGATGGCTTCCAGGCCGCCCTGGCGCTCGCCCTTGGTGGTCGGCACGTTGTGGTCCGGGGTGGCGATGTTGGCATCGATGCGCCACGGCTTGCGGTTGGCCAGTCGCAGGCCTTCGAACGCTTGTGGCGAGGTCACTTCGTGAAGGATATGACGGTCGATGTAGATCAGCGACGAACCATCGTCGCGACGTTTCACCTCGTGCATTTCCCAGAGTTTGTCGTAAAGCGTCTTACCGGCCATCGGACTTTTCCTCATCTGCTTTCTATGCGGGGCAAATAGCCCTTGCGCTTATGGGGTCGATGCTAGGGGCTTGCATTCAATTACTCAAATTCATATTTTTCATCCAATACATTCCCACCTGGAATCGGAGCGACACGTGGACCTGGCTAACCTCAACGCTTTCATTGCTGTCGCCGAAACAGGTGGCTTTTCGCTGGCCGCGGAGCGCCTGCACCTGACTCAACCAGCCGTCAGCAAGCGCATCGCGGCACTGGAGTCGCAACTCGATGTACGCCTTTTCGACCGGCTCGGCCGTGAGATCGGGCTAACCGAGGCCGGCCGCGCGCTGTTGCCGCGCGCTTATCAGATTCTCAACGTGCTCGACGACACCCGCCGCGCCCTGACCAACCTCAACGGCGACATCGGCGGCCGGCTGAGCCTGGCGACCAGTCATCACATCGGCCTGCATCGTCTGCCGCCGCTGTTGCGCGCCTTTACCCGCGCCCATCCGCAGGTCAGCCTGGATATCCGTTTTCTCGACTCGGAAGTGGCGTATGACGAAGTGCTGCACGGCCGCGCTGAACTCGCGGTGATCACCCTTGCGCCGCAGACAGCCGAACCGGTCAGAGCGGTGAAGGTGTGGGACGACCCGCTGGATTTCGTCGTAGCCCCCGAGCACCCACTGGCGAGCAAGACTGACATCCAGCTCGCCGATATCGCTGGGCATCCGGCCGTCTTTCCCGGCGGCAATACCTTCACCCACCACATTGCCCAGCGATTGTTCGAACGCGAGGGGCTGACGCCCAATATCACCATGAGCACCAACTACATGGAGACCATAAAGATGATGGTTTCCATCGGCATCGCCTGGAGCGTACTGCCGCGCAGCATGCTCGACGAACAGGTAGTCAGCCTGCCCTTGCCAGGCATTCAGCTGACCCGGCAACTTGGCTACATCCTGCATAGGGAACGCACCCTGTCCAATGCGGCGAGGGCCTTCATGGCACTGCTGGATGCTGAACGCGGTGACTGACCAGACGAGACAACTACAAGAAAGGGCGCCTATAGCGCCCTTCTCTTCTTTGCAGATCAACCCTCCAGCGCGGGCCGCTGATCGGCGTTGATCGGGATGCGCTTGGGCTTGGCCTCTTCCGGCACCACGCGCACCAGATCGATCTTGAGCAAGCCACTGTTCAGCGCAGCGCCTTTCACCTCGATGTGGTCGGCCAGCCGGAACGACAGCTTGAACGCCCGCTGGGCAATACCCTGATGCAGATAGGTGACGTTCTCGGCCTCGCTCTCGCGCCGCCCGCCACTGATGGTCAGCACACTACGCTCTACCTGCAGATCGAGATCGGACTCCTGGAATCCGGCGGCAGCGACCACGATTCGATACTGGTCGTCACCGTGTTTCTCGATGTTATAGGG
>SWCC01000763.1_pt1 | contig 11015 bp, 10 predicted proteins | sample 4692971 | NCBI WGS metagenome assembly SWCC01 (sample SAMN10267277, study PRJNA491770) | bioreactor metagenome | isolation source: DHS bioreactor inoculated with subseafloor sediment | place: Japan: off Shimokita Peninsula | collected 2006-08 | reverse complement strand
AAATGGAGAACAGCATCGGGTTTTTCCTTTTTGAAAACGGCATCAATCTTACGGGCGTCACAAATATCCGTTTTGTAAAAAGAATATTTTCCTTTCACGGACGCGAGCCTCTTCATGTCGCCAGCATATGTGAGTTTATCGACAAGGGCTATTTTGCATCTGCCCGCGCGCTGCCTCACAAACTCGCTGCCTATAAATCCGGCGCCGCCCGTGACAAGAATTTTTTTGTATTGCTTTTTCATGCCCTACCTCACTTTAACAAGTTGTAGTTGCCTCATTTATGAGGCCTCTCCTCTTTCGCCACAAAAGCGAGATAACTTCCGTAATCCGTTTTGTGCTCTCCGGCAAGCCTCAGAAGCTGCTCTTTATCTATAAAACCTTTTCTGTAAGCGATCTCCTCAACACATCCGATTTTCAGAAACTGCCTCTCTTCCACCGTGCGCACATAAAGCGCCGCGTCAAGAAGCGAATCATGCGTTCCCGTGTCAAGCCAGGCAAAACCGCGGCCGAGAAGTTCAACGCTCAAAAGCCCCTTTTCCAGATATTCCTTATTCACATCCGTTATCTCAATCTCACCGCGCGGCGACGGCTTGAGCGCCTTCGCTATCCCGACGACATCGTTATCGTAAAAATAAAGCCCTGTCACAGCGTAATTGGATTTTGGTTTTTCCGGCTTTTCCTCTATTGATATGACTTTTTTGTTTTCGTCAAACTCGGCAACGCCGTAACGCTCCGGATCTTTGACATAATAAGCAAACACTTTCGCGCCTTCCTTTAACTCCGCCGCCGATTCAAGCATCCCGCCGAAACCTCTGCCGAAAAATATGTTATCACCCAGTATCAGACAGACGCTGTCACCCCCTATAAAAGGCTCCCCTATGATGAAAGCATCGGCAAGGCCCCGCGGCTCTTTCTGCGCGGCGAAACTGAGTTTGATTCCGAGCTGCGCGCCATCGCCTAAAAGTTCCCTGAACCTCGGCAGCTCGCCGGGACTTGAAATAATGAGAATATCATTGATACCCGCCAGCATAAGAACAGACAACGGATAATAAATCATCGGCTTGTCATAAACGGGAAGAAGCTGCTTGCACACACCTTTTGTCACGGGATAAAGCCGCGTCGCCCGCCCCCCTGCAAGAATTATTCCTTTCATAGCTTTGATTTTAGCAAACTTTCACCGTATTTCAAAAAAATATTTTAGCGTCTAAGTTTTTTATTTCCGCTCCTGAAGTTTTGCGATAAGCAAATCTTTCCCGAATGCCTTTAAGTCCCCTCTGCGCAAAACAAACTGAGCGACATCCTGGTCAATGTGTTTCCAGTTAGTTTTCCTCACCCTGCTGACAATTAATTCCCTCCAGTTGTCCGCCGTCACTTTGCGGCCGTTATATCCCGTCTGCACAAGACTGCTGTTAAGAAACTTAAAATCCGGGGACACATCTTTCCAGTGATTAAGAATAAAATTTAAATCAAAAAAATCGCGGCCTTTTGTCCATCCCCTCTGCATAATAGCGTGCAGTTTCCCTGAAAAAAAGCACGACACACTATGATGATGAACAACAAAGGGGAAATATCTGTCAATCACTCTTTTCTCCGCGACAAAACCCGCAGGGGGATTAACATCAATTTCAAGTTTAATATTAAGTTTTCTCTCTTTGTGCGGAGAAATTCCGGCTTCATATAAAATCGAACAAAACTCAATCATAATTTTTTTTACATTTGTGGAGTAAGCCCTTTTAATTTCCACCTGATAACCGTTGCGCTTCAGCGCCTTTTCTATATCCTCAAGTTCTTCATCCGGCGTATATTCAAGCTGCGGACCAAAAAGATGAAAATCAAGTTCCTCTGAAAAGCGGGGAAGATCATAAATCATCCTGAGCGCCGTGCCGCCGTGATAAATCAGTTTCTGAAGAAAACCGCAGTCAAACATTTCTCTCAGGAGTAAATGCTGAAGATATTCCCGGAGATAATTTAATTTATCTAATTCATTGCCCTGTTCTTGAACAATTTGTAAGGCCTGATCTTTCATACGTGACTACCCCTATAAATTTTCATCTTTGAAGTATCTCACTAAATTTTTCACTGCCCGCGTCACTTTCGGAGAATTAAAACGCGCGGCAAACTCATTCAACTTCGCCATATTAAGCGTCTCCGCCGATTGAAATCTCATTTGCTTAATTCGCTCCAGCGGCCACTGGCCCTCCTGTAAATAAAAAAAGTCAAGTAACGCTTTTTCCGGCTCGGCTAGTAAAAAATTATTCTGCGGCGTGCCCGAAACCGATCCAGCAATTTCGCGGTAACCCCAGAACTTATCCTGCTTCACAAAGCGATATTGAAAAAAACCCAGCGAAGAAGGCCATTCTTTCCCGTGAAGAGGCGTTACTGCCTGAATACCGGCCACAGCATCGGGGATCAAACCGTAAAACTGAAGCGCCGTGAAAAGGCTGATGTACGACGGCCGATAAAGATAATTGGATATATAATACACGGACGGCTCGTATTTTCTGTATGTTTCGGATAAAATATAATATCCCCTGCGCAACCTTTCAATCTTTCCCGCAGTTGCCCAAACGGATAACTGATTTTTAAACTGAGCAGGCGAATCAGACGACAGCGCCATCGCTTCCTTAAAGCTGAAAAAAGGCAGCTTCTGAAAGTTTTTAATCAATTTTTTAAATTGCATGTTCAATAACCATATTTTTTTATTACTTTCTAACACAGTATGGCAAATTTCGGCCAGCAAATCAAGCATGGAGAATTCCGCAACCCTTTGCGGATTTCTACGTAGAATTCCGCAATCATCCACTAATAACATTCCGTGAGCGACCTCACCTATATTAAAGTTTCAGCAGGATTCTGTCAAACAAAAAATACCGGCATAAAAAATACCTGCTTGCTCTTGCTGTAAGAAGAGTATGTCTCGGAAACGACAACCGACCGGAAGGGAGAATATTTCCCATTGAAACTCAAAAGCGCCCGGCCTGATTTGTCCAAACCCAAAGCTGACTTTACTTCCAAAGCGATAATTTCTGCGTCCTTTTCTATTATAAAATCAACTTCGGCATCAGACTTTGTTCTCCAATAAAAAACGCCATATTCCTTTCTTAATAATTGCCCTGCAACAAAATTTTCGTTGAGAGCTCCTTTATCCACTCTGTCGATGAGTTTTTGAAAATTACCGGCCGCAAAATTCCGGAAGCCATTATCCATGAAATAGACCTTCGGGGATTTTGCTATCTCACTTCTTTTATTTTTGCAAAACGGGGGAATTTTTTTAAGCACGAATGTCTTTTCCAGGATATTCAAATGCTTCATAAGATTACCATAATTAAGCGAAGTTATCTGACCCAGTTCATTATACACAACCATAGAACCTATCTGTAAAGCAAGCGCTTTAATGAGTTTATGCAGCGCATCTTCGCTGCTCAGCTGCAGAATATCCCTGATCTCCCGCAGAAAATAAGTGTTGTAAATATTCTTCAGAATCGTAATTTTCTCTTCTCTGTCCTTTGCCAAAACCACCCGCGGGTATCCTCCGAAAATAGCATATTCCCTATAATATTTGCCTATCTTTTCCGCCGCTTCTCCGGAAATAATAGGCGGCCTTTTACCCTTACCGTATAAATACGCATCCACTTTTTTTTTGAAATCACAATAAAGGTTTTTATAAATCCCGGGAGCGGCGTAACTCAAATATTCTTTAAAATTAAACGGGAAAAGATTAAACACAAATATGCGGCCGACCAGATACTTAATCGCCTGATGAGTTAAGTCAAGGGCGGAAGAACCTGATATAATAATTTTTATTCCGCTTGTATCATAAAGATACTTTAACCCTCTCCCGCCCTCCATTGCATACTGAAATTCGTCAATGAATAAATAGTTCGCGTCACGGCAGTAAAGATTATAAAACGATTTTATGTCGTTGTTGAATAATTCAAGAGTCTCCCTGTCCTCAAAATCAAGGTAAACAGCGCCCCTGAGCGGTTTGAAAATTCTTTTTAAAAGCGTGGTCTTGCCACTCTGCCGCGGACCGATAATCGCGATTATTTCCGGAGCAGAAAGATATTTTGCGATTTTATCTTCTAACTCTCTTTTTATATAGACAATTTTAGCAGGGTTATTTCTCATTCTGTCTAAATTATAGCAGGGTTATTTCAAGATGTCAACACTTTTTTTCAATTATATCCAGAATGTATTCCGCCCTGTTACGGGCCGTGTGATATTTTAAAAGATGTTTTTTTCCTTCGGCGGCAATTTCTTCTCTTTCCCTATCGTGCTTCAGATAATAATTTGTCAGCTCTTCAAGGTCGCTCAAATCGTCTTTGCAGAAAACGGCGTGCTTTCCGTGCTCAAAATCGTCAGGAATAACTATGCCCGGTTTTCCGCTTATCATGAGACTCCCCACCGCCGGAATTTCCCAGTACCTGAGAGTGTCCCAGCCGCCGCCGCGGAAATTATAACACACCTTTGACGCGGCAAGCTCCGCAAGATATCTGATTCCCTTCCTGTTATATTTTTTAAATGTCTGGCCACGCGAGCTGCCGTTCTCGTCGCAGTCCCATTTTCCCGCGCAAAAATCAAGAACTTTCGCTCTCACCGGCATATTATCCACCGCCCAGAAAACAACATCGTATTTTTTTCCGCCGCCCGCGCCGTCCAGAGCCGGGCCGCCGTAGGCAAGCGGCAGAGGATAAACATTTGCGGGATAATCTTTGTTTTTCAGATATTCCCTTTTGAATATCACATCAGGAGCTTTTTTCGAAAAAGCTTCTTTGTAAAGCGCTTCAAAGCCCAGCCTCACAGCATCAGCGCCGACTTCGGCTTCATCACCGCCGTCAATAAAAATGACTTTTGCGTTTCTGGAAATTTTCGCCGCTATTTTATTGTACTTCTCAAAAACATCCCTCTTTGCGGAACCTATGATCACGCAATCATAAGCCGACTGCTTCATAATTTTTCTGACGGCAAACTTGTCTCTAACATAATCCACCGCACCCCGCGTGCGCGACATATTTTTGGGATAAACGCGTGTTGAAATATAATGTTTTCTCATCGCCCGCAGCGGCACAACATTTTCCTTGCCCGAAATTCCGCTCAAACCAACAAACGACAGGTCTTCAAGATAATCCGAATGTCCCGACGCAATAAATAAAATTCGTTCCGGGCAACCCATCTTAATTATCTATTTTCCTTTAACACCCGCCTGCCAGTCAAGATATTTAATCTCATCGTCAATAAGTGTCTCAATGAGTTTTTCAAATGACAGAGCCGGCTCCCATCCGATGAGGTTCTTCGCTTTTGAATTATCGCCGTATATTATTTCAAGATCCAGCGGCCTGTAGAATTTTTTATCGCTTTTCAAATATTTTTTATAATCCAGATCCAGTTTCCGGAATACGGTTTCCACGAATTCCCTCAAACTGTGCGCCTGCCCCGAACAGACGGCAATATCGCCAGGCTCTTTATGCTGCAGCATCAGCCACATCGCCCTGACATAATCCGGCGCGTATCCCCAGTCTCTTTGCACGTCCATATTGCCCAGCGTCAAATTGTCCGCCTGACCCCGCTTGATCAGAATTGCCGTGTTGATAATTTTTTTTGTGACAAAATTCTTTTTCCTGAACACCGATTCGTGATTAAAAAGAATACCGCATGCTGCAAACAAACCGTAGGCCTTTCTGTAGCTGTTCGCAATCCAGTGAGCAGAAGCTTTTGAAATCCCGTACAAACTCACAGGCGAAAAAATGGCTTCTTCGTTCACCGGCAAATTATCTTTCTTGACATTCCCGTACATCTCGCTGCTGGACGCCTGATAAAACTTTATTTTTGGATTGACAATCCTGACAGCCTCCAGCAAATTCGCGACGCTGATGATATTGAATTCAAGCGTGCCTATTGGCTGATTGAACGACAAACTCACCGAGCTTTGCGCGGCCAGATTGTAAACCTCGCCAAAATCACCGTCTCTCAGAACCCTTATTAAGTTAGACAAATCCGTCAGATCAACTTCCAGAATGTTTAACCTGTCCCTTATTCCCAGATACTCGAATTTTTTGTCATTCGCCCCTGCGATATTCCTGACAATACCTGTCACCTCATAACCTTTATCCAACAGCAACTTTGCCAGATACGCTCCGTCCTGCCCAGTGATTCCCGTTATCATCGCTTTTTTCATATGCTTAAGCAATTATCCTTTCCTCTCTTTTTTACAACTTAATATTTATTCTGAATGGCAACTGACCTGCTGTTTGCTTATCCAGAACACAGCTCAAACCCACAAATGATAGGTCTTCCGTATAATTCGCCTAACTCGATAAAAACTATAATATTGAAATTTGTAGCTCGTTGCAATATCACGCTGAACAAAAACAAAAAATATTCACTTAATATGCCCTCTGTTTTTTTGCAACGATTTTGTATTGCACTACAAGAAAATCAATAAACACATTAAAAAATATTTTATTAATGATTTTCTTAAACAGCCCGCAGGAAGGTTCTTTTATTATTTTCTCAATCTTATATCCATTTTGTTCAAACATCTCTTTAATAGTTTTGATAGTAAAAAATCTTAGGTGCGTCTTGTCCAGAATTCCTGCATCCTCATAGTCCCACCTGCCTTTGAATATCAATTTTCTCAAGACCTTGTAACACTTAATATTTGGTATACTGGCCACTATACAGCCGCCTTTTTTAAGATATTTTTTATGGGCACTTACAACTTTCCATGGGTCCACCAAATGCTCAAGCACATCTCCATAAATTATACAATCAAAATACTCATCGGGATATTTTAGTTCCAATTTTTCGACATCGCCGACTATCATCTCATCATAATACTGTTTAGCTTTATTAGCGGCCTCTTGACTTATCTCTATTCCTACAATTTTTCTAAATCCTCTATTTCTTAAGTTTGCTCCCATTTTCCCAACACCCGCCCCAACCTCTAGAATAATTGAAACATTCCGCGGAATCAAATTAATAAGATCATCTCTGGCCCCAGTCGCGGGAGATTCAAAATAACTTATATCCGCTCCAGAAATCATTGCTTTATCCATTTATTGATACCTCTAACTTACTCTTTTTCATCAACTGCCTTTTGTTAAGCTTCAAAGTTTTATATTACGGTTCATTACAATTACTGGGACTATCCGACAAAAGATCATACAATATTTTGCAAATCTTATAATTATTGTCTGTTTTCATATTTACCCTGTACAACCAATGCTATGTTTGTAGCGTATTTTGCGTAGTATCTCAACAATTTTCGCATTAATACAATAGTCAGTAGAAAAGTCTGCACAGGCCCCCTGTGTTTTTTAAAAAAAAGAAATAGACCACTAAGTAATCTGGCTCGAGATATTCCACTTTCCGGAGCACTTTTCCCGCCATAGTGAAGAACTTTTGCTTCTGGGTAATAAGACAATAGCCAACCTGACTTATTTAATCTGTAACACAAATCGTAATCCTCACAATATAAAAAGTAATCCTCATCCCAACCGCCAATATTCTCAAAAACATCCCTCTTAATCATTATACATGCCCCTGATGTTATTTCTACAAATGTCGGTTTCAGGTAAAATTTTCTTTTTTCTAATAAACTTATCTTACTTTTCGGAAAATATTTTGTAAATTTTATTGATTTCCATATTTCTGTTATTAAATTATGAGAAGTCCAGCAGGACGGATAAATATTTCCATCGCTTGAAAGTATCTGGGGAGCGACAGCGCCTATATCAGGATTATTTTTCAACTGATTTATCATTAAGGATATGGCTTCCGGAAAAAATTCAATATCCGGATTCGCGAATAACAAATACTCACCTGATGAATTTCTGACTCCTATATTATTTGCCGCAGAAAACCCTAAATTGTTTTTGTTTTTAATAACTTTAATCCAAGGAAATTGTTTTGCGGCTGCATCCCCCGAACCATCCATCGAGCAATTATCTACAACTATTACTTCCATATCCGCATCTTCAACTGGATTAGTTTCGATAGAATTAAGGCATCTACACAAATACTCCCCTGTATTATAATTAACTATTACAATTGAAAGCTTATTACGATTCAATATACTATTTTCCATTATTGCCTGTTTCTACCAAATTAATACCATACCCTATTCTGGCCCGAATCAATGCAGTAGAAGATTCAAAATAACTCATATCCGCTCCAGAAATTATTGCTTTAGCCATTTGCTATTTTACAAAATTTATACTTATTGTCTATTTTCATATTTACCCTGTGTAACCAATATTATATTTGTGGCATATTTCGCATAATACTTGAGCAATTTCCGAATCCATACAAGCGCAAGCAAAAAACTGTGAACCTGCCCTCTGTGCTTTCTAAAAAAAAGGAATAACCCGCTATACATCCTTGCCTTGGATATACCTCCCTCAGGTGTACTTTTACCACCATAGTGAATAACTTTTGATTCGGGATAATATGACACCAGCCATCCGGCTTTATTTAATCTGTAACACAAATCATCATCTTCGAAATACAGAAAATAATCCTCATCCCAGCCGCCAATATCCTCATAAGCGTCTTTCCTAATCATCACACACGCCCCTGAAACAATTTCCACAAATGTCTGTTTTGGGTAAAATTTTCTTTTTCTTAACAAACTTATTCTGCTTTTCGGGAAATATTTTTTAAACTTGGTTGCGTCCCATAGTTCCATTATTAAATTGGGAAAATTCCAGCAAGACGGATAAATGCTTCCGTCTTCGGAAATTATCTGCGGAGCAACAGCAGCTATATCAGAACTACTCTTTAAATAATTCAGCATCAATTCAATTGAATGCGGTAAAATTTCAATATCAGGATTAGCAAATAATAAATACTCACCTGATGAATTTCTGGCTCCTATATTATTTGCAGCAGCAAATCCGGCATTTTGTTTATTTTCAATAATCTTAACCCACGGAAATTTTTCCGCGGCCATATCCGCCGATCCATCCGTCGAACAATTATCAACGACAATTACTTCAGTATCAAAGCCTTCAGCCGGATTAGCTTTAAACGACTCAAGGCATCTTCCTAAATATTTCCCCGCGTTGTAATTGACTATTATAACCGAGATTTTTTCTTGTGACATAATACCACCTTGGACATTGCCAAGCCCATAAAGAAATAAATGAGGTAATATATTTCAGCGCGGCAGAAAAGATCATCCGTCATTCCGGACATGAACTCCGCCGCCAGGCCTAACAGCAGACCGACAAGAATATATTTTTCCAATTTACCTCTGTCGGGATTTTTAATTCTTGCCAGCAGATTCTTAAAAAACACAAACAAAAACCACAAAAAAGTGACTGATGAAAAAATGCCGGTCGCAACCTGAATTTGAAGATATGTGTTGTGCGTGTGCGAAAGTTTCACTCTGCGGCCGGACTTCGTGTTTCTGCAAGCCTCATAAACATTTCCCTGACCCACGCCGAAAAGAGGATATTTTTTTACAATTTCCTCAACGCCTTTCCACACATACTGACGACCTTCAAGATTCAAATGCAGTCTTCTTTTCAGCGGCAGGCCCTTAAAAAAAGAGATGGAAAGCAAGGCAATAATAATCGCGCCTGCAAGCGGCAGAACAATTACCTTGGTTTTCTTAAAAAACAAAATCGCGGCAGCGGCAAAAACCACCAACACCGAGGCTGTCGGTGTTCTGCTGTATGTAAAAATCAGCGCCGTCATCATAACAACAAGCGCGGAAACAGACAATGCCTTTTTATAATACGCGGCGTAGGCCGCCATAAGCGGCAGATAAAGAGCTATGTTATCGGCGAAAACAAGCGGGTGGCGGCGTGTGGAACAGATACGCCCTTCTAATTTAAGATTGGGAACACCAATAACAGAAAGAGGATTTTTCAAAAAAATCCATTTTGCCGAAACATACTGCAGGAGCCCCAGAACACAAACGGCTGATGCTGATATAAGAAATATTTTCACGACGCTGTTGAAAGTCTTCTCATCTCTTATGCAGTCCGCCATGACAAAAATCAAAATTATGTTCACCGTGTGTTTAACAAAATAACCGAAACTCTGTCCCGGATTTATTCCGCAAGCCGCGCTCACAAGAACGGTAAAGACATAAAGAGCCAGAGGAAGAGCGACCGGTATTTTAAAAGAAACATTTCCGCGTACGATCCACGCAACGACAAGAAGTATCAGAAGATATTTCGTCACATTAGGAGAACGCGCGAAAAGCGGAGCGCTGACCGCCAGCGCCATCAGCAAAAAATTGACTGTCTTTTGCTTAAATTCCTGAGTCATTTTAATGTTATGTCCTCCCTCTTTATTTCGGCGAGGCCTTTATCACAGCGGCTTTTTTTCCCAATTTCGGCGTTTCTTTTTCTTTCTTTGTTTTCAAGATTTTCCTGCCGTTTTCTGTGAAACAGATGAAACATCACAAGACGGTTGGTGACCAGCTTAGGTATTATCCCCGCCCAGTGAAGCCTCCATCCTATATCAAAATCCTCATGACCGTAACCGACATAGGAATTGTCATAACCGTTAACGGCCTCAAAATCAGATTTGAATATGGCCCAGCAGCCGCCGAAAACCTGCCTGCTTTTCTTCATCCTCTGAAAAAAAGCGGCGGGCGTCGGAGAAAGCATAATTCCGTATTCAAAAAACCGGGTTTTACCTAATATCCAATCCGCCGTCAGAGCCGAAAAAAAAGGAAACGAAAATATTTTTTCCGAACTGTATTTTCTTTCTATTATTCTGTCCCTCAGCTTTTTTGATATTCTCACAACACGCGATGTTATGTACTGCCCCGGCAGAAGCTCCGTGTTGACGACCTCAATGCCCTTCGGATGAACAAGAATGTCACCGTCAATAAAAAACATCTTTTTCGCCGACGCAATCTTCGCCGCCTTGTTCAGCACAAGCGCCTTTCTGAAACCCTTATCTTCCTGCCAGATGTGCTTTATGCTCAAGACATCCCTGAATTCCCTGACGACATCCGCCACTTCCTCACCGCTTCCGTCATCGGCAACGATCACTTC
>SWCC01000125.1_pt1 | contig 11023 bp, 7 predicted proteins | sample 4692971 | NCBI WGS metagenome assembly SWCC01 (sample SAMN10267277, study PRJNA491770) | bioreactor metagenome | isolation source: DHS bioreactor inoculated with subseafloor sediment | place: Japan: off Shimokita Peninsula | collected 2006-08 | reverse complement strand
TTCGAGATGGCGAGATCGTCCATGATTTTATGACGGGTCTCGTGGATCGTGCTTTCACCTATGGTTACGGGTCCTCAAAAGCGCTTGGCACCTTGATAATGGAGGCAGTGACCGGACCTAGACGGCTTGGGCGATTGTTGACCAAAATCGCACGCGAGCACCGTTCCGAACCAAAACGTGGTCTTGCAGTTCTGCTTTTTCTGCCAAAAGCACTTGCACTGGGACGCTGGTGCAGTCGCGAAGGGGTGGACCACATCCATGGCGAATTTGCCGGCCATCCGGCCACGGCGGCGATGATTGCCGCAGAGGTGGCGGGCATCCCCTTCAGTTTTTCAGCGCATGCCAATGACATTGTCGTATCGCAAGCGCTTCTCGTCGAGAAGGCGCAGAAGGCCGCGTTTGTGCGGTCAATTAGCCGCTATAACATCTCGTTTCTAAATGAGTTGCGTGGTTTTCCGACAGACAAGCTGAGGCTAGTGCGCTGCGGCGTGACCAGAAGTCTGCTTGAAAAAGACGGGCCGCCCCCGTCAATCAACGGACCGCTTCGAATTCTTTATGTTGGTTCGCTTATCAAGAAAAAGGGCGTCAACTATCTGATCGATGCGTTGGCGGCTTTGCCTGCAGAACTGAACTGGACCGCACGTATCATCGGTGGTGGCGATTTGGCTGATGGGTTGTCTGCTCAGGCCTACGCACTTGGACTTGAGGATCGGATTCAGTTCGAGGGCCCCCAACCCGCCGAAGCCGTGGCTCAGGCCTTTGAAAACACACACGTCGCGGTCGTCCCATCGATCGTCGGTAGCCAAGGACGGATTGAAGGTATTCCGGTCGTGGTGATGGAAGCGTTGGCCCATGGAATTCCTGTAATTGCAAGCGCACTGTCAGGTATTCCGGAACTCGTCGAGGACGGGGTTACCGGTTATCTGACGCAGCCGGAAGATTCCAAAGCCATTTCGGAAGCTATTCAGAAGATCGCTGCAGATTGGAATGGTGCCGCAACAATTGCCGCGCGTGGTCGGGATAGAGTGGCCTCAGAATACGTCGTCGAAGACAATGCCCGCAAACTCGTTGCCTTAATGGAGGAGACTGTAAAATGAATTATATCTTCTGGTTATCGATGATAACGTTATTTTATAGTTTCGTCGGTTACGGCCTGATCCTGATACTGCTGTCCCGCCTCAGGCCGACCCCACAAATTCCCGATAACTGGGTTCCACCCAAGGTCAGCTTTCTCATCGCGGCTTACAACGAAGCGGCCGTGATCAGCGACAAATTACACAATACCTTGGGGCTCGACTCCCTTGGTGCCGAAGTTGAAATTATCGTGGTTTCTGACGGGTCAAGCGATGACACTGCTGAAATTGCCCGGTCGGTGGAGGATCCTCGTATAACGGTTCTGGAACTGGGCCGCAGTGGCAAGGCCGCGGCTCTCGGTAAGGGGCTTGAGCGATGCACAGGAGACGTTATCGTCTTTTCGGATGCGAATGCGATGTTGGCCGACGGCACCCTGGTTGCCCTGTTGCGCCATTTCGCAAATCCTGAAGTCGGCGGCGTTTGCGGCCAAATCACGGTCGAAGGCTCCAATGGGAAAACCGGAGGACTAGGGTTTTCCGAGGGTCTGTTCTGGAATTATGACCAAGCCCTAAAACTGGCAGAAACCCGTTTGGGTGGCGCTGTGTCTGCACAAGGATCGGTTTATGCCCTGCGCCGCGAATTGGCTGCGGAGCCGCAAGCGGGCTGCACGGACGACTTTATGATATCCGTTCGTGCAGTAAGCGCGGGCAAACGTCTTATTTTTGAACCAAATGCCCGGACAACCGAAATTGTGACCGAAAGTGTATCCAGCGAAATGCGTCGCAGGGTTCGATCGTCTGAACGCGCTTGGCGTAGCCTGATGGCAAATGCGGATCTTCTGAACCCATTCAAGCATGGCTGGTACGCTTGGCAGCTTTTCTCGCATAAACTTGTCCGGCGTCTGAACCCCTTGTTTCTTGTATTGCTGTTTCTATCCAACCTAGCGCTTATTGGTCAGGGATGGTTCTATACATTTATGGCAGTTGCTCAGGTTACTTTCTACGCCTTCGCGATTACTGCCCTTGCGAAATCCGAAGTGCGTCGGTTCAAGCCTGCATCGATTGCAGCGTTCTTTTTGATGGCGCATGTCGCGATGGCGGTCGGCTTCTTCCGCTACGCGAGGGGCAACACGAGCGTAATCTGGACGCCGTCACGCGAGGGTTGACCATGGCTGTACCGATTTTTATCCTAGGGCTACAGCGATCCGGAACCACATGGGTTGCCAATATGATAGCCGGTTCAGGTGCGGTTGCAGCAGTCGCAGCTCAAGAGCATCGCGGTGTGCATGAGAGCATATTCTTTTCGCACTTCGCGCGGGCTTTTGGTGCGTTTGATGATCCGGATGCGCGCCGTCGCTTCCAAGAAGCATTCGCGCGATCAGATTACTTTCTTCTCACCGGCCTTGATCAGACGGTTCTGGACGATGCACTTGCCAGGGCCAAGGATTTCGCTGGTGTATTCGAAATTATTATGGATGCCGTCGCCGTGCGCGAGGGCAATACGCACTGGCTAGAGAAATCGCCACACCACACTCTTTTGGCAGATGAACTGGCCGCGCGTTTTCCAGAGGCTCAGTTTGTGTGCCTCACAAGGTCTAGTCAAACGTTGATTGCTTCGCGACTTGCCGCTTACGGGCGCCGCCCGTCCCGTGGATTAGTCCGCGCCGCGGACATTCTTCGCGGCGCTTTGGTCAACGCGCTTTATTCTCGTCGACTGACTCGCTTTGCGGCGCAACATAGTAAAAAAGCCTTGCTGATCCATTACGATGACCTCGTTAAGGATGCGTCGGCTGGTCGTCGCCGCCTTGTAGATTTCTTAGCACTTGGAATTTCGCCGGACCAGTTGGTTAGCGCCTTTTCACCGAATACCAGCCACGATCGGAAAGGTACAAGAAAAATGTCGCTCATTGATCGGACACTGATCAGAATCGGCGATGGGATTGGGAGGCTTGTGCCGCTTGGGATTCTTGCCGCAATCGAAAGGCGGCGGCGCAAAGGACGGAATGTGAATTGGCCAGATTGGGTCTGGTTGAAAAGCGGCTATGACCCTGTTTAGGCAGCTATTTTGGGCGTAGCTTTACTCCAAACAGCTTCATTCCAGCGCCCAATGCGAGCAATCCAATCATGCCCGAGGCGAAAAGCTGGGTAACGCTATCAAGCTTTTCGATATTGCCCGCGAAAGGTTGCAATAACCCAAAGAGCCAAGGCCCGGCAGCCGCTCCGGCCAGAATGCCTGCCGAACCCAGCACCGCCGCTGCCATCATCGGTCCGGCTGCTCGGAACGCGCCACTTCCAGCATACACGTGTCGACGTCGAAGCATTATCGCAAGAAAAATGACCGGCACAGCTGGCGATAAGATAAGAGCGATCGGAATACCAACAAGTCCAAGTATCGGCGTTAGAACGGTGAACATCAGCCATCGGGAACCAAAGTCCAATGCCATACCCAATCCGACCAAGCGCACGATAGGCAAGCCATCCTCGGCAAGCAGGCGGACCAACATCATCCTCGCGACAAATGCGCCCAAGGGTGCGAGGGCCATCCAACGCACCAATTCGGTCATCGTCGCTATCGTATCTGCGCTTATCTGATCATGCGCGATGATGATATCAACCACCGAGCCAGCATTCAAAAAAAACCCAAGCTGGACCGGTATCAATAGTGATATCCCGATCAACGTGGAATTACGGAACCGACGCCCAAGGTCCGCCTTTGCGCCAGCGGCCGCGCGCCGCGATAGATCGGCGAAGGCCACAAGGGCAAGGGCCATCGCCAGAGTATTCCCACAAAGCGCACCAAGCCTTTGGCTAAAATCCAGCATAGCCAACGAACCCGAACCGAGGCTCGCCGCCACTGCTGTTTCCAGCCAGATACAAGCCAAAGCACCAAAAGTCAGAAGGATTGCAGATGCGCCACGACGCCCGACTGCAGTGGGAACGGATTTCGTTGGCATATCAGTCTGGTGCTGTGCGCCTAGACCAAGCGCAAGGATAAGCGTAAGCGTGGCGACACCAAAAAATGTGATGGTGTAGGCCGCAGCGGCCTGCAATGCGAGGGCACCACCGCCAAACAAAAGGGCAAGCGCCACAGCAGCCCTTGGCAGTTGACGGATGACCGTCGGCGCACCAAACCGCCCGCGCACATTGCAATATGCGGAAAAAGCCATTGCAGCGACAGTTGCGGGCAGAGACAGGGCCAAAATAATAACGACCTGCGATGCTAACGCCTTGGTATCTGGTCCGAATTCTGGTGCAAGTGAGACTACAATATCAGATGCCGTGAATGCGATTGCAGTCGCAAGCGCTGCCCCAAGCGCCAAGGCGGCTCCTCCGGACTGGCCCAGAATTCGCCATAGGCTTACACCTGCTGCTGCACGTGCAGCCACAAGCGGAATGAACACTACACCAACGACTTGGCTCAGCGCTTCTGTAAGGCTGGTTACAAGTCGGCGCCCCAGCAAAAAGGCGTCAGCTTCTGCACCGACCCCCATACGCCGCGCAATAAGGTATGAAACCAGAACCGCTACGAGAATCCCAAGCGCCTGGCCTGCGAATTGCGCTGACCCCGCGGCAATCAAAGATATGCCGCGGGTCGCCGTTCCTGTCAGTTTTTTAGGGTCTACCAAGGTCTGATCAGAGGAAGACATTTTTCTCTCTGGCCTGCTCCTCTCTGTTCATGACGTTTATCATGCCAGATGCGTGCTGCCATTGGCTGACCTGTGGAAGCACCACAACACGGTCCAATGCATAACGCTCGACAACGAACTCGCCTAAATCGGTTGCTGCCATATAACCAAAAGTTTCTGGCTTTTCTGTACTGCAAAGTTTCAGACGGGCCTTGCGCAGACCTCCAGATTTTAGCCTGACACACAGCGTGGCCGTGTCATCAAACGGAGACATATGCAAGCCAGGCGCAACGACCTCATGCCCATCGATCTTTTCCACCGGCGAAATTGACCGACCTTCGTCGTGCTCCAGCCACATTACACGGCGAGATAAATGCAAATTGCGCTTGCTTGACTTCAATGCAGAGTTCACCGCTTTACGACTGGCTCTGGCAATCATCGAAGATGCAATCTGGCCAAGCAGTATAAGTTCGGCCCGGATGGAAACTGTGCGTCGGACGTTTCTGTTGTTCATTCGCGCACGCAGCCGCTTGCTGGTGCCGTGACCGAAGTATGCTTGCGTCGGACCGACAAGACCCGGCTTTACTTCAAACCGCATATCGTAGCCGGGAATCCGATCGCGTTCGATATTCGCGATTTCCGCGCGGACAGGGCGTGGCCCACAAAGGTTCATTTGTCCGAAAAGAACGTTCACGAGTTGAGGCAACTCGTCCAACCGTGTGTCTCGCAAAAGGCCGCCCAAGGGTGTTTCGATATTTGAACCAACCGGCAGCGTCCGGTCTTTGGTTAATTCTTGGGCCCGTTTGCTGCAAAGTGTGCGGAACTTGATGATCTTAAAGAAATTTTGATCTTTTCCCAGCCTTTCAGCACGATAAAAGATCGCAGGACCTTGCGTTATAATTAACGCTGTTGAAATCATGATAAGTAAGGGAAATACCAAAATCAGCAACATTGCTGATAGGATGAAATTATATGTCCGGTATAAGGCTAGGTTTTTTGGTTTAAAACCAATTCCAATTCTGGGTAATGCGTTCATAATAGTTTCTCCGACAGTAACAAAAATATGCAGAGTGACGCTGCGCTGAACTGCTCAGATTTAAATGTCCTGATCTAATTTCAGGATCTATACAGCCCAGCAAGTTGCCGCGCCGATTTGCATTTAAGCCAATAGCCATACTAATACGCAGCTATCGGTCGGCGAAATTGCCGATTAAAAATTTAATACCGATTAAACATTTGATGCATCGCTTCTTTTCTGGAGCATTACCTCAAGAAGCGCTTGAGTATATTAACAATCTAAAGTGTATCGGTTGCTGACAATGAACGCTATCAAAAGATGACAAAAAATTGTCTTTTTTATGTCAATCCTGTCCATCGGCCCTGTTACTGTCTGTTTCTGCTTAGTTATCAGGCGTTTGCATTGCAAGACGCACCATCTCTTCATGCCCAATAATCCGATCTAACTTATTATTTTAATTTATTTTTTTGATGTACCTCGACCCCACTGAAAGCATAAGAGGAGCGCAGCCGGCATCTGTGACTCTTTAGGCGAAAATGTGGCGTTACCACTCGCGGATTTACCCTCTTAAGGGGTATTTGGTTGCGTTGCTCTATCTATAATTGACTTTCTTTTGGTGATCATTCCCGCCTAGCTGCAGAAAATGGGGGCATCTTCGAAAGAAGATCGAATCGCTAAAAGGCATGATGTAAGCGGCTTAGAAGACGATAAGCACATTATTGCTACTAGCTGGCCGCTGAAGTAGTCGACGCTCAGGAACGTTGTTCTGCCTATGGGGTGTATCCGCCCTTCGCTCGTTAACAAGGGCCCGATATCTTCGGCACCCACGCCGTATCCTTCCGCCGCATGTCCCCAGTAATCCTGGTAGTCAGGCCAGGTTATTAGCGACCATCGTCAGAACGAAACGGGGTCGCACCCGTTCGACGCGACGATTGAGATGTCCCTATGTTCTTAGACACCTTGCAGCTTCCGTTGTTGCTGTCTTTCAAAGTCCGCTGGTGACAGCATCCCATTTCTAGCCTGCTTGCGCATCGGGTTGTAGAACATCTCGATGTAGTCGAACACGTCAGATCTAGCGCCTTCTCTGGTTTTATATGTTCTGCGACGGATGCGTTCGCGTTTAAGCAGGTTGAAGAAGCTCTCGGCCACGGCATTATCATGACAGTTCCCACGGCGGCTCATGCTGTGTTCCAGATTGTGGTGCTTGAGAAACGACGCCCAATCAATGCTTGTGAACCGTGAACCTTGGTCCGCTGCCCGGCAGGGTATTGCGCAGCAATGTCCCGAGAGGGGGAATATAAAAGAACTTTGTCCGTTGGTTTGCGCCTCCAAACAGCCATCAGCAGCGCCTGCAATACGAGGTCTGTTGGTTGTCGGCTTTGCATCGACCATCCCACGATACGCCGTGAAAAGAGATCGACCACAACCGCCAGATATGAGAACCCTTCATGTGTTTTAACGTAGGTAATATCTGTTACCCAGGCGCTGTTGGGGGCTTGGTCATCGAATTGACGATCCAAAGTATTATCAACGACGACTGATGGCTTGCCACCATACTTGCCGGATCGACGTTTGTATCCAATTTGCGCGTATATCCCAGCCAATCTGGCCAGTCGGGCCACACGGTTTGGACAACACGTCTCACCCAGATCGCACAGATCGTCGCGCAGTTTGCGCCTCTCGGGACATTGCTTTGCAATGCCCTGACGGCCAATGGATTGCCGTAAATGTTGCCACTTTCTTCCCAAGCTTCTTTGAGTAGCTTTGTCTGGCGCTCATCTTCCAGCGCCCGATGGCTTGACGGATTTTTAACCCACGCCTAAAATCCACTTGGATTCAGGTGCAGGCAGCGACACATCGCGCGAACCGAAAACAACGGACGATGCTGGACGATAAACGCGTACCTCACTTTGCATCCCTGGCGAAGTACGCGGTGGCCTTTTTTATGATATCGCGCTCCTCAGATACGCCTTCCACGTGTACAGTGATTTGGTGCTGATCCCTAATCGCTCCGACACCTCAGCTACTCAATATCCGCGATCCACCACTTGGGCGACCGCATTACGCTTGAACTCATCCGTTAATCTAATCCCTGACATCACTGTCTCCTTGCTTCCAAAATTACCAAGCAAGGCGTCTACAAATCTAGGGGCTATTCACAGCCTCTGGGTGCCGGCGGGGGAGAAGGCCACATACAAGGAAGCTGTACCGGCGTCGGTGGCGCGGTACTTGAGCAAAGAGACCGGCAAAACGTGTGATCTCTGTTCAAAGCCGCTCGCCTCGAGAACTACCACGCCGAGGCCAAAGACGAGACGCAACCAGCCTGACCCGCCTCAGATGGCATTCAATCTCGGCTAGAGATCGGGGCCTGCATCATTGCGGGTTCGATCCAAAACATCCTTCAGGCGGGCTGTAGGCGGCAGCCCCATTTCTTCGCGAACGTTAATCAGGGTCTGCGCGTCTTCCCTGATATGCGCCCGGGACCGATCGAGAACGACCCGTGCTGCAAGTGAAATTGCTTTGGCTATGCGGATTAAGAGGTGACCAGCCGGTCAGACCGTTTTCCGAAGGGTGGCCCGATCAACAGGCAGCAGTTTTGTGTCAACGGCGAACTTCTGGACACTGTCATCCCACGCGATGCCACCCATCACTGATGTAAGAGAGTGCAGCCTAATGAATCGAGGTCTTTTTTGATTGATTAGTGTATGATGCGTCATGGTGGCATTGCTCGCACTGGATTTCATCATTTACACCCTGATGCTTCACAGCGTGACCCCTTCCCCAGTTGGCCGCGTTCTTCAAAGAACGGGCGCGAGCTCTGCCGGGGTGTGTTACGCCAGCGTCCCTCATGAACTTAAAGTTTGCGCTGTCGTCACCATCCCGAATATCTCGACCACTCCCGAGCCAAATCTTGAAAACCACAGCAAGAACCAGTGTTGCAACTGCTCCGCCGATCCAAAAGACCAACAAACCTTGCCATAACGTCTGGGTTAGGCCGAAAAACAAGCCGAGCATCGCACCGACGCCATACCCTAAGGTAAGAAGTAAAACGATTTTATCCACTAATAACACCTACACACGTATTTTCTATCCAACAAGCGATTTTGGGATCGATCCTCGAAGTGGGTAGTACTCTTTATTATTCCTGACAATTGACGCGCCGCGCTCAACCCAACTGAACTAGCGCATAAGATTAGCACTTCAACCCGAGAACCTCCATATTGCATATTGCAAAAGTCACAAATTCAATGCACCCAATTTCATGCGATGGACCCCATCTCTAAACATGAATGGTCGAAAGCGCCGCAAGAAAGCTCTGCAAGCCATGCTCTCAGCCTGTTCAGAGCAGTTGATCGGATTAAGCCCGTGCCCCTCGATCTGGCGGCAGCCCTCTGAAAACAGATCGTCGTAGACACCGCCCTTCACAAGCGCATTTTGGGACCGGACATTGGTGGTCTCGCCCGGCACCGGGCTGGAAAATCAAGTCCACAAAAGATCATGAGAACCAGCCGGACCTTGAGCGCACGCTCCAGCTTCGGCTCAGATATCAGCGGGCATCTGGACAAAATCACCGGATCATAGCCCTGCGGCCCGATTCCGGGCCTCCCCAGGCGACGCGTCAGGATCGGCGAAAACGCCGACCATTCCAGTAGTACCTCGATACTCGACAAAACATCTTCACCCCTAATCCGATGCGCTTCACAAAATGCAAATCAATCCAAGAACCTCTGTGATAGAACGCAAAAAGACCATACCGGCAGGAATCCCGAACCACGCAGAGATCTTATCACCGCCAACATCGTTTACCTTTGATGTAGCTACTGACCCGCACTTGTTTCTCTCTCAAAAAGGCATAGCTTGGGAATAATTTAAGAAACTTAATCATTGCGTAGCCAGGCCAAATTTGAATATTTTCGGATTGTCCGCAGTATTCTGCGGACAATCCGGAAGGTTATTGTCTAACAATTTTTGATGCGACGGCAGTGTTACATGAACTGACGAAGGTTGATCAAGCGATATGGGTAGATATGAAATCAGGCGACGCGGTCTCGATGTTTGTGAAACCTATCTTGACCTCATGCGCCTGAGTTTTGATGCTCGCGCAGTTGAACAGAAAGCTTTGGCGTTGCCTTGGCTTTTTGCAAGTCACCCAAGCGGCCATCCGACAGGCTCTTTCTTTTTGACACTTGAACACAAGGGTACAGTTGTTGGGGGTACGATTATTGCCGCTGACACGATCTGGCTAGATGGTGCGGAGCGCCCCGCGTTTTTGCCAATCGGAAACCACGTTCATCCCGATCATCGGGGCCGTGGTCTGCAATTGATGAAAGCGATGTATAGCCTGGCAGATGTCGGCGTAAGCATGGGTCTTCCGAATGATCGCAGTTTTGGCGTTCACCGCCGATTTGATGCCTCGCTTTCCGAACTTCGCACAACCCGCTTTCGAACTTATCTCGCTGGCGGGATGTTGGCGAAACGCAAACCCGCGCTGTCCGTGCTATCACCTATTTTTGACAGCATTTCGACCCTATGTAACGAGCTGATTAACTGCGCCCGCCCGCGTCCCACCAAAGGTGAGAGTGTTGAGCAACTTGATACATTTGGTCCAGATATTGACGCGTTTTGGCTGGAGGCACGGCAAAACCATCAGTTTCTTTGTGTGCGCAGCGCCGAGCGCATGCAGTGGCGCTACCGCGACGCGCCGTTTAGCCGATATGAGGTAGACGTTTTGCGGCGAGACGGCGCGATCAAGGGACTAATCGTGACCCGTGTCACCGATCGGAACGGGCACTTGATAGGTGAAGTGTCCGACATTCTTTGCATCGAGGACAAGCCACGAGACTATGCGCTTCTTCTTAGCGTGGCGGGGCAGCGATTTGGTGATGCAAACGTAGAGTTTGCTGAGTTCGCGTTTATAAGTCCCAACGCCCTGAATGCCGCTGGTCGCCGTACGGGATTCTGGTTTCCTCGAGATAAGCGACGGATTGTGGCTTGTGGCTTGGGCTCGCGCGATTCCCGTGCTGTACCGCGACTGATCGACAACATCCATTTCCTGCGCGGCGACCACGACGAAGATTATTAGAACTTTTCCCGGAAATGTATCGGACCACCTAATGCCGCCATAAAGGCAATAGGTGCAGGTGAACATTCAGTCCGCCAGACCGCTCGAGCCACAGTCAAGGCGGAACTCCGATTACAATGCGCCCTTAAACTTTGCAGACCAATCAACGCTTTTCGCAAAGTTTGGTCTGGTGACTTGGTAATCCCCCCTAAAATTAGTGGTGTTCAAAAGTAGAATTTTCTCG
>SWCC01004688.1_pt1 | contig 11052 bp, 10 predicted proteins | sample 4692971 | NCBI WGS metagenome assembly SWCC01 (sample SAMN10267277, study PRJNA491770) | bioreactor metagenome | isolation source: DHS bioreactor inoculated with subseafloor sediment | place: Japan: off Shimokita Peninsula | collected 2006-08 | reverse complement strand
CCAGGGTGACGTCCACGCGATGGTGGCACGCACTGGCTACACGGGTGAGAACGGTTTCGAGCTCTTTGTGGTCCCTGGCGATGCCGTCGAGGTGTGGCGCTTGGCGCTCGCGCTCGGTGCTCCCGAAGGGCTGATTCCGTGCGGGTTGTCCGCGCGCGACACGTTGCGCCTCGAGGCGGGAATGCCGCTGTACGGTCACGAACTCACGCTCGCGACGACGCCCTACGACGCGGGCCTGTCGTGGGTGGTCCAAACCGGTGCGGCCAAGGTATTGAGGCGGCCCGATGTTGAGGGCGCTGTCCACATGTCCTCCGAGCCCGTTCCCCGCGGCGACTTTGTCGGCCGCGACGCGCTTGCCCTCGCCAAGAAAAGGGCCCTTGCACACCAGGCCGATCCAGCATCGGCGCCTGAAGACGCGCGCATCTTGGTGGGCCTCGTCGGCGCGCCCGGACGCGCGGCCCGCTCCGGGTTCTTCATCTTTCAGGGCGACGTCCAGGTGGGCATCGTGTCTTCGGGTGCTCCCTCGCCCACTCTCGGTGTGCCGGTCGCCATGGCGATGGTGCATCCATCAGTAGCCACACTCGGCACAGTTCTTGACATTGATGTGCGCGGTCGACGCGAAACCATGACCGTGACAGCGCTACCGTTGTACACACGAGCCTCGTAGCGAATCGACGCTCCATCCACACCTCGCGAAAGGGTGTTGTCATGTCACTGGTCCCCGCAGACCTTCTGTACTCCACTGATCACGAGTGGGTAGCTGGCGATGCCGAGCCCGGCTCGGTGGTCACCATTGGCATTACCGAGCATGCCGCCGATGCTCTAGGCGACGTCGTGTACGTCGAGTTGCCTTCCGTGGGCGACCTGGTCACGGCGGGCGAGGTGTGTGGAGAGCTCGAGTCCTCGAAGGCCGTGAGCGAGCTCTACTCGCCCGTCACGGGCACTGTGACCGCGGTGAACGAGGCGTTGCGCCACGGCCCAGGCACCATCAACACCGAGCCCTATGAAACCGGGTGGATCTTCAAGGTCGAGGTGAGCGAGGACGCCGAACTCCTCGACGCTGAGGGCTACTCAGAACACATCGCGTGACCGCCGCCGCGCCCGAATCCGGCGCGGCTCGCGAGTTACTGATCGTGGCCGGTGCGCTCACCGACTCTCTTGACACGCCACGGTTGTTGCTCGCTGCCCGCCGCACCGAGCCAGTGTGGGCGCGCGGGCTGTGGGAGTTTGCCGGCGGTAAGGTCGAAGAGGGAGAGACGGTGGTGGGGGGCCTGCGCCGCGAGCTGCGTGAAGAACTCGGCGTTGACGTGACCCTTGGCGATGAACTCCTGGGGCCCGATGTCTCGGCAGTCACCGGTGACAGGGTGTGGGAGATCAGGGCGCCTGGCGCGGTGCCAGGCCCGGGCGCTAGACCATCGCCTTTGCGCTTTGTCATGCGCCTGTTTTGGTGCGAGCTCGCACCGGGATCGGACCAGCCGGAGCCGCTCGAGGATCACGACCTCGTGAGATGGCTGGAGCCGGGGTCGTGGCGCGATGGTGTCGCGTGGCTTCCAGCAGACGAGCCGATCGTTGCTGCTTTGCTCGAGGACGCATGGGCCCGCCATAAGCGCAGCTACTGCTAGCGGAAACTGACGAACGATTGGTGCTAGCGGGCAGCGACGCACCCGTCGAGGTGGTCGTCAACGAGCCCGCATGCCTGCATGGCGGCGTACATCGTGGTGGGTCCCACAAAGACAAAGCCTGCCTTTTTGAGGGCCTTGGCCAAGGCGATTGACTCGGGTGTGGACGCGGGAATATCCGTCCACGCCGCCGCCCTGTTGACGCGTACCTCCGGTGCGAAGGACCAGAACAGCTCCTCGAGCGATTCCCCGGCGTCTCTCAAGGCGATCACGGCGCGGGCATTCGTGATCGCTGACTCGATCTTCAGGCGATTGCGCACAATCCCGGCGTCGGCGAGAAGCCTTGCCACATCGTCGGCGCCAAATGCGGCCACAGTGCCCGGGTCAAATCCGGCAAAGGCCGCGCGATAGTTGTCACGCTTGCGCAGGATCGTGATCCACGACAGACCCGACTGAGCGCCCTCGAGCACGATGCGTTCAAATAGTGCAGCGTCACCGTGAACAGGCTGTCCCCATTCGTCGTCGTGATACTTCTCGTAGAGAGGGTCGCCATTTCCAAAACAGCGGAGGAGGTCGTTCGGCTCGGTGATCATGCCCCCAGTGTGGCGCGTGGGGCAGACGCGACGGCAGCGTCGGCGCGGCGCCGGGGAACCGAGCGGCGCGGCGGGGCTGGGGACGACGCGAGCATTCGGGGTGTCCACATGCTGGACTAGCCCGTCCACCCGTCGGACGCGTAATGTTGCCCACGCCATGACTATTCGTGACCTCCTTGCCGCCGACAGGCCCACCCTGTCGTACGAGCTCTTCCCTCCCCGCACTCCCGGCGCGCAAGAGGCTCTGCCGGCGACGATGGCGATGCTCGCGGGGACTCAACCCGACTTCATGTCGATCACGTATGGGGCGTCGGGCTCGACCCGCGGCACAAGTAGAGATGTGGTCAAGAAGCTTGCCGAGGCTCACGCGGTGCCGCCTCTTGCGCACCTCACATGTGTGGACCAGTCCCGTGGTGAACTGACCGCCGTGATCGAGCTGTACCTCGAAGAGGGCGTGCGTGACTTTCTCGCTTTGCGTGGGGACCCACCGCAAGGCCAGGCCGATTGGAGCCCTCACCCTGACGGCCTGCTGTACGCGTCCCAACTCGTCGAGCTCTTGCGCGAGGTCGCGGCGGCGCATGGTGCGGACATCAGCGTGGGTGTCACAGCGTTTCCCGCCCAGCACGCAATCGAGCGGTGGCGACAGCCAGGGCTCGATGTGTTGCGCGCCAAGCAAGACGCGGGCGCCGACTTTGCGATCACACAGGTCTTCTACGAGGTCGCTGACTACGTCTCGCTTGTGGAGGACGCCAAAGCTCAAGGGATCGGATTCCCCATAGTCCCCGAGGTCATGCCGCTAGTCTCCGCCCGACGTGCCGTCCGCGCCGCGGCGCTCACAGGGGTGGAGACTCCTGGTGAGCTTGTCGCGGCCCTTGAGGCAGCGGCGGATGATGCGGCGGCTCTCTCGGCAGGGGTGACTCACGCCTCCAAGCTTTCGTCCGACCTGCTTGAAGCAGGTGCGCCCGGCATCCACATCATCACGTTCAATAAGCACGATGCTGCACTCGCTTTGGTGACCGCATTGGGGATCCGCGGCGCCTGAGATCGGCGGTTGCACCCCACGCGGTCACGGACGCGGCAAGGGATTTGGCCTCGCCATCCGGACCGTCCGTGCGAGCATGGACGCATGACACGTACTGTTTCCCCCCGCTCAGTCACTCTTACCCGCGACGCTCTGGGCGTCTACACCGCCACGAATGCAGCTGGCGCGACGCTCCAGTTTGGACATGGCGAGGGAATGCTGGGCCCCGTCGAGCTCTTGCTCGCTGCCGTAGCTGGTTGCTCGAGCATCGACGTTGACCACATGACTACGCGCCGGGCCGAGCCAGACCGTTTCGAGGTGACCTCCACGGCCGATCACGTCCACGACACAGACGAGGGCAAGGTTCTGGAGAACATCAAGGTCGTGTTCGATCTCGCCTTCCCTGAGGGAGACGACGGAGACAAGGCGCGCGCCCGCATCGCGAGTGCCCTCAAGATCTCGCACGAGAAGGAATGCACAGTGTCCCGAACGATCGAGGCGCCCACGTCAGTCCAGCTCATCGAGAAGGCTTAGAACCTACATGTTGGCGCGGGAATATCTCACCCGCTAGACTTTGCGGCGCCAGCCCGGCGCGTATTCGCGTCGGCCAAGCGCAATGGCGAGCCCGCCGCGCACGCACTCACATGAGGAAACCATGTCTGACGTCACGCCTGCTCCCTTTCCCACCGGCACCATCCTTGGCTACCCGCGCATCGGCGCGAATCGCGAGCTGAAGAAAGCCCTCGAATCCTTCTGGAAGGGTGCCACGACCGAGGCGGACCTCGAGGCCACCGCGGCCGCGCTGCGTGCCACCACGCGTGAACGCCTCGCCGCCTTGGGCCTTGGCGCCACCACAAGCGCGATCCCCAGCAACTTCTCGTTCTACGACCATATGCTCGATGCATCGGTAGTCTTCGGTGCGGTACCTTCGCGCTTCAAGCACCTCGAACTCGATCACGGAGGCTATGACCTCGCGGGTTACTCCACGATCGCCCGCGGCATTGGCGACAAGGCGCCGCTCGAGATGACCAAGTGGTTCGACTCGAATTACCACTACCTGGTTCCCGAGATCGGTCCGGAGACGACCTTCGAGATCGCGTGCCTGCGCTGGGTGGATGAATTCATCGAGGCCAAGAATGCCGGTTACCTCACGCGCCCCGTGATCACCGGACCGCTCACGTACCTGTACCTCGCGAAGGCATCAGACGAGGCGCCCGAGGGCTACCGGCCGATCGATCGCCTGGGAGACCTGCTCCCCATATACGCAACACTGCTGCGCGAATTCAAGGCTGCAGGCGCCGAGTGGGTCCAGATCGACGAGCCCATCCTCGTGGCCGACATCGACGCCGACCGCGGTGAGGTACTCGCCAACGCCGCGCGCGTCTACCAGTGGCTTGGCGAGCAGACGGAGCGCCCTCAGCTTCTCGTAGCCGCCCCGATGGGCTCGCTCGGCGACGCGTTGCCCGTGCTCGTGGCGACGCCGGTCGAGGCGATCGGGATCGACCTCGTTCGTGGCACCGTCCCCGTTGGCACGCAGCTGACCGGTAAGGTCATCGCCGCGGGTGTGGTCGATGGCCACAACATCTGGCGTACCGACCTCGACGTCGCGCTCGCGAAGCTCAAGGCTGTTCAAGAGTTGGGCGCCACCGTCGCCGTGTCCACGTCGACCTCGCTCTTCCACGTGCCTCACACGCTTAAGGGCGAGGAGCACCTGGGTGCAGAACTGATCAGCTGGCTCGCCTTTGCTGAAGAGAAGGTTGGCGAAGTCTCAGCCCTCGCCACCGCGCTGACCGAAGGTGAGAATGCTGCAGCCGATGCCTTGGCCGCGGCTCGCACGGCCCTCGCCTCACGCAAGGCACACCCAGGCACCAACCGCGCCGACGTGCGCGCGGCCCTCGCCGCGGTCACTGCAGGCGACTACGCACGTTCCGCCTACGCAGACCGTGTTGCCGCGCAAGAGGCCCGCTTCCACCTGCCGGAACTCACGACCACCACCATCGGCTCGTTCCCCCAGACCCCCGAGATCCGCAAGGCTCGCGCCGCGTGGGCCAAGGGCGCGCTCAGCGACGCCGACTACGAGACCGCCATGAAGGCCGAAATCGCCTCCGTCGTGAAGCTGCAAGAGGGCCTTGGCCTTGATGTCTTGGTTCACGGCGAGGCCGAGCGCAATGACATGGTGCAGTACTTTGCCGAGCTGCTCGATGGCTTCGACGTGACGGTCAACGGCTGGGTGCAGTCCTATGGATCGCGTTGCACGCGCCCGTCGATCCTGTGGGGCGACGTGGCTCGCCCGCTGCCGATGACGGTGCGCTGGGCGCAATACGCGCAATCGCTGTCTGTTAAGCCGGTCAAGGGAATGCTCACGGGCCCCGTGACGATCCTCGCGTGGTCCTTTGTGCGCGATGACCAGCCGTTGGGTGTGACCGCCAACCAGGTGGCCCTGGCGCTGCGCCAGGAGATCACCGATCTCGAGGCGGCAGGCATCGGCATCATCCAGGTGGATGAGCCCGCCCTGCGCGAGCTGCTCCCGCTCCGCAATGCTGACAAGGCCGCGTACCTCGACTGGTCGGTCAACTCCTTCAAGCTCGCCACGGCGGGTGCGAAGGACGACACCCAGGTGCACACGCACCTGTGCTACTCGGAATTTGGCGAGATCATCGACGCGATCGATGGCCTCGATGCCGACGTCACCTCGATCGAGGCGGCTCGCTCGCGCATGGAGGTACTGCCCGCGATCAAGGCCCACGGCTACGAGCGTCAGATCGGCCCAGGCGTGTGGGACATCCATAGCCCCCGTGTGCCTTCGACCGAGGAAATCACGGAACTGCTCACGCTCGCCAAGGCCTCGATCCCTGGTCAGCAGTTGTGGGTCAACCCCGACTGCGGGCTCAAGACGCGCGCCTATGCGGAGACCGTGGCGAGCCTCGAGAACCTCATCGCGGCGACAAGGGCCGTCCGCTAGTTCACTGGGGCGACGTGAGCAACGTCACCCTGCAACGGAGGACTCTCACGTTGGTCGGCACCGACCTGCGCATCGGTGCCGAGTACGTGGGCCTGTAGCGCAAGCACGGCCGCGCCCCGACACCACTCGGCGTCGTCGCCCGAGGTGCTCAGAAGGGGCACCTCGGCGGCCCTTGGATCACGCCGCTCTGCGATGCCCTGACGGATCGACGCTTCCGCAGCGGAGACCAACCCGACCCCCTCGCCGCCCAAGATCACAAGTTCCGGCATCGTCAGATTTGCAATCGCTGCGAGCAGATGTCCTAGCCCGCGTGCAGCGTTGTCAACGACGGTACGCGCGGCCGCGTCCCCAGCCTCGGCAAGGTCAAGGGTCTCGTCATAGGAGACGGTGCGGTTCAGGGCCTCTGACACCGCCCCGCTGATCGCCGATTGAGTAAGAATGGTTCGCGCACAGCCGCGGTGCCCTGCCTCACACAGAGGCCCGTACGGGTCGATGGGCCAATGGCCGATGAGGCCCAGGCCGGCATCGTCGCTTTGCACCACCCTCCCGCCTGCGACAAGTCCGTAGCCAATCCCCGCTCCGAGGGTGAGAACCGCGAAGCGCTCCAGATTGCGGCCTCCCCCGAACCATCGCTCGTATTCGGTGAAGGCGACCAGGTCGTTGGCCACCACGACGGGGAGACGGATCGCGGCCTCAAGCCGAGCGCCTAGGGCGATATCGGTCCATTCCAGGAAGGGAGCCGCGATCACGGTGCCGTCGGGAGAGACTAGCCCGCCGATGCCTATTCCGACAGCAGTTACCTCCGAGACGCTCTTTCGCAGTTCGCTGACAAGTTCTGCCAACGCGACGACGACGGCCTCGGGTTCCCGTGACGCGAGCGGGGCCCTCGCCTGGGTGATGACCTGTGCGCGTAGATTTGTCACGACGCCTAGCGCGCTGTCACCCGTAAGTTTGACGCCAATAAAGTGGCGAGATTCTGCCACGACGTCAAGCAGGCGAGAGGGCCTTCCCACATGACCGCTTGCTTGTTCACCCATTTCGACGAGGAGTCCGGACTCAATGAGCGGCTGGGCAAGCCGGGTGAGCGAACCTGCCGAGAGGTCAATCCTTCTCGCAATCTGCGCGCGGGAGACGGGTCCATTGATGAGGACCTCAAGTGCCACATCGAGGGCCGTGCCGCGATGAGGTGTCCACGATGGAGTCGCTATCCGCATGTCAGACATCCTCCCAAGACGGCCTATTAGTTCTGCATATCAATAGCGTAACGGAAAATAGTGACTTCTCTCTACCGCTTGACACGTCAATACTTTCGCGGTAGAACTAATCCCAGCAGGGCAGACGCGCACTCGGTGCGTCGGACAATGGGGTTCACAGAAAGGCCTTCACCATGAAGTATTGGAAATCAGGTGTAGCGGTGACCGCCGCACTCGCCTCGCTCACGCTCGCCGCGTGTAGTTCATCCGTGCCGGAAGCAACGTCGGCGCCGAGCAGCACAGGCGGAGCAACCGAACTGACAGGCACCGTCACCTACTGGCATGCCTATACTGCCGACTCCCCTGAGGTCAGCACACTACAGGGCACCATCATTCCGGAGTTTGAGAAGTTGCACCCCGGAGTGACGGTTAAGGATGTCCCCATTCCGTACGACGAGCTTCACCAAAAGCTCATCACCGCAGCGGCGGGAGAGCAACTGCCTGACCTGGTCCGCGCGGACATCGGCTGGGTGCCGGAACTGGCAAACCTTGGGGTACTCGAGCCCCTCAGCACGTCGATGCCTGACTTCCAGACTTACGCCGACCAGGTGTACCCAGGAACTCTGGCGACGAATATGTGGAAGGGAACGTACTACGGGCTACCGCTCGACACGAACACGCGAGTGTTGCTCTACAACAAGTCGTTCTTTGAAAAGGCGGGAGTCACTGTTCCCACGACCGTGGAAGAACTCATGGCCGCGGGTCCCGCGCTTAAGGAGGCGGGCGCCTACGCGTTCGCAGACAATGGTGCGGGTGGCTGGAACATGTTGCCTTGGATCTGGAGCGCGGGCGGTGACATCACTGACCCTGACGTCACAAAGGCAACGGGCTACTTGAACAGCCCCGAGTCCGTGAAGGGCATTCAGAACCTTGTTGACATGTACAACGCCGGCTTCATGCCCGCGATCGTCCTAGGCGACTCTGGGGGCCTGCAAACCAGCGATGGCCTGGCGACCGATAAGTACGCGACAATCCTCGATGGTCCGTGGATGTACCCGATTTTCGCGGGGCAGTACCCGGACTTCACAGTGTCCGCTTCCCCTGTACCTGCTGGCCCAGGAGGCAGCATCTCCGTCGTGGGCGGTGAGGACATCGTCATGACGCAGTCCTCGACCAACAAGGAAGCGGCCATGGAGTTCATGCGCTACCTCCTCTCCGAGGATGCACAGCTCGCTATGGCTGAAGTAGGCCAAATGCCCGTCCTGTCCAACCTTGGTCCGCAGCTCTCTTCGATCAACGCGTACTACGCGCAGTTCGTCGATCAGCTCCAGACCGCCAAGCCCCGTCCTCCGACACCGGTGTGGTCGCAAATCGACTCGATTATGCAAGACGAGATTCGCGCGGCCTTCCGCGGTGACAAGACGGTCCAAGAAGCGCTCGATGAGGCGGCCTCGCAAGCGGACGCCCTGCTGGCTGAATTCAACTAGCGAGGGAGTACCAACGCCATGTCGACACCCCCAAGCCTTGCGGCACCCCCCCGTACCGCGGGCTTGGGGTCCCGGCGGCCACGGCAGCATTCCGCGGCCGCCGGGAGACGGCGGGCCATCCTCGCCGCCTACTCGTTTATCCTTCCCGGATTTGTGGTCTATGCGGTCGTGATGCTCTACCCCGCAATCCAGACCATGCTCCTGAGTTTCAGGGATTGGAATATTGCGCCGGGAAAGCCCAGCCCATGGGTGGGCCTCGACAACTACATCCAGGCATTCGGCGATCCGGTGTTCATCAACTCCCTCGTCAACTCGGCGGCATACACCGCGTTCACCGTGCCTCTCCAAATGGTGATCGGACTGGGACTCGCCGTCTTGTTGGATGCAAAGCTTCCCGGCAGGGTGGCCTTCAGGGTGCTCTTCTACCTCCCTGTAGTGACCAGTTGGGTTGTCGTCTCTCTGCTATTCCAGTACATCTTTTCGTCGGGTGATGGCCTCGCTAACCACGTCGTTGTAGACATGGTTGGGCTTGCGCCGGAGAACGTCAGCTGGTTCCAAGAACGCTGGACAGGGATGTTTGCCATCGCGGTCTTGGGAGTGTGGAAGGGCATCGGATGGTCGATGCTCATCTTTCTTGCAGCCCTCACCGCGGTGCCTGAGGCCCTCAAGGAGGCCGCCCAACTCGACGGCGCCAACGCAATGCAGCGCTTCTGGCATGTGTCAATGCCCGCCATCCGCTCGGCCCTATCGGTCGTGTTCATCCTGCTCTTCATCGGCGGTTTCAACGTCTTCATATCGGTGCTGCTCATGACAGGGGGAGGGCCTGGCAACGCCACCCAGGTCCCGCTGACCTATATGTATCAACAGGCGTTCAAGTTCTTGAACTTCGGCTACGGGAGTGCGATCTCCTTCACGCTGACCCTCATTGTGCTCGCGGCATCGGCGCTGCAGTACTCGTGGACCAGACGAAAGTTGGCGGACTGATGACCCCCGCATGGCGCAAGACTGTTTCCTATGGGCTCAGGTATCTCATCCTCGCCCTCGCCGCCTTCATCATGGTGTACCCATTCCTTTACATGATGTCGACCTCGTTTAAGTCGCGTTCCCTCGCCTTGGGCGACCCCACCAGGTTGTGGCCAACCGATCCGACCCTAGACAACTACCGGCAGGTGCTCGGCACCGAGAACTTTGCACGATATTTTCTCAACTCCGCGGGAGTTGCCATCGTCTCCACGGCGCTCATCGTGCTGCTCTCGTCGATGATGGCGTACGCCTTTGCGAGGCTCGACTTTCCCGGCAAACGGCTCTTCTTCACGCTCATCATCGTGGGCCTGACCATTCCCACCATGATGCTGATCATTCCGCAGTTCCTGCTCGCCAGGGATCTTCACTTGCTCAACTCCCTCCCAGGACTTGTCCCCTTCTATGTGGGCACGGCCCTGGCCTTCAATACCTTCTTGCTTTCTGGGTTCTTCCAGCAGATTCCGCGCGAACTTGACGAGGCCATGATGATCGATGGAGCGGGGCCGTGGCGCCGGTTTTGGGACCTAGCAATGCCGCTATCCAAGCCGGCCGTCGGGACGGTCATTATCTTTTCATTCTTGGGGACGTGGGACGAGTTCGCCTGGGCCCTGACCGTGATCAATGACGTTGACAAGCGCACCTTGCCGATTGCGATCGCCCTGTTCCAAGGCCAGCACTCGACGTCATGGGGTCTCGTTTTTGCCGCTTCACTCATTGCGATCGTGCCCGTCTTGATCGTCTACATCATCTTCCAGCGCAACTTTGTCGCTGGCCTCACTACAGGAGCTCTGAAGCAATAATGTCTGCACCATCAATCGTTCTGGCCGACGCCTCCATCCAGGTGATCCTGGAAGGGCAGTCCCCATCGGGGGCGTATGTCGCGAGCCCAAATTTCTCGCAATACGGGTTCGGGTGGCTCCGGGACGGGGCGTACTGCGCGCTCGCCATGGATGCCGCAGGCGAAAACGAGTCGGCCGCCCGGTTTCACGCGTGGGTGGTCCGTGTGGTCTTGGGTGAACGGGAGCAGATCATCCGCGTGGTTGACGCCCACAGCCACGGCGAGGTGGTGACGCTCGACATGATGTTGCCCACTAGGTACACCCTTGACGGTCTACGTGAGGCCACCGATCCCGCTGAGGAGTGGCCCAACTTCC
>SWCC01000556.1_pt1 | contig 11055 bp, 7 predicted proteins | sample 4692971 | NCBI WGS metagenome assembly SWCC01 (sample SAMN10267277, study PRJNA491770) | bioreactor metagenome | isolation source: DHS bioreactor inoculated with subseafloor sediment | place: Japan: off Shimokita Peninsula | collected 2006-08 | reverse complement strand
TTATTTCGTCAGGAGAAATAACAAGACAGGGCCGGGTCTTTTTTATTTCGTGCCCAACAGTAGGGTCAAGACAAACCAGAAAAATATCGTACTGCTTTACTTCCATTCCCAATTATTAACGTCAAAATCAATATTATCGTTTATTAGCGGCGAATCATCCCTGTTATTTTTCATCTTTACAAAAGCGCCGTCCCAGCCTTTTCTCGGCTCAGTCTTTGCCGGGGTTATAATGATTTTTCCTTTAACAGCTTTTAAAATCACTTCTTTCGCGATTCCGCACTGCTCCATGATCACCTTCGGAATTCTCAAACCTTTTGAATTACCGATTGCTATTATATGCGTTCTCATATTTTCTCCTCCAATGTAATTATAAAGTAATTACGCCCATCTGTCAAGTTTATCCAGAACTTTGAGCAGTTCTTCGTAATTTCGCGAAGCCGTCACCTTTCCGCGGGCGGCGGCGGCGAGAGCGAAACCTTTAAGATACCACAGAGAGGCCTTTCTCATCAGCCCTATTACCGACGGCGAAGAAAGATCCGAATATTTTCTGATGTACGAAATATGCTTTTTAAGCACTTCCAGACGGCGCTTTTTATCGGGCGCGGGAGAACATATTCCGCTTTTAAGAAAGCTGTTTATGTCTTTAAATATCCAGGGATTTCCCATCGCCCCGCGGGCAACGAGAACACCGTCGCAACCGGTGTCATCCAGCATCTTCTTCGCCAGAGACGGCGTCAAAACATTGCCGGAGCCGAAAACGGGAATGCCCGCGTTTTCTTTCACTTTTTTTATGGCTTCGTAATCCACGCCGCCGGAGTATAATTGCGCGCGGGTTCTGCCGTGCAGAAATATGGCGGCGGCCCCCGCGTCCTCACAGCCTCTCGCAATATTAATAAGTTTTTTTATATCAGTCTCGTCAAAACCCGTTCTCAGCTTCACCGTAACGGGAAGACCGGACTTTCCGGAAAGAATCCTTATTATCGCAAAGAGTTTTTCCGGCGTTCTGAAAAGCGCCGCGCCCTGGCCGTTGGCGACAACTTTTCTGACGGGGCATGCGGCGTTTAAGTCTATAAATTCCACAGCCGCGTGCTCTTTCATCTTCAAAGCGGCGTCAAGCATAATCTCCGGCACGGAACCGAGAAGCTGGCCGGCTATGGGGGAATCGGCTTCGGCGCTTTTGAGCATATTGATCGTCTTTCCCCTCTCCCTGACGAGAGCGTCGGATGATATCATCTCAAAAAAAGCCATTTGCGCGCCATGCTCCCTGCATATCAGCCTGAAAGGAAGATCCGAGCACCCTGCAAGCGGGGCCAGAAAAACTTTCGTGTTAAAAACTTTAGTGCCTATTTTTATCATAGCGCTATTTTAGTTTATTTATCCCGTATAAGCCACGGTGTACGCGGGAACAGGATTAATCCTGTCCCCGTTAGAGCGCTTTCAGCATTTCGGCGGCGGAAGCCTTAACGCCGTCGGAAACATCCTTCCTTTTGGTTATTCTGCTCAAAGTCGCTTTTATTTGTCCGATAACGCGTAAATTTTTCTCGTTTTTCAGCATCGCTATTAAACCCACCGTATCTTCCTCGGCAAGTTCACCCAGCGCCCACACAGCGCTGGCCCTCATCCATTCATTAGCGCTTAAAATCATATTTTTGAACGTGACTAGCGCGAGCTTCCTGTTATGACGATAAAGAGCCTTAGCGGCGTTCGCGCGTACCCTGTTATTGGCGTCGTCCAGATAAGGCAAAAAGAAAGTTGTCGCGACATTCGGATCATGTTCCGTTTTCAGTTCTTCCTCAATAAGTTCTATTCTTCTGGCCTTCTCTCTTATTACAGGGTCAATATCCGTTATTATCTCATGCGTGGAATTCCTCACAAGCGGCGGGAGCGACGCATGAATCGAAACTCCTGAACGTATCTCGTCCATTATTTTTCTCTGGTGCTCCAGCGTCGTAATCTCTCTTCTCTCAACAAATCTGCGCATAAGATTGTGCGTTATAAAAAAAGCAAAAAAAAGAATTAGAGCAATGGCCGCTATGCCGGCTATTATTATTTTATTCATTTTAGCCCTGTCCGCCGCCCGCGCGAGAGCAATCTCCTTAACAAGTTCAACCCTTTCCTTTTCGCTCTGTTTCAGCAGACTGCTTATCGTTTCTATGCTGTAATTAAAATTAGCGGACAATTTATCTTTCTGTTTTTTGAATTCCCTGACCAGCTCGTCCAACTCTTTCCCCCTGCCGGCGGAAAATTCCGCGTCCGAATCCTTTTCCGTCATCCGTCCGCACAGCTTCAGCATTTTTTTTATCTCTTTGTTTTCGGGATCAATGTTTCGCGCCCTTTCAAGATAATCCCGCGCGGAAACATAATCATTCGTCAGAAAACTTTCAGAGCCGTATTCCGTCAGAATTTTAACAAAAAATTCTTTCATTTCTCTGTTTTGCGCGTCCATTTTCAGCGCCGTTTCCAGCAGTTCTATGCTTTCGGTCTTATTCCCTCTGATATAATCCGCCACCGCTTTGTTGAAAATTTCTTTCGCCGTATCGGCAGAAAGATTTGTAAGCGCAACCAAAAAAAGAATAAACGCTAATGTTTTTTTCATTTCTTTTTCTCCTTATTTTAAATGTTTTTTATCTTTTATAAATTTACTGAGACGCCGAAGCAGTTTTGAAACACTCCTGTTTCCAGGATCCACCGTTAACGCATCCTCTAAAAAACCTTCCGCTTCAAAATACTCGCCATTATTAAGCGCCTGATACGCAAGGCATTTGCACTGCAAAAGCACAGCGCTTTTATTCGCGGGCGCTATATTTAAAATTCCATCCACGCTTTTCAAACACGCTTCAAAATTGGATTTGCGTAACTGTTTCCGCGCCGCGATAAACAGCGTGGTAACCTTTCGCTTCTGCGCTTTTTCAACAATTTTCATCTCAATCTCAAAAAGCTGATTAAGGTCTTCCTCATCATCAGTTTCCAGCATAGCCGCTTTTCTGAATTCTTCGCGGGCAAGGTTATATTTACCGTTTAAAAAATATTCTATCGCCGATTTTGTAAGTCTGTCATATGTCTGTTTCGCTTTTTGAAGTTCAGCAATACGGCATTCTATTTCCTCCCTCCGGCTATAATATAATTTTGCCTCCTCACGGGCTTCCGTGCTGAAATACATCTTTACACTCAGCATATGTTTAATGCCCAGTTCATGAAACACAAGTGCGTAATCCACCGCGAAAGGATCGGTTTTCACGCCGAAACCGGCGCTTAACTCTTTATAATTTAAACCCGCTCTCAGGGAAAAAACGGGTGAAACCAAATAAGAACAGCCCGTCTTCCACAGCGAACTCCCGGCTTTTCCCGAACCGGAAATAATAATATCCGCAGAAGGGATTATTCTCCCGTTATCAAATTCCGAACTCGCACCGAAAATCAGGTTACGCGGGTATTTATCCGCATGGTCTTTTAATTTTAACGAAGGACTCGCTAAATTCTGAATGCAGAAAGACAGATTCGCGTATTTTAAAAACGAAATAATGCCTATATCCGCCCCGAAAGAACTTGCGCGGTAACCGTCAATGCTCTGCGTCAGCAATTTCACGTTGGCTCCGGCGGCAAGCTTGTCTATCACCGGATAGGCGAATGAAAAAATAAAAGACTGTTCCTTATTATTAAAACTTCCCAGGCTTTCCCTCAGGAGAGATGTTTTTTCGGCAAGGGCCGATTCTATCCCTGCGGCTGCAACTCCCATATAGGAAGCCTTCGGAAGAGGAGAAACAGGCCCGAATTTATGACCGCCGCCGATAAAATAGTAATTTCCGCCGTCATATAAGGGCCTGTAAAAAACCGTTAATTCATCTCTTTCCAGATAACAGAGCGAGGCCGGATTCAAATATATGCCTGAAAGATTTCCCTTAAACGCCGAGCCGCTGCCTCCGGCCGCCACCGCGGCAGCGTCGGCGGAGAGACTGAGAAGATAATCCCCCGGACGCCCCCCGGAAGCGCCGCCGAAATAATAAGCTCCGGCGACGGGTGCAAAAAAAACACCGGACGTTATAAAAAAACAAAGAGCAGATATACGCCGCGTCATTTCAGAACCCCTATAAGCCTGCGGCGGCGCAGCTCACCCCCCGAAGAAGGACGGACAATAATATTTAAAATATAAACACCGTTTGACACAACAGAAGCTTTGCCGTTTCTGCCGTCCCATGTGACGATATTCGTCAGTCCCGTCGGACTTCCATAGCCCTGCGCGGTGATGGACCTCACGAGATCACCGAACGGACTGTAAATCTCAAATTCCAAAACAGAATCCTCTGTCAAAACACATTCTATTTCCGTGTTCTCCTTCAAGGGATTAAACGGGTTGGGATAATTTTTAACATCACCCACGGCCGTGGTGGGCGCGGCATAACTCAAAAGCCGGAAATAAGACAAACCCGAAACTCTTGCCGTCACCTGTTTATTTTCCACGTCAATTTGCTGCGAAGGCAGAGGCTCCCAGCTGTTATTATCCGCTATAGTAAATAATTTTAAAGTTGACGGCGAAATAACATCAAGCCCGTCATAAGAAAACGCAAGATTAAAACTGTATGCTGAAGCGTCGGTCAAACTCCCGTTAAAGGAATTTCTTAATTCGATATTATAACTCAGGCCGCCGGGAAGTTTCATAATGGGCGAAGCGCGGGCTTGATCATCAGCGGCCGCACAGGCGGAATCGCTGACTTCCGCGACATCAATGTAGGAATTCGGCGGCAGATCTGAAGATTGAACGCTGATTTGTCCGTATATTATTTTTGACCACGTCACATAAAAAGAAAATGTTTCGTCGCTCATGCGCGTTTCGCCGCTTAAATCCTCAACTCTCACTCTCCAGAAATAAGTCGCAAAATCCGAAAGAATAGAAGAGTCGTTTATTGTGCAGCTGTTCGTGGAAATAGATGTAATCTCCAAAACAAGAGTTACCGGAAAAGTGGAAGAGTAAAGAAAAAAATGATAACTGAGTATATCTCCGCTGAAAATATCAGGGTCGCCGTTGCCCTGCCATGTGAATGAGGGAGTCAAACTTAAAACCGTATCCGAATCGGCGGGATGCGTCAGAGAAAAAGTCCGCGGAGGATGATTGACATTCCATATGCTGAAGCGTCCCGAAACAGCAGACGCTGACAGCACTCCGTCCGAAACTTCTACCGTCACAGCATAATTGCTTCCGTCAGGATAAACACGCGTATCCAGAATGAAGGAAGTGGTTCCCTTCCGTAAACCATCCCCGAAATACAGTTTTTCAGCCACAAGCTGCGGGATTGAGCCCTCTGCAGCGGAAGTGGAAATATACAGATTAAAATAAACTCTGTCGTAAAAATCAGTGTCTTCAAAATCCCACTCAATTAAAGTCAAACCTGTTTTGACGGTTCCCTCAAAAGAACTTACAAGCGAAACAATCGGGGATTTGTCGTCGTTGTTAATGCTGAAATCTCCCGTTTCCAAACTTATTCCGGTCAACCCCCTGAGATCGGTCGCGGCTATTTTGATCCTGAAATAACCCCCGTTGCCCGATAAAACAGTGTTCCATGTCCACTGGCTGACGGACACATCCTCAAGCTGATGAAGAATCTCATAGCTCATCCCGCCGTCTTTGGACAAAAAAATACTTATGTCGTGAAACTTATCGTCCGCGTTAGGATCAGAAACTTTCCAGACAATATCGCTATTCCCCGCGAGTACCGCGGCGGCAGATGGAAAAATAACACTGACATAGGGCGGAGCATTCGTAATCGCCTGCGCGAAATTTGACAGATGAGACACATTTCCCGCTGCATCACGGGACTTTAGTGCAAAAAAATATGTCACGCTGTTTTGGAGAGCTGAAACCGTAAAAATTTCAAGATTCCCGGGCGTTTTGGGCGGAGAAGGCCCTGCGACGGAATTCACCGAATGAATGTCTGATTCGGCAAAACTGAAACTGGCATAAAAAATTTCATAAGATGAAATATTATTAAACGGCGGATCAGCGGGACTCGTCCACGACAGTTTGATTTCACCGTTGGCCGCACCCGTCATGGCGTCAAGATTAGCTATTGCCGGGGGAAGCGACAGGTCAACAAAAAAGCCGAACGTTTCCGACCACCCCGATTCATCACCGTAATCATCTTTGGCTTTCACTCTCCAAAACCAGCCATCCTGCGAAAGGCCCTCCACCGGAAAAGAAAGAGCGTTAATGCCTGAAATGTCTTTTTCGGGCGAAGAAAAAGCGCTGTTATCGGCCACCTGCAGCCGGTAAACAAGTTCTGCGCTGTCCGGATCAAAGGCTTCATTCCAAAAAAAGGTGGGGCTCGTATAATTTATGTAAAACGCGTCGGAAGGCAGACCCGGTTCAGGAGGTTCCGGGAAAGAATTGCTCTTGATTGTGATAGAGAACAGCTCAGGTGTTTTCGCGCTGTCGGAAGAAGTCAGCACCGCTCTCCAGCGGACATATCTGTGAGACACATAATCATTAATATCTGTCAGCCAGCCGAACCATATAATTGAGGTTGACGAAAAACTAAATTCATAATTTATTGTTCCCGAGTTGAGATTTTCGGTTGAAGAATAAGACAGATATCTCGCGCGGCCTGTGCCTGAATCATAGCCCATGGATCTGCCCTCGGCATATGTCTGATAATTGGTCCTGAACAAAATATCCGGCACACCCTTGATGGAATCTGACTGAATATCCGGAAAACCGGACGGCCCCGCGGAAACGCAGGCGGAGCTGAGTTTGATATAGTCATTAGGGACAGGATTCCCGAACACACATCCGGAAGAAACTATTACTGAAACTCTGTAAAACGATGAGCTTGAAACCGCCACGGGCGCTATATCCGTCCATGCCCAGCCGGAGGTGCCGGAAACCAGCGCCGTCGCCAGACATGCCCCCGAATCAGACCACAGATGAAGCGTGTTGTTCCCCGCATCGGAGACAGGAGAATATCTGCCGAGAGCTATTATGCATCCCGATTCGGCAACGGTAAACCGCCATCCCGCTTCCGCGTTTACGTAAACCCTTGTCGCGGAACTTTCACCTTCAAAAAGCTTTGACCGGGTGGAAGGAAGCCTGAGAACGCCATCTTCCGTATTCCAGTCGGCGCTGGTGCCTATACTGTCTTTATGCACAGCGGTTGTAAAATCCTCACTCACCGTCATGGCATAAACAGGCAAAACGCCGCACAAGGCAAAGTAAAAAGTGATAAAGGTTTTTTTCATTTATCCTCGCTTTTATTCTACCAATTAGGCGCGCTATTGGGCAAGAAGACTTTTAAGGCAAAAATTTTCTATAAGAGCATAAAGCAAGTGCGGCAGACGGTATCCGGAGCGGGCCATATGAGCGAGGGCTTAACCCCGCTCCCGAAGCGATATAGGCAGCGAACCTCATACGTGAGCGTCCGTCTACGGATACCTCTGACGTAATTGCTTATGGCAAAAATTCAATAAAACACAGAATTAAAGTTTGCTCTCCTTATTTTTTTTTGTATAATCCGCCTATGAAAATATATTTTAGCGATCCTGATTTCTCCGAAGGCAAAGTGAAGTACAACGACAGGCGTCTGAACAAACTTTCGGAAAAGTTTCAGCCCAAAAAAACGGCGCCCTTCTTCGCGGAATTTATAAAGGACGACCCCGTGACGGCGGATGTGATAGCCGTGAGAAAAGAAAACATCCTTGATGTGCTCATTCTGGACATGGACAAAATGGAAGGCCGTCTCAAAAGAAGTGAAAGCCCTGAGGAAAAAAAACTTGCGGAAAAATGCCTCGCTGCCATGGAAGAGGAAAAAGTCCTCTGTGATGTGGAATTCACAGACAACGAAAAAAATCTCTTAAAAGCTCTTGCACCATTAACTTTTAAACCCACTGTAGTTATTGACGGCGAAATTAACGCCGACGAACTCATTTCGCGCGCCCTGAAAAAAGCGGGCGTCATATTCTTTTACACCGCCGGCAAAGACGAGTGCAAAATCTGGCCGGTGGAAAAAAATTCAGACGCCGTCACCTGCGCGGGAAAAATACACAGCGACCTCGCCAGAGGCTTCATAAGGGCGGACGTAATCTCCTTTGACGACATGATGAGCGTTTTCAATCTGCACGAGGCCAAAGAAAAAGGCCTTGTCAAAACCGTGGAAAAAAATCACATCATAGAAGACGGCAACATAATAGAAATCAAATTCAACGTCTGAACGAGGGACGTGCATTGACTTATTGACTTATTACCCCTGTCGCGAATCATCATTATGAGCGGCTCACCCATTTTGAACAATGGGATTTACTTATTTTTTGTAAAGAGGGCGCGCTTTGTAGCGCGTGTGCAAAAGTTTTTCTGATTTTTCACCGAGAGGCTCGCCCAGAAAATCTTTATAGAGTTTCTTCACATCCGTATTTTCGTGTGAAAACCTTATCTTTTTGGAAAGATCGTCGCTGTAAAGCGCGGCGGCTCTTTTTTTTCTGAGTTCGTCCGTCACGCCGTAAGGCTGACCCCCGCCTCCGACGCAGCCGCCGGGACAGGCCATGACTTCTATAAAATGATAAGGCGGTTCCTCTCCCGCTTCGGCGGCCTTCCTGCTTTTGTTAATGACGTATTCCACATTGGCAAGGCCGTGAGCTACGGCAACTTTGATTTTTTTGCCCTGTATTTCAATTCCGGCTTCTTTCACGCCGTCGAGACCCCGTATATCCGCAAAATCTATCTTTTCCAGATTGCTGCCCGTGATCATATAATAAGCGGTCCTCAGCGCGGCTTCCATAACGCCTCCGGTTGAACCGAAAATAACTCCGGCTCCGCTGTATTCACCAAGCAGGCTGTCAGCTCCGCGCTCCGGCAGATCATTGAACTTTATGCCCGCCTGATATATCATGCGCGCAATCTCCCTCGTGGTGAGAACGGAATCTATGTCCTGATATCCCGAAGCTGACATCTCACCGCTTCTGGTGATTTCGTATTTTTTGGAAGTGCAGGGCATAATCGAAGCCATGTATATTTTGGACGGGTCTATGCTGTTTTTTTCAGCGTAATAGGTTTTTGAAAGCACTCCGAGAATTGCGTGAGGCGATTTACATGATGAAAAACAGGGAATCATATCACTCTCGAATTTTTCCATAAAATCCACCCACGAGGGACAGCAGGTCGTGATGAGCGGAAGCGGCCCTTCTCCGCCGGCAAATCTTTTCACAAATTCGGAGGCCTCCTCCATTATCGTGACATCAGCCCCGAAACTCGTGTCAAAAACAGCGTCAAAACCCAGCCTCTTCAAAGCCGCATAAAGTTTGCCCGTAAGATTCACGCCCGGCTCATAGCCGAAAGCCTCGCCTATTGCCGCTCTTACCGCAGGCGCAATCTGAACAACGCAGAATTTATCCGGGTCCGCAAGCGCGTTCCACACTTCGGCGCTGTTGTCATTTTCCACAATGGCTCCCGTCGGGCAGTGCGCCGAACACTGACCGCAGCGCACACAGGGCGAATCGGCAAGATCTATCTCACCCGCCGGGGAAATTCTGGTTGAAAAACCCCGTTCGAGAAAAGACAGCGCCCAGACATCCTGTATATTCCTGCACACATCAACACAGCGGCCGCAGAGAATGCACTTGCGGGGGTCAAGCACAATGGTTCCCGTGGAATCATCCTTCGGAATATCCCTCAGATATTTAGGGAAATCCTCCTCCCTTATGCCGAAATCCGCGGCAAGGCGCTGAAGCTCGCAATTATTGTTCCTGCCGCACTGGAGACAGTCATTGGGATGGTTGGAAAGTATAAGCTCCAGAACCGTTCGCCTTATGGCCACTATCTCCGGGGTGTGGGTGTTTATCTTCATCCCTTCTTCGAGCGGAGTGCAGCATGCTCTCAGATATTTACCCGTTCCTTCCACTTCCACAATGCAGATGCCGCATGAGGCCGAAGAATCAAGATCGGGATGTTTACAAAGCGTCGGTATTTTCACCTGGACAAGTTTCGCCGCGTCAAGAATGGCCGTGCCCTTTTCGGTTTCTACCGGCAGACCGTTTATAATAGCTTTCACTTTTTTCATTTTTTTAAAATAGCTCCGAATTTGCACACGTCAAAACACTTCCCGCATTTGACGCATTTCTTAAAATCTATGAAATAACCTTTCTCCCTGTCGCCCGAGATAGCGTTAACGGGACAGTGTTTGACACAAAGGCCGCAACGCTTGCATTTATCCTGAATAATTCTGTAAGAAACAAGGGATTTACATTTACCCGACCGGCAGAAGCCTTCTTCCATGTGCTCCCTGTACTCATCGGCGAAATAATGCATCGTGGAAATAACGGGATTCGGCGCTGTTTGACCGAGGCCGCACAGGGACGCCTTGCCCATCGCCAGAGAAACGGCCTGCAGTTTTCTCTTATCGCCGGGCTCGGATTTTCCCGACGTTATTCTATCAAGTATTTGAAGCATCTGATAACCGCCTATGCGGCATGGCGCGCATTTTCCGCAGGACTCGTCCACGCAGAATTGCAGATAAAATTTCGCTATGTCCACCATGCAGTCACTCTCGTCCATAACAATCATTCCGCCCGAACCCATTATCGAGCCCAGGCTTTTCAGACTGTCAAAACTTATAGATGTGTCAAAAAAATCTTCGGGAATCACGCCTCCCGACGGCCCTCCGGTCTGCACGGCCTTTATCCGCGCGCCATCGGCGATCCCTCCGCCTATATCAAAAACAACCTGCCTGAGAGTGATCCCCATCTCTATTTCCACAAGGCCGGAATTGGCAACTTTCCCGGTAAGGGAAAAAACCTTGGTGCCCTTGGACCTGTCCGTACCCATGGCCGCGAACGCGGCGGAGCCGTGTTGAATAATAAAAGGAACATTGGCGAGACTTTCCACGTTGTTGATAACGGTGGGCTTGCCCCACAAACCGCTGTGGCTGGGGTAAGGCGGTTTGGGAACGGGCATTCCGCGTTTTCCGTGCATGGATGCAATGAGCGCCGTTTCCTCTCCGCAGACAAAAGCGCCTGCGCCGAGTCTCACCTCGAGCTCGAAATCAAAGCCCGATCCCATTATATTTTTTCCGAGGAAAC
>SWCC01017705.1_pt1 | contig 11071 bp, 9 predicted proteins | sample 4692971 | NCBI WGS metagenome assembly SWCC01 (sample SAMN10267277, study PRJNA491770) | bioreactor metagenome | isolation source: DHS bioreactor inoculated with subseafloor sediment | place: Japan: off Shimokita Peninsula | collected 2006-08 | reverse complement strand
TTCTTTCCGACATAACGGAAATTATTCAATCTAAGATTGCGCAAAAGAAACTTGGGTCTTGCATTACCGCATCCGAACGGAGCCAAACGATCAATGTCCTCTATAAGCTTAAAATCAATTTTTCGGGTATCTATTACACAATCAACACCAAGCCTTGGGGCAAGCTCGTCTTCTGTTATTTTTTCCATAGCCAATGCTTCCAGATCTTTTGCAAAGGCATCTATATCCCTTGCAGCAATGGAAAACCCAGCTGCTTGTTTGTGCCCCCCGAATTTGATAAAATACGACCTGCAGGAATCAAGCAAATCGTACAAATTAATCAACCCGTAAGAACGACATGAGGCCTTTCCCACCGATTCACCAATTGCAATCATTATAATCGGTCTGCAATATTTTTCGCTGAGTTTTGATGCTACAATTCCTATGATTCCGGAATCCCAGCCTACCTTTCCAATAACCATTATGTTCTGCTCATTCAATTTTTTTTCTTTAATCAGGACTTCCGCCTCGGAATATATTTTTTCTTCTATCTCTTTTCTTTCGGTATTCATTTCATTCAGGAAACCGGCCAAACTCTCCGCCTTTTCGCTGTCCCGCGACATAAGAAGCTCCAATGCCTTGTCCGCACTCCCCATGCGTCCTGCCGCATTGATTCTGGGCGCCAACATGAACGCAATATTGCCTGCGTTTACAGGCTTTTCGCTTAATCCCGAAATGGCTTTTAATGCAATCAATCCGAGGTTTTCACTGGAACCAATCACTTCAAGGCCCTTTTTAACAATTATTCTATTTTCGTCAAGCAGCGGTACTACATCCGCAACCGTACCCAATGCAGACAATTCAATATACGAATTCAAATCGTCATTTTTACTAGATAATGCCTGTACAAGTTTGAATGCGATTCCCGCCCCCGCCAATTCTTTGAAACCGAATTCACAATCATCCCTTTTGGGATTTACAATAGCATAGGCATCCGGAAGATTTACAGGCGTCTTGTGATGGTCAGTAACAATGACATCCATTCCCATGCTATTTCCGTATTTAATTTCCTCAGAAGATGCAATGCCACAATCAACTGTCACGAGCAAGCTACAGCCTTTTTCGGAAATCATCTTGACTGCATCCATGTTTAGACCATATCCCTCGGTTTTCCTTTCCGGAATATGATGCATTATATTATCGTATCCAATATTTCTGAAATATGTCAATAGAATTGCAGTCGACGTGACCCCATCAACATCATAGTCTCCATAAATGCAAATGGTTTCATTTTTATCAACTGCTTTGTTTATCCTGTCAACAGCCTTTGTCATATCCTTTAGCGCAAAAGGATCTCTAAGGCTTTCCCATGACGGATTCAAAAACGATTCAGCTTCGCTTATTTCCGTAAGGTTTCTATTGCACAACAAACCAGCCGTTATTTCACTTACGCCGAATGTTTTGACAAGCCTTTTAATGTCGGCAACATCCTGCTTCGGTTTTATATCCCATCTATTACTTTTGATTATCATTTAAACTCCTGCCCACTACTTTTTATCAACTATGTCCCCACCAAGTTCCTCTTTTGCTTTTTCTATCTGTTTGACCGCTTCTTCTTCCAGTTTTGCCTTTGCCTCTGCAGCCTTGGTCTCAGCCACTTTGTAGCCATCGACTTCCTTTTCAAGAGTTTTTATTCTTCCATTCAGCTTCCTTGTTTTCAGACCGCTTTTAAATTTGCTAAATAAAGCAAAGAGTCCCATTATGAGCGCACCAAATGCCGCCGAAACAAGTATAACAACTGATTGAGGAATTTCAATCTTTCCCAGAAAATAGCTGATTGTAATAACGTCCGAATTGATTACTGCAAAAAGTGCTACAACTACAGAAAAAAGCAATGATAATATGAAATAAATTTGCATGGCATTCCCTCCAGTATTTAATAGTAATAATTTCTATATCTATACCCATTTTCCTTCTCTATCAAAAAATATTGATTGTAAATATTTCGTTATACTACAAATGACGGCAAAAGCCGCCATTTGAAAGGTTAATATTTATTGCTATGCAGCTTTGTAACGATGCTTCTTGCTTTCATGATTTTTCCAAAGCGACCAAATAGGGCTTGCTATGAAAATAGATGAATATGTTCCGGTAAGAACTCCAACTAAAAGCGGCAATGCAAATTCCTTTATAGATTCAACTCCCAATACATAAAGACTCCCTATTACAAGCAGAGTTGTAAATGATGTGTTCAACGACCTTCTAAGCGTCTGCTTAATGCTGATGTCAGCTACCTCAAAGTGGCTCTTTTTGTTCATATACTTTATGTTTTCCCTAAGCCTGTCAAAAACAACAATTGTATCGTTTATGGAATATCCCACTATTGTAAGAATAGCCGCAATTACCGAACTGTTGACAGGTATCCTGAAAATCGAATACATGGCCAAAACAATCAGCACATCATGCAGAAGGGCAATGATTGCCGAAACCCCGAACTTATATTCAAATCTGAATGTTACATAGATTAACATTCCCAGGGATGCAAGCAATATTGATAGCAATGCCTTTTCCTTTATCTCATCTCCAATGGTCGGTCCGAACTGCTCCGTTTGTCCAAATGCAGAATCCTCTATGCCAAATGTCTCTTTTGCCGAATTGAAGATTTCAATTCTTTCATCATTAGAAAGATTGACCTTTGTCTTTATTATGACCTCATGACTCTCAGCTCCCGCGTGAACAATATTGGCATCAAGCTCATATGGCGCAAGGACAGTCTGAATTTCCTCAATACTGAATTCTCTTCCCATGTCAAATTGCATCATTGTTCCGCCTGTAAAATCAATACCAAAGTTCAAACCCGCTACCATTGCCACAACAATTCCTATGATAATGATAGTTGTTGAAATTCCAAACCATATCCTATAGTTCTCGCAAATTTTAAATTTCATCTTTTCTACCCCCTAGGCACCATACATCTTGGTATTTTTAGTCAGGTTCATGCCCACAACCATTCTAAGCAACACTTTTGTGATAACAACAGCTGTGAACATGCTCGCCACTATACCTACCATCAATGTTATGGCAAACCCTTTGATTGGACCAAGTCCGAAGTAATAAAGAACTATGGCCGCTATGAAAGTAGTTACATTTGCATCCACAATCGTCCTAAGAGCTTTAGTGAATCCCGAATCTACAGCCGCTCTCAGTGTCTTGCCGTTTCTGATTTCCTCTTTTATTCGCTCAAATATGATAACATTTGCGTCAACCGCCATACCTATGGACAGAACCATTCCGGCAACCCCAGGAAGCGTTAATGTCGCATTCATGAGTATTAGCGAATAGAGTACTATTACAATATAGAGCATAAGAGCTATGCTCGCAACGACACCCGGTATTCTGTAATAGCCAAGCATAAACAGAAGCACCAGAAGCAACCCTATTAGGCCGGCTCTTACACTTGTGTTAAGGGAATTGATTCCAAGCGTTGCGCCAATTGCCTTGGTTTGTACCTCCGTAAGATCTACAGGCAAGGCACCTCCTCTTATGAGTGCTGCGAGGTTCGAAGCCTCATCAACCGTGAAACTGCCAACAATTATTGCGGTTCCACCAGCTATTTCACTGTCTACCCTCGGAGCCGAGATTATTTCGTCATCCAGAACTATCGCCATAATATTATTTGGCGATGCCATTTGAGCTACGTCTTTCGTCCCAAGCCTAAAAGCTTCGGTTCCATTGCTGTTAAATTCCAGTGCAACAGCCGGTTTGTCTGTCTTGGAATCAAAAGTCAATTCAGCATTCTTAACCTGGTCGCCGGTAAGAATAACGGTTCCATCAATCTTCACAAATTGAAGCTGAGCCGTCTGCCCTATGGCTTTGATAGCATCCTGAGCATCGCTGACCCCCGGGAGTTCAACCCTTATTCTATTGGTTCCCTCTCGTACAATATTGGGTTCAGTCAAACCCATTGCGTCAACACGCCTTCTTATTACTTCCTGGGTTTGATCCATTATTTTTGCCAAAGCCTCTCCGGTTTCATCCGTATCAGCTTCCAAAACAACATATGCTCCACCCTCAATGTCAAGTCCCAGTTTCATTGAATCACTTACGGAACCGATTTTAAAGTTGCCCATATCGATACCATTTAAAGCTGTAAATACTGCCGCAATTACAACCAAGACTATGACTATGAAAAGTGTGATGTTCTTTGTTTTCATAGCATCCTTCCTCCTTGTTTTTCATATTTATAATCAGACGCAAGTTCTACGTAATTTCTTGCCGAAACTTCAAAATAATCCATTTCTGCCTTTGTCAAAGAGCGAACAACCTTTCCCGGTATTCCCATTACCATGGAAGCGCTAGGGATTTTTTTCCCAGGAGTAACGATGCTCCCGGCTCCTATTATAACATCATCTTCAATAATCGCACCATTTAAAATGATTGCGCCCATTCCGATAAGGACCCTATCACCTATTGTGCAAGCATGAACGATAGCCCCATGGCCTATTGTTACATTCTCGCCCACTATGCAGGGAAAATCTCTTGCTATGTGTACAATGCAATTATCCTGTATGTTCGTTCCTTTTCCAATCCTGACATAATTTTCATCACCCCGGATTACCGTTCCGAACCAAACATTTACATCCTCTTCAAGAGTAACATCCCCTACTATGTCGACCGTCTCGGAAACATAGCAGGAATCATGTATTTTCGGCATTTTATCTTTGTAGTTCTTTATCATCTGAGCACCTCTATATTAAATTTCTCTGTTCAATTCCTTTTTGAGCCAATGCGGCCTTGACATAGATAGCGCATTCAACACGCTTTTTTTCCATCTTGCAGCCCAATTCATACGGCTCAAAAATGTTGCCGTTTGAATAGTAGGCGTTTGCATGGCAACCGCCTCCACAATAAAATTTTGCCCAGCAATTTCTGCAAGCTTCCTTTTTGTAAACATGTGCATTCTTAAAGTCCAGCGGTTTTTTTAGGTCCTCATATGCATCATCCAATGTACCCATTTCCATCGATTTTTCCCCAACGAACTGATGGCATGGATAAAGCTCTCCGGTTGGAGTTACAGCCAAATATTCAATCCCGGCACCACACCCGGACAAACGTTTGTATGCGCACGGCCCCTGATTCAAATCGATTTCAAAATGATAGTAATTGATTGGCTGCCCTTTCTCGTAGCGTTTTATTATTTCGTCGGCCAAGGCCTCGTACTGCCCCATTATGATTGGAAGATGCTCATCCTTCAACACATATGGTTCGGTAGGTTTTGTCACTACCGGCTCAATCGACAGACTGTCAAAACCACTGTCCGCCAAAAAACGCACATCCTCAATAAAGTTCAGATTATATGATGTGAAAGTTCCCCTCGCAAAGTATAAGCGATCTTCGCGCATGGCAACAAATTTTTTGTATTTTTCGTAGATATCATCAAAGGAACCCTTCCCACTGGCATAATACCTGAGCCTGTCATTGTTTTCCTTCTTGCCATCTATGCTAAGCACCACATTATCCATGTATTCATCGAGAAAAGCCATGACATCGTCAGTCATTAGGACTCCGTTGGTAGTGAGTGTGTACCGAAAATGCTTCCCGGTCTCCTCTTCCCTTTTTCTGCCATAGAATACAAGTTCCTTCACTACATCGAAATTCATCAACGGCTCTCCGCCGAAAAAGTCAACCTCGAGATTATTTCTATTTCCGGAATTCTCTATAAGGTAATCTAGTGCCTTTTTCCCTGTTTCCAAAGACATAAGACACCTCTCGCCATTAAAATCACCCTGGGCAGCGAAGCAATACTCACATCGCAAGTTGCAGTCATGGGCTACATGTAGACACATTGCCTTTACAACTGGCTTAGCAGTAAGAAGTGGATTCTCTCCCAGCATATCGTCTGCAAAAAGCTCTTTCCTTTTAATCAAAGATTCTATTTCGAGCCTTGCCTCGTTGACTGTCTCCATTCCATACAGATCTATTGAGCTTTTAAAGGCTGCGTCTTTCACATATACTCCATTTTCCGAATATGAGTCAAGCAAATCGAATACAGCATCATCAACTATGTGAACCGCTCCGCTATTTATATCTAAAACAATATTCATTCCACTCTGTCTATACTTATGAATCATCGTCTTTCCTCCCAATAAATACGCAAAGAGAAAAAGCAGCTCTCAAGCTGCTTTTTGAATTACTTTGTGTTTTCACAAACTTGGTTACCAACAGTACATGAGGTTTTGCATGCAGACTGACAAGATGTTTGACATTCTCCGCAACCTTTGTTTTTTGTTTCCTTTAGTTTTCCACCACTAAGGGTTTTTATGTGCTTCATTCTATTCATCCGTCCTTTCTTCAACAATCCTACTACTCAATGCCGAAACAATTCTATTGCTCTTCAATTGTCCCTATCGCCCATTTGCTGAGCTGGAGCTTTAATTTATCGGCTCCGATTTCAAGTGTAAGTATTTCGTCGCTGATTTTAATTATTGTTCCGTTAATTCCGCCGATGGTAACTACCTTATCTCCCACCTTCAAGTTTTCTCTCATTTTCTGTATTGCCTTGTTTTTCTTCTGTTGCGGTCTAATCATAAGAAAATACAAAATTCCAATAAATAGCAACGGAAACAGAAGTTGAATAGTAGATGAATCCATAAATATTTCCCCCTTATTTTTTTTACATAGCCCTATATATCTTTCCCTACTATATTATCATAACCATAGTTTCTAAAAAAGTCTTTTTTTAGCGTTTTGAATGTATCTTCCTCTATAGCTTTGCGTATCTTTTCCATCAGATTAAGCAGAAAATGCAAATTGTGATAGGAAAAAAGCCTCGCAGACAAAATTTCATTCGATTTATACAGATGTCTCAGATACGCTTTTGAGTAATTACGACAGGTATAGCAATCACAATCCGGGTCTAGCGGCGAAAAATCTCTAGTATATTGTGCCTGCTTGATTGAAACCCTCCCCCGGCTAGTCATTGCCGTTCCATTTCTGGCAAGGCGAGTTGGCAATACGCAATCAAACATATCAACGCCCCTTTCCACCCCTTCAAAGAGGCAGTCCGGAGATCCCACACCCATCAGATACCTAGGTTTTTCCTCAGGTAAAAGCGGGGTGGTATAATCGAGCATTTCATACATGATATCCTTTGGCTCGCCTACGCTAAGCCCTCCAATAGCATAGCCCTTAAATCCTATTTCCATAAGCTCCTCTGCGCTTTGCTTCCTGAGGTCCTTATACATCCCGCCCTGCACTATTCCAAAAAGCGTCTGATTTTCAGTGTTTGTGTGGGCTTCCTTGCACCTTTTCGCCCACCTGGAGGTCCTTTCAAGGGAATTCTTAACATATTTGTATTCCGCAGGATGAGGAGCACACTCATCAAAAGCCATAATTATGTCCGAACCCAGATCCGTCTGTATTTCTATCGCTTTTTCAGGGCTTATAAAATGCTTTGAACCATCAATATGGGATCTGAATGCAACCCCTTCCTCGCTTATTTTACGCATTGGACCAAGACTAAAAACCTGGAACCCTCCGCTATCTGTCAAGATTGGCAAATCCCAATTCATGAATTTATGCAAGCCTCCTGCTTCCTTGATCAAATCATGGCCAGGTCTCATATAAAGATGGTAGGTATTGCTAAGAATTATTTGGGCTTTTATTTCCTTCAATTCCTCCGGCGTCATGCTCTTGACCGTAGCCTGTGTTCCTACCGGCATAAATATCGGCGTTTCTATGACCCCATGCTTTGTTGTTATTCTACCTAGCCGTGCAGCATTTTCATTAGATTTTTTTAACACTTCAAATTTAAAAGACATAAAACCCTCCTCCGTCAGTAAATAAACATTGCATCCCCAAAACTGAAGAAACGGTAGCCTTCCAATTTTGCAGTTTCATATGCTTCAAGTATGGTCTCCCTATCAACAAACGCACTAACCAGCATTATAAGTGTTGATTCAGGAAGATGAAAATTCGTGATTATCGCATCAATTACTTTGAAATGGTAACCCGGATAAATAAAGATATTTGTCCATCCGCTTCCAGAATGTACAAGCCCATTTTCATTTCCCAGGGTTTCAATCACTCGGTTCGCCGTTGTTCCTACTGCTATTACGCGATTTCCATTCTTCTTGGCTCTGTTTATGCGGTCCGAATTTTCCTCGTCCAGAACATAGTATTCAGAATGCATCTCATGATCCTCTATGAATTCTTCCTTGACAGGTCTGAATGTTCCCAGGCCGACATGGAGAGTCACATAGGCTATTTCAATGCCCTTGTCCATAATCTTTGCGAGCAAATCCTCCGTAAAATGGAGTCCTGCCGTAGGCGCAGCCGCCGAGCCACTTTCCTTTGAATAAACCGTCTGGTATCTTTCCTGATCCTCTAGCTTTGTCGTTATATATGGAGGAAGAGGCATCCTTCCCAAGTCTTCGAGTATCTCCTCGAAGACACCCTCATAGGTAAATTCAATTATGCGGGTCCCTCCTTCGGCAACATCAATCACTTCGGCTCTAAGCTCTCCGCTTCCGAATTCGAAAACGCTCCCCGGTTTAGCTCTTCTTCCGGGTTTGACCAATGTCTCCCAACGGTTAATATCGAGCCTTCTAAGAAGAAGAAACTCCACTTCCGCCCCTGTCGTCTTTTTCCCAAAAATTCGTGCGGGAATGACTCTTGTATTGTTTAGAACCAGACAGTCTCCCGGATTCAGATATTCAACAACATCCTTGAACCTGCCATGCTCTATTTCACCGGTTTTTCTGTCCATAATCATCAGTTTCGATTCATCCCTCTTGCTAAGGGGCTCCTGGGCTATGAAAGATTCCGGTAACTCATAATAAAAATCACTTTTATTCATTGTTTAGGCTCCTACTCTATAGTTGTATCCGTGTAATAAAATGACAGTATATCTCTGTAGCCATATCCCTCTTCGGCCATAGCCTTGGCACCCTCCTGGCTCATTCCTAGCCCGTGGCCCCAGCCTCTGCCTTCAATCACAAATCCTTTTGCCCCCGGATTTTCTTTTTCTCCGGATGCCCCCAGCACATGACAATTTTCAAAATCGGTCTTGCTGATTTTTCCATTACCACTCAAAACCGCAATCCCCTTGGCCGGGACCCTTTCGATTGATGTCCCTCTATTAATGCAATAAAGATCGTTGTCCTTCCTTATATCGAACAATGTGCTTTTCAGCTTATCATATCCGAAAACGGTTCTCATGCCGTTTTTCAGCAATGTTACATCGGCTTTTTCCGATTCTATCAGCAACTCCAAAACATGGTTGTTTTCGCTTTTGCTTGCAATGGACATATCTATCGATTTGCCGACATCGTATCCCGCGGATTTCATGATTTCATGAATCGAAGTTTCGGAGTATTCCATTTCCCAGATGTAGTGGGATTCACCTATAGAAAAAACATCCTCAACGCCCTTAAGATATGGAACTTCCATAGACCAAATATTCTCGCTGTTCTCAGTATATCCACCGCTATTTGTATGGTAAAAAGCACTGACTATTTTGCCATTCCACCTAAGAATTTCGTCCTCCGTTTCATCAACAGCACGGTTGCAGGAAACACCTTCATAGTCGTAGCCAACATATGCCTGTGAATTATGCGTGTTGCAAAGGTTGAATCCCAGATGCGAATATTTGCCGTAATTGGTTATTGCAAAATTCCGCGCCGCTACCGCCTGAGCCTTGAGTGCCTCCAGTGGCCACGAGTTTGACATTTCCCACGGCAAAACACCATATAAGTATTCATCCATGTCAAGGTAGTTGATAACAGTCAAATCGCTTCCGACATAACGCTTTATCATTATACCGCCCCTATATCGATGACCGTTGTATGAAAATACGGAATCTTCATTATTCCCGACAAAGGGTTTTATAAGATATTCATCTCTCATGGAGTCATAGGCTAAAACCGTTTCGCCTTCGGACTCGACCAGAATCAACGAATCGTATTCGCTTACATTGAAATCAATTTTATCCATTTCATTTGAAAAGCTCTTTGCTTTCGATTCCGCCTCCGACCTGCTTGAATATGGTCCAGTGCACATGCTCCATCCATCGTCGTATATTGCAAAAAATACTTCATCCAGGTCTTCTAGCATTGCAATATCATCAGACAAGCTTTGCAAGTCCTCTGAAACAGACCCTGCCTTTACCAGAAACACGCTTTCGTCAAAATCTGACGCTTTTTCTATTTTCAATTCTTTGAAATCAATATATGGACAAAGGTTCTCATAGTTGCCGCCGTTTACAACTCCGAATTCAAATCCTGCACTTGATGCCACGGCAATGCTTTCAATAGACGGATTGTTAAATGTCAGTCCTATCCTTATGGTCTGCGGAACATTTTCAGCGCCGTATGACAAATAAAATGAAAACATAAATGCCAACAAAGCCAGCCCCGAACTTTTTATTACTCTTTTCATTGCCACAACCCCTTTAACTACATTCCCAGAAACAGATTAAGCAAAAGCGTCAATACAATAATGACAATTATACTCGAAACCAACAAAAAATAAAAGACGATTATAAATGTTCTTCCTCCAAATTCCATGTTGTTATCTCTTCTTCGCCATTATTCTCCATTCCAAGATGCCTATAACCTCTTGAAGTTACAACCCTTCCCCGCGGTGTTCTGTTTATGAATCCCAGCTGCAAAAGATAAGGCTCATACACATCTTCTATTGTATTTTTTTCTTCTCCTGTAGCTGCCGCTAGAGTATCAAGCCCTACCGGACCACCATCAAATTTTTCTATGATTGTCAGTAGAATCTTTCGGTCAACTCCGTCCAATCCCAATGGATCAACCTCAAGAAGCTCCATGGCCTTTGTAACCGTATCTTCATTTATTGAACCGTCGCCCATGACCTGTGCGTAGTCCCTAACCCTCTTAAGCAGCCTGTTTACAATTCTGGGTGTTCCCCGGCTTCTTACAGCAATTAGCGAAGCCGATTCGTCATCTATCGGCACCCCTAATATCTCGGATGATCGCAAAACTATCTTCTTGAGATTTTTCACCTCGTAAAGATCCAGTTTGCATATTACTCCGAAACGATCTCGAAGCGGCGAGGTAAGAAGGCC
>SWCC01017054.1_pt2 | contig 11072 bp, 10 predicted proteins | sample 4692971 | NCBI WGS metagenome assembly SWCC01 (sample SAMN10267277, study PRJNA491770) | bioreactor metagenome | isolation source: DHS bioreactor inoculated with subseafloor sediment | place: Japan: off Shimokita Peninsula | collected 2006-08 | reverse complement strand
TATTTTACTTGCAGCATTATGGAGAAGAGCCTATATTGGCAAAAGAGGGTATTCTTATGAGTTACAAACAATTTTCCGTAATCTTGGTGTTAGCGGTCTTTATTTGTCCGGTATCCTTGTTGGGCGCGGAGCTCAATGTCCCGGCTGACTATGCCACTATTGCCAATGCCATAGACGCGGCCGGGCCATGTGACACGGTTCTGCTGGCCACCGGCACGTATTCCGGAGTAGGCTTCAGGGATCTGCACTTGGACGGTCGTTGTCTGCATATCATGTCAGCCAACGGACCGGAGCAGACAGGCATTGACCTCGAGAACCTGCGGTTCCTTTTTGTCAGCGATTCTGAGCAGACGGGCGGCTGCGATGTGTCTGTCAGGGGCATAACTTTCCTCAACGGAGAACCGGCTCTGGAACTCGGCAACTTCGGAAAGATTGACATACATGCGTGTGTATTCCACGGCGGATTTGTTGCTGTAGCTGATATTTCCACCGGAGGTGAAGGCGCGATTGACTCCTGCGTTATCCGGTGTTGCGGTGTGGGTGTGGTGCTGACCGGTCAGGCAGAATGGAGTATCAGCAATTCCTTCTTCATTGGAAACGGGAACGGCGTGTCGTGTCATAGCATAGACGGAGTGGATATCACCGGTTGCACCTTCGGCAATAACGGGGGCGCTATCCAGTTGGACTTAGCGGATTTCTTTGTTATGACCCACAACCTCTTCTACCGGAATAGTTATGCTATCGAGGACGACCTCTACGCCACGCAGGCTGTGCTTGAGTGCAATGACTACTTTGGCAACACATACAATACTTTCAATTTTCTGCCCGGAGATCAGATAGGAATAAACGGCAATATCTCGGCTGACCCGATGTTGTGCGATACCACCCTTGAATCAATCGGCGTCCTTCCCAACTCCCCCCTTCTGGCCGAGACCAATGCCTGCGGGGTCAGTATCGGCCACGTGCACGAGGGATGCACCTGCGCCGACCTCAACGCAAGCGGCGGCCTTCCGGATATCTCCGACCTGACGTTTTTTGTGGATTACATGTTTGCGGGCGGTGAGTCGCCAATCCATATCAACACGGCCGATATCGACGGAGAAGGCGGTGTCAATATCTCCGACCTGACGTATTTTGTGGACTATCTTTTTGCCTCCGGCCCGCCGCCCATCTGTTAAGGTGGCGAAGCCACAGGCTCGGCCTGCAGGCAAGCCTGCTTTTTTACCGTCCTTTATGTCTGCCATCACTTCAGGCCGGCCATCGCCGATATTTTCAGGCGGTGGCGGGCGATTATCCTATACACTAATCGGGCCAGTTGTTTAAACGGGGGAATCATAATCAGCCAGCCCAGCAGTCTTGAGCGAGGGAATAAAGCGGCCACAGTTGCCAGCGCCTCGGCCCCCCGAAATATACGGCCATCGGGCAGCACCAGGTGAATCTCGGTTTTGAGCCGGTTCGGATCGAGGCGGGCCGATTCGGAGATCTCTCTGGCTCGGCTCAGCGGCACCATCTTGACCAATCCCAGACGGTCAAGTTTCCTGAGTTGGTCAGTCCCGACGCGGCAAATAGGGCAAGAATCATCGTATATCAGGTAATAGTCCTTCATCCAGTCCGACCGAGCATAATGTCTACTGATTCTCTCATCTTTTGGTTGGTCATTGCGTATAATATAACAGAATCAGTGGTCATACCGGTTAGTTTATCTTTTAAAAGGCGCGAATTTCGCGCCGTTCATCGACGTTGGTGAAAAATCTTGTCAACGTTTACAGATTTGGCTATCTTACTTAAGATAAGTCTGATAGACAATATCCTGCAAAGATTTGGCGCAGAGAATTCCGATGACCGTAATACGGTCTAAATCACCATATGGGGAACTTCAAGGGCGCGTAAAATGTTTAGTATAAGTAGATATCAGTCAGCCATACGGGTTGCCCTGCCTGAGAGAGGGGGCCACAATGGCTGATGGAAATGCCGCCATCCTGAATAAGCGGAAAGAGTTTGAGGTCCAGGCTTTACCTCATATGGACGCGCTCTTGCGAACCGCGCTTCGGATGACCAAAAATGAGAATGATGCCCAGGACCTGGTGCAGGAGACGATGATCAAGTCGTACCGCTTTTGGGATAAGTTCGAACCGGGTTCCAATTGTCGGGCATGGTTGTTTAAGATCATGACCAACATATTTATCAATGACTACCGCTCGAAGTCCCGGTCCCCGATGGCGGTCAATGTTGATGAGATCGACGACAACTTCCTGTACGGTCAACTGGCAGTAGGACCGAAATCAGTTGACCCGGAAAAAGAGCTCTTTGCCAAAGTATTTGACGACGATGTGAAGCGGGCGGTGGAAAACCTGCCGGATGATTTCCGCCTCGTGGTGGTATTGTCTTTCCTGGAAGGATTTTCTTACCAGGAGATCGCGGAGATTGCCGACCTGCAGTTGGGAACAGTTAAGTCAAGGTTACATCGCGGACGGAAGTTACTTCAAAAAGAACTTTATGATTATGCAGTTAAAAACGGATACATCAAGGAAAGCGCCAAATGAACTGCCAGGAAGCACTGGATTTACTCTATGATATAATTGATCAAGAAGCCTCAGAGATTAACGAACAACAAGTACACGAGCATCTTAAGAACTGTCACGATTGCTCAGGCGTATATCGTGTCGAGCGATCCGTCAACGCGTTTCTGAAGGCCAAGTTATCATCGGACAATCCCGCACCAAGTCTGGACGACCTAAAGTCCCGCATCAAAGAGCAGATGGACTGCATAGACAAGGAGAAAACGGTCGGCCCTCGGCCGCGTTTTTTTCGGTCCCCGATCGTAGCCCTGGCGGCGGCGGCGTTGCTTGTCATTCTCCTGGGGGGGGCTCTGTTCACCTCCGGTTACATTCATGAATATCAGACTTTTGGTCCCATCCAGCGGGCCCATTTCGCCATCGGCAAAATCGACAACCCGCACGGCGACGACCTTACCCTGGTGGCTACCACCGACGCGGTGGAGCAGCAGCTTGGCTACCGGGTCGAGCAGAGTGTCGGCGGCTTTTCATTGGTAGCCGGGCATTTTGGGACGATCATGGATGTCGAGATGGCACATTTCATTTATAAGCGGGACGGCAAGATTGTCTCGGTGTTCGTGGCGCCATCGGATGAATATGAAATTCCTGAAAACGGGCTTAAGCTTCACGTCAACGGCGACAATATGCGGTTCTACGACCATGCCTGCAAACATTGCAGGCTGGTTTATCACCGAAGCGACCGAGCGGTGGTCATTACCGCCACTAACGATGAGTCGGTGGAGCTGCTCGAGTTCATCCCTGGCTCGGCCGTCATCTAAGCGTTCGAATTTTTATTGCCTGCCGACCGCAGGCGTCCGATTTTACGGGATGACACGCAATCCCGGCAATCCCAAACATTCACGTATTTCCCGGCAGTTAAATAGGTACACCGTGTTTTGCCTGGTGCTCGTGTTTTTCGCAGCGCCTGTGCTCCTGGCACAATCTTATCCTGACAGCAGCCAGATCGATTACTTCCGCTCGGTGCAGCAGCTTCTCTTCAACGACCGGTTTGTCGAGGCTGACTCTTTAAATGATGATTACATTCGGAATCATCCGTCCGATCCGGCCGGTTACCTGTTTAAGGCATCGGTACGGCTGGCCGTAATGACCGATAGCGAGGAGAATCTCTTTGAGGAGGAGTTCAAGCAACTTCTGGACACGGTGATGGTTTTTTCCGAGGTGGTGATGGACACCTGTGGGCCAAAGGCCTCGGCCTGGATGGCGCTGTGGCGAGGGCATGCCCACACCTACGGTTCTCTGTGGGAGTCGCGGTTCGGTTCGACAGTCGGCGCTATCAAACGTGGCTATCGGGCGAGGGGAGAGTATGAACTGGGGCTGGCTTTCGACAGCAGTCTTAGTGATTTGTATATGGGGCTGGGGGCTTTTCATTACTGGAAGTCGGCCAAGGCCGGTATCCTCAGGCAGTTGCGCCTCTTTCGAAACGATAAGGACAAGGGGATAGCGGAGCTTCGCCAGTCAGCCGAATCCTCGCATATCTCAAAAGAATCATCCCGTAACGCCCTGATCTGGATCTGGCTCGATATGAAGGAGTTCGATTCCGCTATAGTGGCCTGCCGGGAGATGCTGCAGAAGCACCCCGACAGTAAGCTCTTTCTATGGCCTCTGGCCCAGGCATATTATCTGATCGAAAACTGGTCAGCCAGCGCCGAGACGTATGCCAGGCTCCGCGAGTTGCTCACGCTCAATGCCGGGAACTACTTCAATCTTATCGAGTGTGATTACTATCTTCTTCGGTGCTACGACCGAGCGGGAATGCCGGACAGGGCCAAAGCGACGGCCGTGGAGTTTCTCATGTATGAATCTCTGATACCGGAGAAGACCAGCGACAGGCAGAGTTCAAAGAGTTCCGCTTTGAAACAGGCCGCCCGTTAGCGCGGCTATATCAACTTACCGGGTGCTTTCGGGACATCTCGTCCAGTTGGCGACAACCTTCCATCAGGATTGATTCATTGGGAAGCTGGTTGTTGGAATCGGGCAGGTCGTCAACTGTGATCGTCTCCACTGTCCAGTTACCTGTTTGCCAGGTAAGGCCCCGGTAGATAGCCTCGGCGCCCCTGAGGTCCTCGAGCTGCGCGAAGGTGATACTTCCCTGGCTGAGATAGATCTCCATCGTCTGACCATCGGCAGGATGGTTGACGGTTATCTTGGTCGTGCGTTTGCCGGGTCCCAACGCCTGGAGCAGGTCAATGAGGTTTATGTCGGCCAGATTGCCCTTGGCGCCGGCCTGTTGCTTGGCGATCTGGTTTTCATGCTCTGAGCGGCTCTCGAACTGCGCCCGTAACTTATTCACCTTCAGCACCAGCATGTCCGGATTGGCCTGGCTATCGATGATATCCTCGATTCCCATCTCCAGCAGAGGAGTCAGTTCACCCATGGCGGAGTGCTCGACGATTAGGAATGTGGGCACGGACTTGAAGTCGATACCCTCATCGGCGATTTCCTTCACCAGTTTGGATGGGTCACTTTTGGTGATTCTTAGGACAATCATGTCGGGCAGGCTGCGTTCAAACAGCCGGGTAAAGGCTTCTCGGGAATCAGCCGTAATTAGGCGGTAACCTTCATATTTGAGGCGCAATTCGACCGGGTTAGATTCTGTCGGGCAGTCCGAATAAATCATTATCTGGCCGAACCGCTCGAACGGCTGGGCGGTGAGGATCTCGTCCTGAAGAACTGCAAGAAACGCCTTTGCCACCTCACTTAAAAAGAGTCGGCCGACGTGGTCGTTGAGCTTGGTCTTGATGGTGTTGTATCGGTCGAAGGTCAAGCGCTGACCGGTCGGGAATGTGTCGCAGAAGAGATCAACGATGGTCAGGATGTTACCGCCCAGCGCTTCAATCGGCAGGCGGCGCGTGTATTTCTTCTTCAGATCGACATACATCGTTTGCAGCATCTCAACCACCAGCGGCTCATAGTTGATTGATTTGAGCAGCTTGGCCGAGAGTTTTACCACGGCCCGAAGGTCGCTCGTTTCCTTTTCCGGGTAGTAGAATTTCGCCAGGTCGTGAAGGTAAGCGGCATCAGTGATAAGGTTGCGCTCTTTGAGCGGCAGGCCCAGCCGCTGGCACAGTTTGTCAACATACTGTCCCACCCGTCCGCTGTGGTTCTCATCGAGGTTGTTCTTGATTGTCAGCAACGACGTAAACAGGTCGAGGTTCTTCAGCGTGAGACTGTGTTCGCTTTTTGCGGTGTCGTCCTCCAGCAGTAACGAGGCCGCGGATTCATAGTAGCGCACCCGGGTGCTGGGAGATTTCTTGCGCAGCCGGTCGATCAAATCGAGATAGTCTCCGGAGACCGTATCCTTGATGAAGACGGCACTGAATTCTCTGTTCGCGATTGTATCAATAGCGACATTGGCCGAATCAGTCGTCTCGACCGCATAACCGCCTTCTTCCAGCAGCAGTTTTAGAAGCGGGGCGCTGTTTTCATCGTCGGTGACCAGAAGGGCAGCTTTTCGTTTCATGCGGTCAGTGGTGTCATCGCCATACACATTAATGAAGCGACCGGTGTCAGAATTCTTGTATTCAGAATACGGCTGGTTGCCGGAGCGGTCGGTGTCGACGAAATAATACTTGCCGATAGCCTCGTCAAGAGCGCTCTCTGCGGCGACATACAGTTCCACCGTCTTGCCGTCGGCCACAAAGCTGAGTTCATCGCGCAGGTTGTCATCGCCGGGATTTTCGCACGCGACTTTGAGTAGACCATTGTCGGGGGCGAAATCGAAGGGAACGGTCTTTCTGGCATAGGCGACGTCGGACGGAATCATTTCCAGCACGGCCTGGGGGATTTCCAGTTGTGACAGGACGATGCCATCGCATCCCAACTGCTGCGAGAGTGCTTTCACCAGACCCGCTTCGTCAATGAAACCATGATGCATCAGGTGTGAGCCAAACTTACCGCCGTAGATTTTCTGGTGTTTTAAGGCGATCTTTATTTGAACTTCAGATACATCTCCCTGCTCCAGGAGAATTTCATCCAGTCGTCGTTTTTTGGTGTTTTGCTGCATAGTCTTCAGATCAGGCCTCTTTTCGATGTTGCTTCAACTGCTGCGGCTGTTTTGTGCCCTATCTCGCTTCCCAGCTACCTATTTTATTATTATCGGTAAGTTTGCCGTACGATTGAGACTCAGACATGCCGGCGGACCTGTTCAAATGTTGCACAGCCCTTTAGCCGGTGCGGGGGCGGAGTCTGGCCGGAATTTGGCCTCGCGGTCAGTTTAAACTTGCCTCCCTGTTTCGGGGCAATATACTTGGGCCATGACGCGTCGAGTCAAGCAATCCCGGTCGCTGCTGGCCCCGCTGGCGGACAATTTCATCAAGAGGATTTCCTCGACCAATGCCCGCCTGAGGCGGCAGATTGTCAAGTATGGTCTGTGGTTGCTGGCGCTGGTGGTGGGGTATTCCTTCATGAGTGGCACTTACGGTGTGCCGCGCATAATCCGCCTCGAGCTTGAGAAGAAGGCGCTTATAGAGTCCAACCGCCTGTTGACGGCGGAACTGGTCGATGCCGTAAGGATCCGAAAAATGCTCAAGTACGACCGCGATTTCATCGAACAGATCGCCCGCACCCGCTACTACATGACCTATCCCGGGGAAACCATCTATCGTTACCGCGGCAGGTAGAGCCGTATGCCGCTTGAGAAATCCGAAGCTATTGTCCTGAAAGCCTTCAACTGGTCGGAATCTTCCCGAACGGTTGTTTTTTTCAGTCGCGATTTCGGCAAACTGGCCCTGGTGGACAAAGGCGGCCGCAGTCTCAAGTCGAAGAGGGGAAGACTGTTGCCCTTTGCCCGGCTGGAGTTGACGTTCTACAACTCCGAGAAAGAGACCCGTGGCTATCTGGCCGAGATCGAACTGATCGAGGCCTATTCCTTCGACAAGGAGGGCACTCTCGGCCGGCTGGCCTACGCCTCGGCAGCGTGTGAGCTTCTAAACCTGCTGCTACCTGAAAAGCAAGCCCAGGGAAGTCTGTACGAATACCTCTGCTCGTACCTCAAGTTCATCATGGAGGCCGACCGGCAGTACCTTCCATCGCTGTTTCTGACTTTCTTCTTGCGTTCTCTATCGCAGTTGGGCTATCACCCCTCGCTGGGCTTTTGCGGCGGTTGCGGCAAGACGGTCGATGTCGACAGCGCGACCGAACACCACTTCTGCCCCCAGCGGGGCGGCCTCATTTGCGGGGCTTGCCAAATAGCGGGAGATTATTATATTCCCCTCTCGCCGGAGGACCTGAGACTTCTGGCCGCGCTGCAGGCGGCTTCGTTGAGCGAGGCGGCCGCAGTGCCGATAGGTTACCAAAAGACGGCGTTTCTACAGGATGCGCTGGTGCAGTTGTTGAGTTACCAGGCGGACCTGAAGGCGCAACTGAAATCGCTGGAGTTTCTCGCGAAACTGAAAAACAGCCAAACGATGGAATAGAAAGACCTAAATGAGTGCGAAAAAGTCGACCAACGATGTGATGGACAAAATTGTCTCGCTGTGCAAAAGACGCGGATTCGTGTACCCCTCGTCGGAAATCTACGGCGGATTGAACTCCTGCTGGGATTACGGACCGCTTGGGGCCGAGCTGAAGCGCAATCTCAAGAACTTCTGGTGGGACTCAATGACCAACCGTCGCGATGACATTGAGGGGCTGGACGCCGCTATTTTGATGCACCCGGATGTCTGGCATACCTCGGGCCACGTCTCGGAGTTCAATGATCCGATGGTCGACTGCAAAAAGTGCAAGGCTCGTTTCCGCGCCGATAAGCTCGAAGAGGCGCGCTGCCCGTTGAAACCGTCGAAATCGCCAATAGAGTGCGACGGCGAGTTGACCGAGGTACGGCAGTTCAACCTGATGTTCAAAACGTTCATGGGGCCGGTCGAGGATTCCAGCAACACGATTTTCCTGCGTCCTGAAACCGCCCAGGGAATATATGTCAATTTCCTCAATGTAAAAAACTCCTCCCGGCAGAAAATCCCGTTCGGTATCGCCCAGATCGGCAAAGCGTTCCGCAATGAAATCACGCCGGGCAATTTTATCTTCCGCACCCGTGAGTTCGAGCAGATGGAGATGCAGTTCTTCGTCCACCCGGCGGAAGACGAAAAGTGGTTTGAGTACTGGCGCGAGCAGCGCTGGGAGTTCTACCGGGAACTGGGTATCAACATGGAGAAGATGCGCTGGCACGAACACGGCCCGGACGAACTGGCCCACTACGCCAAAGCCGCCTTCGACGTCGAGTATGAATACCCGTTCGGCTGGCAGGAACTGGAAGGCGTGCACAACCGCACCGATTTTGACCTGAGCCGCCACATGGAGGTCACCAAGAAGGACCTGCGCTATTTCGATGAGCGCTTCCCGGAGAAGTTCATACCGTATATCATCGAGACCTCGGCCGGCTGCGATCGCACCCTGTTGACGCTTTTGGTGGACGGCTACGACGAGATTGAAATCAAGGGGGAGAAGCGGGTGTTCATGCGGTTGTCACCCCGTATTTCTCCCATCAAGGCGGCGGTTTTCCCGCTGGTGAAAAAAGATGGGATGCCCGAATACGCTAAAAAGGTATATCAGGAACTGAAAAGGAAGTTCAAGGTGTTCTATGATGAAGGCGGCGCCGTGGGGCGGCGCTACGCGCGCATGGACGAGGCCGGTTGTCCGTTCTGTGTGACAATCGACGGCCAGACGCTCGAGGATGACACCATGACTGTGCGAGATCGCGACACCATGGAACAGGTCCGCATGAAGACACCGGGACTTATCGCTTTCCTGCACGAACAGATAGATATCTGAACAGCCGCAAAAGATCACGCAACATATACCGGTCAGGCGGTGTGCCTGACCGGGTCTGATTCGTTTCCGCATAGTTGAATACAAAGAGTCATTCAGCCGAGGGATTGGTGTACTTGTATGGGCGATGGTACGCCGATTGCAGGGCGGCAGGGTAATGTGGCAGCCAGATAACGACCGCGATGCGAATCAGAGGCTCCAGATATTCCGTTCGAGAGCCCGAGCGATATTATCTATGGTCGGAAACTGGACCTTCCTTTTACCGGCGGCAGCAATGTATACGTTGTCGGATATGCAGCAGCCGTTAATCGAGATGGTCGGAGCTTTCACCGGCTGCTCATTCTCAACCAGGTGGGCCAGAATACCCCTGTCCTTGATGAATTTTCTCACAAAGTCACGTGTCTGTATCTGACGTGGATCTTTGCTTGAATATGTGAGGCCGATTTCCATTAGGTCTCTCCTAAGGTCATCCTCAGTATCTTTTACACAGGCGATACGGTCAACTAAAACTTCACCACGCGGGTAAAGCTGATCGCCAATCAGGTTTTCTGTAAACATTGGTGTGAAGCGAGCGGGTGTAGAATCTCTTCGCCGGTAATATCGCTACTAACACCCGGCGTGTCAAGAAGTTTAGACAGCTAAGACGGTCTCAATTGTCTGGTCTGTGACGACCCGGTGGTGAGATATTTATTGACAAGGTGCGAATCAGTATCTATTGTTAAAAACCACTACGGCATCATCTTAGCAAATCGTTATATAACAGGAGGATAACATGACTCATGAGTTGCCGGCTTTGCCTTATGCGATGGACGCACTGGTACCGCACATCTCCAGGGAAACGCTCGAGTTCCACTACGGCAAACACCACCAGGCCTACGTGACCAACCTCAACAAGCTCATTCCGGGGACCGAGTTTGAAGACATGTCGCTTGAGGAGATCATCAAAAAAAGTTCGGGTGGTATTTTCAACAATGCCGCTCAGGTGTACAACCACACTTTTTATTGGCATTGTCTTTCGCCGAAGGGCGGCGCTCCGGCCGGACCGCTGACTGACGCTCTGACGAAAGCGTTCGGCTCCGTTGATGAATTCAAAACGCAGTTTACGCAGGCCGCGGCCACGCTGTTCGGGTCGGGCTGGGCCTGGCTGGTCAAAAATGCGGACAACTCACTGGCCATTGAGGCCATGCCCAACGCAGGTAATCCTCTCACGTCCGGCAAGGTTCCACTTTTGACTTGCGATGTCTGGGAGCACGCGTACTATGTCGACTACCGCAACGCGCGTCCGAATTATCTGAAGGCCTACTGGAATCTGGTTAACTGGGATTTCGTGGCCGAGAATTTCGGGAAGTAAATCCGTTTAGCGGAGTTTTCTCAGCGAGTTCCGGCATTGCCGGAAAACTGACGGGCCGTCTGGGCATAAACGTTTGAGGCATACGCTGCCTTAAACGGGTTCACCTTGGCGGCCTTTTCGTAATATCGCCGAGCCTGCACCAGAAGGACGTCGTTTTTCCGATGGTGCGCCATCAGTTGCAGGAACCGTCCGCACTGCACCTGGAGAAAGAAATCGGTGGGGTAGCGTTTGGCCAGCGACGTGAGGATAGTCTAGACGTCGGCGAACCGTTTATTATTCGAAAGCAAATCAATCAACAAGATACCGCCTGATTTGGAATCAGGGTGGTGCTGATAGAACTGTTGCGCCAGCGCCAGCGCGGAATCCGGCTGTTGCATGCTGAA
>SWCC01017620.1_pt1 | contig 11078 bp, 10 predicted proteins | sample 4692971 | NCBI WGS metagenome assembly SWCC01 (sample SAMN10267277, study PRJNA491770) | bioreactor metagenome | isolation source: DHS bioreactor inoculated with subseafloor sediment | place: Japan: off Shimokita Peninsula | collected 2006-08 | reverse complement strand
TGGTTTTAAATTGAGATTTTAACCGTTCTAAATCCTCACCTTCTACCGTTTCCGTTGCTTCAAAATTCATTTTTAAAAAAGTGTTTCCTTCATAACTAACTGTAGTGGCATAATGAGGTTTTAAAATATGCAAGTCTTCTATATCTGCGAAAATTTTGGGAATTCCTGTCTCTTCTCTCCCCCCTAATATAGGTGCGGTTCTATTTTCCCATACTACCAGTGTATAGTCCCCATCTAGTTCATCTTTATTTCCATGGAACCTTACTGGTGCAGAGACATTTATCAGATTGTATTGTCCACCATACATCCAATTGATTTGTGTGAATTTATTGAAAGCCACATCAACTTGTGGTTTCAACAGTTCAAAACCTTCGGGAATAAAATTTTCAAGAAGATCTCTGTCGGTTTCATAGCTCATGGCCAGGCCCATCGCCTTTTGAATGATTTTTGCATCAGGATCAAATTTTCCGCCTCCAAAGTGAGCTGGCATAGCATACTTGAAACCTTCTTTCTCTTTAAACACATCTACAACCTCCTTTTATCAGCATAAATAAAAGTATTATATTATCAAAAATACTTATTTTTTGTATTCAAATATAAGAATATTTGAGTTTATTTTCTAATTAAATAATTTTTAACCGATAAAAGTTAATTAACGGAGTATAATAGCATTAAAATAATTTTTAAAGTTATTTAATAGAATAAAAAATTAAAAATTATGTTAAGAAAAAATGAGTTAATAAATTTATTTTCAATGTGAAATATGGAAATATCATATGCTACATTAAATCAATGCGTAGCTACAAAAAAGTAAATTCTAAAGTTAAAAACCAAGTTGAATGGAAAATCTAAAAATAAATTTTTCAGGAATTGTGAAACTCATCCAGCTTCTGACTAACATGCTGGTAAACATCCTTGGTAACCCCGACTTTGTTAATAAAATCGTTGGAATATCTTATATCTCCTCTTTTAGGGTTATCCTGGCGCATAACGTACATACAGATAGCCGTCACTATCATCAAGGGATCTGTTTTTCGGCCCTTTCCTCCACGATAGAGTTTCCTGAAATCCACTTTGGATATTATCTCCCGGGCCCGGTCCTTCTGGCCTCCACCTACTGGTAGCAAGACTTCGTCTCCTTCCTCTCTTTTAGTCATGACTAAGGTAGGGCTGTGGCCGGTCATCATGAAATTACTGGCTACTATAGAGAGCATGGCCAATTTTTCCTGCAGGCGAAAATCCTCATCAGAGGTTTTCATGCTGTGAGGCTTGTATTTCTCGTATTTGCGTATTTTGTTGGCCATTCTATCGACTTTTACATTATCGTCGAAGAATATGTGTTTTCTCTTTTGCATTTTATGGCCTCGGTGATCTGTGTTTAGTTCCTTATGGTGGAGGTGGTTTATAATGATTTTTGATAGGAATAAAAAATTAATTACACCCTACAACAAATTAATAATATAAAGTTATTATGGTTTTGATGAGTGTTATAATCATGGTGAAAAACAAATTAATGTATAATTTGTAATGGCCTTGAGGAGACCATAAACTAAGGAAAGCCAGAATATTGATGGAAAATGTACAAATAAAGGGTTGAAAAAATGATTAAAGAAGAAATTATAGCCAAAATAGAAGAATGCAAATGTTTTGAAGAAGTGGAATACCCAGAAGAAAACCTGGATGGAAAAACATTTAATGTAGATAACGAACCTGTGACCCTGATAATTAATAAAGTTAGTATTGGGCCGGTGGTCTCCATTGACACCGTGGGTAAGGCCATCCACGTTTGGATTAACCCCTATTTTGTAGGATTTGAATTTAATGAACCTGTGCTGACCGTGGCCATTAGTTATGAGGAAGTAGATGAATTTGAGATTATTAATTGATTAAATACTTATTTACCAATTATTTTATTTTTACTAATTTTCTTTGGATTAATATTAAATTTTTAATTTATAACCAAAATCTTTATAAGTTATGATGACCACAGTTTATTTAACTGACCAATGAGTCATAAATAAGATTGTTGAGTCATGTAGTGTTAAGTCAAGCATTAGGGTGAAATCATGTCACTTGCAAAATGGAAGGAAAGAGAAAGGGAACAGCGTCAAAGTGATATTATCGATGCTGCCAGGAAATTAATTACTGATAAGGACTTTAATGAAATTTCAATGAATGAAATAGCCAGAGAAGTCGGCCTTGGTAAAAGTACGCTTTATCTTTATTTTAAAAATAAGGAATCATTGTATTTTGCCATAGTCTTACGCGGTATTCGTATTTGGGCCAAAATGATTAAAGAAGAGGTTAAAAAAGGAAATAGTGGGCTTGAGAAGTTTGTGTTATATGGAAAAGCAAATAGAGAGTTTTCAAATCAGTATCCAGATTATTTCCGGCTCCTGTATTCCCCTACATCCATTAAAAAGCAATTTGATATGGATAAAATGAACAGTAGTGAAGAATTTCAGGAAGTACAGGAATTATTCAAAGAAATAATGTCCATAGGAATAGATTCCATACAAAAAGGAATAGATGAAGGTGAAATAAGAGCAGATGTGGATCCAACTGAAGCTATGATTCTTTTATCCATAATTTTCAATGGTATGGTGAATATAGGCGACTGGAGCAAAGACATTCTGGAAAGCAATGGAATTGGTGGAGAGAAATTTAACAACGATGTAGGGGATTTGTTTCTCCACATGTTAAGGAAATAGAATAAATTGGAATTTTCAATAGAATTCAGAAATTATGGATTAATTAAATTAAAGTTGTTTATGGCGGTAAAGAGGGATTAAGATGAGTTACAATGAATTAAGTGAGAATTTAAGTGAAATATTAAAATTAGAAAATGAACCAGTGGCCATAGGATGGTCAGTGAAAGAACCAAAAAATGTGGAAAAGGAAGAGGGCAAATCAAGATTCTGTGCCAAACTTAAAAGAGCCATGCAGGGCGAAATATTCTATTCCACACTGGAAGAGGAAGAATGTATGGGTGGTGCCCGATATTCAGGACTTAAAGACATGGCCGAATACCCGGCCCAGGTACAAAGTGGTGCTTTTATGGTTCCCCGAGGATTATATAAAAATATCCCTGCAGTACAGCGCTCCAGAGAAAATGAAAGCCATATAAACCCTGGAATTTTTAGTTCTGTGGCTTTTGCCCCTTTAAAAATGGCTGAATTTGAAGTAGATGTGATATTTATACTCTGTAATGCCAAGCAGGGAATGGAAATACTTCATGCCAATGCCTATGATTCTGGAGAACACGGACTGGGCGCAGATGCAGCTCCCATATGCAGTTCCATGGCAGCCGCCCCATATATGGCTGGAAAAGTCACTTATGGATTTGGTGATGTGGGCGCCAGGCAGAACATGGATCTCACTCCAGAAGAAATCATGGTCAGTATTCCTGCCAGCGATTTATCCCGTATAGTCTCTAATTTAGAAGAAATGCGTACTAAAGTCTTATTTAAGGAAGAATAATCTTTTTAAAAATAAAATTTATTTTATCTTTTGAATTAGATGATTAAAAGAATTTAATGCTCACAGCGAATCGTAAAAAAAATTATAAAAACTGTATCTGAAAAAATAGGCCAAAAATGATTACTATGACTTATGAAACTCCCTATGAACTTGCTAAAGATAAAATAATTATGATAATGGCAGGACTAATGGTTGGTTTGTTAGTAGCTGCCTTTGATTATTCCATCATGGCCACGGCTATGCCTCGGGTTATTAACAGTCTGCAGGGCATGGAGTACTATGTATGGCCCTTTAGCACTTACATGCTAACTTCCACCCTTGCTATAATCATTTTTGGTAAATTATCAGATATTTACGGTAGAAAACATATTTTAATTGCAGGGATCGTCACCTTTGTTATAAGCTCCATACTTTGTGGTTTTTCCACCAATATCTTTCAATTGATATTATTTAGAGGAATTCAAGGAATTGGAGGCGGAATTTTAATATCCCTCCCCTTTATCATAGTGGGGGAGATTTTCACAGCCCGGAAAAGGGCCAAGTACCTGGGAATAATGGCCACCGTATTTGCCCTGGCCGATGTTTTAGGCCCGGTTCTAGGCGGTGTAATTACTGATAATTTCGGCTGGAGAGGAGTATTTTTTGTAAATGTTCCCATTGGAATCATAGCCGTGACCCTGATTCTCTATTCCATTCCCAATTTCAAATTACCAGATATTAAAAAAGTCATTGATTATACTGGAATCATTACCTTTACTTTAGCTTTAAGTTCCATTTTCCTGGCCTTGACCTTTGTGGGCGATCTAAATGCCTATCCCTTATGGGAAATAGCAGGATTACTTTTATTTTCAGCTGCCATGTTTGTATTGTTTATATGGTCTGAGAAAAAAGCGGTGGAGCCAATTTTACCATTGAGATTATTTAAAAACTCTATATTCAGTGTCTCATCACTGGAAAGTCTATTATCCGCCGCAGTGATGTTCAGTGGAGTAATTTATGTTCCCTTATTTGCCCAGGGCGTTTTAGGTATGAGTGCTACCAATTCCGGGCTTTTAATGATTCCCATGCTTTTTAGTCTTACCCTGGCCTCTATAATCACCGGGCAAATCATATCCTGGAGAGGGAAATATAAAAACCTGGTCATTGCAGAATTTATTATAACTGGAATAGGAGTGGTGCTTCTCTCTACCATGAATGTCCATACGCCGTATTATCTATTGGTGGCCTATTCCACCATTCTGGGTGTTGGTTCAGGAATGGCCTATCCCTTATTTAATATTACTGCCCAGAATGCATTTACCCTGCGAGATATAGGTATTGTAACGGCTTCCATGCGGTTTTTCAGAAATATTGGGACCATTGTGTTTGTTCCCGTATTTGGATACATTATGAATCTCACCATGAGTTCTGCGGCTACTTTAAGTAACACTCAGGTCCTGGTGCTTTCTATCCAGAATATTTTCTTTTTGGCCATTATACTGGCCCTGGTAGGATTAATGGTGGCCTTCTTCCTTAAAGAAATACCTTTAGGTGAAGATTCGCCTCTATCTCAGGAGGAAGTTCCTGAGGGGCCGGTAGAGAAAGCAAAATAAATTTTTTTAATTCTTAAATTAGAATTTGTTAATGGAGATTACATGATGATTAAAATAGCAGTAACTGGTGCTAATGGAAGAATGGGCACTAAGATAATTAAAAACATTCTAAAACAGGATGATATGGAACTGGTGGCGGCCCTGGGATCACCAGATACCCCACTGGAAGGAAAAGATGTGGGGGAAGTAATAGGGGTAGGAAATATAGGTGTTCCTATAAATGGCGCCCAAAAACTTTTCGAGGTTTTAAAGGAAAAAAAGCCTGATGTACTGGTTGATTTCACCAGAGCCCATATCGCCACTCACAACATTAAAATTTCAGCAGAATGCGGAGTTAATGTAGTGGTAGGCACCACAGGATTATCAGATGAGCAATTAGATGAAATAAGGGAAGCTGTAGAAAAAAATAGGATAAAAGCAGTTATCTCGCCTAACATGGCCATAGGGGTGAATGTATTCTTTAAAGTCCTTCAAGATCTGGCCCAAATTCTAAATGATTATGATATGGAAATAATAGAATCCCACCACAAGCATAAAGCAGATGCACCATCAGGAACTGCCCTTAAAGCTTATGAAATCATGGCCCATACACTGGGAAGAGATAAAGATGATACTTTTGTCCCTGGTAGGCAAGGAATGGTAGGGGAACGAACTCCCGGAGAAATAGGAATACATGCCGTCCGTGGTGGAGACATCATAGGCGACCACACCGTACTCTTTGCCGGAGAAGGGGAACGGATTGAAATAGTCCACCGGGCCCACAGCAGACAGTCCTTTGTGACTGGGGCCATGAAGGCCGTTAGATATTTGCGTAGGGCCCCTGATGGGGTGGTGTGTGATATGGGTGATGTTTTGGGTATTTAATAGAATTATGGTAAATAATCTAAAGAGAAATTTATGTTTTAATAGATTGTTGGACCTTAAGATCATTTAGCCGCTTTTAATGATAAAAAAGCTAAATTAAATACTTATTTTGTAGGATTTGATTTTAAGGAGTTGTGGGTGGTTCGGTTAGTTATAATGAAGTAAATGGATTTAAATTATAATAATAAATAGATTTATTTTTATGAAATGGTTTAAAAACTTAAAATAAATAATATTAAAATTTCATCTGCTTTGGCAGGTGAAAGCTTCCAGAACATATTACCGTAAACAAGCTTCAATTTCCGACCATATTCGTCCTCAACTAACCACCCTCTTAACCAACTCAATAACCCTGGCCTCTTCCTCGGCCCCCAATTCCTTCAAGGCAAAGGCCGTGGGCCACATATTGCCTTCATCGAGGTTGGCATTTTCATTGAAGCCTAAGGTGGAGTACCTTGTTTTGAACTTCTGCGAGTTTTGGAAAAAGCAGATGACCTTGCCTTCCTTGGAATAGGCCGGCATTCCGTACCATAGTCTCGGTGTGAGGTCTGGTACATTGGCCTTGATAATCCTATGGAGTCGCTCGCCCATTTTCCGATCCGGTTCCGGCATCTCAGCAATATTCGCTAGTACAATGCTTTCCCCATCCTCATTTTTTTGTTTAGTTGTTTTTTTCATAATATTTAAACCCAAATTATTTCCATAATAAGATGGATTAATCCCTAAAAATTTCTTTTGAAAAAATTCTCATAAATAAATTAATTCACTCCCTAACCACAACACCATTATCCTTCAAGAAGTCCTTCACCACAGGCACAGGATACTCATTAAAGTGGAAGATACTTGCGGCCAAAGCAGCATCTGCTTTGCCCAAGGTGAAAGCTTCCAGAACATGTTGCGGATTACCTACACCACCCGAAGCAATTACTGGAATGTTCACACTTTCACTTATGGCCCGGGTTAATTCCAGATCATAACCATCTTTGGTACCGTCCCGATCCATTGAAGTTAAAAGAATCTCTCCAGCTCCCCGGTCCTCGCATTCCATAGCCCAGGCAATGGCATCAATACCTGTGAATTCCCTTCCACCATATATACTGCAATCGAACCAGCAAACGCCTTTTTCTGTTTCTACAACTATCTTGTCCTCTACTTCCCTTTCATCTTCCACATACCTTCTTTTAGCATCTATGCCTATGACACAAGCCTGAGATCCCACGATTTTAGAAGCTTCACTGATTAAATCAGGGTTGTGAATGGCCGCCGTATTGGTGGAACATTTATCTGCACCAGCTTTAAGCATTTTAACATAGTCTTCAGGCTTTCTTATCCCTCCCCCAACACATATTGGCACAAAAACGTTCTCAGTAGTGGCCTTTATTACTTCGTACATACTTTCTCTTCTTTCATGGGAAGCAGTTATATCTAAAAATACTATTTCGTCAGCCCCGTCTTCGTAGTATTTAGTGGCCAATTCGACGGGTTCCCCAGCATAACGAATTTGTTTAAATTCCACTCCTTTTACTACCCTTCCATTCGGTACTTGAAGATCACAGTCTAAGCATGGAATAATTCTTTTGGCAAGCATAATTGGTCTCCTAATAGATTAATTAAATATCAATTGATTCCATATTTTATTATTAGTTTATTATAGTAAATATGATTATAATATAAAATAGATATTAATGATAAAAAGATTATGAATTATCACGTTTGTAAGAAAAAAACATTCATATCATTTAAAACAAATACTTTATAAGGGAAAACCATCTAACAGATGATTTACTTATAATCATATAATATATTTTAAGGGCCCGTAGTCTAGCCTGGAATATGACGTGGGACTTCGGATCCCAAGATCGGGGGTTCAAATCCCCCCGGGTCCGTTATTATGGATTTTAAAGTTTTCATAGAAATACTTATTTTCAATAAAGTGAATATAAATCCTTTCGTTCATAAGGCCTCTAGAAAACTAAATAAATTCTGCTTCTTTTGAATGTTTAAATAGTTTTAAATATTTTCTTTTCAGAAAAACTATTTTAGTCTTTTATTACTTATTTTACAAATTCTTGCATTTGATGAATTATATTATTCAAAAGATTATCACTAAAATTTAATAAAAAGGATAACATATTATATCTATGCAAAAATCTTCTAACTCTAAGTTAGGTCGTTACTATCCTCCTTCACGTGAAGACTGGCGAAAATGGTTGGAAGAAAATCATGACACATCCCAGGGAATTTGGCTTATTTATTTTAAAAAAGGAAGCAGACAGCCCACATTAGCTTATGATGATGCAGTGGAGGAAGGTTTGAGCTTTGGATGGATTGACAGCACCGTTAATACTCTGGATGAGGATAGATACCTTCAGTTATTTACCCCACGCAAGCCCAACAGCACCTGGTCTCGTTTAAATAAAAAAAGGGTAAAAAAACTCATAAAAAATGGATCCATGGCCCGGGCTGGTCTGGAAAAAATTGAAACAGCTAAAAAAAATGGTTCCTGGACCATCCTGGATGAGGTGGAAAATTTGAGTATTCCCCCGGATTTAGAAGAAGCATTTAAAAAGAATAAAAATGCCCAGGACAATTATAATGTTTTTACTGATTCGGTTAAAAAACAGATCTTGTGGTTTGTTATCAGTGCCAAAAGATCTGAAACCCGGAAAAAAAGAATAGAAAATGTAATTGAAGCCACAACCAGAAATAAAAAACCATTTTAATTAGTTATGATTTCTCAAAAGTCTTTTGATCGAAAGATTAATTACTTCATATTATTCATTCATCTTCAATAACTGCTTCTTTGAAGAATTCCGGAACCAGTGAACGATATAAAGGGCTCTTAAATAGCATTTTTATATTCTCATCCAGTACGTAAGTATAACATTCATCGTCCTGGGCCCTCATACCCCGACCATATGCCTGCATCAAGGTCATTACTGTTTTATATGCATACCATTTCTGGTCACGTTGCCGGCGCATGTTTACCTGTCGGTCTCCCAGATAGGGGAAGGGAACCTTGTAAATTACCTGGAATCTGCATTTATCATAGGGTAAATCCACTCCTTCACTCATGGAAGGACTTACCAGAACCAGCGGCGATAGGCTAGTTTCAAAGTGTTGTAAAACCCGTTCCCGGTTCATAGAATTATGGCCAGTTAAACGAGCATTATGTACTTTTTGCAGGATATAATTCTGACACTGGTAATTATGGGTGTGAATAAGTCCCTTGTCATTCCGGTGCCTTTTCAGGATCTTATTCAAAATAGGTAGGGTATCCGGGGCAGTCCTTTTTATACGATTTTTAGACATTTTACCAGCCAATTTAAGTTCGATAGGCCTTTTAGATGCAGGGAATGGGCTATCCACTTTAATAAAATAGACTTCCCGCGGATCTATACCCAACCACTTGCAAAACATTTGGTGAGATAAAATAGTAGCACTCATGAATATACAGGTCTCTGCGTGTTTAAATAAATGTTCTTCCGCATAATGATGGACCCTCAGCGGTTTAAATGAAACTCCGTCTTGGGTGGGATCAACCACCCAATTTTTGGGTTCTTTTTCCAGGTTATCGGCCAAATCACCTAGACGGGACGCCGTGTGGTTTATACGGTCTGCCTTGTTTTTAGGCATATCCTTAACATTTATGTCCTGATAAGACTCTTTTAAAGACTCCACTTGTAAAATCCAATCCATAGGATCTGTAAAACCCATCATTTTAGGAGGGACCACTTTTTTAATGTCCTTTTTCAACCTTTGGTTGGAAATTATTACTTCCAGTCTCCGCATGAGCTTATCTTCAATATTATGGGCCTCATCTAATATCATGAGGTCTCTGGATCCAAAATGCCCCACATAATTAAGTTCCAGGAGTGCATAATCGTAATTCATTAGAGTTATATCACTGTTGACTGCTTCCACCTTCTGATCCCAGTAATGACAGTGATCAGAAGATTGAAAAAAGATAGAATTTCCAAAAGAATCCTCAAAAGCCTCTATGGCTCCGATGGTAGGAGACTTGCTGACCCCATAGCGACAGTGGAATTTTCTGGAGCTGGGAGTAGTCTGGCATGTCCCAATATCACAGCTGGACTCCAGATCATCGGTTATGCAGGAGAAGTTTCCACGACCCTTTACCTGGGCAAAATTGAATTCCTTGGCATACTGGGTCTGCAGTTGCTTGGTCATAGTGAGGATATAGGCCGGTTCGTATATTCTGGCCAATGTGGTTGCTATACCTGATTTTCCAGTACCAGTTCCTGCTTCCAGAACAATGTACCGGAAACCTTCATCAATAGCATTTTGGATATCAGCTATAATGTCCAGTTGACCATGCCGGGGGTTAGGAAAGGGAAAATTGTCAATTATTTCATCATTTATGTTAGGAAATCTATTTTTTAATTCTTTCCTGCGAGAAGAGGATAATATAGTACTGTTTACAGATTTGGTGGAATTTAATGAAGTTTTGGAGGAATAGTGTGTCGAAGGTTTGCTATAGAGTATGTCCCTATTTTTTATATTGCTTCTTCCTTCTGGCTTAACATAAGCTTCTATTTTACCTTTAAAAGAGTTTTTACTCTTATTTTTATTCCTGTCGCTGCATATACAACGATTTCTCATCATTCCACAATCGGGACAAAAAAGAGGGTTTGGCATGCCACTTATATTAGTTTTGATGTTATAAATAGGTTTAAAGAGACCATTTGAAAACTATTAATAAATGTCTCCCTGAGAAATAATAACTAGACCCCAGGTGTAAAACTTTAAAAGTTCCTTTTTATAATGTTTATAAGTTTAAGGTTAATTAGTTAAATTTTCAATATTTTTCTAATTATAATAAGTTATTAATTAACAAATTTTAATTTAAAACAATATTAATCAATAAAAATGAATAATAATTATGTTTAAGGTGTATTTATGTCAAAAGGAAAGTTAATAGGAGTGGGTGTGGGTCCTGGAGACCCAGAACTACTCACCATGAAAGCTGGAAAGATTTTAAGTGATGTGCCAGTAATTTGCGCCCCTCGCTCTGCCCCTGAAAAGCCCAGTATTGCCCTGGCCATTGTTCAGCCCACACTGAATAATAGAAAAGACGATTATAAGACCATTGAACCCCTATTTCCTATGATAGAGGATAAA
>SWCC01010464.1_pt1 | contig 11084 bp, 9 predicted proteins | sample 4692971 | NCBI WGS metagenome assembly SWCC01 (sample SAMN10267277, study PRJNA491770) | bioreactor metagenome | isolation source: DHS bioreactor inoculated with subseafloor sediment | place: Japan: off Shimokita Peninsula | collected 2006-08 | reverse complement strand
TGGTAGAACTACGAGATGTCGTTGTATAAATAAATTCCATGGCGTCGAATAAGTGTCTGGTATTTAAATATTTGCGTTTTGTGGCACGACCTGTGAAAAAGACAGGACATCATGTTTAATCTTAAAAATTAATAAAATGGAAACAGTAGTAAAAAAGATTAATGGTTTTAAACCAGAGGAAATTGTAGCAACCGTACAGGCTTTACAAAGCGATCCGTCGTTAGCTTATTTTCAGTTCAGGGTCAGGAACAAATGGATAAGCGGCGGGCACAACCGCAGCAGGATGAAAAGTTTTTACGGAGGTGGTATGGAAGATGCATCGCGGACCGAAGATTTTGTGTTTAATAACGGAGAGCCGCCCATTCTTTTGGGAAATAACGAAGGGGCAAATCCGGTAGAGTTCATTCTCCATGCTTTGGCAGGTTGTATGACGACTACCATGGCGCTTCATGCGGCGGCAAAAGGAATCGAACTGAAAAGTGTTGAATCGGAATTGAAGGGGGATTTGGATGTCCAGGGTTTTTTGGGACTGAGTGACCAGGTGAGAAACGGCTACCGGGAAATTCAGGTAGCATTTAAGGTTGACGGTGACATTACAGATGAGCAGAAGGAAACCTTAATTTCCTTTGCCCAAAAATCGCCCGTTTTTGATGTCGTGACGAACCCTGTTCCGGTAAAAATAACGATGGACTGACCGATGGATTTTGTGCCTGCAATTTGGCGGGCACAAAATCTTACTAAACTCAGAAATTCAGATAAAAAGGAGAATAAGCTATGAGAACATATAGAAATTACATCAATAAAAGTGGGTTCAAGAATTTTTACCGAACCAAAATATTAATTGTTGGTTTGCTGATCGTTTTCCAGGTAGCAAACGCCAAAAAGAATGAAATGACGGCGGTCTTTAAAATCGATTCGATATCTTTTAGCCGGACCGGTAATGAAATGATTTTCTTGTACAGGCTTTCATCGTCAGAAATAAAGGTTTTTTCAGAAGCATCAGAGAATTATTATGAGACAGAAGTTGAAATTCCGCTGAGTCAGGAAAACTGGAAGATTGAGGATGGGGTGCCGGAAGAAAAGTATTTTGAAAGTATATGTGACAGGGAAAAGGAAACGGAACTGCAACTGGAAGAATGGATGACTGACGACCAACATTGGAGAATGGATCGATGAAAATAAGCTTTAAAATGATCAGGGTGAATCCCGGGAAAGGACGTAACCAACAAATTCTGACAAAACTATTCTTCCTCCAAACTGATAAAGGTAAAATAAGTTGAAAGCCAACACGAAATGCATTATTTTTGCCGTTTAATAAATTTTGAAAGAAGGATTATGAAGAGGAAAGCGAGTCAGTTATTGTTCACCCTATTGTTGGTTATTTTAGTTTTGGGAGCTTACCAGTTCCTGGAATCGTCCACATACCCCGAAGAGCCGGCGGAGGCTCCGGTCAGACATTATTACAGTTCGGTTGATGTGCCTGATTCTCTCACGTTTTGTGACGAAATGGTGCCGTTGGAGTATTTTGATATTTACGAAAGCCTGGATCGTGAATTGTTGGTGAACTCGTATTTTCACTCGCAAACGCTGCGTTTCATAAAAATGGCACCACGGTTTTTTTCCATCATTGACCCGATTCTGAAGGAAAATAACATTCCGGAGGATTTTAAATACCTGGCATTGGCTGAAAGCGGTTTCGACCCTACAGCTGTTTCTCCTGCCGGCGCGGTCGGTTTTTGGCAGTTTATGAAAGGTACGGCCAGTGATTATGGCCTGGAAGTCAGCACGGAGGTGGATGAGCGTTACCATATTGAGAAATCGACCCATGCGGCTTGTGCCTACTTGCACGAATCGTACCGTAAATATGGTAACTGGACGATGGTAGCTGCCACTTACAATGCGGGTAGGAATTTTATCGGGCGACAAGTGGAGCGGCAAAAGGAAACCAATTACTATGATTTGTTGTTAGGAGAAGAAACCCGACGTTATGTGTTCCGGATTTTGGCTTTGAAGCTGGTGATGGAAGATCCGCGGGAGTATGGTTTTGATGTCCGCGAGGAGGAAATGTATCCACAGTGGAATACAAAAACCATCCAGGTGACAGGCCCTGTTATTAGTTTTGCCGATTTTGCACAGGAGCACAACACCAATTACAAAATCTTGAAAATGCTGAATCCTTGGTTGCGCGAAGCGTATCTGACAAACGCAGGTGGCAAAACCTATGAGATCAAATTGCCGGCCGAAGGATTCCGAACAAGAACAAAGTGATGAACATGCAGAAAACAGAAACCGCAGTTCTGGAAGAAGAATTTGTGGAGAATGAAGAAAAAGTGGTGGTGCACGGCGCCCGTGTACATAACCTCCAAAATATCAATGTCGAAATTCCGCGCAACAAGCTCACTGTCATTACTGGCCTGAGTGGAAGTGGAAAATCATCGTTGGCTTTCGACACTATTTATGCCGAAGGGCAACGACGTTACATCGAGACGTTTTCGGCCTACGCCCGTTCATTCCTCGGAAACATGGAGCGCCCCGATGTGGACAAGATTACCGGCTTAAGTCCGGTGATTTCGATTGAGCAGAAAACCACGAACAAAAATCCCCGATCAACAGTGGGGACGGTGACCGAAATTTATGACTTCCTGCGCCTGCTTTATGCGCGAGCCGGTGAAGCCTTTTCGTATGAAACAGGTGAGAAAATGGTAAAATATACCGATGACCAGATTCTGACACTGATTCAGGAAAAGTTTTCGGGACAGCGGATTTTGGTGATGGCACCCCTGGTTCGTGGGCGGAAGGGCCATTACCGCGAGCTTTTTGAGCAAATTAGGCGCAAGGGATTTTTATACGCGCGAATTGACGGCGAAGTGAAGGAGTTGGTTCCCAATATGCGTGTGGATCGATACAAAAATCACTTCATAGAAGTGGTGGTCGACCGGCTGGAAGTGGAGAAGGAAAGCCTGAAGCGGTTGAAAGAATCGGTGCAAACTGCCATGACCCAGGGGCACGGCATCATCCTGATCATGGAGCATGGCTCCGACAACATGAAATATTACAGTCGCCAGCTGATGTGCCCAAGTACGGGTATTTCGTATGCCGAACCGGCGCCGCATAACTTTTCGTTTAACTCGCCACAGGGTGCTTGTGAGCGATGCAACGGGCTGGGGCAGGTGGCGGAAATTGACTTGGAGAAGATTATTCCGGAGCCAGAGAGAAGCATTGCCAAAGGCGGAATAGCTCCGCTTGGTCCGCAAAAAAACACGCTGATTTTCTGGCAAATTGAGGCTTTGGGTGAGAAATATGGTTTTGATCTGAAAACGCCGGTTCGCGACATTCCGGAAGATGGATTGAACGTCGTGTTGTATGGAACCAATGAACGCATTCAGCTAAAGAATTCGCCGCTTGGAAGTTCGGTCAATTACATGATGACTTACGAAGGAGTGATCAAATATATTGACAGCCAGCGCGATGATAATCCTTCAAAAAAAGCGAAAAAGTGGGCCAGCCAGTTTGTCCGGGAACGTAGCTGTCCCGACTGCAACGGGCAACGCCTGAAAAAGGAGTCGCTTCACTTTAAAATTGACAACCGAAACATTTCGGATGTTGCCAAGCTTGACATCAATGAGCTAAACGATTGGCTGGCTGATTTGGAAGATCGTCTGACCAAACGACAGCGCCAGATTGGGACGGAAGTGATCAAGGAAATTCGCGATCGGGTGAGCTTTCTAATTGATGTTGGGTTGGAGTATTTGTCGCTCGACCGTACCTCGCGAACCCTCTCTGGTGGCGAGTCGCAACGGATTCGGCTGGCCACGCAAATTGGTTCGCAGCTTGTCAATGTGCTTTATATTCTGGATGAGCCCAGCATTGGACTGCATCACCGCGATAACTTGCGTTTAATTCATTCGCTTCAAAAGTTGCGTGATACCGGCAATTCGGTGATTGTAGTGGAACACGATAAGGATATGATGCTTTCGGCTGATTACATCGTAGATATGGGGCCGTATGCCGGTCGCCATGGGGGAGAGGTGGTGGCTGCCGGGACGCCGCAGGTGATTTTGGAAGCCAATACCCTGACGTCGAAATACCTGACCGGGGAGCACCAGATCGCCGTGCCGGAAATACGTCGGCCCGGGAATGGAAAGTCCATCAAACTAAAAGGCTGTAGTGGAAATAATCTGAAAGATGTGAATGTTGAATTCCCCTTGGGAAAATTGATTTGTATCACAGGTGTGTCAGGTAGTGGAAAATCAAGTTTGATCAACGGAACCTTGCAGCCAATTTTGAGCCAGCATTTTTACAAGTCGGTGCAGGATCCGCTTCCCTACAAAAAGATGGAGGGCCTCACAAATATTGACAAAGTGGTTCAGGTCAACCAATCACCTCTGGGACGCACGCCTCGTTCCAATCCGGTAACGTATACCGGCGTTTTTTCCGATATCCGGGCCTTGTTCGCCTTGTTGCCCGAAGCCAAAATCCGCGGCTACAAACCGGGCCGTTTTTCCTTTAATGTGAAGGGCGGCCGCTGCGAAGATTGTCAGGGCGGGGGCTTGAAGTTGATTGAAATGAATTTTTTGCCCGATGTGTATGTGCATTGTGATACCTGCAACGGGAAACGCTACAACCGCGAAACGTTGGAAGTTCGCTACCGGGGAAAATCGATCGGTGATGTGCTGAACATGACCATCAATCAAGGTGTTGAGTTTTTCGAAAACATGCCATCTATTCTGCATAAGCTGAAAACGATCCAGGAGGTTGGGCTGGGGTATATTACGCTCGGACAATCATCCACTACCTTGTCCGGTGGTGAGTCGCAACGGGTGAAACTGGCTTCGGAACTGGCTAAAAAGGACACCGGAATGACCATGTACATTCTTGATGAACCAACCACGGGGCTTCACTTCGAAGATATCCGGGTGCTGCTGGAGGTGCTCAACAAGTTGGTTGATCGTGGCAACACAGTGATTGTGATTGAACACAATATGGATGTTATCAAAGTGGCTGATCACATTATCGACTTGGGCCCCGAAGGTGGAAAAGGAGGAGGGCAGCTGCTTTGCGCGGGCACACCGGAAGAAGTGGTTAAAAACAGAAAATCATACACTGCCAGGTATCTGAAAAAAGAGTTAGCTTTATAGTGTCAGGAATAAAAAATCAACCATCAGCAATCCGGGTTTAGCCCTGTTTCGATTGCTGATTTTTTGAGACAAAAGAATTATGAAAACGATTGAGATCTACTGCGAAAATAACAATACAACAAAAGCTTATCCATTAGGTACTTCGCTTGAAGAAATCAAAGATGACATGCAGATTAAGCTGCAGAACCCGGTTTGTGGTGCTTTGGTGAACCACAAAGTTAAAGAGTTGTCCTTTTCCGTGGTCAAATCCAAACGGATTCAGTTTATTGATTACTCGCATCCAGACGGGAGACGCTTGTACACACGTTCCTTGCTTTTTTTGCTCTATGTGGGGGTTAAGGAAACCTTTCCGCAGGTGAAGCTGAAAATCATGAATGGCATTTCCCAGGGCTATTATTGCGAACTTGTTGGGCTGAAACGGCCCATTACCGACTCCGACATTTTTGAGTTGAAAAACGAAATGCGCCTCTGGGTGGAACGGGACGTACCAATATTAAAGAAAGGGATACCAACGAACGAAGCGGTAGAAATATTAATTCAACAAGGGTTGGAAGAAAAAGCACGCTTATTTGAACAGCAAGGTACTTTGTTTTCCTACCTCTATTTCATCAACGGATTGGCCAACTATTTCTACGGGCATCATGTCCCATCAACAGGTTACCTGAGCAATTTTGGTTTGGCAACTTATTTTGACGGGATCTTGCTGCAAATTCCGCAACCCGATAATTTTGACAAGCTTTTCCCGGTAATCAAACAAGAAAAGCTTTTTGGTGTATTTAAAGAACATAAAAAGCGTGCTCAAATTCTGGACGTTCCCGATTTGGGGAAATTGAACGAATATACAGACATGGGAAAAAGTGGCGATATCATCAAGATATCGGAAGCGCTGCATGAAAAAAAGATTGCTGAAATTGCCAACCAGATTGACGAGCGTCGCGATGAAATAAAAGTGGTTCTGATAGCCGGGCCATCAGCGTCGGGTAAAACAACCTTTACCAAGCGGCTGGCTGTTCAGTTAGCCGTAAACGGACTGGTACCGCACATGATTTCGCTGGATGATTATTTTGTTGACCGGGAGAAAACGCCACTCGACGAAAACGGCGAGTACGATTTTGAGGCGCTCGAAGCCATTGACATTAACTTTTTTAACGAACAATTACTTCAGCTTTTTAATGGTGAAGAGGTCGAACTGCCCAAATTTAATTTTGCACTGGGTAAACGGCTTAGCTCGGGCGAAAAACTGCGTTTGGGTGATGGACACCTGCTGCTGGTCGAAGGTATTCATGGGAATAATCCCGGACTAACGCCACATGTAAGTGAACGACAAAGTTTTAAAATTTTTCTTTCGGCTTTGACTCAAATTTCATTCGACGACCACAACCACATTTCAACCACCGATAATCGGCTGATAAGAAGGATGATTCGCGATAGCATGTATCGCGGCTATTCGGCTGCTGATACCATCAGGCGATGGCCAAGTGTGAAGAATGGGGAAGAGAAAAACATCTTTCCCTACCAGGAGAATGCCGATGTCATGTTCAACTCAGCTATGGTGTATGAGTTGGCTGTGTTGAAAAAATATGCCGAGCCACTGCTGAAAAACGTACCCGAAAACCAGGTGGAGTTCTGCGAAGCTAACCGGCTGCTGAAATTTTTCAGCTATATCAAAAGTATTGATGACGCAGAGATTCCGCCAACTTCACTCATCCGCGAGTTTCTGGGTGGAAGCAGTTTTCGTTATTAGTATGAAGTAGGTCACATCGAGAATAGGCTTTGCGACGTTTCATTGCCGGCACGTTAAATTTCTGTAAAGAAAACTGGAAAACTTAAAGGGTTTTAAAAGTTTTTGTATTTTTGACGGCAAATTTAAGAAGATGGAAGTACGAGCACGAATTATAGAAGAAGCAACCCGATTGTTCTTTCAATACGGCATTCGCAGTATTACAATGGATGAAATTGCTGTGTCGCTTGGGATATCAAAACGTACGGTCTACGAAACCTTTAAAGATAAAACCGAATTGATTCATACCTGCCTGAGAGATTTGATCCGGCGGCGGGATGAACGCAGACAGGAGGTGATTTCTTCTTCGGCTAATGTCATCGACGCCATTTTTACTTCTATGCAAGATGGCATCAAAGCGATAAACACAATCAATCCGCTGTTTTTTCATGATTTGAAAAGATACTATCCTGTGATTTGGAAGACGTTGTATGAAGAGAATAAAGAAAAACATTACAACCTCACCTGCACGCAACTACGCAAAGGGGTAAACGAAGGTTTGTTTCGAAAGGACATTCACATTGGTATTGTTTCGAAATTGTTCCACGAACAGATGAATCTGATTTCAGATGAGTCTATCTTTCCGCGTGAGCAGTACGAGCTGACTGATTTGTTCAAGAATCTCATGATTAATTTTGTCCGTGGTATTTCAACTCAAAAAGGAATTGACCTGGTGGATAAGATGCTGGACTAAATTTTTTTGATTTTCAAAAAACTTAAAAAAACGAAATAGTTTTTAACGTTCATGATTGATGATCGCACAATAGTAGAAAAGACTTACTTGCTTTACACAAAGTATGGAATTAAAAGTGTCAGCGTTGATGAGATTGCCGCGATGCTTGGCATTTCAAAAAAGACACTCTATCTCCACATTCGGAGCCGGGATGAGTTGTTGCAATTGGTAATTGACTACAGCCTCACTCAGTTTATGACCGGCTTGCATAAGCTATTGAAGCCTGAGCAGCATGTGTTTCGAAAGTTGGGACTTTTCTATAGCTATATTATTAAGATCAACCGGAAAGTCAATCCTTCGTTTCTTCCTGACCTGAAAAAAGTGAATGTAATGCATTTTCGCACGATTCAGGAATTCAGGAACGACAAGCTTTTCAATATCGTCAGACCCATTGTTGAAGAGGGGATTGGGCAGGAGCTTTTTCGGCCCGATCTCGACATAAAATTGGCTTATCTCCATCAGATTTCGAAGATTGATGGCGGAATTTTAAAAGGATCGCCGGAATACAACCAGGCTCTGTTTAGTGACTCAATTTACAAGCTGATTATAAATGATTTGATTGGAATGACAAGCTTGAAAGGACACCAGGTAATTGAAGGACAATACGAAGAGATGCTGCTGTTGATAAAGGAATGTGACCAATCGATTTTACAGAAAACAAAACAGAATAATTAAAACACGTTCAGAATGAAAATCAGAAAACAGATGACAATGGCAGTTCTGGCCATGCTCTTCCTGTTGCAGGGAGCTGTGGCTCAGGACCGTTTGTCGATCGATCTGCAGGAGGCGAAAGAGCATGCCTTACAGTACAATAGAAGTTTGCGAAGTTCGGAGCTTTCGGTCTGGCAATCGCAGGAACAATTGAAACAGGCCATTGCGGCTGGTTTGCCCCAAGTCAATGCGACGGCGGATTATAATAACTCGTTGGGTGCCGAAATTTCTATTCAATTTGATGAAAGCATGCCAGCATCGCAAATTCCGATTGATCCGACCAGCAGTTTTAACCTGCAAGTGGGACAGTTGATTTTTAGTGCCAACTATTGGATTGGTATTCGATCCGCGAAGTTGTATCACGCCATGTCGGAGAAAAGCCTGGAGAGAACAGAGCGCGATGTTGTTGGTCAGGTGGTGAACAGTTACTATTTAGTATTGGTTGCCGGCCAATCTCTTCAAATCCTGGAAAGTAATGTGAAGAACCTGGAGGCGGTTTATGAGAAAACGAAGCCAATGGTTGATTTTGGAATGACCGAGAAAGTCGAACTTGACCAGCTATCTGTCCAGTTAAATTCCTTGAAAAATGCGGTTAAGTCTGCTGCACGTCAGTATGAGATGGCTCAAAACATGCTTCGCCTTCAGTTGGGGGTCGCGGCTGTGACTGAACTCGAACTGACAGAATCACTGGGGCAGATCCTCCGTTCGAATGAATTGGACGCAGCCTTGACAGATCCCTTCACTGTGGATCAGAATATTGATTTCCAGTTGATGAGTGTTCAGGCACAAATGCAAGAGAAACAGGTTGATATGCAGAAAGCCAACTATTTGCCGACGGTTTCTGGTTATTATTCATTCACACAGAAACTGCTAAAACCGGCCTTCGACATGACGCCCAGCCACATGATTGGCTTGCAAATGAATATTCCGATTTTTTCGAGTGGCGAACGGCGATCGAAAGTGCGACAGGCTAAAATTGAACTGGAAACGGTGCAGAACGAAAGGGCACTGCTTGAGGATCAACTGGACATTCAATATAAACAGCTCAGTTTTAACCTGCGAAGTGCGCTTGATAATTTCGAAAATCAAAGCCGGAATGTTGAGGTGTCGCGTGAGGTATATGAAAACCTGCAACGCAAATTCAACCAGGGGCTTATTTCGAGTTTGGAGTTGACCAGTGCTGACAATAATTACCTGAAAGCGGAATCAGAATATTTACAGGCAGCACTTGAGGTGTTGCAAGCACACATCGAGTTAAAAACACTATTGGGAGAAGTAAAATAAACAATTAAATAGAGTTGAAAATGAAACAATTAAACACATTTATAGGACTGCTTACCGTTTTGTCCATTTCGTCTTGTTCGGTACCAAAGGAGGAAAGCGGAACAAATTCTGAAGCTAAACGGGTTGTTGAACGTGTACGCATTACAACACTTGCCAAACAGGAAATTACGCGCACCATTGAATATTCAGCAAGCCTGGAGCCGTTCAATACGGTTCACATGGTTCCTGCTTCGCCCGGACGAATTGAAGCGATCCGCGTAGAGCTGGGCGACCGCGTTAGCAAAGGACAGGAATTGGTCCAGATGAATGACGCCCAGTTGAATCAGGCCCGGATTCAGTTAAATAACTTGAAAGCGGACTATGCCAGGCTAGATACCCTGAAAAAGCTGGGGAGCATTGCAGAGCAGCAGTACGAACAACTTCAGGCTCAATACGAGGCGGCGAAAGAGAATGTAGACTTTCTGGAAGAGAATACACTGCTGGTCGCTCCGTTTAATGGGCTGATTTCGGGCAAGTACCACGAAGCTGGTGAAATGTACTCCGGCTCGCCGATTGCGGAAATTGGCAAAGCCGCCATTTTGACCATCATTCAGGTTGACAGGCTGAAAGCCATTGTCAGTATTTCTGAAAAATACTTTCCAAACATCAAGAAAGGCATGTCTGTTTCTGTGGCTTTTGATGTATATCCTGGAGAAACGTTTAACGGAGAAGTCTTCAGAATTGCTCCAGCTATTAACCCGCAAAGTCGTTCGTTCGAGGTGGAAGTCAGTATGGATAACCCAGTAGGGAAGCTACGTCCCGGAATGTTTGGGCGCGTAACCATTGGCCTCGAAAATACTGAGGCAACGGTGCTTCCGGCATTAGCCATCCTGAAAATGCAGGGATCAAACGTGCGCTACTTGTTTGTTGAACGGAACGGTAAAGCCAAACGAGTGGAAGTAGCACTTGGCAATCGGTTTGACGACAAGGTGGAGGTAATTTCGAGTGAATTGCAGCCGGGCGATCAGATTATTGTTGAAGGGCAGGCCCGCTTGCTTGATGGTGCAGAGGTGGAGGTGGTGAACTAGAGGTTTGCCCGAACATTTTAAAATAAAGCAATTGAATTATGAGTATATATAAAAGTGCAGTTGATAAGCCCATTACGACTTTCATGATCTTTATTGCGGTGGTGGTGATGGGCATTTTCTCACTCATTAACATTCCGGTGGACTTGTATCCGGAAATGGAGCCGCCTTATGTTTCAGTCATGACGACTTATGCCGGAGCCAACGCTTCGGATATTGAGACCAATGTGACCAAAGTGCTGGAGGATGCCCTCAATTCAGTGGACAAGCTGAAGGAGATGACTTCCACTTCTTCGGACAATCTTTCGGTAATTTCGCTGGAGTTTGAGTGGGACGCAAATCTGGATGAGGCGACTAATGATATCCGCGACGTA
>SWCC01015556.1_pt1 | contig 11086 bp, 12 predicted proteins | sample 4692971 | NCBI WGS metagenome assembly SWCC01 (sample SAMN10267277, study PRJNA491770) | bioreactor metagenome | isolation source: DHS bioreactor inoculated with subseafloor sediment | place: Japan: off Shimokita Peninsula | collected 2006-08 | reverse complement strand
CTGGCAACCCAATTAGCGCAGGAAAAAAACGTACGGGTGGAACGCGCCCAAGAAATTCTGGCAGAATGGAGAAAATAAGTTAACGATGAATGATTTTTCTACTGATCCTATTTTATTAAAACCAAGACTACCGGTGGGAATCGTGGGTTATGGGGTGTATATCCCTCGTTATCGTTTACCGGCTTCAGAAGTTGCCCGGCTTTGGAAAGCAGGCGATGAAGAAGGTTTACCGATCAAGGAAAAGGCGGTGCCCGGATTTGATGAAGATACGATTACCATATCGATTGAAGCTTCCCGAAATGCATTAAAAAGGGCTGCCATCGATCCGCATGAAATTCGTGCTGTCTGGGTAGGCTCCGAATCGCATCCCTATGCCGTCAAGCCGTCCTCCACAATTGTTGCCGAAGCGATTGGTTGTTCACCCCACATTCAGGCCGGCGATTGGGAATTTGCCTGCAAAGCCGGAACAGAGGCAATGGTTGCTGCCATCGGATTCGTAGGCTCCGGTATGGCAAGATACGCACTGGCGATTGGTGCGGATACAGCTCAGGGGCGCCCAGGTGATGCGTTGGAATACACTGCTGCTGCTGGTGGCGCTGCCTATATTATTGGGCCATCACAGGAATCAGTCGCCGTTATTAATTCGACTTTTTCCTATGTGACAGATACGCCTGATTTTTGGCGCAGACCTCAACAAAATTATCCTGAGCATGGTCAGCGTTTCACTGGTGATCCGGCATATTTCAAACACATAACAGAAGCAGGTAAGCACTTAATGCAGGCCAGCCATACAACCCCAGCCGATTATAAATACGCTGTTTTTCACCAACCTAACACAAAATTTCCGCAACGCGTTGCTGGAATGTTGGGGTTTTCGAAAGAGCAATGTAAAACAGGTTTACTCTCACCGGTCATAGGGAACACGTACGCAGGTGCTTCGCTGATTGGCATGACAGCTATTCTCGATGAGGCTGAACCTGGCGACAGGATCCTGCTGGTTTCATTTGGTTCGGGTGCTGGCTCCGACGCGATGGATTTAACAGTCACAGATAAGATACTCGAAAGGCGGGATTCAGCCTTAAAAACGAAAGATTACATTGCTCGTAGGACTGAGATCGATTACGCGAGCTATACGCGTCAGCGTGGAAAACTGACGATGCTGTAATGGAGGGAAGCATGCGAGACGTTGTAATTGCTGGTATCGGTCAGGTACCGGTGGGGGAACACTGGGACCTGTCCCTGCGAAATATCTCAGCCAGAGCTGTACAGGCAGCCAAACAGGATGCGGGTGGGATAATTCCCGAAGCCATTTATATTGGCAATTTGATTGCATCCGTGGCTTCCCATCAGGCAAACCTGGGTGCTTTGGTCGCTGATAACACCTTTTTGGAAGGGATTGAATCCTATACGGCAGAAGCCGGGGAAGCCTCTGCTGCTGCAGCCTTCCGATTGGCATACCTGGCAGTCGCTTCCGGTTGGGTTGATATTGCCATGGCACTGGGAATGGAAAAATTCACCGATCTCTCGGGTGACAGCATGGATGAACCGACGAAACTGGTAATGGATTACGATTATGAAGTGTATACCGGTCAAACCATGACCAGCCAGGCTGGCTTGTTGATGCAGCGTTATTTGTACGAAAATCCCGAAGCCGACCGTATGGCATTTGGCGCTTTTCCCCTCATTGGTCACACGAACGCTGTCAATAATCCCAATGCGATGTATCGAAAAGCAATAAAACGCGATGTGTACGAAAAAGCAAGTCTTCTCGCCGCCCCTATGAATATGTTTGATATTGCCCCATATGCGGATGGAGCAGCAGCACTGATATTAACCACACCGGAAATTGCCAGTAAGGTCGGGCATCCATTGGTACGCGTGATTGGATCAGACGTGGCGATTGATACTCTGGCACTCCATGACCGTCCCGATCCATTGGCTTTTCGAGCGGCAGGCGTCTCATTAGAAAATGCCTGCTCACAAGCTGGCATATTACCCAGCGACGTGGATTTTTTTGAACTGCATGATGCCTTCAGTGTTTATGGCGTGCTCACGTTGGAAGCTGCCGGGTTTGCCGCCCGCGGTGAAGGCTGGAAACTGGCTGTGGACGATACATTAACTTTGAAAGGCGAACTACCAATCAACACCATGGGTGGGCTGAAAGCACGTGGATATCCCTTGGGTGCCACAGGAGCCTATCAACTGGTGGAAGCCGTGTTGCAATTACGCGGAGAAGCCGGTGAAAATCAAATTCCGAATGCGCGCCTGGCATTGGTGCAGAGTTTGGGTGGTCCGGCCTCCACGGCCGTCACGCACGTGTTGGAAAGAATGCCTTTATAAAGAATTTCAATCATTTTGATAGGATTTGATAGAAGTTAACGCTTAAACTGGTAATCATCATCATAATCGATGAAAAGGAGTATAAACAAATGGAAGTGCCACGTCATTGGAGATTAAAAAAACAACGCTACGCTTTGGTGGGAGAAGAATGCCCCCATTGTCGTTCTAAGATTTTCCCTCCCCGCGATGTTTGCCCCTATTGCGGTGGAGAAGCCAAAACACAATTTTCATTCAGCGGTCGTGGGCAGATCTATAGCTTTACACAGTTAACCAGTGTCCCGGCTGGGTACGAGCAATCCGCTCCTTACACCATGGCATTGGTGCAACTGGAAGAAGGTCCGGTGGTAACCGCCCAACTAACCGATCTGGGAGACAACGGGGTGGAAATCGGTATGCCAGTCGAAATGGTCACCCGCAAAATCCGCACCGATATGGATGATCGTGGCATCATTATTTATGGGTATAAGTTTAGGCCGGTGATGCAGGCATAGGGATGTAATTTTGTAAGCAAAAGCACCTTCCCACATTGGAAGGTGCTTTTTATTTCCAATTCGGGTAAAATCAAATTAATGAGCACCTTGTTTCCCGATACCCATCCAAAAATGGAAGCCCTGCAAATTGAGCTGTGGCGGTCAGCCAGCCCGACCCGGAAAATGGAAATGCTGGCCCAGCTCAACCAATCGGCGCGTTTGTTAGCATTGACTGGGTTATGTTCCCAATATCCTCACAGCAGCGAAACCGAATTACGCCGCCGGTTGGCGGGTTTACTGCTCGGTGAGGAAATTGCATGTAAGGTCTATGGAGCGCTACCCGATACAAAACGAACCGATTGAAGTTACGCTTAAAGTTACCCATGTTCTCGAAAGTCTCGGTATTCGTTATTTCATTGGTGGTTCCCTTGCCAGCACCCTCTATGGGATGATTCGCACTACCCAGGACTCAGATATCGTTGCCGAAATGCGGATTGACCACCTCCAGCCAAGCTTTGCAAGATGAATTCTATTTAGACGATGAGATGATCGCTGAAACCATCCGGCATCATTCCAGCTTTAACATCATTCATCGGGAAACCATGTTCAAAGTGGACGTGTTCATTCCCTATCCCCGCCCCTTTTTACACTCCCAGTTTAACCGCTCCCAAAGTCAAACCTTTCTTTTTAAAACAGAAGTCAGTGCAAAATTTGCTAGCCCCGAGGACACCATCCTGGCAAAACTCGAATGGTACCGTCTGGGTGGTGAGGTATCGGAGCGTCAATGGCGAGATATTCTAGGGGTTTTAAAAACACGCGCTGACGCGCTCGACCTGGGCTATTTACAAAAATGGGCAGACGAACTCGAAGTAAAGGATTTATTGGAACGGGCTTTAAAAGTAATGGAATAAAATTCGAGAACCTAGAAAATCATCTTTCTCTCTTCAGCGAGGATCGAGGCGGATGTATTGGAACAAATTCCGTCTTGTGATGCAGGCATAAAGTTGTAAGTTCGGAGGAAAAAGCGCTTTCCTAAATTAGAATGCCCTTTTTTGTTTTATTTTAGTGGTGCAAATATATAATTATTACGATATGGAAATGGAAAAATAACCCAGATACGTAATGAATTCTCAAGCAATCGAATTATTACGGTGATGGCTTTAATTTTTTCCTAATCCAAACCTGAAGACACTCTCTTCCACTGCAAGTGCAAACAATTGGACAATTTCATAAGCCTAAAAGGATTTCATAATGAATAAATTTCTTCAAGTTTGTCAAATGATGGGACTTCATCCGTTAGTAGGTTTTTGAATGTTTGCAGTAGATTGGATGTTGTTCACAGCAGAAGGAGGAACACTTGGAGCAAGCTGGGTTATATCGATTGGAATTGCTATTGCACTTACCATACCTTGTGTATTTATTCAAAAATATGGGTTTAATGAAAAATGGGGGTTTGCCATAGGAAAGGGATTAATGATTGGTAGTCTTACTGCTATTCCTACAGCATTACCTTCAGTAGTACCTCTTGTTGGAGGTGCATTAGGCTCTGTAGCATTGTTGAGGAATCGAGGGAATGAGGATGTAGACAATTAACACACAATACACATTGAAAAAAATTGTGAGTTTTATTTGCCATTTTTTTAAACTGATAGATTGCTTATAAATGATTATTTCTATACGTTATCCTATATAATATTATTTTAATAAAAGGGTGTAGTTATTTTTTTTTGAAAATTTAGAATAATAAAAATACAATTTACTTCCTTTGGATAGTTATCCACCTTCAGAGCTGAGTAACAGGAGTCTGGATTTCTAATTATTACACCATGAATATTTGAGACATTATAATTTTTTTAGAAACGAGGAATAAAATAACATACGTGCCTAGAAAAAGGGGATACTATGGATCGACGTAAAAAATTATTACTACTCATGAGTAATTCATCCGCTAAACGGAAGAAAACGGTAAACTCAGCACCGTTTTTTACATTTGGCGCGATAGTAAAATTCGAACTCGCTGTGCCTGATGGTCAGATCATCACATTTATTGATCCGGTCTATAGTCATCTTATTGATGAAATTGGGAAAAATCCCCGAATGATGTACGAAATCGATGCAAGAAAATGGGAAGAGATAGTCGCTGCAGCTTATGATAAAGCGGGATTTGATGAAGTAATTCTCACTCCACGATCAGGAGATTATGGCAGGGATATAATTGCAATCAAGAAAGGATTTGGCTCAGTAAAATTCATTGATCAAGTTAAAGCTTATAAAGAAGACCATATAGTTAAAGCAGACGAAGTAAGAAGTCTTTTGGGTGTATTATCTGGCGAACAGGATGCTTCAAAGGCGATTTTCACTACTACATCTGCTTTTGCTCCAAGAATTGAAAATGACAAATTTATAAAACCTTTCCTTCCTTACAGGCTAGAATTGGTGGATAAAGAAAAGTTGATTGCACGTTTACTCCTGAATGAAAAAAGTGGCTAACCTTGTGTAGTTTATTTTCTGGATTCTGTATCGCATTGCGTGTCAAGCTTTTTTACAACTAAACAGAATCCTACCCCGAAGCTAAGTTTACGCCTTCCCACCAGCTCGTAACGCCGGGTCGTAGACAATTTTCTTAACATTTACTGTGAAGCCCAAGACGTATGTATGTTTATAAATTCTGTCTTGTAATGCAAGTGTAAGGATAAGCCCAGAGGAAAAGTGCGTTTATAGAATTAGGAAGGTGTGAGTGATACGACAAGTTTTTTTGAATTGATACGGGAGGTGTTGGAGGATTTAGAGGAATGTTGCGATTTTAATTATCACGCTGTTTCATTATTTTTGGTACTAGTACAATGTTCAAGCGTAATCTTCATAATTTCTTAAAGAAAAATTATTAATTGAATGATATTTAGAATTCATAGGGACAATTACTTTTACCAATTATTATTTTATATAATTAGATTGTGCAGATTTAAAGGATATCTCTTTTCCTTAATAATTATTTTTTCGCTACTAATGATAAGGATGCGGTGAAATATCTACGTAAATTAATTTACTCATGATTAAATAATCGATGCAATTTTCTAAAAGCAATTAATCTCATAAACTATGTAAGAATTTTTTTATTGATCTCATGTTCTGTTCAACAAATATTGTTGGGGATTATAGGTATACAAAGAAAATGTTCAAACCTAAAAGGAAACTGTCAAATGAGAACGAAAATATGGTTTTACAAACCAGACACCAACTTTCAAAATGGTAAGTTTATGTATTAGGAACCTAAACGCAAATGAAAAACGTTAAACAACAAATCGTCTTTTGGGGCATAGTTTTCTTTTCTATTTGGATTTTTTCATCTTTATTCGAAACAAGCGATTTCGGTGCTTTTATTGGCATTATCATAGGTGTCCTCGTAGGATTGGCAGTTTTATCGGAATTGGATAAGCAAGAAATACAAGAACGTGATCTATTTCAAATTAGTCGAAATCAGGAATTAATAGTTTCAAGTTTTGGGTATGATAGTGATGGATATACAGTTGTATACCAAAGAGGTCACAAAGGAATTGACCATTACTTAAGAATGTACTCATCAAGAAATGTATTGCCTGGAACTTTGGTTGTGTCAAATTTAGGAGTTCGGTTTGTTTGCAATATAACCCGTACAGAACAAAAATTTACACTTAATTGGAATGAAATAAGGAGAGTATCACATTTTACTGAAGAAAATTTTTCTGGGAATAAATCATGGTTGCAAATCGACACCAAAAAGTATGGCCTAATAGGTTTTACTACTGATAGTGCAAACACAATATCTCACCAAATTACTAATAAGTTGGCTTCTCATCAGGAAAAAGTAGCTGAAGAAGAACGGTTAATTGAAAACCAAATTCGAACTCGAAACCTAGATTCTATACCACCAACTAAGTTCGAAAACTTAACAAGCCAATTATTCCAATCAATGGGCTATCGCGTTCTACAGGTCGGTGGTGCTGGTGATGAAGGGGTTGATTTGGTGTGTAAGGATACTGATAATAATGAAATAATAGTGCAATGTAAACGGTATAAGGGTAAAGTTGGTATTTCAACAATCCGAGATTTTTATGGTGCTCTCGTACATCGTCATGCACTAAAGGGTTATATAGTAACATCAGGCGAATTTACAGAACCTGCAATTCGTTGGGCAGCAGATAAGCCAATAGAACTTATTAGTAGAACTCGTTTAGCAGAACTTCTAGATCAATACCAACCAAGTGAAAGTGTTAGTGAACAACCGTCTTTCTGGAATTACAAAAGCTGATGTCAACTTACACCTAACCACATTACAACTCGAGTACAGACACTTCTGGGAGCTACCCGCCACTATGGTTTTTGAATGAAGTTTTCAAACGAAATATTGAGTTTTAAGGATTGTAAATCATCTAAATTTTGTTATATATATAAATTATGCAAAACTAGATGGGGATAGCTAATTTCGATCTAATTATAACCAAACATGATATTTGTTCAATGCTAGAAGCGAGCAAAATCAAAACACTTACCAAAAACCTGCTCAAATATGTTTGTAAAGAAATATTGTTCTAAATTCGGATTCATAATTGCGAGTTGTAAAAATTGGCTTTGTTTTTACTTACCCGCAGTCAGGGTAGGAATAGGTTTTGGTGGACAACCTTCACACGCGCCACGCATGGGCGTTTTCAATCTCAAATTGAATGAACATTTGAGGTACATAATATCGACGAATTTTATGCGATATAAAAGAACACAATTTTTAGCAATACACATTCATGCAAAATGATTAGTTTCCGTTAAAGCAGACTTAACATTTCAATGGGTAGTGATAGCGATAATATATACGAAATATCAATGAGATTCGTAGCTAAGAAATGTATTTATTGGGTAATTGGAACACCACAATAGAAATCAGAATCGGCACAAAATACCCTTTACTTCAGATCCCACTAAGTGGGATAAACAATTAATTACATGATTTCAACTTGTACATTGAAATTTGAGAATTACTTGAAAATTTTATCCAGGATTATTAATCTAGTAGAATGAATGTGAACCTGAGTACAGGGTTTTTGCGAACAAAACAAAAACGAATATCATTTTGCGTTTTCCACATCGTCGCGACTACCTAGTAAGTCCTTGCTCTATCTTTGGAAATCCTTTGAGGAAAATATGAATGAACCTGATTTAATAATACCTGACCGATACAATTCTTTAGGACAATGGAAACCCCTTATTTTTCCAGGATCCCAAGATGATTTAGAAAAATTCACAAGCAATATCAATCATCAAATAGACGACGAAGAAGTTGAAGGCACTCTTTTTTATACCAAAGTTACAGGGAAACTAGTTATAGAGTTTGTTGTTAGAACGAGTTTACAGCTACCAAGTCAACCCTATAATCTCCAGCCTAATATTCATCTTTGGGCCTGTCCACTCCCCCATGGAACCACAATAAATAATCAGAATATTATTGTTTATGATGGGTGGATGGATATAACTAATGCTTCCCCAGATTCTATAAAAAAAGAGATCAATTACCTCAGACAAACTTTACATAAGCTTGCATTTGCATTTAAAGCGTCTATCACTTGGCGGCTAAAATATCTACCTTCTTTCCATGCTAGTGGAATAACCAACCCTGATTTAAAAGAATTCATTGAACTAGAATGGTTCTTTAATCCTATATTAAATGATGAAGAAGCTATAGTAATTGATTCAGCCATAGATTGGTTCAATATCGGAAGCACATCTTCCAACCCATTAACCAGATTTCTTTGTTATTTCATAGCTCTTGAGTCAATAGTGATAGCCATAACAGACGGTGAAGCCAAATTTGGTCTTCAGTTACCAGACTTAACGAAAACAGATTTACAGACTAAGAAAACAGAATGCATCAACAACCTCGCCACTGAACTTCTAATATCTGACCCAATTTCATTTGCAACAAAAGCTTATTTTGAGTGTGTCCAATCACTTAAGAAGAGATTGAAAATTGTAATGGAACAAGTATTTGGTCCAACGCACATATACCTTGATCTTCTTTTTTCTAATTCAAAAGGTCTTTCTCTTGCCGATATTAGATCAAAGATAGCACATGGGAAAATTACAATGATAAGCAATGATGATGAAAAACTTATTCATGAGAACATTTACCAAATGTCTGTAATAGCTCATGAGTTTATTCTTCGGATATGTTACTCTTCTACTGTCTTAAAACCAACAAATTTTCACCTTACTCCAAACCAGTTTTCACAAAATATCTCCTTTTCAGATCCTAGAACTATAAATATTATGACAACTGATTGCTTACTTCCTCCGAACGACTGGAAAATTCGACCAGAATGGTGTGATTCATAATTACTAGAGGTTAGTATTAAAAGATCTTAAAGCAAATAATTTTGATTGATTCATGAAAAAATTTTTGTGAAGAGGAAAGAGATGATGAGTAAGACCATGAAAATCAAACCCATTCGTAGTGAAGCAGACTATCAAGCAGCACTGAAAGAAATCGAGAAATTATTCGATTCTCAGCCAGGTACAACGGAAGGCGACCGGATGGATGTGCTGGTTACTCTGGTTGAGGCATATGAAGTAAAACACTTTCCGATCCCTGAGCCGGATGATCCAATTCAGGTAATTCAATATTATATGGAAAGTCGAGGGTTAAGCCGTTCTGATTTGATTAAATATCTTGGCAGCAAGGAACGCGTTTCAGAAGTGCTAAACCGTAAACGTGGACTCTCTCTTCAAATGATCCAGCGATTACATATTGGACTAGGCATTCCCGCAGATCTTTTGATTGGAAAACAGGCTAATAAAGCTACGTCAGTCGCCAAAACACTGACTGATTCGACTTTACGGGTATAAACACCGCATACTGAAATAAACACATAGTATCGGTAAAATCACAAAATACTCTCCATACCCACATAGGTCATTATTGTTGCATTGAATCAAGACTGGCTATAATTAATGGAATGACAAAATTTGAAATCTGGTTGCTTTGATCATTTTTTGCAAGTAGAAATTAAAATTTTTGTTTTCAAAAGCGATTACACCCAAAGATCGGGGATTAATGATGACCATTTCAGCAAAATATGTTCACACCAATATCATCGCAGAAAATTGGCAGTTGCTTTCCAGTTTTTACCAGGAAATCTTTGGATGTGTCCCCGTTTTACCAGAACGCGATCTTTCTGGTGATAAACTCGAAGCCGGATCAGGCATTCCTGGAGCTCACTTGCGCGGTATCCATTTACGATTGCCGGGGTATGGTGATAACGGTCCTACAGTAGAGATTTTTAACTACAACTTTCTTGAGGTCCGTAACGAAACAGCGGTAAACAGACCCGGTTTTGGACATATCGCATTTTCGGTTAAGGATGTAGAATTCGCCCAAAAAGCAGTGCTAAAGGCTGGCGGAAACGCTGTAGGTGAAATTGTTACGATTCAGGTTTCTGCCGAAACAAAAGTAACCTGGTGTTATGTTACTGATCCCGAAGGCAACATCATAGAGTTACAATCATGGTCAAACTAGAAATACCAACCTGTAAAGCGTGCCGACAAGTTTTTCCTCCTTATTAGCTTTTTCCACAAACACCCATGATTTCTCATTGTCCGCAGGGAGACAATCGCTTTATCTATCTCTGCACGGGTTGCATTAGCCTCCACAGTACTAGCTTAGTCTTCGACGTATCGGTCTGTAAGATTGGCAATAAAATTAAAGCTTATACCTTTCGTTGAAAGGATCTTTTTATTTTCATTAAAATATTTGAGGTGAAGGAAAATGCTAGGCGATGAGTGTGGCATCGCATTCAATTATGATCGCTGTTGACGAGAGATCGGAGTTATAGGAGCAGTAAAATGAGAAAACTAATTGCAGCAATCAATATGACCCTGGATGGGTTTTGCGACCATACGGCAGGAATTGCTGATGATGATTTACATCAACATTACAATGAGTTATTAAGTGAAGCAGACACCCTTTTATACGGACGCATAACATATCAACTGATGGAAAGTTTTTGGCCGACCATCGTAAAAGACCCTACTGGTAGCAAACCAATCGATGAGTTTGCCTTATTAATAGACAACATTTCCAAAATCGTTTTTTCCCATTCGCTTAAAAATGTTGGTTGGAAAAATGTCAGATTGGCAAAAAGGAGTATCGAAGAAGAAGTATTAGACCTTAAACAACAAACAGGTAAAAACATTTTGGCTGGCAGCCCAAGTTTGATCGTTGCTTTAATGCAGCTTGATTTAATTGATGAGTA
>SWCC01004129.1_pt1 | contig 11095 bp, 6 predicted proteins | sample 4692971 | NCBI WGS metagenome assembly SWCC01 (sample SAMN10267277, study PRJNA491770) | bioreactor metagenome | isolation source: DHS bioreactor inoculated with subseafloor sediment | place: Japan: off Shimokita Peninsula | collected 2006-08 | reverse complement strand
TATATATATATATATAATAAAGAATTAAGTACATAGTATAATTATACCTTATACTTTTATTGTATTATTTCCTTTTATTTCTAGAATAGGGGGCAAACTACACTACAACAATGTGCCTTAATTAACTTTAAATCAGTAACTTATGACGGTTTTACGACTACAATCTCAAACTACAAACTACAATTTTTGTTTAACCTTTTAGCAAATAAGTTAAACAAACTATATTTATAGTTAATATATTGTATAATTCAAGTGATTACACTACCCCCCCTTACCCCCAAAATAGAACATATTTTACAAAGCTCTGGAAAGGGTGGGTATCAGGCACTTATGTAACTTTATACACCCCTACCCCTTATATGTAAATATATACATATAATAAGTATTTATTTAATACATTACCATTATACAAATTACATTTCATGCCTTAAAAGTTTTGGTAAATTTTACCATTAGTAGAACTCAAATTATATTTAGTGTTTAATGAGGGGTAGGTGTGGTTCTACTGCTTTACATTTCATTTAAACCCTCCCTCCCCCTTTAGTAATGAGTATCAATATATGTATATATTTAAAAATTGTTACAAATACTACCTATTAAATCATTTAAGCTTGTTTAAGCTTGTTTAAGCTTGTTTAAGCTATAATAATACTTCATTCAGTACTTATATAAATAAACCCCTGTAATTGCTTACAGGGGCTTATTTATGCTTACTCATGTTAGTGTACTATTATAAATCAATTAAATTAAATTGCTCTCTATTTACATTCTTTGCTACATATTTTTGCAGATTTTGAAGTTTAGTATGTCCGCTAATACGCTGTAAGGTAGGCAAAGAAACGTTATTATTAAGTGATAAAGTTATCATTGTGCGTCTGCAAGTGTGCGAACTTATCATTATTCTTTTCATTACATATGTAGTTGTAGTTTGTTTGTTTACTCTTCTTTTAACTGGGATTAAGGTTTCAAATAATTTATGAATACTTAATATTTTCTTTAACTCTCGGTTGTAGTATTGATTGGTGAAAATAGGAACATTAAAATTATACTTTTCTAATATTGCTAAAGGGGTTGAAAGTACTGGTATAATAACCGTTACACCTGTTTTTTTATTCTCTATTTTTAATGTTACTTCGCCTATTTCATTAGCTGTAAAGTTAGCCGGTGTAAGTCTATATAAATCGCTATGCCTTAATCCAAAAAAGCAATTCATTACAAAACTATCTATTATTTTTTGGTGGGTTGTATTGGTAGTTTTAATACTCAATAGCTGTTTAATCTCTTCTTTGTCAAGTGCTACAACCTCGGTATCGTATTTAGGTGCTATAAACGCTAAAACCTCACGTTTAAACGTATATAACTCCATTAACTCAATATACTTCATAAACTGCTTTAAAACGCTTATACGCTTGTTAATGGTGTTATCATTTAAGCCCCCGTTTGAATTATATTCTTTTCTAAACTTTGTTCTATCTGTCATCAAAAAGTTACGAAAATCAAATAGAAATTCTTTGCTATTAACTAAATCTAAAGTTAGAGTAACTTTATTAAATTTTTCAAAATCTATTAGAGCGTTATTTACTGCTTTATGGTCTTTAATTCCTGTTCTACCTGCCAACTCCTTTTGCTTGTAATCAAAAAATTGGTTATGTAGCTGTATAAGTGTTAATTCTGGTTGAATAGTATTAGTAGTCTTTTCAGGCAGCCGGATAAATTGAGATTTATTCTTTGGGTTGTATTCGTTTGGAAAGTGGGTATTTGTTTTTACATATTTAGTATTTTGAATATATTCCTTACAATCCTTTTGACTAATTGTTATTTGATTATTTAAACATTCCAAAATATAATTATCTACTCGATTTTTTAATTCTTTGGTTGCAGCGTTTAAGGTTGCATAGTTTGGAACTGTGGTGGTGTAAAGTAGCTCTTTTGTCATTTTACCCGCTACAAATAAATTACCTGTATTAACTCTAATAGTTTTATTATCATGCCTGAAATAAATATAAACATATTCATATTTATAGCCCTTTTTAGTTGATTTTAAGGTGGTTAACTCGCTTTGTGTTCTCATTTTAGCAGGTGTTAGTGGGTTTGTACCCTGCAAATGTAGTAAAATAGTTGAAATTCTTGTTCGTTTCTTGTTCGTTTGCTGTAAAATAGTCTGTTCTTGTTCGTTTCTTGTTCGTTAAATTAGAGTATAATCATTTGAATATCAACAATCTAACTGTTTTTAATTAAGAATATTTATATTTTGTCTTAATTAAGAGTTTATTTAACTGATTACCAACTACTTACATAGTATAAGTTCATATACAGTACATCCCACATATTATTGATTCCAAGAGGGTTATGCCCTCTTTTTTTATGCCCCTCTTTGTCTTATTTATTCAAAAAGCCTTACAATCCTGCTTCTTTCTTCCCATCCTTTCACCAATAGTGCTGTAATTAGTGTGATGCCCAAAAACCAAAAGGGAAGACTTATGGCTGACTGGGTTTTAAAAATTGCCGTAGCTACATTGCCGATAATCAGCCATTGAAACACATAAAAAGCGGTAACATTTTTTCCAATCCAGGCTATGAAATGAATGACAAGATACTGCTTTTCAATGGCTTTCAGATAATAATGGGCACTTAAAGCCATCAGCAACAGAAAAGCAGTTGCCCAGACAAAAAATGAAAGCCCGTGATGATAATAAGCTGGTAAGTCACTTGAAATACGGAAACCATATCCTAAAAAGAGAAGCACAAGGACTAAAAGGAGTAGAAAGATATTGGGATTTGTTGCCCTACTTGTAATTTTATCAGGATATTTTTTGAAGATTATTCCCGCCCCAAGGCCCAGCAATGGGTAAGCCAACCAGGGGATTAAAGGGAAATAGGACCACCAGGCCACGCTGTGGAAATAAGGAAACAAATATTTTAGCGCCTGGAAATCACCGGAATAAACCGGTAAAAAGAATGCTAATGCAGAAACGACTAATGCAAGGATTAAACTATAGATGAATTGCTCCCAGAAAATCCGTTTCACTATCGCCAACACCATTAATGAGAGCCCGGCCAGAAAGAGAATATCCACACCAAAAAGATACGGCAATGGGTCGAGGTCGATTTTTCCGGTAAATATGCGGTAAAACAAATGAAAATTGATGCCAAAATTCAATAAAAAACCGCCAGCAATCAGTTTCAGCCCACGAAACATCAAAGACCCCGTTTTCATCGTTCTGAATCCAACAAAAAATCCCATCAAAACCATAAAAAGCGGGGCGGCAGGTACACCACCCAGAAAAAGGGAGACCTTGCCCGGAATACTCAGGTAGAAACTTTCAGTGGCAAATAATTCGGTAATGTGCACTTGTACCATGAACAAAACGGCTAGTCCTTTAAGCACATCGGGTAATAAAAAGCGGGAATTAGGCATGGTTGTATTTATTCAGAAAAATAACTTATCGGATTAAAACAAAAACAAACTTAGGTTAACTTTTCTCTAAAAATCACAACCCGATATAATATTATACAATAAAACCAAAATACTATAAACCAGAGATACCCGAGAGTGCTACATTTGCAACCTCATAACAATAAACTCATTTTCCATGAAACGAAACCTTGCCTTAATCCTATTCCTGCTACCTGCTGTGCTATTTGCACAATTAACGCTGGAACAAACTTACAATTATTCAGGCACATATACACGCTTAAGCAACTCGGGCGATAAATTTTTTGTTATGGATATTGCCAATAGCAGATGCATCATCTACAACACCAATCACACGACCTGGAAAACAATCAACCTACCGGTGCCTGCAAACAATTATCTGTACGATGTCAAATACCTGAGTGAGAACCTCTTTACCACCGATAACGGGCTTTGCCTGGCCTATGTTTACTATCAGTATGATGATATTAACCAGTATTACACCTTCAATGCGAAGATAATCCGCGAAAACGGCACTGTTCTGGCTACCATTCCTGGTTGCCAATACCTGAATGTCTACAACACAGTTAACGAAGGCAGCAAATTGGTGGCTCATAGTTATGATTATTCCATTGTACTATACACCACTACCACAAGGGTTTACAGTTTACCTGGAACCCTAACGTCTATACCAGAGCAGGGTGATATTTCCTTTTCACAAGCCTTGCCAGCATTCCCCAATCCGGCTTCTACCGAAGTTACCATCCCTTATTCCTTGCCTTCTGGAACAAATACGGCCAGATTAACCCTTACAAATGCATCGGGACAAGTGGTTAAAGAAACGCTGCTTAACGCGAATGAGCGCCAGTGTAAACTTGACATTCAGGGAATCCCAGCCGGAATGTATCTCTACACCATTGATGCCGGGGAGAATTCAAGAACCGGGAAAATAGTGGTTCGATAAGGCTATGCCAGTTATTCTCTCAGCACTTTACCTGAAAATGAGCATTTGGTAAAGTCGAGTTCGTATTACCCAGCTTTTTACTTCAGGCCAAACCGGTAAGGATTATCCAAAGTTTCGTCCGTGCCATCACTCAAATGTGCTTTAAGCTGTGGTTGATTAAGCTGGTCAATAATGGTGGCACTATCCGTTAGCTGAGGGATAAATTTCAGGTCAAGAACAAAACCTTTGTTGGTTGGCGTTAAGGCGAAACCAACCACTCCCCTATTATTGCTCATATGGCTAAGGAGGTACCAGGGCATGTCAGTAAGCTCAGGATCAGCAGCCTGAGGGAAATCAAAACGGAGGCTATCCATCTGGTTGGCATCATAATCTTCAAAACCGTTAAAAGTCATTTCAACCGGTTCATACATTTTTGTCAGATACGCCTCCACTGAAAGTTTTTGCCCACTATTCACTGATGCCACTTCAAAGTTTGTCTTTGCAACCAACTCTGTACCATCTGTTTCCCAGACAACCTTTTTGGCTTCGATTACTTCCCCTATCTCCTTTTCAGAAATAACATTGGCATCGAAATAAAACACAGTATGCACAGGCTCCCCGAAAAGGCTTTCAAACGCCAAAATGCCAGGATGTTGCGCTGCCCTGATGGTGAGCATGCGGGCATCGGTGGGATCAAAAAACTGATCAACTGCAAACTCAGAGACCGAAACTTCTATAGTTTCAGTCAAAGGAGCTGAAATGATGCGGGTAACGGGGGTGAAAATAAATTGTTTGATGGCTGTTTCGCTGGTGACGGCTGAATCGTAATACACCTTAACACTATGGTCAGAAACAAAAGCTTCAACGCCAAGCACACCCGGAAGTTCCTTCATGTGGTTGGCAAAAGACATGGAACTGCCAAAACATTTCACATTTTTCAATCCCGCCTGGCGGTAAATTCCGGCATTTACCATTTCACTTTCCGAGCCCCATTTCAGGCTAACGGTGGGAATATCGGTTACAGAGGCAAATGCCAAACCAAGCGCAACAAGCAAAACGGTAGCTAACGCCGGCAGCCAGTTCATATTGCGATGACTAAATTTCAGTGTATTGGGCTCTGGGCATTTTGTAACACAATCACCACATAAATGGCAGTCGATGTGATCCACTTTTGGTTGATCGGAAATTTTGATGGCCATGGGGCAAACCTTATCGCAAATCCTGCACGAAGTACAGGTATCGGCCTCACGGGTAACCTTAACTATGGGGAATATGCCAAACTTTAAGCGTGTGGTTTCGAGCACAACACCTGCCAGACACAAGGCACCGAGCAACCATATCCAGCCAATGTTGAGGCCAAAAACCAGCGTTAACAACAGGTATAACGCTACAATGCCAAGAAATACAAATCCAAAACTAAAAATATTGGAAGCCGCACTCAGGGGACAAAAATACTTGCACCAGAACTGCCGGATAAAGAACGACCCCGGAATGGCCAGCAACAAGGCCATAACAGCATAACCCATAACCACATCGTGGCCAAATCCTGAAAAAAGAGCATAATAGGGATCGAAGGTTTTACAAAACAATTCGCTGCTGCTCACCGAAAAGTAAAAGGTAACAAACAGCAGTGCGTATTTGAAAACCCTGAGCAGGCGGTCGGCCAGTCCTTTGACCACAAAATTCATTTTAAATCGCTGCCCCTGACGGCCAAGCCATTCGGTGAAAGTCCCGATGGGACAAATATAACCACAGAATAATTTACTAAATATAAAAACGCCCACCAATAGAGCCAGACCCATGAAAATTTGGGTGGTGGTCATGGAGCAGGCAAGTGAGTTGTTTGCAAAAAAGGAAGAGATGGCCTGCAATCCGCCAAAAGGGCAATAGGCTTCAAAATCAGCGACATATGCCTTGTCCACAAATGGCCTTAATACCATGTAAAGTAATAAAGCCAGTATAGTCCACTGGAGTGTGAGCCTGTAAACGTTCCTTTTTTTTGATTTTGCCATGACGTTAAATGTGTAGTTGAAGGTTCAAATTTATAAACTTATACGGGGTGCATTGCCTGTCAGTGCAATTCATATTGATTTTAAATAAGTTATTGACAAAATTCATCATAAATGCTATCGACGCACCAATAGTTCAACCCCTACGAGCGGGGTTCTTCGGGTTTGGTTGAATTGAAGATCACATTCATCAATTATAAGACTGAGAAGTATTCCGCAACTGACCATACTAAAAAATTGATTTTTTTGAGCAGCTTGACAGGTCAGTTGGGGAAAGATTCCCTGAAAATCCGGGAGAAAAACAAATAATTATGTTGCGAAAACCGTCCCATAAGTTCCTTGTTATTTATAAACCACACTAAGCACCTTACTGCACAACCTGTCCCGTTTCATGGAGGGATTGGTTTTTCTATGTTTTTTTTCTATGTGATCTATGTGTCTATGTGGTATTTTGTTTTTTTACCACATTCGGGACATATAAAAAATAATGACTTTCTCCCCGGCAAGGGTTACCATCCCCTTCGTTCCTCGGGGATTTTATCCCTTGCATAAGTGGCATTCCCCCATATTTGAAGAGACAGACTCCCATAAGAACTGAAATAACAATCTGAATAAATCTAAAAATGATTAAGTTTGTCCTCCAATCCAATATTCAATGTCAAGATTCATGCGTTTTACCCTTTCTTTATCAGTGCTATTTTTATTGATTGCGCATATTCCGGCACTTTCGCAGGAAAATGGAAGTAAAAAAGAAGAGTTCAGGGTAATGTTTTACAATGTGGAGAACCTTTTCGATCCTTTTGACGACACCCTGAAAAACGATGCCGAATTTTTGCCCGGAGGCATGAGGGGATGGACCTGGAAGAAGTTTGAAAAGAAATTACAAAACACTGCCAAAGTTATTGTAAGCACTGGCGGCTGGCGACCTCCCGAAATCATTGGTTTTTGTGAGGTTGAAAACCGTTTTTCGCTGATTCAGTTGCTTAAGCGAACGCCTTTGGAAAGGTTTGGCTACACGATTGTGCATGAGGAATCTCCTGACTTTCGTGGAATAGATGTGGCACTGATATACCGCCCCGACAAATTCAGGAAGCTTTATCATAAAGCCATTCCTGTTCCCTATGAAGGCGAAACTGTATCCACCACACGCGACATTCTTTATGTTAAAGGTCTGGCCGGAACCGATACATTGCATGTTTTTATCAACCACTGGCCATCAAAATACGGTGGGGCAACGGCCACCATTCCCAGGCGCCGGGATGCCGCCCTGGTCTTAAAACATCAGGTGGATTCATTGTATGCGGTGGTGAAAAGCCCGCTAATATTGATTACCGGTGATTTTAACGACACCCCGACCGATGAAAGTGTGCAGCAGCATCTGGGCGCATACCTCGAATTACCCGACACTACCGGGCCGTTTTTGTTTAATTTAATGGGACCATTTCTGGGAAAATGGGATACCGGAACCCATAAATTCAGGGAAGAGTGGAGCGTCATCGATCAGTTTATTGTTTCTTCCTACATGTTAAATAAAACCGATGGCTTAAGGTTGGCAGAGAAAGGCGCAGAAATTGTCCGTTTCCCTTTTATGGTTGAAGAAGACAGGACACACAATGGCACCAAGCCTTACCGAACTTTTAACGGAATGCGCTATCAGGGAGGGTTTAGTGATCACCTTCCGATACTATTGCATCTGGAGTATTGATTGCTGACAGGGTCATTTGCTAATTCGAATAATTAAGGCACGAGAGAGGTATGAGACAAAGGACGATTCCCGTTTACCTCCTTCTTCCTACTTCTTACCTCATAATACTCACCTCCCAAAGGCCTAACAGGTTAAAAGAATACCTGTTATGAAATTCCTACTTCCTATTTAAATCTCTTTAAAACACCTAACAGGTCGGCCTTCGGCTGCACTCAGGCACCAGACCTGTTAGGAGAATCCTCCTCCTACCACCATTATAAATTCCTATAACTTCACCACCAGTGCGCCCTTTTCCGCTATGGAATAGACTTTGGCATTTAATTTTGTAAAGTCTTCCAGCCATTCTTTGGTCCGGCGTTGTGAATTGGACCCATCGATTACAAAAGTTGCACCAGGAAAAGCTGTAACCATTTCGGAGGCCTTTACCCAGGCATTCGTTCGAAGGACTACATAATCCATCTTTATCTGTTTCCCGGCTTCGGGCAGGCTATTTTTATCTGAAACCAGCGCAATCCGCTTCCCTCCGGCTTCGACAAAACCTTTATAAACCATAGCCGATCCGCTTTCGCGAAAAGAGGAAGAAACATCAACCAATTTCATTTCCTGCAGACCATTTTTAATCCTATATCCTTCGAGGGGATAGGAAAGTTTCTCAGGACTTGCAATCAGGGATGAATCAGCAAGCAACAAAAACTGTTGGTTTTCAATTAAACCAATTGCAGTGTGGCTGCGGATGTTGTGAAAGATAAGCTCATGACAATTGGTGCGCAAAACATTTGTATAACCGATTGTGACAATAAAAAATACGAGAAAGGCAACGCCCATCCTGAACCATATTCTCTTTTTTAAAAGAAACCATACAAAAAATATCAAAATAATCATATAAAGAAGAAAAGTAGAGAAGCCTGGAAGATATATTCCCTGCGACACGGCCCCTGGCAAACCCTCAATAAATCCAACGGTAAAATTTAGGAATTTAAGCTCCCATATTAAAATGGTTGAAGCAAGACTGCCGATAAGCGGAATTTGTGCCAACACTATGAAAGCCAAACCTGAATAGATCAAAACCCCTGCCAAGGGAATAACCAACAGGTTTGTAATGAGGAAATAATTCGGGAACTGGTGAAAATACATCAGCGAAATGGGGCCAGTGGCAATTTGTGCAGCCAGTGAGACGGTGATAATGTCCCAAAGATATTTCTGAAACTTATTGGCAGGATAAAATAACTTTTGAAGGTGAGGCTGAAGTAAAACAATTCCAATTACGGCCGCATATGAAAGTTGAAACCCCAATTCAAACAGGATGGAAGGTTTGAAGAGCATCAACAAAAAAGCAGAAGCAGCAATAGAATTGAGAATGTGAGACTTACGGTTTAACGCGCCCCCAATGGTTACCAGCGAAAACATGAGCGAAGCCCGCATCACCGAAGGGGCAAGCCCGGTAATTAGCGCATAAAACCAAATGACCAGCAAAATCAGCACCGGCCTCAGCCACTTGCCCTGTTTCCGCTTTCGCAAAAAGAAAAAAAGCTTATCGGCCAGTAAAAAGATGATGCCCACATGCAACCCGGAAACACATAAAATGTGCATTGCTCCTGCACCAGAGAACTCTTTGCGCTGGTCCGGATCGAGCAAATCGCCATAGCCTATCATCAGCGCTGCTGCCACAGCATATTCACGCCCGTCAATACCCGCATCCGTAAAGAGTTGCAAGAAACCTTTCCTTACCTTGTAGGCAAATGCCTGAAGTACATTTCCCCCGGCATCATGATCAATCTCATACCTGCCGCCGCGCAAAAAAACCTGATGATAAATACCTCTATTGGCAAGGTAAGCTGCATAATCAAACTCTCCGGGATTACCCGGCCCTGGCACAGGCAAAGGATTTTCCGAAAAAATAATCCTGTCGCCATAGTGTAGGGTTTTAGCTGCAGAATCTTTTGCAACGTAAACCATGATACTGCCATGCACCTTTTGCAAGGCATCATTGTTTTTCAAGCGATCAACCTTCAAGGTAAACCGAAAAGAACTGGCTCTTTCAGTAGGTTCATTGTCTATTAGGCCCGAGAATACCCTCCTGACATTACCATCAGTCAACCTTGAAAAATGATTCTGATGATTTATTCCCTGATGTAAATCGCTCAGTTGAAAGCCAGCCAGGATCAGAAATAAATTGAGCGCCAGGCCATAGATCCACCGTCCGGCATAGGCCGTTTTCAATGGTAAAAACCTGCGAAATGGTAAAAAAAGAATAGGAAGTGGCACAACCCAAATGGGAACAATCAACCATAACCCGAACAATTTATGCAGCATAATCCCAGCCATCAGCGGGAATACTAGTCGCACAAACGGAAATCTTGTCCAGGTTTTCATAGGCTTCTATAAAAACACGAATTTGAAATAAGATGAAATCAGCTATAAAAATACGGTAATTTCAGTTATTTTCTATGCACAAAATCCATCACAGATTCAGCCGCTCTTCGCGAAGCACCATCGCCACCCAGTTTTTCCCGAAGTTCCGAATAATCTGAGAGCAACTTTTCACGGGCAGGCGTATTATTAAGCAATTGTTCTAATTCGCGGCTAATATTTTCGGTATTCAGCTCATCCTGAATAAGTTCTTTAACCACTGACCGATCCATTATAAGATTGACCAGTGAGATGTATTTTACTTTAATGATCCTCTTTGCAATTTGATAAGAGATATATCCACCGCGGTAGCATACCACTTCGGGTGTGCCAATCAGCGCCGTTTCAAGCGTGGCGGTACCAGAAGTTACCAAGGCCGCTTTTGCTTGTTTCAGTAGATCATAAGTCCGGCCAAATACTACGTGAATATCAGGGTCTCCGGCAATGTAGTGATAAAAATCCAGCCCATGCGAACCCACGCCGGCAATGACAAATCGAACATCCGGGAAACGGGGCACAACTTCTATCATCCGCGGAAGCACCTGATGAATTTCCTGTCGCCGGCTACCGGGCAACAATGCCACTAAAGGCCTTCCGTCATCTTCAATGACTGG
>SWCC01001195.1_pt1 | contig 11107 bp, 9 predicted proteins | sample 4692971 | NCBI WGS metagenome assembly SWCC01 (sample SAMN10267277, study PRJNA491770) | bioreactor metagenome | isolation source: DHS bioreactor inoculated with subseafloor sediment | place: Japan: off Shimokita Peninsula | collected 2006-08 | reverse complement strand
TTCCTCTCGGGTGGCGCCAAGCTGACGCCCGAGGTGGGTCACTTCTTCCGCGGGCTCGGCGTCGAGGTGCTGCAGGGCTACGGCCTCACGGAGACCACGGCGGCTCACTCCGGCTCTCCGGACCTGACGGGCATCATGGGAACCGTTGGCAAGCCCATTGCTGGCGGCATGCTGACGCTAGCCGACGATGGCGAGATCCTTACCAAGGGCATCAACACCTTCGCGGGCTACTGGAACGCGCCCGAGGCGACCGCCGAGGTGATGCGCGACGGCTGGTTTGCGACGGGGGACCTGGGCGAGATCGTCGACGGCGTGCTCACCATCGTCGGCCGTAAGAAGGAACTTCTGGTCCTGTCGTCAGGTAAGAACGTCCAACCCGCGATTCTCGAGGATGCAATGCGGTCGCACCCCGCGATCCAAGACACCGTGGTGGTGGGCGAGGGGCGGCACTTCGTCTCCGCCCTGGTCGCGCTGGATGAGGCGCTGCTCGCCGCGTGGCTGACCGCGCACAAGCTACCCGTCATGGACGTCGAGGAGGCCTCGATGAACGAGCGTGTGCGTGAACTCGTCGGCCGTGCCATCGCCGCGGCCAATGAGCATGTGTCCCGCGCGGAGGCGATCAAGGAGTACCGGATTTTGCCCCGCGGTTTCTCCGAAGCGCGCGAGGAGATGACAGCATCTTTGAAGATTCGCCGGGATGTGGTGATCACTCACTTCTCCGATGTGGTCGATGAGATCTACTCGCGCGCCATGCCCACACAGACTGAATCGTCGTAGGCTTCAGCGGGCGATCGTTGGGAAGGATTCCAACCTTCAACCGGTACGTCGTGATTAATTATTGCGGTTCCGCTACCATTAATGCATGGCTGAGATTGCACTGTCTGACTACGCCAGGAGTCGCGGGATAAGTGTGCAGCGCGCCCGAGCGCTGGCCGCCCACGGTCGTATTCACGCGCGTAAGGCCGGGAGCCAGTGGCTCGTGGACGACTCGGAATTGTTGAAACCTTCCCGGAATGCGGGCCGGCCGCCGTCACAGGAAAACGTGTGGATGGGCGCCATAGCCCTCATCCCTTCTGGAGACAATGAGTTCAACGAAAGCTCGACTTCGCGACACGTCACCGCACTTTTAGCCCAGCTTGCCGCATCCTCGGAGGTGGAACTCCAGTTGCGTCTGATCTCGACCTGGGCAGCAAATCGCGGAACACTCCACCCGGTCCGGGCCGCTGATCCTGCCGATCTCGCCGAGGACCCCCGTGTCGCGCGCTCAGGACTTGCCTGGTTGCGCTCGCCTGTCCAATCTGTGGACAATATTGACCTCTATGTTCGGGCCGATGACTGGGCGGGCTTGGCGGCGGCTCACGCGCTCGTCGAGGTGCCAGCGGGAAGAGCAAACGCCCGCGTGAGGGTCGTTGCTGACGACACTCCACTTGAGCGAGATGTGCCGGACCTGATCGCGGCCGCAGACCTCGCTGCGGTAGCCACCCCTCGGGCTCGCTCAGCGGCAGCGGGCATCATCGCGCAGTTGAACACTCGAACGGACCGAATGCGCGGGGCCACCAGCTCGTGATCAACCTCGGACTAATGCCGATTGCCCAAGTTCAGGCGTGGGAGGCACTCGTCGAGTTGTACCGGCGCATTGAAGGCGGCTGGACGGTCGTCGGCGGTCAAATGGTGTACGCGCACTGCATGGATCGCGGCTACGCCGACGTGCGACCCACGACCGATGCTGACACCATCCTCGACGTGAGGGCACGAGGAACAATCTTGCTCGACTTCACGACTGAGCTGGAGAAGCTCGGCTTCACTCCCGAGCCCAATAACGTGGCCGGACATCAGTCTCATTGGGAGCGCGGAGCCGTCAGGGTTGACGTGATGATTCCCACTGGTCTTGGAAGACGCGCATCGAGCCGCAAAGGGTCAAAGGGTGGCACCGCACTCGAGACCCCTGGTGCGCAGAATGCTCTCAATCGAACGATGCCCGTCGAGTTCAGTTGGGAGGGGTCCACTGGAGGAGTGGTGCCGCTGCCAAGCTTGCTCGGAGCCCTCGTGGCGAAGGCTCGCGCCTTCGAGGTTGACCGCCAGGAAGGGCGAGAGAGGCACCTCGACGACTTCCTCGCGCTAGCCTCAATCGCACGCCCGCGCGACCTGTTAGGTGATGCCGACAAGAACGAACTCAGTACTCTCGGCTCCGGCATCGGCAATACCCGCAACCGATTGAAGTCGCGCGGAGATCACGCGGGCATCGATGTGCTCGACGGGCTCATGGTCATGGCCGGGCTTTCAAAGCCAGCCAATTCCTAGATCACTGACACCGTGACGTGAGGTGCCGCACCAGCATCGGCACTGAGGTTGGCATCGACACGTAGCTCCTCGCCCTCGTTGGGGCCGCACACTACGTATGTGATGTGGGTGTTCTCCAGCCGCTCGACGGTGATGGTGGCGCGCGTGAGCCACGGATTCTCCCGCCGCAGCTGGAGTGCCTCGCGGTGGGCGGCAAGCACCCTGGCGGCATCGGCGTCGGACGCCCAACCGGGAGGGGGAGTGAGCGGGTATTCGGGCCGCACGGCGTCGTCCCCGCCGATGCGCTCCTCCTTGACTCCCAACGCGCCCACCTCGTCGCCATAGTAAATGAACGGCGTGCCCGGCAACGTCATGAGGAGCCATAGGGCCGCGATCGCGCCGTCGATGCCCACCGTGGACGCAATACGAGTGACGTCGTGATTGCCCACAAACGTGGACGGAGTGAAGGCCTCGCAGAACTCGAGGTGGCGCTTGATGGTCCAGTCAAGCTCAAAGAAGTTGCGGTTCGCGATCGAGCTCCAGAGCGACTTCCACAGCTCGTATTGTGTGACGCTGTCGACGGTGCTCGCCGCGGCGATGCCCGCGTAGTCACCGTGGATGACCTCGGCCAGGAACCACGCCTCGGGGTGGGTGGCGCGCGTGCGGGCCAGCACGTCGGCCCAGAAGTCGCTGGGAACGGCATACGCGGCGTCGAGTCGCCATGACGTGGCCCCGCGGTCGAGCCAGTGCGTCATGACCTCGGCCGTGTAGGCGCGCACCCCTTCCGCGTCGTGCCTCAAGGTAACGAGCCCCCCGTGGCCCTCGAATACGTGGGCCGATGGCGTGCCGTCCGCCGCGTGGTCGATGCGCACGCGCTTGGCGCCGGGGGAGTCGGGCCCGTTTTCTAGCGCGTCGAGAACCCACGGGTGCTGGTCGCCCACGTGGTTGAAGACGCCATCAAGGGCCAGATGAATACCGCGTGCCGCGCACGCCGCGGCGAGGGCATCGAAGTCCGCCTCGGTGCCAAGTCGCGGGTCGATTTCGAGGTGGTCGAGCGTGTCGTAGCCGTGGCTTGACGAGCGAAAAATGGGGCCAAGCAGCAAGCCCTCGAAGCCAAGGCCCGCCGCGTAATCGAGCCACGGGATGAGTGACGCGAGCGTGCGAGTGGGGGCGGCCTCGGCGGTGGCCGCGTCACCATCGGGCCTGATCGTGGCGCCAAGGAACCCGAGGGGGTAGACGTGCCACCACACAACTTGAGCCTGCTGCCGCACGTGAGTCACCTTTCTTGGGTGTTACTCACTCTGGCATGACTCGCGGCGAGCCGCTGACACCCGCGGGGTCGCGGATGTCAGCGGCTGCGCCTAGAACACGGCGCATTAAGGGGTGGGCGTCTCTTGAGCGCTGACCCACTCCTGGAGCTTCTGCACGTTCTGCTGGTGCTCGGGGAACGTCGACGCGTAGGCCGTTTCTCCCGTGTCGAGGTTGACCGTCACAAAGAAGAGCCAGTCGCCATCGGCAGGGTGGAGCACGGCGTCGACCGAAACGTCTGTAGGCGATGCGATCGCGCCTGGTGGCAGGCCCTCATACAGGTACGTGTTGTAGGGCGAGCCGGTGGCGCGGTCCGCGTCAGTAGTGAACACGCCCTCGCTCGGCGAGATGTACTTCACCGTGGAGTCGAGCTCGAGCCTCAGGCCCTGGTCGAGGCGGTTTTGAATGACGCGCGCCACCTTGGGCTTGTCCACGTCGAGCTTTGCCTCTCTTTCGACGAGGGACGCCTTGGTGAGCACCGTCTGCCACTGGTCGTCCGGGATACCAAGCGACCGGAATTCAGCGACACGAACGCCCACCAGAGCCGTGGCGGCTTCTGCCAGCGTGGAGCCTGCGTCGAGGTTGTATTGCCCCGGCTTGACCCACCCTTCGGAGGTGGCGGCTTGCGGTATGGCAACCCGGACGGCGTCGTCAATGGCCGCGACGGCCTCCTCGTTGCTCGCGCCGTACAGGGGCGCCAGGGTCGCGGCCACCGTGTCCACGGAGGAGTTGGGCGAGACGCTTACTGTGCTAGCGATGGGTGCGGCCTGTGCGGTTGGGGGCAGAGAGGAATCGATGCTCGCCGATGCTGTGGCGGGCACAACGCCACCAGGTGCGGGGGCTTCGCCGCTCCGGTAAGAATCGATGCCCCACGCCGCCCCGCCGATGATGCCGATGCCCGCCACGCTTGTCGCGGCTGCGCGGGCCGTGCGATGGCGACGCACCCGTCGGGTTACCGAGGCGTGGCCCGACGCAAGGGAGGTCTGGGCGAAGCGGCCGGCGCCCGCACGGGCGATACGAGCGAGTTCTTCGTGTGCGGTGTTCATGAGTTGCCTCCTGAGTGGGAAACGACGGGGATGGTCTCGTTCGTGGTGAAGTCGGCGTCGGCGCTCGCGCGCAAGGTGGTCACGGCGTCGGACAAATAGCGCTTGACGGTGCCGGTGGCGATGCCGAGATCGGCGGCGATCGCGCCCACGGGCTTGTCCTCCAAATATCGGAGGACGATGCACGCCCGCTCTCGTGGTGGCAGGGCGAGGATCGCTGCGTGAAAGTCGACGCTCGTGGCGACGGCGTCCGCGTGGTCGGGGTGAGGCGCCGACGCGGTGAGAGCAGGGTCGCCCACGTCTCCTGGCGCGCGTTGGGGCCTCGCGTTGGCGCGCCGGCCGCCGTCGATAAACGCGGTGGTGATGGCGCGCTTCACGTAGGCGTGCGTGGCGTCGATACCCTGCGAGGCGCGCCCGGTCCGGAAGGTGCGCACGAGCGCCGTCTGGACCAGGTCCTCGGCATCGGCGCCATTGCCGGTGAGTACATAGGCGTACCCGAACAGCGCGGGACCGCGCTCGCGAACCAACTCATCGAGGGCTCGCGACCACGTGCTCATGGGGCCATCCTTGCGTGTGTCATGCAGGTAGTACGCAGCGAGGGCTCGCGGGGTTGGGTTGTCATCTCGCATGGAATGGTCCGCGCCCCTGACGCGTTCTCCGAACATGCCTACTATCGCAATGATCGGTGCCGGCAAGATCGGCACAAACGTGGCCCGCGCGGCCGTCAATGCAGGGTACGACGTGGTGCTCGCCAACTCTCGCGGTCCCGAGTCGCTCACGGGGCTCGTAGCCGAGCTTGGCCCCAAGGCGCGCGCCGCTACGGCCCATGAGGCCGCCCAGGCGGGTGACCTGGTGCTGATCGCTGTCCCGCTCCACGCACGCGGGGAGGTTCCCGTGGAGCCGCTCAAGGGCAAGGTCGTGATCGACGCCAACAACTACTATCCGGAGCGCGATGGCCGCATCGAGGCGCTCGACACCAACGCCTCGACCACATCGGAGCTTCTCCAGGCGCACTTGCCCCACAGCCACGTGGTGAAGGCCTTCAACAACATCTACGCCGCACAGATCCCCACCGATGGGATGCCCGCTGGAGCCGAGAACCGACGTGCGCTTCCCATCGCAGGGGACCACGACGAGGCGAAGTCCGCCGTCGCGAAGTTTCTTGACAGCCTGGGATACGACGCGGTGGATATCGGTCCACTGAGCGAGTCGTGGCGCGTCGAGCGCGACACGCCCGCATACGGCAAGCGGGCAACGGCCGACGAGTTGCGCGCGCTGACGGCCGACGTTGAGCGGATCCAGCAAGCCTGAGCCCAGCAAGCCTAAGCACCGGTGTCAGCCACCGGGCGTACGCTGATCGCACCATGGCAGAACCGCTCGAATACACGCTCACACGCAAGCGGATCAAGAACCTTCGCGTCACAGTCAGGGCACCGCACGGCGAGGTCGTGGTGAGCGCGCCGCGGCACGTTCCCGTCTCCACGATCTCGGCTTTTGTGGCCGCCAGGGCGGAATGGATCGCAAAGCATCAGCAACGGCTTGCCGGTCAGCCCCGGCCGCTTGAGGCAGGGCCCGAGGCCGAGTCACTCAGGGCAGAACTCAAGCGTGACGCGCCGGCTCTTGTCGAACAATGGGCCCTCATCATGGGCGTGCCGACGCCGCAGATCGCCATTCGCCGAATGACCACGCGGTGGGGGACCTGCAACACAGTGGCCAAGCGGATCACGCTTAATCTGGAGCTCGCCCGCAGAGACCCCGCGCTACTCGAGTACGTCGTGGTCCATGAGTTGGCTCACCTCATCGAGAGGGGTCACAACGCGCGCTTTTATGCCGTGATGGACCAGCATCTACCGGACTGGAAGCATCGCCGCAAGGTGTTGAACGGCACAACCGCCGCCTAGATTGATTGTGACAAGCCGATCAATTCGCGGTGTGGGCCAAGATCCAGGCTTCGAGGTCCGACTCCTTCATGGGGTACCCAATGTGATACCCCTGGGCGAAGTCGCAGCCAAGCCGGGTCAGCACGTCCATGGCCGCCGCCGTCTCGACTCCCTCCGCGGTGCACAAGAGGCCCAGGTCATTGCTGAGAGAGAGCATCGATTTGACCATGACATCGGACGAATCGGAGTCACCCAGGTTTCGCACAAAGGATCTGTCAATCTTGACCTCGGAGAACGGCATGGTCGAAAGCTGGACCATCGACGAATAACCGGTGCCAAAGTCGTCGATCGATAGTTGGAAGCCGAGCAGTCGCAGTCGCGTCAGAACCTCGAGCGACTCGACGGCGTCCGTCACCGCGCTGGTCTCGGTCACCTCCAGAATGACGCGTGAGGGATCGAGCCCGTAATTGCTGCATTGCGCCAGCAGCCTCTTGCCCAGATCCGTTCCCGTGAGTTCGCTGGCCGAGATGTTGATGGCTAAGTGCTCTGACGTATGAGCCCGCGCCGATGCAAACCATGCCATCGCGGTAGCCGCGACGGAGTCGGTGACGATGTGGACCAGGCGCAGGCTTTCGGCTCTAGGAATGAAGGAATCGGGCGGGATTGCACCCAGAGTGGGGTGTGTCCACCGAACAAGTGCCTCATAACCGACGATGAGCCCACCGATACATGCGACCTTGGGCTGGAAGGCAACGCCAAGCTCATCGTTGGCGGCAGCTTTGCGCAGCGCTTTTTCGAACTGTTCGGGTTCCCAGCTCTCAAAGATGTCAGGAGCCGCGCTGCCGGGCTCGGGAGCATGGGCACCCGCGGCCAATACCGCAGCAACGTCCGCCCTGCGGAATGGCTTGTGAAGAATTCCTCCGTACGCGAGGCCGCTGGCCGCAGCAAACTGCCTGGCCGAATCGAGAATCTTCGCGCCCATCCCACTCGCAATGACGACGGCGGCGTCGGAGCCCATTTCTGCGAGCGCCTTGAGTACCGTAAGTCCGTCCACCTCACCCATGACGAGGTCAACGACCACAAAGGTGGGCTTCCACTCCCGGACAAGATCGTAAAAGACTTCGGGGTCGTCGGTGACTTGCGCGTCGAACCCGGCCGCGCGCGAGTGGGCCACGAGCATGGCGCCCACAAGATGATCGTCGTCGATGATGAGCACACGGCCTGCAGGCGAGGTTGTCTTCTGCGGCGGGCGCGGATTCACGATGTCTCCTCGTCTTTGGCGAGGGAGTAGCCGATGCGTTCGATGAGCTGCTTTGTCGAATATGGCTTGGCGAGGAACTGCACTCCCGGGTCGAGCCTGTCATTGTGCGTGATGACGTTCTCGGTGTACCCGGACGCGTAGAGCACCGGAGTGCCAGGGCATTTCTCGAGCACGGCCGTCGCGAGTTCACGGCCCGACATGCCGCCAGGCATCTTGACGTCAGTGAACAAGAGATCAAGGTGCTCCATTGACTCCAAGGCTGTGAGGGCCTCCGGGCCGGAGGCCGCAGCGACGACCGTGTAGCCCTTGGCGCGCAGTCTGTCAGTAGCAAAGACTCTGACAAGGTCGTCGTCTTCGGCCAGGAGGACGGTGCCTGACGCACGCCCCGTGGGGATCTGACTGCTGACAGGGCTGCTTGAGAGCGGCGCAGTGACGGCCGCGGGCAGATACATCTTGAAGGATGTGCCGTAGTCCTTCTCGCTATACACCGTGATGTGGCCCCCACTTTGTTTGACAAATCCCCACACCATGGCGAGTCCAAGGCCCGAGCCTTTGCTTGTCTCTTTCGTAGTGAAGAAGGGGTCAAACAGGGTCGCCATGTCTTCAGGGTCGACGCCTATACCGGAGTCGGTGACAGTGACCAAGACGTAGGTTCCAGGGGTGACGCTGGCGTGCGCAGTGACATACGACTCATCCAAGGTGACGTTGTCCACCTCGATGTTCAGGACACCGCCGTGCGGCATAGCATCCCGCGAATTGATGGCGAGATTCAGCAGTGCGTTCTCGAACTGGCCGGGGTCCACCTCGGCCTGCGCGGCATCGGCCGTGCTCATTTCGATGCGGATATCTTCTCCCAGCGTGCGGCGCAAGAGCGGGCCAAGTTGGTGCAAACGGTCGGAGATATCCACCGACTGCGGTTCCAATGGTTGGCGTCGCGCGAACGCTAGCAACCGGTGCGTGAGCTCGGCTCCGCGTTCGGCGGCGCTGCCAATGAGAGCGGCCATCTCGCGGGATTCATCTGAGAGGGATTCGTCGGCCGTCAGGGCATCCGCCCCGCCGAGTACGACTGTCAGCAAGTTGTTGAAGTCGTGCGCAATCCCACCAGTAAGCTGGCCAATCGATTCCAGGCGCTGAGATAGGGCCAGTTGCTCGGAGAGTTGCCGCACCTCAGTTGCATCACGGAAGAAAACGGTGATGCCTTGGGTGGTGGGCGTTGCTGAGACCTCGAGCCAGCGATTGGCGAGTACCGAGTGATATGACAAAAAGGCAGGGGCTCCGCTGGACTTGGTGTCTATCAGGAATTGACAGAACTCACCGCCAGCAAGTTCTGGGAAAACTTCCCACAACACGCGCCCCAAGACCTCGGCGCTGGTCTCCTTGAGGTCAAGAATGCTGAAGGCGCTTGAGTTGACATAGACAAATCGGTACTCGTCGTCGAGCGCGTAGACACCTTCGGTCATCGTCTCGAGGATGACCTCCCGCTCTTCCGCCATGTCGTCGGCTTCTTGGCTCAGACGCTTATTGGCATCGATGTTGATCGAGCTTCCCCACCAGCGCACGATGCCCCCCGTGCTGTCGCGCTCCGGTACTGCCGTTGAGTGGTACCACAAGAACTCACCATCCGGGCCCTTGAGGCGGTACTCGGCGTCAAAAGTCGTCCCCGAATCCACGGCGGCGTGCCACGCCGTAACAAAGGTGTCAAGATCCGGTGGGTAGATGACAGATGCGCCTTGGTCGGAAAGGAGCCCATCAGCGTCGGCACCCGTGTGGTGGAGGAGCGCGTCGTTGAAATACTCGATCTTGCCGGCCGCGTTGGCTGTCCACACCACGATCGGTAGAGAGTCAGTGAGTTGGGCGAATCGGTGGCCATGATCCGCGGCGGAAAGTTCAGCGTGTTTCCAAGGGGTGATGTCCTGCACTGTGCCATGCAAACGTGCAACGACGTCGTCTTCACGACGGATTGGCTCACCCATTGCGACGATCCAGTGCACAGCGCCGTCGGGCCGACGAATCTGTATCTCTTCGCGGAAAGGGAGCCCCGTCACCCACGCGTTCTCGAGGGCGTTTTGCACGCGGGCAGCATCCTGGGGCGACATCAGCTCAAGAACTTCTTGACGTGATGGAACGTGTCCGGAACTGAATCCGAACATCTCTATGGCCCCATCAGAACCTTCAAATAGGTCCTCTTGTGCATCCAATGACCACGTGCCAATGGTCGCGACGGCGCTCGCGGCGGCAAGCATTCTCTTGTCGAGCGCCCTGTCGCCTTCGGCGTCGCGTAGAGCCCTGCCCAGCGCGCTGTTCTCCGTGTCGCGCTTCATCAGGGCGCTAAGGACGAGCACGATGAGTACGATCACCACGGCGGCCATCAACCTGCTGAAGACCTCGGTTGCTGTGACGCCGTGTGGCTGATGGTATTCCTTGATAGCAAACGCAGTGGCTGAAAGAAGCCACACTCCGACCATGGTCCGAATCACGACGGTGCGGCGCCCTCCGAAGGCCGCCACCATCACGGTGAGCGCGTAGAGATAGGAGACGTCGTAGCCGTGCGGAAGCAAGATGTCGACAACAAAGACGCTCAGGGTCGCCGTGACGCCCACAATCGTGAGCAGTATCCGTCTTTCGGAGATGGATTTCTTGGTCCCTGTGGTCAAGGCGCGCTCTCCAGACTGTCGGGAGTTGCCCCGACTATCACCGTCGCAGCTGCCTTGCATACGGACATGAGTCCCATCCTAGGAGTGCCCGCACGGCAAACTCAAAGATAGTGTGAGATCGTCCACTACGAGTTGTCGCGGGTGACTGCCGGTGTCCTCGCTTAAGCGATCGCATGAGGGCGCCAAAACTCGGGCGCTGTGTCACAATGACCGTGATGTATCGCGCAATCACCATTCCGTAGCGCGTCGGAATCCCCGACGCGCAGCCTCCCGACGCCATTGGGGGGCTTTTTTGTTGGGATGATGTCAGCGAGTAGCACTTGTGGACCGAGGAGACACCATGACGGACCTCACCGTGGAGATGTACGACACCACGTTGCGCGATGGCGCGCAACAAGAGGGCATGAATCTGTCGGTGGCCGACAAGATGGCCATTGCCGTGCTGCTTGACGAACTTGGCGTGGGAGTGATCGAGGGCGGTTGGCCGGGAGCGGTCCCTAAGGACACCGAGTTCTTTGCGCTCGTCGCCAAGGAGCTCACGTTCACCAACGCCCAGTTCGCGGCATTTGGCATGACGCGGCGCGCAGGCACATCGGCGGGCTCGGACCCGCAAGTGAGGGCATTGCTCGACTCAGAGGCGCCCATCATCACGCTCGTTGCAAAGTCTGATGTACGCCACGC
>SWCC01010600.1_pt2 | contig 11116 bp, 10 predicted proteins | sample 4692971 | NCBI WGS metagenome assembly SWCC01 (sample SAMN10267277, study PRJNA491770) | bioreactor metagenome | isolation source: DHS bioreactor inoculated with subseafloor sediment | place: Japan: off Shimokita Peninsula | collected 2006-08 | reverse complement strand
GGCCGGGCCGGAGGTGGCGGTGAACAGCCGCACGATCGCATTCGTGCCGTGATAGAGCGGCAACACCTTGCGGCGGTGCTGGCGCTCGTAGGCGAGCAGCCCCGGCATGGCGCCGATATCGTCGCCGCGCTGTTTCGCGGCGCGGATCTCACCGGCGAGGATCGCCGCGCCCGACAGGCCGAGATTGTAGCCATGCGCCGTCACCGGGTGCATCCCCACCGCCGCGTCGCCGACCAGGGCGAAGCGGTTGGCGACGAAACGGTTGGCGAGCACGCCCATCAGCGGGTAGCTGTGGCGCTCGGTCACCAGCGTCATCTCGCCCAGCTGATGCTCGAACCGCGCAGCGATGTCGGCGGCGAAGTCTTCCGGGCTCATCGCCAGCACCTCGTCGGCCTGGTCGGAGGGCAGGGTGACGACGGCAGAGGAGCGGTCGCCGGCCATCGGCAGGATCGCCAGCGTGCGGTCGTAATGGAAACACTCGGTGGCGATGTTGTCATGCGGGCGGGTGTGGGCCAGCTCGCAGACGATCACCACCCGGCCGAAATCGGTCATTTGCGCCGAGATCCCCATCCGGCGGCGGTTTTCGCTCATCCGGCTGTCGGCGGCGATCACCAGCGGGGCGGTGAGCACGGTGCCGTCGTCCAGCGTCACGCGGCCCTCCTTGGCGTCGGTCTCGACACCGGTCACGCTTTTCTCGGTCACCAGGGTGATGTTGTCCGAGTGACGCACGCTTTCGTAGGCCGCCTTGCGGATCAGGTGGTTGGGCACCAGCTTGCCGAGGTAGGGCGCGCCGCTGTCCTCGGCGGCGAAATGCAGCGCATAGGGGTCGGTGCCGTCGAGCACCTTGGCGTCGCGGATCGTGCCCACCTGGTCTTCGGGGATATGGCCCCAGAGGCCGAGGTTTTTCATCATCGTCTCGGAGGTATGGGTGAGGGCGATATCGCGCCCGTCCTCGGGCGGGTTCTGCAGCACCGCAAGCGGCTGGCGCTCGATCAGCACCATGTCGAGCCCGGTATCGGACAAGGTCCGCGCGAAGCTCAGTCCCGCCGGCCCGGCGCCGATGATGATGATATCGTGGTGCTGAACCGCTTTGGACATGGGGCTCTCCCTCTCGCTTCTGCTGGCGAATGTCGTAAGCCCGGGGGGGCGGGGAGGCAAGGTTTTTCGCCTCACGCAAGCGGGAGCGGCGGGGGCGGGGGATGGCAAATGTTGACCTCTCCCCGTTCTGTGCTAGACCCGCGCCAAATCCAATGGGGACAAGAGATGAACCTGTTTGCCGATATCCGCGCAGCCGTGATCGGGGCGCTTGACGAGATGGTGGCCGGGGGCGTGCTGCCCGAAGGCCTGAACTTCGACGCCGTGGCGGTCGAGCCGCCGCGCGACGCGGGCCATGGCGACATGGCGACCAACGCCGCGATGGTGCTGGCCAAACCGGCCGGGATGAAGCCGCGCGACATCGCCGAGGCGCTGGCCGCCAAGCTGAACGCCGATGGCCGCATCGCCTCCGCCGAGGTGGCGGGGCCGGGGTTTCTCAATCTGCGGCTCGATCCCGCCGTCTGGGCCTCGCTGGTCGAGGCGGTGCTCGGCACTGAGGGCTACGGCCGCTCAACGATCGGGCAGGGGCAGCGCGTGAACGTCGAATACGTCTCCGCCAACCCGACCGGGCCGCTTCACGTCGGCCACACGCGGGGCGCGGTGTTCGGCGATGCGCTGGCGAGCCTGCTGGAGTATTCCGGCCATGACGTGACGCGCGAATACTACATCAACGACGGCGGCGCCCAGGTCGACGTGCTGGCACGCTCGGTGTTCGAGCGCTACCGCGAAGCGCGCGGCCATATGCCCCTGATCGAGGAAGGGCTTTACCCGGGCGACTACCTCGTGCCGGTGGGCGAGGAGCTGGCCGAACGGGTTGGCGACGAGTGGATCGACCAGCCCGAAGACGCCTGGCTCGACGAGGTGCGCGAATATGCCATCGGCAAGATGATGGACATGATCCGCGCAGACCTCGCCGCGCTCGGCGTGGAGATGGACGTGTTCTACTCCGAGAAAAGCCTTTATGGCACCGGGCGGATCGAAGAGGCGATCGAGGCGCTGCGCGCCAAGGGGCTGATCTACAAGGGCACGCTGGAACCGCCCAAGGGCAAGATGCCCGAGGATTGGGAGCCGCGCGAGCAGACCCTGTTCCGCTCGACGGCGCATGGCGATGACGTTGATCGTCCGATCATGAAGTCGGACGGCAGTTGGACCTATTTCGCGCCCGACATCGCCTATCACTACGACAAGATCGCGCGCGGCTTCGACGCGTTGATCGACGTGTTCGGCGCCGACCACGGCGGCTATGTGAAGCGGATGAAAGCGGCGGTGGCGGCGCTCTCGGACGGCCGCGTGCCGCTCGATGTCAAGCTCACCCAGCTGGTCAAGCTCTACCGCAACGGCGCGCCGTTCAAGATGTCCAAGCGCGCCGGCAATTTCGTCACCTTGCGCGACGTGGTCGAGGCGGTGGGCAAGGACGTGACCCGCTTCCACATGCTGACGCGCAAGAACGACGCGCCGCTCGATTTCGACTTTGCCAGGGTGCTGGAGCAGAGCCGCGAAAACCCGGTGTTCTACGTGCAATACGCCAATGCGCGGGTGCACTCGGTGCTGCGCAAGGCGGCGGCGATGGGGGTCACCCCCGGGCTGGTGCCCGCGCTTGACGACCCGGCCGAATTCGCCGTGGCGAAAAAGCTCGCCGAATGGCCGCGCCTGGTCGAAATCGCCGCGCGCGGCCATGAGCCGCATCGGATTGCCTTCTACCTCTACGAGCTCGCCAGCGAGTTTCACACGCTGTGGCACAAGGGCAACGAGAATGTCGGCCTGCGCTTCGTGCAGGAGGGTGACTCGGATGCAACATCTGCGAAAATCCCGCTCGCGAAGGCCGTTTCCGTTGTGATTTCGGCGGGCCTTGGTATTCTTGGGGTAACTCCGGCCGAGGAGATGCGCTGACGCGAAGACGCGCACACCGGCTGCGGGGACGAGGCAATCAGAAAAACCGGCGAGGGCTCATGGCCTGAACGTCGGGCGGAGCAGGCAGATGTCAGACGCAGATTGGGGCGGCCCTAACGGCGCTCAAAACGGACACCGGTATTATCCGCAGACCCCTTCGGCGCAGCCCCATGGTGGGCATTACGGCGCTTACGCGACGCCGCAGGGCGTTGCGCCGCATTACGCGCAGCCGGCGCAGATGCAGGCGCAGCACTATGGTCAACCGCCTCAGTATGGCGCACCGCAGCCCTACGCGGCGTCGCATGGATATGAAGAACCGCACCTTGAGACTCCCGGCGTGCCCGGTGGCGCCGGTCCGGGCCTGGGTGGGCTGCTGCATGGCGCGGGCGCGCTGTTGTCGGTGGCGTTGATCGCCGGGCTCGCGGTGTGGGGCTACCAGCTTGCGGTGCGCGACGTGACCGGTGTGCCAGTGGTGCGCGCGCTCGAAGGGCCGATGCGGATTCAGCCCGAGGATCCCGGCGGGGTTGCCGCCGCGCACCAGGGGCTTGCGGTGAACACCATCGCCGCCGAGGGCCAGGCCGAGGGGCCGGCCGCGCAGGTGGAGCTCGCCCCGGCCCCGGTGGTGCTCGACGACAGTGACGTGCCGGCGCGCAGCGATACCGGCATCTCCGCGATGACGATGGCCGAGGCCGACGAGGCGCTGCCGGTCGATGAAGAGGAACTGGTGCCCGAGCCGGTGGCGCTCACCGACGGCGAGGGCGACGACGTGGCCGAAGCTCTGGCGATGGCCAACGCGCTCGCCGCCGGCGCTCAGCCGTTGTCTGGCGAAGAGGCCGACCTTGACCTCACCGCCGAGGCCGAGACGCGGATCGCCAGCGCCGTGGTGCCGGCAAGCGTGCCGGGCGTGGCGCGCTCGCCGCGTCCCGAGCCCCGGCCCGAGGACATCGTCGCGCGTGCCGCGGCCTCGCCGGTTGACCTTGCTGTCGCCTCGGCCACCGCCGCGCTGCCCGGCGTGCGCGAGATCGATGCGAGCCAGGTGGTCACCGGCACGCGCCTCGTGCAACTCGGCGCCTTCGACAGTGAGGGCGTCGCGCGCGAGGCCTGGGACAAGATCGCGCTGCGCTTCCCCGAGATGCTCGAAGACAAGGACCGGGTGGTGGAGATGGCGCAATCCGGCGGCAAGACGTTCTACCGGTTGCGCGCGATGGGGTTCGAAGACCTGTCGGACGCGCGCCGCTTCTGCGCCGCGCTGATGGCGGGGCAGGCGGCCTGCATTCCGGTGGTCACCCGTTGAGGGTGCGATGAGCGGCACCGGGGCCTATATTTTCGGCGTCGAGGGCACGCGGCTGACGCGGGTCGAGCGCGATTTTTTCGCCGCGGCCGACCCATTCGGCTTCATCCTGTTCGCCCGCAATGTCGAAGACCCCGAACAGCTCGCCTGGCTCACCACCGAGCTGCGCCAGGCGGTGGGTTGGGACGTACCGATCTTCATCGACCAGGAGGGCGGCCGCGTGGCCCGGCTGGGCCCGCCGCATTGGCGCAGCTGGTTGCCGCCGCTTGAGCAGGTGGCGCAGAACCGCCGCCACGCCGCGCGGGCGATGTACCTGCGCTACAGGATCATTGCCCACGAGCTGCGCGCCGTCGGGATCGACGGCAATTGCGCCCCGGTGGTGGATATCGCCCAGGCCGACACCCACGAAATCCTGCGCAACCGCTGTTTTAGCGACGACGTGGTGCAGGTGGCCGATATCGCCGCCTCCGCCGCCGAGGGGCTGCTGATGGGCGGCGTGCTGCCGGTGATCAAGCACATCCCCGGCCACGGCCGCGCCACCCTCGACAGCCACCAGGCGCTGCCGCGCGTGACGGCGAAGGAAAAGGTGCTGCGGGTCTCGGATTTTCTCGCTTTCGAGGCGGTCTCGGGCCTGCCGATGGCGATGACCGCGCATGTGGTCTACGAGGCGATCGACCCCGAGCGCCCGGCCACACTGTCGCCGGCGGTGATCGAGGTGATCCGCGGCCGAATCCGCTTCGGCGGGCTGCTGATCACCGACGATATTTCGATGCAGGCGCTCGACGGTCCGCTCGCCACCCGCGCCAGCGCACCGCTCGCGGCCGGCTGCGACGTGGTGCTGCATTGCAACGGCGATCTTGGCGAGATGCGGGTGGTGGCCGAGGCCGCCGGGCCGATGACCGGCGCGGCCTCCCGGCGCGCGCAGGCGGCGCTGGGGTGGCGGCGCGCGCCCGACGCCATTGACATTGCCGCCCTCGAAGACGAGTTTCAGACCCTGATGACCGGTCAGGTGTGAGGCCAGCCCATTGGCTGACGACGATTTCCAGGCAGACGTGATGAACGTGTCCGAGCGGCTTGCCGCCGAGGCGCTGATTGTCGACGTCGATGGCTACGAAGGCCCGCTTGACCTTTTGCTGACCCTGGCGCGCACCCAGAAGGTGGATCTGCGCCGGGTCTCGGTGCTCGGACTGGCCGAGCAATACCTCACGTTCGTCGAGAAGGCCCGCCACCTGCGTATCGAACTCGCCGCCGACTACCTGGTGATGGCGGCCTGGCTCGCGTTCCTGAAATCGCGCCTGCTGCTGCCGCCCGAGCCGGGCGAAGAGGGCCCCTCGGGCGAGGAGCTGGCCGCGCATCTCGCGTTCCAGCTCGAACGTTTGCAGGCGATGCGCGATGTCGCCGCACGGCTGATGGGGCGCGACCAGCTGGGGCGCGATTTCTTCGCCCGGGGCGTGCCGGAAGAGGTCAGCCGGGTGCGCCGCGTCACCTATACCGCCACGCTGATGGACCTGATGCAGGCCTATGCGCGGATTCGCACCAAGGACGAGTTTCGCCCCTACGTGATGGACCGCGACGCGGTGATGACGCTGGAACAGGCGCTGGAGCGGATGCGCGGGCTGATCGGCTATGCCGGCGACTGGACCGACATCATGAGCTATATCCCCGAGGGCTGGGAGATCGACCCGGGGCGGCGCCGTTCGGCGACCGCCGCCAACTTCGCCGCCACGCTGCAACTGGCCAAGGAAGGCCAGCTTGAAATCCGCCAGGGCGACGCTTTCGCGCCCATCCAGATACGGAAGAAACTGAATGGCTGACGACACCGCACCCGACATGCCGCAGGAAGAAAGCCTGTTCGAGGCGCCGCCGATGGGCGAGCAGGAGCGCATGGTCGAGGCCGTGCTGTTTGCCTCTGGCGAGCCGGTGACGGTGGCCGAGCTGACCGCCCGCCTGCCGCATGGCGCCGACCCGGCCGAGGCGCTCGTGCATCTGCGCAAGCGCTACGAGGGGCGCGGCGTGCAAGTGGTGAAGGTGGGCGATGCCTGGGCGATCCGCACCGCGCCAGACCTCGGCTTTCTGATGCACAAGGAGGTGGTCGAGACCCGCAAGCTCAGCCGCGCCGCGATCGAGACGCTGGCGATCATCTCCTACCACCAGCCGGTGACGCGCGCCGAGATCGAAGAGATCCGCGGTGTCAGCGTCAGCCGGGGCACCGTCGACCAGTTGCTCGAGCTTGAGTGGATCCGCTTCGGCCGGCGCAAGATGACGCCGGGGCGGCCGGTGACTTTTGTTGTCACGCAGACGTTCCTCGACCATTTCGGGCTGGAAAGCGCGCGCGATCTGCCCGGGTTGAAGGAACTGCGCGCCGCCGGGCTGCTCGACAACCGCCCGCCGCCGGGCATCGGGCTGGGCGAGGACGAGGGCGACGAGCCGGGCGAAGACGGCCAGTCGGAGATGTTCGAGGAATAGCCGGGGGCGGCGTTTCGCGTGCCAGCTTGGGTGCGGCGCGCACGCGTGCTACACTGCGCAAAAATCAGCGAGGCAGGTATGAACTTGGAACGGATTATCAGCATGATCCTGCGCCGGGTGGTCGGGAAACTGGTCAACCGTGGCGTTGACGCCGGGATCGACATGGCGGCGCGGCGCGGCAAGGGTGCAAGCGGCGATGCACCGCCCGATACCGAGATGACCCCCGAAGAGCGCCAGCGCGCGCGCCAGGCCCGCCAGGCCGCCAAGCGGGCCAGGCAGGCGGCACGGATGACCCGGCGCATGCGCTGAGCCACCGCCCCGACAGACCGGGCGCGGCGGATCTCGGCGTCAGCCGTCGACCGGCTTGAAGTGTTTTGACAGTTTCAGCCCCTGGCCCTGGTAGTTCGAGCTGATCCCGGCGCCGTAGAGGGTTTCGGGAATGTCCGCCATCCGCTCGTAGACCAGCCGGCCCACCACCTGCCCATGTTCGAGCACGAACGGCGCCTCGTGGCAGCGCACTTCGAGCACGCCGCGCGACCCCGCGCCGCCAGCGGCATCGTGGCCGAAGCCGGGATCGAAGAAGCCCGCGTAATGCACCCGGAACTCGCCGGCCATAGCAAGGTACGGCGCCATCTCGGCGGCGCAATCGGGCGGGATATGCACCGCCTCGCGGCTGACCAGGATATAGAACGCGCCGGGATCGAGAATGATCCGTCCCTCGCTGGTGTGGATCGCCTCCCAGTAGTCGGCGGGGGTGTAATGGGCGATCTTGTCGAGGTCGATCACCCCGGTATGCGGCTTGGCGCGAAAGCCGACCAGATCGCTCTTGGCCGGCTTCAGATCGACCGAGAACCCGAGCCCGTGGTCGATCTGCGCCTCGCCGTCGACCAGCCGGTGGCGGGCATGGCGCTCGCGCAGCTCATCGTCGCTCAGCACCGCCTGGCCGGCGCGAAACCGCACCTGGTTCAGCCGCATGCCGGGGCGCACCAGCACCGAGAAGCTCTGCGGGCAGATCTCGGCGTAGAGCGGGCCGGTGTAGCCGGGGGTGATCCGGTCGAATTCGACGCCGCCGTCGGTGATCAGCCGGGTCAGCAGATCGAGCCGCCCGGTCGAGCTTTTCGCATTCGCCACCGCCTGGATCCCGTCGGGCAGGGCGAGGCGCTCCATCAGCGGCACCACGTAGACCGCGCCCTTTTCCAGCACCGCGCCCGCGTCGAGCGGGATCCGGTGCATTTCGAATTCAGCCAGCCGGTCGGCCACCGTGGCGCCCTCGCCGGTGAGAAACGAGGCCCGCACCCGGTGGGCGATCCGCCCCAGCCGCAGATCGAGCGACGCGGGCTGGATCTGGTCCGGGGTCACCGCCGGGTCGGCGGTAATCACGCCGCGCCCGATCATCTGCGATATCGTCTGGGACGGAAGGACGCCGGTGCCGGGGATCATGCGGGCCTCCGAAATGGGCTGGCGCGGCCCCTGGCAATGTCTGTGCTGCTTGGGAGGCCGGGAGTGATTTTGGTCGGGCTAGCAGGACTCGAACCTGCGACCTTCCGTCCCCCAGACGGACGCGCTACCAGGCTGCGCCATAGCCCGACATGTGGCGGTAAATACCTGATAATTGCGGGTGCGCAAGGGGGAATTGCCGCAAAGCGCATGGCGTTTCAGTCTTTTGTTGTTGGACTGTGGTCTGAGACCCCAGAAGCCATGGAATCGCGGAGTGCGGTAAGCCGAGACAATACCGGCGAGATGTTTGTGGCGGCGGCGGGGCTGACTTTTCGGATGTTGAGGATCGACGACAGCGTACCTGCGACGGCAGTTATGTCGGTTTCCGAAGGGATGACGACGTCGACAATGCGTGGCTTGGGCGCGCTTGGCGCTGGCGCAGAGGAGGGGGCGTCTGGCTCGCTTGGCTCGGACAGGGTGCTTGGCTCTACGCTGGCAGGTGTCTCTTCTGCTGGTTTGGTTTCCGCAGTTGGGCTGGACGTCGCAGCGGCTTGCGCAGGTTCGGGCGTGACTGCTGCGGGAGCGGGCGATACATCTGCAGGGGCCTGCGGAGCGATGTCGGAGGCCGCATCCAGCTTTGTTTCCATAGCCGAACCCGTTGCTTCTGGGGCCGTCTCAGTCGGGCGCGCGCTCTCGAAGGGGAGCACGACGCTTTCTGGTTTGACGGGTTCAACGGCCAGCGTGGCCATGTCTACGGTATCATTCGCATTTTCGGTCTCGTCGGAGTGGCCTAGCTCGTCGAGAGGCGCAGATAGGGCCGCAACATAGTTCATGCCCTCTTCGCGCAACACTTTCTGGACGCCTTTTATCGTCAGGCCATCTTCGTGGAGCATGCGTTTTATGCCGCCCAACAGCAGCATGTCAGCGGGGCGGTAATATCGCCGACCACCGGCCCGTTTGATGGGCTTGATTTGGGTGAATTTGCTTTCCCAAAAGCGCAAGACATGGGCTTGGATACCCAGCCAATCGGCGACTTCTGAGATGGTACGGAATGCGTCCGGAGACTTGGACATCAGATTAACGCTTGTTCCCGTCGGCGACCCTGTCCTTCATCAAATGGGACGGGCGAAATGTCAGAACGCGGCGCGGGTTAATCGGAACTTCCTCGCCTGTTTTTGGGTTGCGACCGACCCGTGCAGATTTATCGCGGACGGAAAATGTCCCGAAGGAGGAGATTTTAACCTGCTCACCCTGAACCAGGGCGTCAGACATATGCTCAAGAACGGCCTCTACGAGTTGGGCGCTTTCATTGCGGGATAATCCCACTTCGCGAAAGACAGCTTCGCTCAAATCCATGCGGGTCAACGTTTTGTCGGCCATTCTATATCCCTTGTATTTTTTTAAGCATAGGCAGGGATGTTTTCACCTGTCAACAACTATGGGCCCTAAGGCCCTGTTTGCGCGGCAAAAAGCAAGCTTACCAGCGCAGAACGACCGCGCCCCATGCCAGCCCGCCGCCGATTGCTTCGGTCACAATCAGGTCGCCTTGCTTGATTTGTCCGCGCTGTTTGCCGACGGATAATGCCAGCGGAATGGACGCCGCCGAGGTGTTGCCGTGGTCCTGAACGGTGACGACAACCTGATCCATCGACAGGTTCAATTTCTTTGCAGTGCCTTGAATAATACGGATATTTGCCTGATGCGGCACGACCCAATCAACGTCATCCGACGTCACGCCGGCGCGTTCCATGGCGGTTGTTGCCGTTGCGGCAAGTTTTTCTACCGCGTGGCGAAACACCTGGTTTCCCTGCATCCTGAGGTAGCCGGTTGTGCCTGTGCTGATGCCGCCATCGACATAAAGCAGGTCACGATAACGGCCGTCGGAATTTAGATCCGTCGACAAGATGCCGCGGTCGGCAGGGGTGCCGGTGCCTTCTTGGGCCTCAAGCAGCAGCGCACCTGCGCCATCGCCGAACAAAACGCTGGTGCTGCGGTCGGTCCAGTCCATGATCTTTGAAAATGTCTCGGAGCCGATGACCAGAACACGTTTGGCCTGGCCTGACAGAATCAGCGCATTGGCGTTAGCGAGGGCATAGATAAACCCGGCGCAGACGGCCTGCACATCAAAGGCAAAGCCGTTTTCCATGCCAAGTTCGGCCTGCACCATGGTCGCAGCCGAGGGGAAGGTCAGATCGGCAGTCGATGTCGCAAGAATGATCGCGTCAACATCTGCGGGGGTTCTTCCGGCCTCTTCAAGGGCGATACGCGCAGCGGCGGTGGCCATCGTCGAGGTGGTTTCACCTTCGCCGACAAAATGGCGGCGCTCGATACCCGAGCGGGACCTGATCCATTCGTCATCGGTGTCAATTTTGCCTTCGAATTCAACGTTTTCGACGACGCGTTTGGGCAGATAGTGCCCAGCACCTGTAACAACAGCTCGGATGGTCATTCTTCGATCTCTTTCACCGGCGGCGCGGCGGCAACCCGTGCCGCAAGCCGGTTGGTAAATTCACTTTCCGCCAGACGCGCGGCCAGTTTGATGGCCGACGATACGCCGGTGGCGTCAGCAGCGCCATGAGATTTTACGACGGTGCCATTCAGCCCGAGAAACACGCCACCGTTCACACGGCGCGGGTCGAACCGTTTTCTGACCCGGCTCAGCGATCCATAGGCAAGCAACGCTGAAATGCGGGACCAGATCGAATGTTGAAAGGCTTCGCGCAGACCGTTGCCGATCAACGTGGCGGTGCCTTCGCCGGTCTTGATGGCGATATTTCCGGTGAAACCGTCGGTGACGATAACGTCAGCCACATCACCGGATATATCGCCGCCTTCGACGAAACCGACAAAATCGAACTCGGCTTCATCCGCAGCGTCACGAATCAGCTCGTAAGCTTCTTTCAGCTCGGTGCGGCCTTTGTGTTCTTCGGTGCCGAC